>Ga0209935_1000701_pt1 | contig 71123 bp, 57 predicted proteins | sample ThiBio_1000_plan_2_FD_183958 | JGI IMG/M metagenome (GOLD analysis project Ga0209935, IMG submission 183958) | Wastewater bioreactor microbial communities from Cape Town, South Africa - Thiocy_cont_1000_plan (SPAdes) | ecosystem: Engineered > Bioreactor > Thiocyanate-remediating >... | reverse complement strand
TTGAACCACTGTAACATTTCAAACGTGTTTTTTCTTCAAAAAGTTCTGGACTACCGATTTTATGCCAAGTGATTGTATCAACTATCGTATCAATAGCGCCAGTATCAATTGCCAAAGATAAATCAAAACCATTAATCGAAAGAGACGTACATGGAGTTTGATTTAATGTACCAGAAATAGCACCAATACGATGAACAGAATAAACTGTTGATACAAAATTTACTTGATTTTCTTCTTCACTTTGTTTACAAACACGTGCCAAATGCCCCTTTTGTTTGCAATTATGACATGTAAATTCTCGAAATTTACATTCATTACGACGATGATTAGTTGCTCCACAACAATCACATGATTTACTCTCAGATTTCGGTGTCGAATCATTTTTGTTCATCGAGTTTTGTTGTTCGCGTTGATTCTGTTTAGACTTCTTTTCTTGAAAAACCCTTGCGATTCCCAAGTCATTCGATTTCAACGGAGAATCGAAATGTTTCATATCAGCTTGAATACGTTCAGCAGCTTGTATGATTTTTTCAGCCTCTTCTAACGTTGGATCGTCTACTTTTAACAATGCTTGACGAATTTTAGCACTACGTAAACCAATCACGTACATATCACGAAGAGCACGATCTTGTGGCTTCGTTGCTAATTTCGACGAAGTAAAACCACAATGTTTCAATTTGTTGCAAAGCTCGGCTTTCCATTGTTGAAACGTTTGACCTGGTTTTTGATAACAACTGTAAAAATCAAAACTCGCCGTCATAATATTTCTTGTAGAATCAAAATGTTTGTCGAGTTGTTTGATCAATTCTTCATATGTCAACTCGTCATTCGTCAATTTAACTGGTGCAACAAGCGATTCGAGTAGAGAGTATGTCGTTTCCCCCACTGACCACAAAAATAAAGATTTCATATCTCCATCATCCTTCAGATGATTAGCTTTGAAGTAAAAACTCAATCGATCCCGATACGACTCCCATGTCGTACATCGTTGATCAAACGCATGTAAACTTGGAATGGATTGAATTGCCAACTTTGTGTCCGTCATAGTCGTTAGATTACCAGAAAATGTATCAACCTGTTCGATCTTGACCATAAAAATAATCAAGTGTATCACCAAGTAATAACCGTACTTGAAGAAGAACCAAAGAAAACGACAACACGTCGATCACGTAAATGTCGAAAATCGTAAATAATTAATCCCCTTGCGAATTAATTGAAAATCAATTCACCTTACTGAATCGATCTAAACGTATGTGTTGATACAAAAAAAATCACCTCGTCGCCAATGTAGATGTCCCTATGAGTCCCTTTATTGGTAACCGAAAGACAGAAGAAGAACACGAATAGGAGAGAACGAGAGAAGAAGAGGAACACATAACAAGATGTATGCACGACTATATATACATACATAAGGAGGAATAATCCTATGTGTCATAGGAATATCTCCAAGGGATATCTCCATATACATGTTTATATGGAATATACCTACAGTTACAAGTAAATGTTTTGGCAAATTCGAGTCGAAAGAAAGTACGCTCACATAGTTTAACTCAGATATGGACAAATCAGAGGTTTTTACAAGTCAAACCAACCCGAAAAACCACTAAAATTGTCCGGATGTGGCGAATTCATAGTCAATTTTAGGGTTTTTCTCCATTCGCTTTTAGTTTTTAATTATTTTTCGTTTTAAAATTCAATTATCCATAACTGTGATTGCATTCTGTTGTCCTTGTCGAAATAATTGAATACGATGATTCCCCCAATCGGCAACATATAAATCAAAATTGGCAAAGTATTGTTGATATCAACAAAGATACAAACTGAATTTTCGTCACTATATGCAATAGCCGCAGAAGTGTTAGTTTCATTTGATAACCACCGATTGATCGTCCAAGGCGAATTCACAGAAGTAGTATAAATATCACCATTACTAGTTACAAAAATTGAAAATTGAGTAAACTGATTAGTATTGATTTTCTTTGTGAAATTGATACTATCATTCTCCCAAATGTATATACCATTCGTAGTTCGACCAGGTATATAAATTGTGTTATTTCTGTTGGTAAATATACCAAAAGGTTGTATGCCAACTGTATTGTGATCAGTAATTGTGATTCCATTTGAATTCCAAACAGTAGATGCATCAAATTTCGGTTGATTGTACGATAAACCTTCAAATTGATCAAATACCATTGATATAAGCCAAATGTTCACATAGCTAATCAAGATCATGATGAAAAAATGAATAAAATATTAGAACAATATTTTGTTTCTACCTACATATTGGGTGAATAAGTCACATAAAGTCAAATACAAAATTCTCAGTTAAGTCTATTGATCTAACGCCAGAAAATTGTTTTTTTTGTGTTGATTTTTATATTATAATTAATCGGACAAAACAACATCAATTTTTATTTCTATAGGCAAACATACATTACAAGTAACGAAAGCGAAACTACACAGACAAAGCAAAACAATGAATGATTCAGTTTAAATGAGTTGAAAAACATTGAGTTTGATTATAATTTGTCAAAGGTCCAACACGTAACCCATCATCTTTCCATTGATTGTTCTCATCAAGATAATAACAACCCGATGCAAATATTCTCAATTGATAATTTGATGTAAAATTAAACTTTTGATTGGTTACTGGTGGTTTAGTTTCAGTAACGATTTCTGAAGGATTCAATTCTCTCAAACCAAAAACGAACGAATGATGATTTCGAGTCTGTTGATTATCGAGAAAATAATTGAAATTCGAAGAATTGAGAATTGTCCAACCATCGATTTGACTTGTTGAATCGTTCAATAGTGGAATTTGATCAAATTTATAAATCAATAAATAAACAATGCTGTTGTTATTCAAAGGTTGAATTTCGATATGAATTGAAATCGAAAGGCTACTCGTTAAATTAACATAATGCAAATTAAATAATTGTTGATGAGGAGTCGAATCATTTGAAGTCACATTTTGAAGAATCATTGTCGGAATAACTAAATTTGGATCTCGTGGAATCATGATTTCAATAGGATGCGTATCATTTGCTTTAACTTCAATTTGATTTCCATTTTGATCAGTCATCGAAAGTGAAATTGATCTTGAAACATTTGTATTTACTGTTAGTGATTTTGAATTACCAAATGGTGCTAATGGTTCTAGTTTAGTTTGTATTAGAACTTTTGAATTTAATTGAGATTTCGATGAATATACTTCTAAGGACATGAATACTTCCGATGTATTTATAATTGATTGTTGTCCCGTATTCAGATGAATATTTAAAACCGAAGTCAATCGTGAAATCAACTGATTCATTTGATTTCGAATTTGATTTGCTAATTGATTTTGAAAATAAGCATTTTTATCTTCTAATCGATTGATTTTCGACGATTCGGATTCGAGATCAGTATCATAATCAGCTGGAAATTCCGATGCTCTTGTTCCATCAACATCGAGCACAATAGTACGTCCTTGTAAAGGACCATTGACAGCACTTAAAATATTCGAAGCACATTGAAATAATTGTGTTGAAATTATCTCAGCATCTTCATGAGAGACTTTAGTTGACATTGAATCTAATGCTAATGAGAGTTTCGAACATCTTTCAGCTGCAATTGATAAAGTTGCTCGACTTAATTGATTTGTTGCTTTGGTTAGTTGAGCTAAAGATGATGATTGAAGTTTGATACTATTCGATGTTGTTATGAGAAGATTTTGAGTAAATGAAATTAAATATTCTCGAACATTGGCTTGCGAATTCAGTTGCTCATTAAATTCAATTAAAGCTGATTGATTTAGTTCTCCATTTGATGATAAACGTTGGCTTGTTAATGATGAAACTGAAATACTTGCAGCTGGAATTCCACTTGAAACAGCTTTATCAACATTTTCTGTATTCATCTTATTAAATTCTTGTGAAAGTGAAGTAAGAACTTGGCCAATTGTATTTTGATTTCCACTCGCAAGTAAATTAACAATCGGATTATTGGTTGAACTTTGAAAATTATCTATTGATTCAAAATCAGATCGAACAGAAACTAAAGATGATAAATTATATTCAGTTAAACAATTTAATTGATCTCGAATTTGAATTGTTAATCGTTGATTATTTCCCGATGGTAATAGAATTTCAATAGTTGATAAACTTGAAAATGCAATCATAACTTTATTTGATGAATCATAAGAAAAAACCGAATAATCTTTGATTCCATCTTCATCAATCCAATCTGGACATGATATTTGAAATGAAGTTGTAGTTGTTCCATTTGTTGGAGAAATTGAACAGGAACCATTTTTCGGTGGTTGATTTATCAAGAAATTCAAAGCACTGATACTTATTTCCGTTGGAAATGAATAAACAACTTCGAATTTCCAAAATTGAATATCAGGATTTTGAAGAAACAATTGACTTGTTGATGTAAAATTACTTGTATTTCTTCCGAAAAACCATTGAGTTTGTTGATTGAATAGAGTCCATTGAGAATAATTCGCCGATGAATTTCGTTCTCCAAAATAAACATTCCATGTTATATTTTCAATTCGTGTATAATTTCCAATAGCAATCGAAAAAAGAGCGACTTGTGTCGTTGGATTAACAAACTGATATTCCAAATTCGGTGCACAAAGTGTAATGATGACACAACTAAAAATCGACTCTTCTCAGTTAGAAATACGAAATGAAAATTGATCAATTTACCCAATAGCAATCATCTGTGGTCGAGTATCGTCGACTTTGACAAGAACATAACCAGTTGCTTGTTGTGTAAGATTTCGACGATGTTGCATTTGAACCATAAATTGATAAGTTCGATTTGATTGAAGTGAATGAGAAAGTATTGTTAACGACGAACGATTGGAATTACCAAATTTCCAACCGGTTCGATTCGATAAACACGATGGATTAGAAGAGTCATTTGCTGGATTATCGATAGTTAATAACCAACCGTTCACATTCGGAAACATAAATGAAGGATAAATTCGACAATAGTATTCATAAATCCAATTCTAAATTTTAAAAAAAACAAGATTATCGTTTTTAGTGAATAAATTAAAATTTACATTTGTATCGAAAGTATTTTCATCGGGATTGACCGAATATGTTCCTGGATCTAATTTAAGATCTTGCTGATGTCCACTTGTGATCATCGATGTGCCTAATTGAACAAGATTTGCTGTTATTCCTGATGGGGTGATTTGAACATAAACAGATGAAACGGCTTTTAACCATGAATAATTGCTCATTGTTACAGTTAATTCTAATTCGTATGTTCCAAATGAGAGTGTTCGTGCAGGAATATATAATTCACTTGATGTTGTTTGAATCGTTGAATCTAATTGAATTGTATTAAGACAATTGGTTGTACAATTTTTGATGATCCATTGTTTGTTTGTTAGTGTTGAATCGTTACAATTTAATTCAATAATTGAGATTATATAAAAATCTTGACTTCGACGAAATCGTAATGGATTTAATAAGGTTGAACCACCTGGAATCAATATGAATTTTGGAGCATAACAACCTTTAAAAGTATATTGTAGATTAATGAGGAAAGTTTTGTTATAACGAACTTACCGTAACATGGATTTGTTGATAAACTAAATTTTTGAATGCGATTGTTATTACGATCAACAACATATAGATTCCCAGAAGTGTCAAAAGCGATACTTCGTGGAATAGATAGTTGATCGAAATTTGAACCTGATGAACCAGTACATCCAACGATACAACGAAAACCTTTTTCGTCTGATCCAATTATTCGATTATTGTAACTATCTGTTATAAAAAGATATTTATTTGCATCTAAAATAACATTTGATGGATGATTTAATGTAATTGTTGAATTTGGGGAAGTATTTCCTGCAACTGTTGTTCCATTTGACTGTCTCAAGCGAAATAATTGAATCCTATCGTTTCCTCGATCTGCTACATATAAATCAAAATTTGTGTCAACAAAGATTCCATTTGGGTTATTCATTTGATTTACAGCAGAACCGGCAGAACCATTTCCAGCAACTGATGTCATGACTGATGCATTTTTATCACCTAACCATTTCTTGAAAACTTGATGTTCAAGATCTGCTGAACAATAAATACTGTTCGTAATATCAACAAAAAGACCTATACACCGTGAAGTCATCGGCATAATCAATTTACTACTGTTTGAATATGATACTTGTCGAATTGAACTGTTATCACCAACATAAATATCACCATTCATGGTTACAAATATTGATAGTGGTGCGTATAAATTAGCATGTAAAACAGTCGTTGGATTTATTCTATCATTTGACCAAATGAGAATTTGGCCTGTCTCTTGACTAGCTGCATAAATTATGTTATTTTTATCGATGTACATACCCATAGGGCTTGATCCAATGATACTACTATTGGCTAAAGTGGTCGCATTTGGATTCCATGTTGCATTCGAACAGAATTTTGGTTGATTATATGACGGACCTAAAATATAGAATAATATTTTTAGATAAAAAAATCAAAGGTATTTACTGAGAGTATTGTTCAAACGAAGAAATTTTTGAATGCGATGATTAAACTCGTCTGCAACATAAATATTTCCAAAACTATCGAAAGCCATGCTGGATGACCAATATAACGTATTAGCGAATGAACCTGAAGAGCCAGTACATCCAACTATACAATGAAAACCGTTCTCATTAGATCCGACAATACGATGATTCCACTGATCAACAATAAATAAATATTTTTCTATATCGAGTACAACATGAATTGGACGATTGAGAGTAATTGTTACATTTAATGATCCACTTCCTGCAACTGTGATTGCATTCTGTTGTCCTTGTCGAAATAATTGAATACGATTATTTTCATGATCGGCAACATATAAATCAAAATTGACATCGACAAATAATCCAAAAGGTTTATTAAGCATATTTGCAGCATTTCCAGCAACACCTGTTCCAGCAACGATTGTTAATATATTTGAAGAACTACTTAGTGGTTTCGATAAAACTTTATGTTTATAAGTGGATGAAAAGTATAAAGTATTGTTGATATCAATAAAGATACCCAATGAATCTCCGTCACTATATGCAATAGTCGCAGAAGTATTAGTTTCATTTGATAACCACCGATTGATAGTAAAGGGTGAGTTTGTAGAACTGGTATAAATATCACCATTACTAGTTACGAAAATAGAAAATTGAGTCCACTGATTAGTATTGATTTTCTTTGTGAAATTGATATTATCATTCTCCCAAATGTATATACCATTCGTAGTTCGACCAGGTATATAAATAGTGTTATTTCTGTTGATAAATATACCAAAAGGTTGTGTGCCAACTGTATTGTAATCAGTAATTGTGATTCCATTTGAATTCCAAATAGTAGATGCATCAAATTTTGGTTGATTGTAAGATACACCTAAATAAGAAAGATATTATCATAAATCGACAATATTAGTAAACAGACTATTAGATGTATTTATTGTAATAATTTGGGAATCTTTTGTTGATGAATATGTGACTAAACAAGGCACTAAAAAGATTTTAAAATGAAACTAGTAGATAATTACCTTTATTTCTAATCGATACATCTAGTAAAAGTATAAGAAAGCTTAGATATTCTCTAGTTTGATGAACTTACTACAAGAATTGGTCATTAATGCAAACTTTTGTATTCGATTATTACTTCCGTCAGCAACAAACATATTGCCATACGTATCGAAACTTATTGCTCGTGGGAAGGATAGTTGATTAGCCGCAGAACCTGATCCATAACATCCAACTAAACATCGAAATCCATTTGGTCCGCTTCCAACGATGCGATGACTCCAATGGTCAACAATAAAAACATATTTATTAGCATCTAAAATCACTGCAACTGGACGATTCAAATTAATTGTTGATGATGATGATCCAGTTCCTGCTACTGTTATTGCATCTGATTGACCGAATGGAAATAATTGAATTCTGTTATTAAAACAATCTGCTACATATAAATCCAAATCAGTATCAATAAATATTCCATTAGGGGCATTCAACATGAATGATGTTGAACCCGTAACACCAGTCCCAGCAACGATTTTAACTTGATCAAATGAATTATTTAAAGATTTTCTGATGACTTGATGATTATCTGATAGAGAACAATAAATATAATTGTTAATATCAATGAAAATGTCATAACAATTCTGGACTGTTTGCACGATTGAAAGAGTATTTGATAAATTAGCTGATAATCGTCGTATTTCACTAATCGAATCCAATTGATAATCGAAGTAGATTGAATTATCTTCTGCGACGAAGACAGTTATTATACTAGATGAAGATGTTGATATATTTCTCGATGGTATTAAGCTTGCCTCAGGCCATACAATTATGAATTTATTGCTTCTATTAGGTACATAGACAGTGTTATTAGTTGTAACAAAAATATCGAAAGGATCTGCACCAATAGTATCACTGCTAGCGAAAGTAGTTGCATTTTCGCTCCATGACGCATTCGGACAAAAAATTGGTTGATTATACGATAAACCTATAAAATATTTTAGAGCTTCTATTGGTTCGAATGATTTAGTACCTGATATTTGTCTAAAGAACGTTAGAAGAAACAAACAAATCAAATAATCAGCAAACATCGTGCAAGTAAAGCCACAAATGAAGATGGCCTTAGAGTTTTTTACTGCCTGTTTACTTTCTAAAGCAAAATGTGACTTGAAAACATTCATTTTCAGAAAATCAATATTAAATTGTTTAACATCTTTTCTTTACAATTAAACGTTATATAGATCAAACTGATAATTTTTCTAATATTAGAAAATATATTTATTTAATCAAAAGATTGGGGTCAATGAATCTAACATATTCTAGCAATCCAAACGTCCAAACAAACTCGAAAATCTGCTTCACTTTCGATGAAAATATTCACTCCTAATTTCTTTGCTATTTCTTTTGTAAATATTTCCAAATCTTTGACTATTCGTGCAGTTTTTAATCGAATGTTCAAATGTGATAATCGCGGTAGACCTTCTAAAATCAATCGAATCGATTGTCGTTTATCTGATCAAATCCTTCACTTGCATCACTCGCTGTTATTAGAGTTAGTTTTCTAATCATTTTCGACAAATATTTGTATAATTCATGATTAACAAATAACAACCGTAGCATTCTACTGTCAATATTTAATATAGACAAATTCGATGCTTGTTTAACAATGTCAAGAAGAATCGATGAATCATCGAGTTTACATTTTGATAGAATATGTAATTCATTTAAATTTGTTAGATTGACAATTGTTTTAAGTAAATCGAAATAGTTTCTATTCAAACAGCAATTTTTTAACGTCGAATGAATGAAATATTGCCAATCATTGACACGAAATAATTTATCATTATGATAATGTACTATAATGTTAAGATTTCTAAATTAATCGTTCGTTTCAATAGATTTGAATGCACAATATCAAGACGTAAATAGATTAATTTCGTTCCATATTTGCAAATTCTTAGATTTGTAATTGATGAAAGTATTGTTGGAAAATTATGCGAACTATTCAGTTCTTGTAAGGTTAATATTCGTATTTGAGATATTGGTAATCCAGATAGGATTTTATTCATTCGAAACTGATGATAACAATGGAGATATGTTAATTTTGAGAAGTTGATATTCAATTTCGATTGAACAGTAGTGTTTAACTATATTTTATGTGCATGATTTGTGACTCAATTTGGCCATGTCCGATTGGACTGACACGCTTTGCGATTGCAATTGTTCTTAGATTAAACATATTCGAAAATGCATGTTGTAATACACGAATGTGATGAAATAAATTAATATCTTTAGATTTCCTGTCATTAGTAAACGTGTATTAAAAGATGTTAAATCAAAATTGAGTTCAAGAGCTAAATTCTTGACTTTATTACCATCCAAGAATTTTTTGTTATGAGGATGAACAGCAGATAGATGACTGAATAAACTAGATGTAGCAAGCGTAAATCTATTTCGTATTTTAACAAAAAGACTATCTTCAGAGACCATGTCTTTTCTATCGTCTATCATAGAAAAGCAAAATTGAGTCGAAAGATTAAACAAACAGCATCATATAAGAAATTTTCATAAAGAAATTCATTTGAACTTAAAAAATTTATCGAGGGAGGGGGCATTGCACCCACGTGCTACTATTCACTAGTAAAATTTACTACTAGTAGTAAAACTTGATTTTCATAAAAATTGAGAGCAGATTCGAGATCATTAATGGTCAACATAGTGTACTTTTTCGTAGCTGAAATCTGATCAGTTTGAACTGAGAGACAGACAAACTTTATCGATTTTTCCAAGCGAATTTTTCGCCCTATCACGCTTTCTTTCAGAAAAGGGAATAATCATCGATCGACCGATGGTATAGAAGTGTGCCTTTTTGTTTATATGCCGAAAATGAAGTTTGCATAAAATCATTGAATTCAGAGACATTGTTTTACTTTCGTTAATTCAAAATAAAGAAAGCGACTCCCATAATACATTTGTCGAACATGCAAACAAGTCTCCTACAACAACAATACTGGATTCAACAGCAAAAACAACCACCAATTCTTGCATTCGATCGATTGAACAGTGCATCGGATACTTTCTCATCTGCATCACCTACTCGTATTAATTCGACAAATCACACAATTAAAGAATTTTGTCCGGAGGAAAACGATGAAGATGAAGACCTTTCATGGAAAAGGTAACAAACGATACACTTTTTTAAAACGATATATTCTCATATTCTATAAAGACGTATTTCGGGATATATATGTTCTCCAAAATGTAAGACATGTATTATTGGATCTATTCTCGGAGGATTATTAGCTGCTATTGCTCTCTCAGTAGTATTAACTATTTATATACAAGATCAAAGTAAGTTCATTTTACTTTTTTCACTTCAAATTTATTCTGTTTTTTTTTCAATAAATCTAAAGCAACAACGACGATAACTACAACAAGTAAATCAAAAGATAAATTTATATTCATTTAAGTTTGGTACTTTGTAGCATCAACAACCAGCACTTCAACGACAAGTACAACAACAACTAGTACTACATCAACGACAACAACCTCAACATCAACCAGTACTACGACTAGTACAACTACAACTACAACAACGACGACAAGCACAACAACATCAACCAGTACTACAACTAGTACCACTACCACTACAAGTACAACAACTTCAACTAGTACAACAACTAGTACGACTACTACAAAAACAACGACAACGACGACTACCGTAACAACAACAACAACAACAACCACTCCTGAATGTTAGTAGTTATTATTGAATTAAAAAGTCAAATGATCTATTTGTGAATTGTAGTTTGTCCAGCTACTGCTACAACAATCAATTTTGATGATATTTCAATAGGAGCAGTACCAAGTGGATACAATAATTTAGTTTGGACAAATGGAAACGCAATTACAACAACAGCAGGTAATGGATATTATACAGGTGCTGTTAGTCGACCAAATTCTGTAATGAATCTAAGTGGAACTCCAATGACTATAGCATCTGCTAATTCACAAAGTTTTACTCTCTATTCACTTGTAATAGCTGCAGCATGGTATGATGATTTGCAATTAACTGTTGTTGGATATAAATCCAATATAGTTATTGCAACCAGTACATTTACTTTGCAAGTATTTACCGCTTCATATTTGAGTTTCAGCGGATTTTCTGGATTAGATAAAGTCACATTTACAACATCCGTTGTTTCATGCAGTGGGACACATTTTTCTATGGATAATATTTGTTTAACTTTCACATAGATTTCAATCAGTAGATTGCTTCGTTTTTTTCGTATTCAATTATCATTAATAAAATATGACGAAAATGAGTCATTTCCCAGAGGGAAAAATCTCATCGAATGCATATAAAAACGTTAACAAATAGTACATGAATAAAATCACAAATGGACATCATAGGTTACAAATCAATTTCAAGTCGTTTTGGTCAATTGACTGAACAAATATTCGATGAATATCCGATTTATAGATTTCCCATAGAATCCATACTAATCGATGAATATTTTCCATCAAAACTTTCATCATTTCCAACTAAAACAATGAAAAGTCTAACAAAACGTTATTTATTCTATTCGAAACCAACGGTAACAGTCACTCGATATCAATGTAAAGATCCAGAAAAATACATATCAAATTCAATAACATTCGCAGATTTTCTCGATGAATTATCCAAAGACAGCAATTCGACGAAACGCTTTAATTTTATTATTTTGGACGATTGTTTGTTATTTATTCAAGTGCCAAGTGTTCGTCACATATCCTATTATGCTCTTTGTAAACATATAATATTATCAAATCGAGCAAAATACGTTCGATTCGCTGGAGAAATTTGGTCTGATGACGACAAACAGATTTTTCTAAATAACAACTCAGGAACTTACCGACCACCGGACCAATTGATTGCTCAAGCAGTGACATTTTTTCATTTTTTATCACCTAATTTATATATTCAAGGACTTTCCCGTCGAATTAGTTCATTACCATCGATCAAACGACGATTTTGGAAGAAAATTCATACGAGGGTCGCCATTTGATGTAACGCATCGGTTTTTTTACTTCCTTTAATAAAAATGAATCATATAACACATGTCGTAAACTCATTCAAGCAGAACATACGAAAAAAGAACGTATCAAGGAAAAAACCATATTGATCAAAATGCAAATTGGAGGTCATTCGTCTATTTTTCAACAATGTGCAGCTTACAAAATTGCGATACCTCCCGATGTAATCGACTATTATCTACCCGAAAGACAATATGGCTATCGAGCAAATTCTCAAATAAATCAGATGCGAAAACTTTATTTCTTCTCGAAATTATTCAGTCGTTTCACTCGAACAGAATTCGATGATTATATTGATCAATTGCCTTTTTCACCGTCGTTTGATTATTTTTTAAAGCAACTTTCAAAAGAAAATAATCCGCCCGTACATTACAATTTCGTTCTACTCGATGATTATATTATTTTCATTCGAACACCGATTAATCTCAATCGGCCAGTTAATCGATTGTGTAAACATATAACAATCGCAAGTCGAGCGAATTACGCGAGATTTGCTGGAGAAATCTGGTGTGATCGATACAAACGAGTTTTTATTAATAATAATTCTGGAACTTATCGACCGCCGGATATTTTCGTTGAACCAGCTCTCGAACTTTTTCGATATTTATCACCGAAAACAACGTTCAAAGGAATTAGCTATCAAATTAGTCCTCAAGCGGTTGTTTAGAACAAACTACAGATGTTTTTCAAAGATATGATTGTTCAAAATAAAAATTTGAATTTTGTCCCATTTTTCTGTTCGTTGCATCTGAATAACTAAACATTGACAAACAAAAAAGAAAAGAAAATCTCTACTGTTTTATCGCTTATTATGTTTGTCATCGTTTATTACAGAAAAAAACAAAAAAGTTCTCCCATTCCCATTCTGTCAACAGATTCCGATAAGAATATATATATTTGTCAGTAGAGAAAAGAAAGCTGAAATAATGATGCTTCGTCGATATTTAGTAAGACATTTCTTCGTCTTTTTGTTTTTTCTTTTCTTTATTTTTTTGTATGAATAGTTCATTTTATTTGCTTTATTCTTGATTCATATTGATCATACTTGTGGAACAGATGACGATGATCTCGATACAGTTTTCAAAGAATTTCGAGAAAAATTTGCTGAATTAAAAAAAGATCAAAAGCAATTAGAAATCGAACGAGAGAAATTCAGGAACGAAAAAGAATTAAATCAAGCTATCTATGAAAGTGATGTTATTCATTTGAATGTTGGTGGAGAAATGATTGCAACAACTCGACAAACTTTAATTTCACTTCCAAAAAGTTTATTTTCGATTTTATTTAATGGTCGTTGGGAACAACGATTACATCATGATGATCACGAAAATATACTGTTGGATTTCAATCCAATTGTTTTTCGCCATTTACTCGATCAATTACAATTAAATGAAGGGAAAAGTATTTCTCCTCCATCGGATCCTTCACTTATTCGAACTTTTGAAAAAATGATGAAAAAACTACATATTGAACATTTGTTATCAACATTCGATCGAAAAATTTTATCGGTTAATGTTGATGGACAATTAATCACAACTCATTTATCAAATCCTTTCAAATTAACTAACAAAACTCATGTTTTTATTGATTATCATCCCAAAGTTTTTCGACATTTCATTAAAGTTAATCGACAAAATAAATCATTTTCCATTGATAAACAAATATTTTACACTTCGACAGGTTTTACCAGAAATTTATTCTATTTTTTCGATTATTTTGATTGTTTAGACAAAAACATTTCTGTTGTAATGAAACAAGTGTTACATCAACATCATAATCAATTGAAACTATTAAACATAAACTTTACTCAACAAATACTACAAATCAGTCAATCTGTTACAAAGAATTTCAACGAATTACGTAAGTTTAATAGATAAACATATGTTTTACACTTCTTCGACTCTTGTGCTTTTTTAGACAAAAACATTTCTGTGGTAATGGAACAAAAAGAAAATATTGATCAATTAAAACAAATGTTAAATCAATATAATAATCAATTCAAACTATTAAACATAAGCTTTACTCAACAAATACTACAAATCAGTCAATCTATTACAAAGAATTTCAATAAATTACGTAAGTTTAATCGATAATTTGAGGGTTTTTTTTCATTTTGAAATTCAAATAATTCTTTTCTCTTCAAGATAAACGAATTTCACCTCGTTCACAACTAGAAGCAAATCTCAAATGGAAACAAAATGGAGAAACAATTGCTGGTGGAAATGGACGAGGAGACAAATTAAATCAACTTTCGTATCCTTATGGAATCTATGTTGATGAAGAACAATGCATTTATATTGCTGATAAAGAGAATCATCGTATTGTAAAATATAAATTAGATGGTGGAAGTGATCATGGAGAAATTGTTGCAGGAGGAAATGGTCAAGGAAATAGAACTGATCAATTGGATCAACCAGCTGATGTGATTTTGGATGAAAAGAAGAAATCTTTGATTATTTGTGATCGAGGAAACTGGAGAGTTATTCGATGGTCATTAGAAAATCGAAATAGTGATAAAGAAATTCTCATTGAGAATATTTGGTGTTATGGATTAACGATGAATGAAAATGGAGATTTGTTTGTTTCTGATTGGTTCGATAATGCAGTGAAACGATGGAGAAAAAGTGAAATAGGAAAAGGAAAAAAAGGAACTATTGTTGCAGGTGGAAATGATCAAGGAAATAAACTCAATCAATTGTATGTTCCGTCATATATTTTCATTGATAGAGAAGAGACAGTTTATGTCTCAGATTGGGGGAATCATCGTGTAATGAAATGGTTGAAAGGTGCAAATGAAGGTATTGTTGTTGCTGGTGGACACGGTCAAGGAAATAGTTCAAAACAGTTATCTTATCCAGGAGGATTAGCAGTGAATGAAGTTGGTGATATTTATGTGGCTGATTGGGGGAATGATCGAATAATGTGTTGGTCATTGGGATCAAAAGAAGGTCGAGTTGTTGGTGGTGGAAATGGTAATGGAAAAGGATCAAATCAATTGCATTATCCAATGGGTTTATCATTTGATGTTGAAAATAATCTTTATGTTTCCGATTGGGGAAATGATCGAATTCAACGATTTCATGTTGATAAAGAATATTAAAATTGAAAAGTATAATGTTAATGAAGAGAAAAAAAAACGAAACATTAGCTATGAAATGTAAGCATAAAGCGTTCTTTCTCTTTTTAATTGATTTCATAAATAAAATGTATCGTCAATTCTATTTGTAATAGAGAATGACGATGAAGGTTTAGTAGAAAAATCTCATTCTGAGTATAAGAATTGATGTTAATGTTATATTGAATACTGTAGTGTAGTATAGTAATTATAGCGCAATGTTTTACGAAAAAACTAAATTTACTGGTCGACCATCTTGACAATATTATATTATAATATGCCAAACATTTGATATTTGTTGTAATAATGAAGTTGTCAAAATATCCAATTTTGTTTGACAAAGTGAAAAATAATTAACATTTACGATAATGACAAAGGTAATAGTCTGTTTGTCTATTACAGACGATCTTTAAATATAAAACACGATTTAAATATACGTATTTGTTTAGAAAAAAAATGTCCTCAAGTGAAAGTCTGTATGAGTATTTGTACAATGTGACAGATGAAATCAATCGATATTTTTCGATAGTTATACTTTTATTTGGTACAATCGGTAATCTTCTAAATATTGTTGTTCTTTCACATCGAACATTTCGTTTGAATCCATGTGCTTGGTTATTTCTCATTTCATCTACAGCTAATCTGTTGACACTCCTATCAGGTCTAACAACACGAACACTAGCTGGTTGGGCAGTTGATCCCACAAATACTCTCGATTGGTTATGTAAACTTCGTGGTTTTATGATTTACTATGGTCGAACAGTTGCCTACTGGTTAATTGTTCTTGCTACTATTGATCGATGGTTTCTATCACATGCAAATATTAATCAACGACAAAAAAGTTGTTTAAAAAATGTTCAAAAAGGCACATTAATCGTTAGTATACTTTCAATTTTTCTCTATTTACATTTATTCTATTGCTATCGAGCAAATCTTATTGGTACTCCATTGCCATGTTACAGTTTTAATAAAACATGTCGATATCTAATCGATGTCGTTGCTTTTCTCATGTCAATCATATTACCAATAGCATTGATAATCATATTTGGTTTGATGACTATTTATAATATACGTCGATCGAGAAATCGTGTAAATGTATTTAATAATTCTCACATTCAAGAAAGTACAAGACTATCAACTTTATCTTTTATCAATCGTCGAAGAATAACTAGACAAACAAGAAAAACTGATCGTTATCTTTTCAAAATGCTGATTATCCAATCCATTCTTTTGACTCTCTTTACTCTTCCGTTAGTTGTCGAGAGAATCTATTCAATGTTTATTCGACCACAAAAAACTCCTTTAGAATCTGCTATCGATCAACTTATTTATAATCTATCGGTTTTACTTAATTATCTAACCAATGGAATGCCATTTTATATTTATACATTATTTGGTGGTCATACTTTTCGACGGAAGTTATTCGATATGATCAAAAGCATATGTCACGGAATAAATTCATAAATAAACACGAATTTAACTTTCTCGTCTAGGAGAAAAAAATAATTAGCAGAGCATATATATAATTCTAAATCAATTTATTTAAACATAAAATAATGTCTCTAGGGAAAATCAACACTCAATTGACTTCTGCCTTCACATCTATGACATGGTAAGCTTTGTCCATATGTACCTACGAAAACAAAACCAAACTTTCAAATGAATTTTCTTGATAAATAATCGTCTTACATTTGTTACAATAACCACAATGCCATTCTCTCCAATCATCGCATTTCTTGCAAATTAAACAATGCCATTGACATGAGTCTTCATTGAAATCCTTCCAACAGAATGAATAATAATACATCGTAACATCATCGGATAGATGCATTCGAAAAAATGTTTGCATATGTTCAAGTTTTTTCTCTTCATCTTCTTGAACTTCATTCCATTTTACTGCCCATTCACCAATTTCTTCATCGAAACTAACTGCATCTGGATAGCTAAACAAAAGAAAATCAATAAACAGATAGAAAAGAAAAGAAAAGAAAATCTGAATCATGGTGCTTTCATAAGTTCTCGTAAGAAATCTTCTCGATCGATCGATTGTAAATCATCGAGAATTTTGATATTTTCTGTAATCCAATTGGCGAAACATGGACTTGCTGAACATTGGTGATTTTCACCGAAGAAATAATCGAGATGATTGAAAATATTTGTGCATGTTGTTTTACATCCACATGATTCGTTACATCCTTTACCGAATTTGTAACATGCACACGATCGTTTTGAACAACCTTTTTTACAATTGCATTTCTTTTTTTGTTGATCAAATTGATCTTTTTCGGTGATTTTGCCACGCATCACACCAGGAGTTCGTTGTTCATCTTCTTCATCGGAAGAATTTTCAAACCACATGGTCGTCGAACGTTTAAACAAACAAAAATGTCGTTAATCGACGTTCTATCTCGAATTATATATATAAAGGCCGGCATTTCTCGCTCTCTATCTCTTCATGAAAACCGTTATTTGATGAAGAAATGAATCATTTCTTTATTTTTTTGATTGATCCGATTAATTTCAAAGTTCGCATCTATTATGCTGATCGAAAGTCCAATAAAGTGCCTCAACTACCATCAGTTTCAATGAAAAAGAGAATCCTGCGACAAAATAGAACACTTTTCAGTCAATCTATTGAAAAAAGTTAAATCAATAGTTTGAATAAAATCGAAAAATTTTCGGCGAAAAAGAATCATCGAAACTTTTCTTCGTTCTTCTCTACCTACTTGCATGGTCTGTTGTAAAATAAAGATGTTTTGTTTCAATGTTACCATGCTTACCTTCTTTCTCATTCTGCATGTACAACTATTTCTTTAAGAAACTATACTTGAAAGTTGCCAACATATATTTTTTTATAGTATATAAACTCAGTTGTGAATTTCATTTTTCTTTTCATTTCAAAATGGCTGCTAATGATCTAACAGCTTATATTCCCGGTTTACCATCGGGATTCGATGATAATGAATTAGAGACAATTATTCAAGCGCGTGTAGAAACTATGCAACGAATAAAATTAACAAGCGTTAAATGTTATTCAAAATTAAGTGTAGGCGTTATTCAATTCAAAGATAAAGATGATAAAACACATCTAGTTTCAAATGTTCAATCGATAGTTCTCGACCCACAAAAAGGAATAAATGTTACATTTGTCGATGAACTCGAACTAGATTCGTACATCGTAGTTGATAGAAAAATGTCCAAACTGCCTTCTCCTGATGAAATATCACAGCGTTATGCAAAAGTATTTACAACAGGACATAGACGATCATGCGAAACTGTTTGCATACAATTTCCAAACATTTTTCGGATTCAATCTGGTAATTTAGATGAACTTATTAAAATAGCACATGCACCCGATCTTAAGATTGATAACACTTATTTTGCTACTGTTTATCCACGTGCTGATTGTAGTTTCTTCGAAGATTTACCAACAAATATGGCTGAGGACCAAATTTCATCAGCAATTGCTACACAGATTGGTGAAAAGTCACTTCCATCAACTTCATTCTACGTACAATATGATAAACATGCAGGTATTGCAGTTGTTGTTGCCACAAGATCAGTTCAAAAATGGATTCAAACAGGACATTTGACAATTAATGAGCAAAATATATCAAAAAAGGCTAAACTTGCTTATCGAGTTATTGTCGCACCAGTTCCACCTGGTTTCGATTTACATGAAATCTTTAAAAATAAAGTATTCGGCAATCAAGTTATTTCGCACAAACACATCGAAGATAAACTCATAGTGGAATTGGATAACATTGATAGTTATCAAAATTGTCTAGAAATAGGTGCTTTACGTATAGGAGATGACACAATGAATATCAAACCACATAGTGCTATTGGTGGTGATCTCGATAATATTGATCTTGATGCTGCAAATTGGTATGAAACGACGATGCTTGATATTAAACCAGATATAACAACTATTATGGACAATCAAAAACATCCTATCTTTCGTTATAAATGGAATGCAGATAATTGGGTTAATCAAATGGAAAAGGCGAAAGGTGGCGAGCGACAAGCAAATAATAAATATGATCACAAAAGACATTTACTACGAGTTACAGTTATGCTCAATACTATTGGTGTTTTGAGAAAAGGAAAATATTTTGTTGATGATCAAGAAGTCAAATTAAATGTGCAAAAGTTACATACAGTTGGTTATGACCATAAATCTAAATTATCGTTTGGAAGAAAAATTCATGAATCTGAATTGAAAACACCATTCGAATCAACAAAAGTTAAAGTTGAAAATGCAGATTGTCTTGTTTTATATGAAAAATTAGTTAATGAAGGATATAAACCATTATTACTGAATATGGCAAATGCAACGAGTCCAGGTGGTGGATATCGAAAAGGTGATGGTGCACAAGAAGAAAATATCTTTCGTCGATCAGATTATTATCACAGTCTTGATGCAGAAATAGCTGAAAAAGGCCGTGCAGAACGCTTTGCATGTACTCAAAAATGTGATTTAAGACAAGTCAAAGGTTATAATGGTTTATATCCGATGGAAGAATTCGGTGCTATTTATACATCAGGTATCACTGTATTTCGTCACACAGAAGAAAGGGGATACGATTTCATGAAAAATCCAATGTATAACGTTTGTTCTATAGCTATGGCTGCTTATCGAGATCCTCCGTTGACTAAAAATAACACCTTGGAGAATAAAGCAGCAGCAAACACACGCAAAAAGATTGAAAATATCTTTGCAATTGGACATCATCAAAAACATGATTGTTTAGTTTTATCAGCTTTTGGTTGTGGTGCTTTTAAAAATCCACCTAAACATGTTGCTTTACTATTCAAATCGGTGATTTATCAATATGCTGGTTATTTTAAGGAGATTTACTTTGCCATTGTTGATGATCATAATACTGGAAATCGAATCAATCCAGAGGGAAATTTTCTTCCTTTCCAACGAGAACTCGATAATCTGGTTGTTGAACCACCAAAAACATTTCGTGCAAATGGTGTTAGTGGACCTTATCGAATATTGAGCAGATCACCGGATGGACAATTGAGTTTGGGTGATTCAATGATCTGCTATCTTTCACCTTGTCAACATGGTACAAAATGTCGTGATATAAAAGATGGTCAACACAATAATTCGTTTCTACATCCACCAATGTGTCCTTTACAATCGACAACAACAGTATGTGATCAAATGGAAGATGAAGTGCATATGTTTACTTTCACACATATTATGAAATGTAAAAATGGTGGTAAATGTGAAATTAAAGATCAAGCACATTTAAGTGAATATGATCATCCAGATTATTGCGAAGATGGAGTATATTGTCATAATATCGATTCGGAACATTTATCAGCTTTTCGACATTTACCTTGTTGTCGAGATGGTATTACTTGTGCTAAACGTTTGAAAGATGCTGAACACGATAAAGCATTTCGTCATCTTAAAACATTCTGTTCTCATGATAACAATTGTGTTTATTTTCATGAAAAAGAACATTATAAGAACACGATTCATACATTTCGTGAACCATGTCCATTTACACCTTATAATTGTAAACTATTCGTTCAATTTATTCAAAATAATGGTCAAAAAGATTTACCTTCTAATGTTGAACGGCATTGCTACGAGTATTCTCATGTTTGTCCTCATGGCCGACAATGCAAAACAAAAGATAACAGACACTATGAAATAACAATTCACATAGCTCGTATTCCTTGTCTTAAAGGTGGTGGATGTGACAAAATTAACGAGGAAAATCATTTGGAATCATTTTCTCATGATGATATTCGAGATATTCGTTATTTTTGTAAAGAACCAGGCTTTAGTTGTAAACAAAAATACGAAGATCAACATATGAAACGATTTCGACATGGTAAAAATCTCAATTATTTATCCACTGCACCATCGAAGAATCTTAATGCAACGGTTAATTTCGTTCGTAATCAAAAGCAAATGATTCGAAATGTGAATGCATATGTTGACGCGAATGGTTGGACAAAAGCTAAAACATCTCCTGATATACTCAATTGGATACGAGCATTACAGCCTGTTCATCGATGTGGACAAATGATTTTCGAATCAATTCTTGTTCATGGTCATGTTATGAGCAGAAATTATATGAAAGCATTAGAATATCCAAAAAATGTAGCTAAAGCAGTTTTACAACATAGTCGTATACGTCGAATTTTTCTTCAACATAATACTGCTGCAGTGAAAGAGGCGGCCTTGGCGTTCATCAAAGGATTAGTCGATTCAGAATATGCTAAAAGTGGAATTGATGGCATGTCATTAGCTAAATTAGATGTTGATCATGAAGAGAATATTAATTTACATAGAAAAAAGCTCGAAGCATCTCTTAAAGCTACTGATATGAAAGTTATCTATGATTGGACGATAAAAATTGCTCAAGCTTCAATCAAGATAGTAACTAATCCAATGGGAATCGGTTATGATGTTGATGAAATAATGGGAACGAATAAGCATGTGTTCAGTATTCTTGGGCCGCACCTTGGTTTTTATTATGGTGACATTGTTATCATATTCAAACAAGATATTATGTTCCATCCCGACACTAATTTTTCGCCTCAAGCAGCCACACGTTTTCATAGTACTAAAATTTATCCAGATCGCCCATGGGTTCCGGATCGTGGCAGTGAAGGCACACGTGTCGAAGACTTTTATAATGCTAAACTTCATTGTTCTGTACCTCGATTTGAATATGCAGCAGCAGCAGAATTAATCGCATCCACAGGTTTACTAAATAAATCAGCGAATGTTAGTTTAGATGACGCTATTCAACGTTGGATTAGTGTTGATTCACATGAAACATTTGAATGTCATTTACCTCAACTTATTCCTTTGGATTACGTTGATCGCGTTTATATAACTCAAAATACATTTGATGCTCTTTCGCTTGAATCAAAGCAATCGGCGAAAGGAGCATTCGGAGATGCGCTTATTATCACTAAGCATACGCTCGATCTTAGTTTGGTGAAACCAGGTGGTATGGTTTCCTTTGATTCAACACGACAAATCTATCTAGCTTATATTATCAATGAAATACAAAATATAATCAAAGAGAACATGAAGGCACAACATATTTCGCGAGGTATCGTTATTACGATTCCAAGTTCTCAGTTTTCACAACATATTGTTCTACCTATGACGATCTATCAATCCTATGAACTCTATTGTTTGGATAATAAAGGTGCACCAAACTCTCCTGAGTCGACGTATATCTATTGGAAAGCAATGCATGGTGATATGATGTTAACTATTACAAATGAAAAAATTGATTTAAAGAAAGAACAGAAGAATCTTCGATGTCTTGTTTGTTATGTTGCCGAAAAACCATCTATGGCTAGCGAAGATTATCATGAAGCATATTCGTATATAAATGATGGTTCACCATTTCAACACGATAGAAATGTTAGTGAAGCTCGATTTCGAGCGAAATCAAATGTTTTCTATCGTGGTTGTAATATTGATGATTTTTTTACTTTTTGTTTAAAAATAACATATCAAACAAATGAAGCAACATTATCACATGCAGGCCCAAATGGAATTTACAATCATCAGACGATTACTCATCAATTCGACAAATCTAAATTAGATTTATCAAGAGTTGATTATATTCATATAAGTGCAGGAAGAGAAGATGTTCCAATTCGTAATTTGACCATTCATCATGAAAAAGTACCTGAATATCATCCAACACATGATGAAAGCTTCAAAACAGACACCACTGTATTACAAGGAAAACGTCCAATATCTCCTGGTTATGGACATCATCATCATTCTCATTACGGTGGAGGCGCACCGAATAACAATGCTGCTGTCAATAACTATCAAGCCCAACCATTACGTGCTCCTGCAAAAGCTGTAACAAAAGAAGAAAACCTATCGTTCTTTGGTAGATTGCAACGTTTCTTTAATTGTAGTAAGGTTGACACCGATCCAGTTGTATCAGAAGCACCAGACAAAGATAAAAGTACACCTCATGAGCCATACAGAGGTGGACCACCATCACGACCAAAAACACCTCCCGCATCATTGCCTTCATCCAAACTTCCTCGTTGCAAAGATTCGATCTATTGTTTAAATCAGGATGTCAGAGAACATACGGAAAAATATTCTCATCCATGTCGTTTCAATGAATTGTGTCGTAATGCTGCGTCTGAATCTCATCTAACTCATGAAAAACACGATGTTCCTCGATGTACGGCGAACAGAGATTGCACGGAAAAGACAGATCCAATACATCGTGCAAAATATCGTCATACAGGTTTGCCCGATTATCTATATCCATGTCGTCATCAAGACACTTGTTACGATCGATCTGATGAACACCGAACTAAATACTTCCATGGTGAAGAAATACCTTCGTTTAAAAGTAAAACATCATTTCATCAACGAAAACAGTAAATAGTTTCTTTATTTATATAGAAAATGCAACATTGGCACCCTTTCAAGGTGGCGGTGCAAAAGGTCGCTTAATTCCATGCAAATGGGGTACGGGTTGTCGAAATCAAAAAGATGCAAACCATTTAGCTAAATATTCACACTAATATGTTCTCATACGATCTGTCAAATTTTATTTCGAATAAAACTAATTGATGCTAAAAATATTCACTATATATGATAGACAACGAATGACATGACATAATTTAGATGAAAAGAGAAAAGAAAAAGGTAGATTATTAAACTGCTGGTGGTTGCGGAAGTAATTCCTTGCCCGTTTCATCATGAGACGTTTCGGTTTCTTTGGGAGGTAAAACTCGAGATGGATGAAAAATATTCCATGTTAAAAATGCAATAACAATCGGAACTAAATGACCAACATAATACCAGAATTCATTTTCATTTAACGGAAAAAATAATGGTACATTCGATATTAATAAAACATAAATCGCTTCAATAAGAACAGCTCCACTCGAAACAGCTAACAATGGTAAAATATAGAGTCGACGTGCACGTGACACAGCTAAATACCAAACAACATAGAAAAGAATAGCAAGTGCGAGAATGAGACCAGCTGATGCTTGGCGAAAATGAAAACTTAAATTGAGATATTTCGGTTTGAATGATAATTCATTGGCAACAGCAAGTAGAATATCAGCTGTAATTCCTACAACTGGAACAATAATATCAATAATACGATCGATTGATCGATGTGGTTTTTTTCCTCGTAATTCCACGAGACAATGATAATTGGCAAAAAGTAAAAATCTCGGCGGAATACTTAACATTGGTGCTGTGACTTTATACAATGTTGTTGTATTATAAACATCGAGTGAAACTGTTGCACGTAAAACTAAATCAATAAATGCAGTTAAATGTGCTCCAAAAATAAAAAAGCCAAGCATTGCTGGACGACATTTGACTTTCAATGATTGAATCAACCATCCGACCAACGAAGTGTAAACAAGCATGCCAAAAACACCAGCAGCAAACGACGATGGAACGTATGTAAAAAATGGATAATTTGTTTCGTTTAAATTAACCATATTATTTCTACGTTGTATTGTATCGAACTGTTTCGATTGCGTACTTTTTCTTTCTTTCTTCTATTCTTGTTTTTATATAGAAGGTATTTGTCGTCTGTTAAATGTAATGAAAAGTGCGCTCGGAAAGTGCGTACAGTTACGAACGATCGCAACGCACTAAAGAACGAATAAATGAGAAGAGAAATCAGGGTTGACAAGTCGGTTTTCACGTTAGATTGTCATCAAACGAGCGCATGGAGATGCAACTGTCGAACATGAAAAGAACAGAACAGAACGGAACAAAAAAAACCTCAAATGTGTATTTTATCTTAGTCTTTTTTCTTCCTTTTGCTCTCTTAATTTCTGCCTTTCTAATTAAATATGTTTGCTCTTGACAAAGCCGTCCGATAGTCTACGCGTTATTTATAATTTCTCATAAAAATATGTGAAATCCGATTAGTAAAAAGAAATTAATTATTCATATACCAAAGTTTATGTTTTATGTAACTGTTGATAAAAATAATTACAGATGTGTTATTGGCATGTGTAAATAAAAGCACAACATATGATGAAATGATAATTATATTTGTTTCAAAGAAAATCATATTTATAATATCAGACTCAAATGATGACACACAACAATGACATACAAACAAAATATTCGGATTTACACGATTTGTCTTTGTTTTCTTGTGCAAATTGAAGCAATTCGTCGAGGAGGAACGAGTAGATCTCGAATAGGTATACCGAAGAAGCAGAAAAAAAAACGAATACAAAATCTTTTGTTGTTTTTTTCTTACAAAATGAAAATTCAGGAACTCAAGGTTATTCAGTCGGTAATTTTCGTGAAGAAACAACAGTCGACGATCCTGGTCGAGCAATTCTCGCGATTATATTCATGATTCTTTCGTGCGGAGGCGGAATGGGATGGAAAATCTATCAATGCTATCGAAAAGATAAACAAAGGCGACGATTCATTCAACCACAATTACCTGATCCAAATCGTATTTATGCTAATTCAATATCACCATCGAATACTACTGATCGATTCAATCAAGTTGAAGTAATAACCTTTGTCTTTTGTTATGATTATTCGAGTATTTCTATTTTTTTTAGATTTGTGTAAATAAATTCGAAAATAATTCAACACAAATCGTCTAGATGAATATTTTATTATACTTATATATATATATGAATCTACATGATTATATAGAAGAAAAAAAAGAAAACAGAGTGTTTTAATAAATATTAACTATGTACATGAAATAACATTGACACCACCTTCGAGAATAGTCGGATGCGAACTAGCAACTGACGATGGCATCGATGAATTCAAATACCATTTCTCAATAGGTAATCCATTCAAATTTCGAAACAATCGGAACGTTAAAACGAACCAAATAACACCGAGAACGAGACAAATCGCGACTTCAATTGAATAAGCATGTAGTTTCGGTAGCAAATTAGCGGCATAGAGCGCGACTGATGATGAAACAGTTGCACCGAGATTAGTGATTGTAACTAATAATGTCATATAAGTTCCAGCAATGGATAATTCACTAACTTTTGCACAAGCGCCAACAATTGAAACTGATGTCGAGCTAACAAAGATTTCATTTAAACAAAATAACAAAATCAAAATTGGATAAAAATAAGATGTTTGAATGATTTTCGGTGTAAAATAAACATAGATTGCCAATAGAACGCAAACGAATAGACGAGGAATATAAACTCGAGAAAGCCAAATCAATGGTCGACATGTTTTACGAAAGATTATCGGAACAATGATATTAACAATAAATAATGGCATAGTTACTAATGCAATACTATGACGACTTACACCGTAACTAAACAAAGAATTTTCAAGAAAAAAAAAAGATTAGAATTTCGAAAATGACATCTATACCCAATTAATGTCAATTCAGTCATTTTAACTGTTGCAGCAAAACCGATATGATGGGTAAACAGAAGAAAACATAATTTAAGTACACAAGGTTTTCGTAATAATTTATAAATTGATAAATAGGTTTGAAACAGAGGTAATCGTTCATGAGTTTCAACATTTACATCTGCCTTTCGTTTGCAAATCCTCGTACACAAAGCGACGAGCATAATCAAACTAACAACAATGAATATAATTCCCCAGAAAAATGTAAATTCTTTCAAAGATATGAGACCATAGGGTTGATGTGGAAGTGAAAGTGGTCTTCGAATGTAATCATTGGAGAATTTCGTCGATTCAAAAATCATTAAAAGTGATGAACCAACAAAAGCACCTGTCATCTGTCCAATAATTTGACATGTTGACGACCATTGAGGATTAATGGCATTGAACAATGCGATTGACCATCCATCAACCGCAATATCTTGACTTGCAATAAGAAAACAGAGAAAGAACAAAATCACGGTTAGAACAGACAATTGAAGATGATCAATGAGAGATTTAATATAAAACGAAAGAAGACATAGAATAAGACCAACAAAGAATTGAATTGGAATGAGCCATGTTAACGGTCGACCGCATCGTCGAAGGTAAATCGAATCGATAATCGGTGCCCAAAGAATTTTCAAACTAAATGGATAATGAACCCAATTCAATGTGCCTTGTTGTGCCCATGACGCATTATTTGAAGCGAGAAAGATCGGCACCGAGCCGAGAAATCCAACGATAATTCCTTGTAGAAAATAAAGTAAGACGATTAAACAAATTCGAAGGATCAATAGTTTCGGTTTACACGACATATCGTTTTCTTTTTTTGATATTGAAATGAATGTTTGAACTGCCTCGTCGTTGTGTATACGTACGTATAACCGATAATAATATGTTTCTTTTCAATTCTCTCGAGCTGACCTTGTTTCGCCCTAAGGGCCTCGAGAACAAAAAAAAAGAAAGAATAGCCATTTCATCGATTGGCTCAGCATGACTAATATTCTTGTTCATTCGTTCGTATTTATTGAAAGAGAGAAAAAAAGAAGAAAACCTTGAAATTCATAATTTCGAAAATTTCTGAACTCGATTATTAAATGAATCGGCAACATAGAGATTAACTTGACTATCGATTGTTACCCAATAAGGTCGATTCAAACGATCGGCTGCACTACTCGAATTTCTTGTGATACCAGCAATCGTCGTTGCATTCAATTCATTCAATGGAAACAATTGAATTCGATGATTTTCTCTATCCGATACGTAAACATTTCCAAATGAATCTGGAATAGCACTATACGGATAATTAAGTAACATCGATGAACTTCCATTGATTCCCGTAAGACTACCACCGATTAAAGTCCAACTACTAGCGCCAATTACCCAACGAACAACATTATGAGCACCACTATTCGCAATGATGATACTATTCGTTGATGCTTCATAGAAAGCACTATGCGGAGTATGTAATTGAGTATTTGCTATTCCCTGTCCATTTCCACCAGCAATTAACGTCCCAACTGATGAGCCTGGCGTATATCGCATGATACGATGATTAGCTGCATCAGCGACATATAAGAGATTTGTAGATCGATCATAATAGACGCCACACGGATCATTTAGTTCATTAGTTCCATTACCACGATAACTTGTATTTCCAATTGCAAGTGAAATAACTGACGCTCCATTGGCTCGATACATTACACGTTGATTAGTAAAATCAGAAAAATAAATATTATCATTCGAATCTGCAGTCACACCAATTGATCCACCTATTTCAGTTAATGTTGCACCGCCAGTGCCATTCGCTTGACCAGCAATAGTTGTTCCATTAGTCTCACCTAAAATCCATTTCTGAATACGGTTATTACTGTAATCGGAAATGTACAATGTATTAGTCGGACCCAAAGCAATACTAAGAGGACGATTCAGATGATTCGGAGTTTTGCCAGATGCTCCCGTTGAGTTGCCAGCTATTGTCTCGCCAGTTGTATTCCAGCCAGTCACAAGTACTGACGCTGAAAATGAGAATAAGTTTATTCTCTTCTCATTGTTTGTTCATCAGAAATTTTACTTGTTGTAGTCGATGTGATTGTTGTAGTTGTAGTCGGTGCGATTGTTGTTGTTGCTGTTACTGTATTTAGACTGTAAATCATCGGTACAACAACAGCTGCAGCTAGGAATGCTACCAAAACTGTTCCAACTACTATAGCACCGACAATATAACCTTTTTTTGATTGATTTGCATTACTAAATCAATGTATTTTGTGATAAATGGCGAACGACTGCAGAAAAAATCTAAACTCACTAGCTCCGTTGACGAACCATGGCTATCAATAGAATCAAAAACAAACTAATGGCAATGATTTGTTTTTCTTTGTCTGTTTTTTTATTGAGTAGCGCAGCTAATGGACGCAAAATGCATTTTGAAAGAGTACTCTCAAACTTTTACCTTTTCAAAGGTAAACAATAGAAATGTACAAGAAAAACTTTTTTTTCTTAGTTTTGCATCAGAGAATTTTATTCGTAAATTTATTTATTCTTCATCATTCACTGTCGCATCTTGATATTGTTGATATTCACAGATTAAATCGGCCATATTTGATTCAGCTTCAGTAAATTCCTAAAACATAAAAAAAACAATACTATCTTCCGAGAGAAAATGTTCGATTGTCTACCATTTCGTCCATGCCTTCATCAGTATATGAATGTAAGAATGCTTTACGTCGAAACATAGCATTGACTTGTTCTAAAATTCGTTTGAATACTTGTTGAATAGCCGTATTATTTCCGATAAATGTTGCCGACATTTTTAAATCACGTGGAGCAACATTACAAACCGCTGTTTTGATATTATTCGGAATCCAATCAACAAAATTTGATGAATTTCTATTGAGAATATTCAATAATTGATTTTCTACTTCTCGCATTGATATTTGACCTCGAAAGATCGCTGCAGCTGTTAGATATCGACCATGTCGAGGATCGCAATCAGCCATCGTATTTTTTGAATCGAACATTTGCTGAGTTAATTCAGCAACAGTCAATGCACGAAACTCTTTGGATTCTCGTGCAGTCAATGGTGCCAAACTCGGTACAAAGAAATGTGAACGTGGAAAAGGCACCATGTTTACAGATAATTTACGAAGATCTGCATTTAATTGGCCAGGAAAACGAAGGCCAGTTGTTACACCGGACATCGTTGCTGAAACCAAATGATTGAGATCATTGAATGTTGGTGTTGTCAATCGTAATGTACGCATGCAAATATTATAAAGTGCTTCATTATCGATACAATATGTTTGATCAGTATTTTCGATGAGTTGATGAATGGAAAGCATGGTATTATACGGTTCAACAACAGAATCAGATGTAACCGATGGAAAAACACTGAAGGTCATCATGATACGATCAGGATATTCTTCTCGAATTTTTGAGATAAGTAAAGTCCCCATACCGGAACCAGTACCACCGGCCAGCGAATGTGCTAATTGAAAGCCTTGAAGACAATCACAACTTTCAGCTTCTCGACGAATCACGTCCATAACTGATTCGATCAATTCAGCTCCTTCAGTGTAATATCCTTTTGCCCAATTATTACCTGCACCGGATTGTGCTACACAAAATATCAAATAATCATCATCAAACTAAACACATCATTAAGAAAACCTACCATGAAGAAAATTATCTGGCCGAAAAAGTGTGCCCAATGGCCCGCCTCGAATGACGTCCATGGTGCCTGGCTCCAGATCAATTAGTATCGCACGTGGAACATATCGTTTTCCTATCGCTTCGTTATAATAAACATTGATTCGTTGTAATTGCAGATCTGAATCACCACAAAATGTTCCCGTCGCATCGACGCCATGTTCATCGGAAATAACTTGCCAAAACTAGAACATAAAACACTGAACTTTTACACTTAACAAATTCGTAAATTCTTTTATTTACTCGATTGCCAATTTGATTTCCACATTGACCAGCTTGAATATGAATTATTTCACGCATCTCTCACCTTATGTTTCTTTTTGATTTACACACATCTATTATATACGTATGTGTCACTGATATATTGTGTAAGATGTGTAGGCGTCGACGTTTTACTTTTTTTAGATAAGAAAAATCATGAGAATATACGTAAGACCATGTTCTTTATTTTTATTTTGAAATAAATAGAAAACAAAAGATATTTCAATGAATGTTCATTCAATAATCATTTTGTATTAAGCTGTTTCATCTTCACCTTCGATGTCATCTATAAAAACAAATCCGAGATCAATTTTCTCCTTTCATAGACAATTTTTTACTTACCATCAGCTGTTGCATCTTGATATTGTTGATATTCACTGATTAAATCGGTCATATTTGATGCAGCTTCAGTAAATTCCTAAAACACCCACAAACAATATCATCTGTCGAGAAGAATATTTGAGTTTTTACCAATTCGTCCATGCCTTCATCAGTATATGAATGCAAGAAAGCTTTACGTCGAAACATCGCGTTGAATTGTTCCGCAATTCGTTTGAATAATTCTTGAATAGCCGTATTATTGCCAATAAATGTCGCTGACATTTTCATTCCACGTGGAGCTATATCACAAACTGCAGTTTTAACATTATTTGGAATCCAATCGACGAAATACGACGAATTTTTATTCAGAATATTTAACATTTGATCATCGACTTCTTTCATTGACACTTGACCTCGAAAGATCGCTGCAACAGTTAGATATCGACCATGTCGAGGATCACAAGCAGCCATCATGTTTTTCGAATCGAACATCTGTTGTGTCAATTCAGCAACTGTCAATGCACGAAATTCTTTCGATCCTCGTGCAGTTAACGGTGCGAAACCCGAAAGAAAAAAGTGTAAACGTGGAAAAGGCACCATGTTAACAGCTAATTTACGTAGATCAGCATTTAATTGACCGGGAAAACGAAGACATGTTGTTACACCGGACATCGTTGCTGAAACCAGATGATTAAGATCATTGTATGTTGGTGTTGTCAATCGTAATGTTCGAATACAAATATCATAGAGTGCTTCGTTATCAATGCAATAGGTTTCATCGGTATTTTCAACTAATTGATGAATCGAAAGTGTTGCATTGTACGGTTCAACGACTGTGTCCGAGACTTTCGGTGATGGAACAACACTGAATGACATCATGATTCGATCGGGATATTCTTCTCGAATTTTTGAGATAAGTAAAGTTCCCATTCCGGAACCAGTACCACCGCCAAGTGAATGTGTCAATTGAAAACCTTGAAGACAATCACATCCTTCGGCTTCTCGTCGGACGGTTTCCATCACTGTATCGATTAGTTCAGCTCCTTCGGTATAATGTCCTTTTGCCCAATTATTACCTGCACCGGATTGTGCTACAAAAAAAATCGTCAAATTGAATACATCATCAAGAAAACTTACCATGAACATAGTTATCAGGTCGAAAGAGTTTGCCTAATGATCCACCACGAATAGCTTCCATAGTGCCTGGCTCAAGATCGACGAGTATAGCACGTGGAACATATTTTGCTCCTAAATATATTATCGTTTTGAGTGTTTTTTTTTCTATCGATATAATTGAGTTTTACCAGCTGCTTCGTTGTAATAAACATTGATACGATCACGTTGTAAATTTGAATCACCATGATACGAACCCGTGGGATCGATACCATGTTCATCTGAAATGACTTCCCAAAACTAAAATTCAGGAAAAACAAAAATCGTCCAATAAATTATAAATACACATAATGAGAATACCTTATTGCCAATTTGATTACCACATTGACCGGTTTGAATATGAACAATTTCACGCATTTTCTAGAATATCTTTTAAATATGTAAGAAGAGAAAGTGAAGCCAAAGAACGTTTACAGCTTGTTGGTAGTTTTAAAATATATTTATCTATTCACCCAACGGAATAAACAGCGAAGTGAGAGAAGAAAAAGGGTGGTATCTCGTTGAGAAGATAAACGAATCTTCTATTTGTTTTCTTTTATATGAGAAAGTCAGTATTATCATTCGTTCTTTGTAAGCAAACAAATCTCGTTGGACATTGCTCTCTTTTTCTTTGACAGTCATGTATTCAAATTTTTCAAAAAAGACAAAAAAAAGATTAAAAAAAATCTATCAAATTATTTGAAAGGTGATTCACAATTAGTTTGAGGTCCATACGTAACAACGACTACAGGTACGTTGTAAGCATACGACCAATCTGTTGGATTATTCACAACATGACAGAAACCGGCTTTTGTAGTCAATTGAGGACAGTTCAAAAGATAAGCAATAATCATCAAATACGGTCCAGTTTTATTGTCTTTCACAGAGTAACTGTGTGAAACAGTTGATGTCACACCAAAATATTCACCTGGACCATGGACTTGTCCAGAACGTCTTTTTGGATCAAATCCTTCATTACAAATAGGTTTGATCGCTACAGGAGCTGTACCATGAAATGCAAAGAAACCTTTAGTCATATCTAATGGTACTGGATGACCAAGTGTTTGAATGCCTTTATTAAAACGATCCATTGATCCGCATGATGAGCCCAAAGCCATATTATAATCGATTCGAATAATTGGAGGTGTTTGTGGTGTCCAATTATCTCGTGCGAATTTTTCTGCTTGTTTATATAAATTAGGAAGAAAATCACCCATCTTTTGAAACATTGCTCGTTCAGCACATGTTCGACCTTGATGAGTATCATCATCAACAACATCACACGATGGACAAACATTTCGTCCACAAACCATACATACTTGATAACTACTACTATGTTTTACTAAACCATCACATTCAACATTCGGACATAAACGTTGATCGTAAGTACTTGCATTTGCTTGGAAATAAAGTTGAATAGCTCGTTTACATAAAGCCATAAAATCTTCTCTTTCAGGAAATATATCATATACATCAGCCATATCAATCTTCTTCTTACAACTTGGCTCAGCACATTGTAATGGAAGTGTATTCGCTAAATGAGTAGCGGCACATCGACAATATGCATGACCACAAGCACGTAATTTATTCGTTGAATATGATGGTTTTTTACAGAAAACACATTGTTGTTTCTCACGAATAATATTTCCATTCGTTGATACTTTCGATAGAACATTTTTCACCCTCTCTTCGCAAGATTGTAAGAAAGATAATTTCGTTGATGGTTGCCCATAAATAATAATAGATTTTGTTCGAGGAATATATTTAACAGAACATCCCCAATTACTCCATTCATCATTCAGACTTTCGAGTTGTTTGTAAGCTGCTTTCTGAGGTGCAAAGAAATTGGCAACATTAGAATTCAATTCGAGCACACGAAATCGTTCATCAAATTTGTCAGAATAGTCAGCAATTTTTCTCATTAAATTACCTTGTTGTACTTGAGAACCACGAATTTCAATCCATATGCTTGCTCTTTCCTTCTTAATCACTTCGAGTTTTAATTCTGCTGCCCAATTTTGTATCGTATTCGTGGTAAAAAGTTCCTCGAATACTTGTTTCTGACGTTCATCATTGATTTTAATAAGAATTGGAGATGTCGATTGTGATAGCATCGCTGCAGCAGCGGCTGTCTTTTTCGGTGGACCATGATTGAAAAAACAACGAATTGGGCTTTGACCATTGACTTGTTTTTGATCAACTTTTCGTTTTTGAACTTGAACTTCAAATTTAGCTGCTATCTGTTGAACCAGTGCATCGAAATCTGGATACAGATGAGGATGAGTAACAGTAACCGTTGCTGTACTATCGATTGTCCATTTAGGTTCTAATTTTGGAATAATATCATGAAATAATTGATTCGTTGAATGACGATTTGTAGTTGTAATAAGAAAATTCATAGGAATTTGATCAGCAGTTGGCAATTCACTAACCGCCGGATATATTTGTTTTTCTACACGTTTTTGTGTTGATTGATTTCGAATAGTAATAGTAACTTGTTTTTTACACAAACTTGTTTGTAGTTTAGTCATTGCTTGTTTGCGTTGATCAGCATTGGCAAAAGAGATATGTGCTGTTGCTGAGCCTAATCCATCGCCATGTGTATTGCGTACACTGATATGAACTGGATTAATCGGTTGTAGAATCTGTCGTATATTTGCTTCATTAGTATCTCGTGCTAGATTAATCATTTTCATACCTGGTTGTGATCGAATACTTCGTTTGCCAAATTGTCGACAATCGACTGCATGTGGAGCAAGACGATCTAAAAGTTCTTGTGCGCTGATAAATGGTGCGCCTACTGGAATAGTTAATACTAGCTGCCGTCCCCAAGCATGTTTTTCATTCATATGTGTGCCTGTTGTTGATGAGGATTGTTTATCTGGTGGACAAATATGATGTGCAGGTAATTTTGCTGTTGCTTTCTCGTAAGCATCCATCGATTTAAACATGATATAGAACGGTGGTGCTTCATAAACATCGGAATCAGAATCGTCGGAGTCAGAATCCGAGTCACTTGTTGATTTGGGTGGACCTTCTTTAAAATTATTTTCTTTAATATCATGTTGACTAATATTCAATCGTTTCTTTAACCAATTCAATAATTGACTGTAAGTTCGACATGGTACTTTTTGAAGATCTAATCGAGGTATTTTCTCAGTAATTTGAACAGCTGAACAGATGAAACCATTCTGAAATGTTGCTTTTATTGAACCACATTCGACTGCTTTCGAATTTACATTCGATAGAATTGATTTGAGAGCTGATTCAACATGTGATCGATCAGTTGGTAAACCCCATATTGTCAACTGACGTAGAGCTTGATCATGTTCTTCTATAAGCCATTTACCCCAACTATTCGAACGGGTCGCACTTAATACATTTCCTATTTCACTCTTTAATGTCCATCCGACATTTTCACGAACAAGTAATTGTTCAATGACTAATGCCGAAAGGCCTTTACCCGAAACTGGATGAAGATGATCAACGGTACAAGTTCCTGAGAATGATTTTGAAATGGACATGGTTACAAAAAATTTTTGTTTATCACCGAATGCTCGGTGAACAAAAATACTTTGACTACTAATCATTGCCCGTAAGTCATTTTGAATCAAGCGAACACCTTCATCGGGTAAATGCGGAATCAGAAGATGACCGATCCGACCAGTAAAATATTTTCGAAAATATTCACTAAGAATTTCTTCATTTGAACTTTTTGAAGTGTTGCTTTCATTAAATTTTAATTTCCAACGAGAATCAAGTATTGTATCTCGATAAAATTCGATTGAACTTTCAATCAATTGGATAATTTGAGAATTTAATCCGTTGATCGCCACATGACGATTACGGCATGAAGAACAACATTCTGATAAATTTGGAACTGTTTTATAGCAATCAGTACATGTCTTACTGCTCGAATTAATCGTTCCAATCTTGCTCCATTGATTAAATACATGACAAAGATAGAGTAAATCACTTTTATATTGATCACGATCACTATTCTGCATAGTTGGCTCCTTCGTTGAAAAAATAGAACCAGATGCAGAAAGAATTCCGACAATTGTGCTTGCCAGTGATAACAACTCTTTATTCTTTCGATGTTCTGTATAAATATCGATGAGAAAAGCACTTAATTGTAGATCAATGGATAAACTCATACAGAGTTCACCACGTTTCGTGATTTTTCTGTTCCTATCTAAACATTGAAGACTTTCTAAATCACTCAATGTATTCCCAATTAATGTATCATCCGGTGGTGATAGAAAAGGAAAATCTTGTGGATCGGTTTGTGAACATTTGAATTGAAGAAGAAGAAGATCTAATGACGTATAAGTTATTTCTGGTTGAATATGTTCATTTTTTAATTCAGTGTCTTCATACAGTCGAACGCAAACGCCATTTTTGGTTTCACCAGCAAGGTCTTTTCGTTTCTCAGCTGAAAATTGTGAAATACGAACTGTTTCAAACATCTGAATGCCATGTCGTTTATGAAAACGAAATTGTTGAATGAGACCAGTATCAATAACAATTTGGACATCTCGAATATGAATAGAAGTTTCTGCGAAACTCGTACAGAAAATAACCATTCGTCGCTTAGAGTTATCACGATTAAATTCAAAGAGTGTTTCTTGTTCTTCGGGTGACATCGATTCATAGATTGTAAATATTGAACATCCTCGAGGAAGATTGTTATTAAATAATTCTATGGCTTTTTCGATTTCACGTTGACTTGATAAAAATACGAGAATATTTTTTGTTCGTTGAGCATACAAACGTTGTAACGTAGGAATAAGATGTAATTCAATGAATTTGTAGTCTGGACAATCTTTTTCTGCCGGTCTACTGGAAATCTGAACTGGATACAGATGACTTTCTAAGGATAGTACACATTTCGAAGATGAAACTTCGAAGAATTTGGTAAAGAATTTATAATCACAAGATGGTAGAAGAAGAACGGCATGAAAATTAGATCGTCTTGTTAATATGAGTTTAGCTATACCCAAAATAGTATCTGTATTCAACGAACGATTATGAGCTTCATCAATAATTAAAACTTTGATTCGATTTAAATCTGAATCCGTTTGAAATTGTCGAATAAGAACGGACTCAGTCATGAACATAATGTTGGTACCTAAGACACAATCATTCTTTCGATTTTCATTATAACCAATTTGATAGCCAACCGAATTACCAACCGGAGTACCATCATATTCTTGAGCTACTCGACGAGCAAGTGTTATTGCAGTTGAAGGTTGAGGTTGAGTACAAACAACAAGTCCATCGGAATCGGAATAACAATCAGCAGCATATTGTGCTATTTGAGAACTTTTCCCACTACCTGTGTCAGCGACGATTACAATTACGTTTTCCTCGGTGATTTTTTCACAAAAATCAGTAAATAATTTAAAAATCTGTATTTGACTTGACTTTCGTTCCTTTGTTCGTTCTTCTAGTGATTTCAAATGGCGACTACTATTGCTTGCTTTGGAATGAATTGCTTTATGTTGTTCCTTCGTCTTCTTCTTCTTCTTCGCATACTCTTCGTCTGAAGATGACGACGAGGAAGAAGAAGATGAAGATGATGATGATGGCCGTTGTGTTGGATGTAAATATGGACAATTCTTTGTTCTGCATTTACTACGATTTCGACATTTGGTCTGGCGAGAGGGTGGATGAGTATCCTTGCAATTATAATTGGTACATCGTGTTCCATTTTGACATGGATGCCAGTTAGATGAATGTTTATAAGGACAGTATGGAGAGAAGCATCCATCGCCATAACGGCACGATATGCTTTGCTTCGACTGACTTGGCCTTTCTGTGGAACGGCGAGGATTGTCGTTATCAGAATCATCAGAGGACATAGTTGTTTAATTTAAGTTTAATAAACTCGTTGGTCTAAAAAAGAAAAACCTTTGAAAAACGACTTAAAATTGTGGCCTAGAGACTAGGAAGAAGAAAGTTTCCAACAAAACATATCTTCACATTTAATCATGAAAGCATCAGTTTTTTTTTTCTTTTCGACAATTGATAAGGCCTTGTGCTGTGTCTCACTTTACCGTAAGATGTCGATAGAATGCAAAGGCGACAACCAAACAAAGTATTGTTAAAAAGATATCTTTTTTATTATAATCAAATTTTAAGAAAAATATTTATTCGTGTTTTTCGTGGAAGAATTCACCTGCTTCGAATTATTTCAACGGTGATTCACAACTAGCTTGAGGCCCATAGGAGACAACAACAACTGGTACATTATACGCATATGACCAATCTGTTGGATTATTCATTACATAACAAAATCCTGGGCTTGTAGTCAATTGAGGGCAAGTTAAAAGATAAGCAATAATCATTGAGTACGGTCCAGTTGTATTTCCTCTTTGAGAATAACCATGTGAAACAGTTGATGTCACACCAAAGTATTCACCTGGACCACAAGCTTGTCCAGCACGTTTCTTTGGATCAAATCCTTCAATACAAATAGGTTTGATCGCTACAGGAGCTGTACCATGAAACGCAAAGAAACCTTTAGTCATATCTAATGGTACTGGATGACCAAGTGCTTGAACACCTTTATTGAACCGTTGCATTGATCCACATGGTGTGGCCAAAGCCAGGTTATAATCAACTCGAATAATCGGAGGTGTTTGTGGTGTCCAATTATCTCGTGCGAATTTTTCTGCTTGTTTATATAAATTAGGAAGAAAATCACCCATCTTTTGAAACATTGCTCGTTCAGCACATGTTCGACCTTGATGAGAATCATCATCAACAACATCACACGATGGACAAACATTTCGTCCACAAACCATACATACTTGATAACTACCACTATGTTTTACTAAACCATCACATTCAACATTCGGACATAAACGTTGATCGTAAGTACTTGCATTTGCTTGGAAATAAAGTTGAATAGCTCGTTTACATAAAGCCATAAAATCTTCTCTCTCAGGAAATATATCATATACATCAGCCATATCAATCTTCTTCTTACAACTTGGCTCAGCACATTGTAATGGAAGTGTATTCGCTAAATGAGTAGCTGCACATCGACAATATGCATGACCACAAGCACGTAATTTATTTGTTGAATATGATGGTTTTTTGCAAAAAACACATTGTTGTTTCTCACGAATAGCATTCCCATCAGTTGATAGTTTTGATAGAATATTTTCCACATTATCTACACAAGATTGTAATAAAGATAATTTAGTTGAGGGTTGCCCATAAATAATAATAGATTTTGTTCGAGGAACATATTTAACAGAACATCCCCAATTACTCCATTCATCATTCAAACTTTCGAGTTGTTTGTAAGCTGCTTTATGAGGTCCAAAAAAATTCGCTACTTTAGAATTCAATTCGAGTACACGAAATCGCTCGTCGAATTTATCCGAATAGTCAGCTATTTCTCTCATTAAATCACCTTGTTGTACTTGAGGACCACGAATTTCAATCCATAGACCTCCTCTATCTTTCTTAATCACTTCGAGTTTCAACTTCGTTGCCCAATTTTGTATCGTATTCGTTGCGAAAAGTTCATCGAACAATTGTTTCTGACGTTCATCATTGATTTTAATAAGAATTGGAGATGTCGATTGTGACAACATCGCTGCAGCTGCTGCTGTTTTTTTAGGTGGGCCATGATTGAAAAAACAGCGAATTGGGCTTTGACCGTTGACTTGTTTTTTATCAACGTTTTGTTGTTGAACTTGAACCTCAAATTTAGCTGCAATCTGTTGAACAAGTGCATCGAAATCTGGATATAAATGAGAATGAGTAACAGTAACGGTTGCCGTACTATCGATTGTCCATTGAGGTTCCAATTTTGGAATAATCTCATGAAATAATTGATTCGTTGAATGACGATTTGTCGTCGTAATAAGAAAATTCAAAGGAATTTGATCAGCAGTTCGCAATTCACTGACTGCAGGATATATCTGTCTTTGTTCACGTTTATGTGTTGTTCGATTGCGAACAGTGATAATAACTGGTACTGTACAAAAACTAGTTTGTAGATTATCCATTGATTGTTTACGTTGATCAACATTAGAAAAGAAGATATGTGCTGTTGCTGAACCTAATCCATCTCCATGTGTTTTGCGTATACTAATATGGACCGGATTGATCGGTTGTAAAATCTGTCGTATATTTGTTTCATCGGTATCTCGTGCCAGGTTAATCACTTTCATAGCAGGCTGTGCTCGAATATTTCGTTTGCCAAATTGTCGACAATCGACAGCATGTGGAGCAAGACGATCTAAAAGTTCTTGTGCGCTGATAAATGGTGCGCCTACTGGAATAGTTAATACTAGCTGCCGTCCCCAAGCATGTTTTTCATTCATATGTGTGCCTGTTGTCGATGAGGATTGTTTATCTGGTGGACAAATATGATGTGCAGGTAATTTTGTTGCTGCTCTTTCATAAGCATCCATCGAACGGAATAGAATGTAGAACGGTGTTGCTTCATAATCATCGGAATCAGAATCAGAATCACTGGTTGATTTTGATGGACCTTCTTTAAAATTATTTTCTTTAATATCATGTTGACTAATATTCAATCGTTTTTTTAACCAACTTAATAATTGACCATATGTTCGACATGGTACTTTTTGAAGATCTAATCGAGGTATTTTCTCAGTAATTTGAACAGCTGAACAGATGAAACCATTTTGAAATGTTGCTTTTATTGAACCACATTCGACTGCTTTCGAATTTACATTCGATAGAATTGATTTGAGAGCTGATTCAACATGTGATCGATCAGCTGGTAAACCCCATATTGTCAATTGACGTAAGACTTGATCATGCTCTTGTACAAGCCATTTCGAACGAGTCGTATGCAATGCATTCCGTACTTCATTCTTTAGTGTCCATCCAATATTTTCACAGACAAGTAATTGTTCGATAACTAATTCTGAAAGACCGTGACTTGAAATCGGGTGAAGATGATCAACGGTATAACGTCCCGAGAATGATTTTGAAATCGACATGGTTACAAAAAATTTTTGTTTGTCATCGAGTGCACGTTGTACCAAAGTACTTTGACTATTGACGGTCGCTCGTATATCATTTTGAATCAATCGAACACCCTCATCGGGCAAATGTGAAATAAGAAAATGACCAATTTGAGCAGGAAAATGTTTTTGCAAATATTCACTAAGAATTTCTTCGTTTGAATGTTTTGAACTGACAATATCGTTGGATGTCAATTTCCAACGAGCATCGAGTATTGTATTTCTGTAAAATTCAATTAAACTGTCAATAACTTGAACAATTGGATAATTTAATCTGTTCATTGTTGCATGACGAAGCCGACATGAAGAACAGAATTCTGATGAATCGTGAGATATTTTGTTACAGTCTGTGCATTTCTTATTACTCGGATTAATTGTTCCAGCATTTCTGTATTCATTGAATACATGGCAAAGATAGAGTAAATCACTATTATATTGATCACGATCACTATTCTGCATAGATGACTCTCTCGTTGAAAAAATAGAACCAGGTACAGAAAGAATTCCGACAATTGTGTTGGCGAGTGATAACAACTCTTTATTCTTTCGATGTTCTGTATAAATATCGATGAGAAAAGCACTTAATTGTGGATCGATGCATAAATTGGCAAATAGTTCACCACGTTTCGTGATTTTTCTGTTCTTGTCTAAACATTGAAGACTTTCTAAATCATTCAATGCATTTCCGATTAATGTGTTATCTGGTGGTGATAGAAAAGGAAATTGTCGTGGATCAATTTGGAAACACTTGAGTTGAAGGAGAACAAGAGCTAATGATGTACGAGCTATTTCTGGTTGAATATATTCAGTTTTTAGTTCGTCGTCATCATACAGTCGAATACAAACACCATTTTTAGTTTCACCAGCAAGGTCTTTTCGTTTCTCAGCTGAAAATTGTGAAATACGAACTGTTTCAAACATCTGAATGCCATGTCGTTTATGAAAACGAAATTGTTGAATAAGACCAGTATCAATCACACTGTCAACGTTTTGAACATGAATAGAGGTTTCTGCAAAGCTCGTACAGAAAATAACCATTCGTCGCTTAGAGTTATCACGATTAAATTCGAAGAGTGTTTCTTGTTCTTCGGGTGACATCGATTCATAGATAGCAAATGTTGAACATCCTCGAGGAAGATTGTTATTAAATAATTCTATGGCTTTTTCGATTTCACGTTGACTTGATAAAAATACGAGAATATTTTTTGTTCGTTGAGAATACAAACGTTGTAACGTAGGAATAAGATGTAATTCAATGAATTTATAGTCTGGACAATCTTTTTCTGCCGGTCTATTGGAAATCTGAACTGGATACAGATGACTTTCTAAGGATAGTACACATTTCGAAGATGATACTCCGAAGAATTTGGTAAAGAATTTATAATCACAAGGTGGTAGAAGAAGAACGGCATGAAAATTAGATCGTCTTGTTAATATGAGTTTAGCTATACCCAAAATAGTATCTGTATTCAACGAACGATTATGAGCTTCATCAATAATTAAAACTTTGATTCGATTTAAATTCGAGTCCATTTGAAATTGTTGAATAAGAACTGACTCAGTCATGAACATAATGTTGGTACCTAAGACACAATCATTCTTTCGGTTTTCATTATAACCAATTTGATAGCCAACCGAATTACCAACCGAAGTGCCATCATATTCTTGAGCTACTCGACGAGCTAATGTTATCGCAGTTGAAGGTTGAGGTTGAGTACAAACAACAAGTCCATCGGAATCGGAATAACAATCAGCAGCATATTGTGCTATTTGAGAACTTTTCCCACTACCTGTGTCAGCGACGAATACAGTTACATTTTCCTCGGTGACTCTTTTACAAAAATCAATAAATAATTTAAAAATCGGTATTTGACTTGATTTTCGTTCTTCAACTCGTTCCTCTAATGATTTCAAATGACGGCCACTACTGCTTGCTGCTTGTGAACGGATTATTTGAGGCTGTTTATTCGTTTTCTCATCCTCTTGATGTGAAGGATGTAGATACTGACAATTCTTTGTTCTACATTTACTACGATTTCGACATTTGGTCTGGCGAGAGGGTGGATGAGTATCCTTGCAATTATAATTGGTACATCGTGCTCCATTTTGACATGGATGCCAATTAGACGGATGTTTGTAAGGACAATTCGGCAGATAGCATCCATCGCTATGGCGACATGGTGTATTTTTCTTTGAGTAACCTCGTCCTCCTGATGGATGATCATTATCATCGAATTCCATGACTGTTTTTCTTGAAATAGGTATGAAAAATACAATTTCGAGAAAAATGAATCAAAATTGTAGCTTGAAGGTTGGAAGGAAGGAAAAAAAACCCAGTGGATGCTTTTTGTTTTGTTTTGAGTAGTAGGATTGGCAAGTCCTTGCGAGTCCTGTAAACGTTAGATGTCGATATAAAGCAAAGTAGAATCAAATAAAAAAAAATGGTTGAAATATGACGCATTTACATTCAGTTATAAATCACTTAAGCTCTTTCAATTTTTGAAAGATTACGTATATAATTGTAATTGCCTTCGAAACGAAACTGTTAACCACTAAGAAAACGACAAAAATGCACAGTAGTAATCAATTGCTTGGTGTCCTTATTCCATTTATGTTGGTGTTAACGAATTGTTTGGAATGGAATACAGATCGTCTTTATGATTTTAGTAAAAATGGTAATGATATTGAAGGTGATTGTGTTGGTAGTGGTGTGTATACTGGTCGTATAGCGACTTTCTATAGTCTTACTGGTTGCGCCAATGCATGTCCGTATCTTTTTAATGGTTCTGGTAGTCATGCAGGTGATCATTTCGGTGTTTTCAATGCTTTTGGCTTTTTTAATAGTAGTTGTGGTAGTTTTCAGTGTGGTCAACTTATTGCATATGGTGAAGATAACTATTATCGTACTTATACTTTTCTTAACTCAACTGATTGTGTCAATAATTGCAATTCTGTCTGTGGCAAATAAAACAAAAATGTTCTTTATTTTGTTTTCGATTAAAATTATTTCGAAGTCTCAGTTAGTTTTAACATTCTTTGTAGAGCCATTTGCATGACAGGAAATGAACGTTTTTTCATTTCGGTTTCATATTGTTCAATTGCTTCGACATTATTGTCGTTAACAATACGAATGATAGCTTTGGATAATTCCCATCCATCAACAATAGCAAGTAGAGCACCTGCACCAAGATACGGTGTCATACCATGAATACTATCACCAACAAATGTAATCCGAGTATTGGTTTTCCATTCAATTGCTTCACCAGAATTGAAATCAAGCCAAACAGTTGAATTTGGATCAGATTGACGAATCAAAGTTTGAATATCTGCATGAAAATCACTGACAAGTGTAGAAGCATAAACGAGTAATTCATCACCAGATAGTTTCTGTGGACATTGTTCGTCCGTCGATGTATTCAGAACCCAATAGACATAAGATCGATGATTACTCCAAAGAAAATCTTCATCGACTCGTTCTTGTTCTTTCGAAAGAATATGTCGTGCTGCATAGAATACTCGACCTGGTGATTTACTCACTAAAATCATTCCATCACGAAGAGGAGTACGCTGAATGATACGTTCAGCTTCTGAATCAGGAGTAACTGCAATCTTTCCAACGATGCCCGAAACACCAGTGATAATACGTGGATCATGATCGGCAAAGAACTGACGACGAACACGAGAATTACCACCCTAGAATATTATTTTTTTATGAATTCAATTGGTCGTTATTTAGTCAACAAAAAGCTTACGTCAGCAGCAACGAGAAGATCACCTTCGACTTCTTCGCCATTTTCAAATTTTGCAATGATTTTATCATTACGTTCTTCGTACGACATAAATTTTTTGCCGAATTTCATAATATTTTCATTTAAACTATCGAGCAGTGTTTCTCTTAGCGCCATACGACCCAAACTGAATGATTCTCCAGGAAGTTGAAATACATTTTTAACATTTAAATTTTGATCTGTACCCGTAGCACTACTTCCAGCATCACCAGCCATCGAAAAGAGTTTCGCTTGTAGATCATCGGGCAACAATTGACGAAGAACATCCAAAGCATAAACATTTACATTCGGTTCATTTCGAACAACAATTCGATAGCCTTGTAATCGATCGCGTGGCTTAGCATCACGCTCAAAAACTGTACAACGAATACCATTTCGAGTCAGTGCACTTGCCAATGCTAAACCACCAAGGCCAGCTCCGATAATGAGAACATGAAACGAAGACATCTTTATTTAAAAATATCTCGTCGTTTAAAGATACACATTTATATTCACACAACGTCTGATGTAATGCAAAGTGTGTGTGAAAAGTACGTTGAGGTATACAAGTGATAACTTATCATTGACAAAGAAAAGAACGAATGGGAAAAAACCCTGTCAAACAAAAGAGTTGGTTACATATAAAAAATTCATTTGTTTGATTTGCAATCGTAAATAAAAGTTGAATGAAACGGAAATTATCTTTGTCGGATACTGAAGATGAGAATGACAATGAAATACCAAATCTTGGTAATACAACTCAAATGAAATCACTCATCGATTCTGTTTTATCAAATGCACCAACAATTGAAAATTCCCACTCGACAAATGTTCAGTCGGCATTACAAACTTCATCGTCACATTCAAGCAGATCTTCATTTAATAGTTTTGATGATACGATTCGTTCGTATATTGAATCTTCTGTTTTATTCACACGAGGAAAAGATCGTTCAAAATACTATTTATCTATCGAACAAACTTTGAAGTCATCTGGTTCAAATCCATTAGCATCGAATAAAGTTTTCATAGCCAATATTAACTTTGCAGTTACTGACGATCAGTTGAAAACTTTCTTTGCAACTCTTGGTTTTACCATCGTTGATATTTATTTTCCCAAGAAAACATCAACAGTATATATATATATATATTTCACCATTATTCTCTTATAAAATATTAATTTTAGTACAACAATGGTGGTATAGCATTCGTTCGATTCGATTCGAGTGAACTAGCTGAAGTTGTCTTAGATAATTTCGAAAGAAATCCAAAACGATTTCGATTTCAAAATCGTGATATGAAAATCAGTCGACCAAGACTGTCTCAACGACCGATAAACACAAACATATTCAATCAATTTACATCCGATACATTTGATTTTGATATTTCTTATGTTCTCTACGGAACTTTGATTAACAGTAATACAATTGCAGGAGGTTATTTTGCTGATGAACTCAGATTTATTGCACATCGATTAGTTGAAAATGAAAACCAAATACGTACTTTGTTACGAATTAATGTAAGTGAGAAAAAAATCGCGATTATTATTAAACATTCAAATGTGATGTACAACACTTCGACTGAAATTCTATTCGAATGGTCTTTTGAAAATCTACGAGCGGAAAAAATCAGTCCGATTCGAATCAGTCGTCGATGTTTTTCATTACTCATTCAAATAAAACAACCACCAGTTATTCTTCAGAAAGTTTCCGAACAAAGTGCTAATTCAGGTCATGAAAAACGTTTGCCCGGCACGCCACTTATTGGACATGCTAATGCATGGCTTGTTTATTTGTCTGGTCAAAATGTTAACAAAGATTATATTCGTTTATTTCAAATTCTTAATTATTATAATCTTACACCGAAACGATTTTTTCGTCAAAATATTTTAAAATTAATGAATGATTCAATGAAACAAGATAATTATACATATTTTCGACATGTTGACTTCTTATCAAACGATCAATGGATGAAAGAAAATCGTCAATTAGTTGATCATTTTCTCAACAATCGTTGGCCACGATATCCATTTGAAATCAAATTTGAAATTATGAAATTACTTTCGAAACATATTCTCACCATTCATAATTTGATCATCGATGATCAATTCGATCTTATTCTAGCTAAATGTTCATTGAACATCGTGATTAATTGTGCAGAAAAGATTGTTACCTATGCTTCATATTGGTTTCACGAGATTTGTGGCGAAGAAAACGAAAATGACACAACAACAACAACAACAGAAGAATCACCTATGAATATGGAAAATGATGATGATGATGATAATCCATCGATGACTGTTCTATCTGCAATGGGCACACTGATTAATGTGAAAGATACAGATTTTGTTCTACCAACGGATAATATCGATCGATTGAATATTCAAGGACGAAAGAAATTTCCTGGTCATTTAAGTTGGTTGTTAATGAGAGCTCTAAAAGAATTGCAAGCACATCATGAACTTCGACGAACAAAAACCGATGGAATCTTTGTGAGTAAACATGAATTACACTCGGACTCGAGTTCGTCGAATATCATGTCAATTCGAAAGATTTACATAACTCCATCGACGATTCTCTACGAAGGACCGTATAACGAAGAAAAATGTCTCGTTACTCGACAGTTCAGTCAAGTCAATGATGGATTCCTACGTGTTTGTTTTCGTGATGAAAGTTAGTTATACTATTTTCGATTACGAAATCGTATTTTAATTTGTTTCTAATTTAGATTATAAAAAACTGCAAAGTATCAGTGTTGATATGAGCAAATTATACGAACGGATCAAATCGATTTTAGCCGATGGCATCGAAATCTGCGATCGATATTACGATTTTCTTGCTTTTTCAAATTCACAAATTCGTGAACATTGCTGTTGGATGTTTTCACCGATGAAAACGATTTCTGCAGAAAGTATTCGTCGATCGATGGGCACTTTCACAAACATTCATCCGGTAGCAAAAATGGCTGCTCGTGTAAATCGATTCAAATCTAGAAATTAAGCTCATGAAATCTTGTTTTTTTTCTCATATACAGTTAGGTCAATCATTTTCAACAACAAAAAAAGGAACTATTTTAGAAAAACATCAACATAAACAAATACCCGATGAAAAATCGAATGAATTATGTTTAACCGATGGTATCGGTATAATTTCACCGTGGTTGGCGAAGAAATTATCCGGTGATGATGATGAATATCCTTGTGCTTTTCAAATTCGATTCGGTGGTTACAAAGGAATGCTTTGTTTGGATGTAGCGAAACGAATAACTGAGCCTAATGTTGGTTTATACCTTCGTCCATCGATGAACAAATTCACGAGTGAAAATCTAGCGATTGATGTTGTTCGATCTTCGGACGTGTCAACGATTGGCTTTCTCAATCGACAGATTGTTCTTTTACTTTCAACACTCGGTATTGACGATGAAGTTTTTCTTTCGATGCAAGATCAAATGCTCGAACATTTGAAAACACTCCCGACAAATCCTGAGAAAGCTCGAGAATTCCTTAGGAAATTAGGCGTCAATGCTGGCAATGGTTATCATGCATTTCTAATTGAATATTTAAAACGATTTCGTCATCAAATCGATCCATTTGTGAGAAAACTTCTCATTGCTTTTCAAGGATTTTTACTCAAAGAAATCCGAGTTCGAGCACGAGTGTTCGTGCCCAATACTTGGAATATTTTAGGTGTCATCGACGAAACAAAAACACTTAAATACGGACAAGTTTTCGTTCAAATCGAAGAACGAAACGAACTCGGTAGTATAAACACAAAAATCATTACTGGACCCGTTATTGTTACTCGTACGCCTTGTTTTCATCCTGGTAAATGATTTACGTTTTTTTTTGTTTTGTTTTCTGAATTCAAAATTGAATTTTCAGGTGACATCCGTCGGCTAGAAGCTGTTGATATTCCTGCGTTACATCAATTAAAAAATGTGATTGTTTTTCCACTCGATCCAACGGGCTCTCATCCAACGGAAATGTCGGGTGGTGATCTCGATGGAGATCTATTTTGGATATCGAGCGAAGAAAAACTTCTATTCAAAGAAAATGAACAACCATTTGATTATCATGATCAAGCCAATGAAAATGCCAAACAGAATCAAAAGAATGTCAAAACTGAATATACTATCAATGATGTAACGACATTTTTCGTTGAATATATCGAATCAGACAAGTCAGAACAAAATCAACTATATGATATTTAGTGTGAGAAATCATTATTTTTTAGTCTTGGTATGATTGCCGACAGTCATTTGGCGTTTGCTGATCAAATTTCCTTTGGAGCTCGAGGAGCTCAGTGTTTAAAATTAGCTCGAATGCATAGGCTAGTTCAATTTTCTGTTTATGAGAAAAATAATCGATATCTTCTCTTCGAAATTTAGTACGGCTGTTGATTTTGCTAAGACGGGAGTTCGTGCTGAACGTATCACTGGTGATCTTCGTCTAACAAAATTGCCTCATTTCATGGAAAACACTTGGAAACCTAATTATCATTCTCAAACTATTCTCGGCAAACTCTACGATTCAGTTGTCGAATTTGAAAGAAATCTAAATCAACAAGAACAATTCAATTCGACTAATGAAATCGATTTAATTCCCTATGAAAAACTGATGATCAACGGTTCTCAAGATTATCTCGCGTCAGTTCAATCGACTAAATTCGAATATGATCTCGAATTTCGTCGAATAATGAGACAATATGGTATTCGAAATGAAGCTGAACTTGTATCAGGATACATTCTTCAATTTACTTCGAAACAATACGTCAAACAAAGAAAATTATACGATCTCAAAAATGAAATCAGTCATTCGGTTAAAATTCTGCAAAACAAATATTTACACATCTTTTACAAAGATATTTACGAGGATTTGGCCAAGAAAAACGAAGAAATTCGTTCTTGGTCAGAGACTTCGAAGGATTTGTCATGGAAAAAACAACTTAATTGGTTTGAATTTCATACGAAGACAGATTTCAGTATTGACAATGAATTGGCAAAGAAAGCATCAGCTTGGTTTACCGTAACTTATAATCCAGAACAAAAGAAACACTCGGTTGAAACACAACCGTTATTCAGTTTCGCTTGGATTGTCTATCCGATTTTAATGAAAATCTTCGATGAAACTCAACTTTAGATTCTTTTTTTTTACTGTGTGCGTTCTTTTAACTGAAGATAAAACTGATAAGAGATAAAAACCAAAGAACAAAACTATAAGAAATACAAAAAAAGATATTTTCATTTCATTAGTTAGTTCGAAATGTACTTCGAGTTGTTAGCAAATGAATTAATTCTTGATTTATTCGAATATCTCGATGGAACGAATTTATTATATTGTTTTTCCGGTTTAAATTCTCGATTGAATCACTTACTTCTTTTTCATTTTCGTTCGTATCATTTCGATTTTCGTTCGATATCAAGACGCAAATTCGAAACCATCTGTAGATATTCCATTCCATTGATATTCGATCGTATTCAATCGCTAAGTCTTTCGAACGACGATGAAACACCTCATTTACCTGATTTCTTTTTTTCGTTTGGTTTAACATTTAATCAATTTACTTATTTAAAATCTCTTTCATTTTATTCAATTGAATCATGTGAACAATTAAATTATTTCATTACTCAATGTCATCAACTTTCCTATTTAGTTCATCTACAAATCATTGAAAGTAATTTAAATAACGACAAGAAAGAATTACATCGATTGATGAACAATATTTGGAGTTTATCGAAACTTGAATATTTAAATCTCGATGAGAATACATTCGATAAACTACGTTTGAAGAAAATCAATGTCATTTCGAATTCACTTCGAAAGATTTCAATGGAAAATGTACGTTGTAGTTTAGACGAGTTCAAACATTTAATTAAACAAACGCCGAATATTGAAAGTATTCATTTATCAATTGAATTTAATTTTCAAGATGAACATATTCGGATTTTAAAATCGAAAATCAAACATTTAAAATTAACATTCGAAAGTTCGTATCCAGTGTTAATCAAACTCTTTCGAATGATGCCAAATTTACTTTCATTGAAAATCAAAACATCCGATCTCTATTTTAAAGGTGCTCAATGGGAGAAAATTCTCGATAAATATTTAATTTATTTGAAAATCTTCCAATTTCGAATGTATTTTCAATTTCCATTAAAGAAACGTTTGGATGAAGAATTCGATGAACTATTAACAAGTTATAAAACTCCATTTTGGATTGTTAAACATCAATTGTATGTTGCTTGTGATTGTATTCCATTTCATGAATCATTTCATGGAATTATCTATACACTTCCGTATAATTTCGATCAATTTATTCGTTATAATACGATTAAATCTGCATCAACATATCCAAATCCGATGTTCAATTGGACATTTGATAAAGTTCGACATGTTCAATATTTAAATCCAACCAATGATTCGAATATTTTGCCAATTGAATTTCGAAAAATTCGCCATTTAAAAGTCGGCATTCCATTTGATGGTTATTTTCTTTCGTTAATTCCTTCATTAGAAAATCTATATTCGGTTGAAGTCATTCTCGGTGATAATTTTCCGTATGAACAATTACAAAAATTACTTGAACTTGCACCGAATGTTTATTCGTTGAAGATTTTATGTTCATTAGATTTTAAAATCTGTTTAAATCGTTTGAAAAGTTCGTCGATTCGTCGATTAAATTTCATTCCGAAATGTTCATCAACCAAAGGATTTTTTAATAACGACGAATGTTCGAGATTAGCTTATTCTCAACTTGCACAACAATGTCAAGTTCTTTCGATTCGACTTGAAAATCGAACGAATATTCTTGATCTTCTTCGAACAATGATTCATCTTCGTTCATTGAACATTCAATGTTTCGACGATCCAATGCTTCAACAAAATTCATCGATCGCTGACGATCAGTTTCTTCAATGGTTAGCATCAGTTCTGCCACCGACTTATTTAATTAGTCGAGATAAACATCAATATCAATTATCAACTGTTAAAATCTGGATCGATGAACAACAACGGCTGACAAATTAAAAACTGAATCAAATGACTTTTATAATTTGCTTTGATGATGAAATATTGAGAGTTTAAAAAGTAGAGATAGACAAGTTTTTCAGTAAAATTTTTATTTGAATAATTTGTGTGTAGATATGTTGACATTGAGTTTTAAATCTTTCGTTAGAAATTGTTATAGTATAATAATTTTGGCTCAAATTTCTGCAAAACTCTGTATAACGTTGAGCGAGAAATTATACCGCTTTCGAATTTGTTTTTTGATTTTCACATAGAATTTGACAATAAGTTTTGCTAGTGCTTCTCTCTTTCTTTCTGAGACATTTTTTTCTATATTTTCAACCTCTTTCAAGGTTTTGAATGAGAAAATATTATTGTATACTAGTGACACGCATTCGTCTCATTTACTTACGCATCGCACGTTACTCGTTTCTTTTCCTTTAACACCTTTGTTTTTTTCCTTGAGTAAATAAAAAAAAAGCCACATGAGTTTAAAACCTTGTATCAATGAAATTTGGCGAACAAACACCGATTATAATTATCCTGAACAAGCAATTAATCAAGCTGAATCATTGAAATCTTTATCGAGCGATTTATATACCGATAATATTCGGTTTATTTACGAATTGATTCAAAATGCAGATGATGCTCAAGCGACAACTATTTTGTTGACAATTCTCAATCGACAATATCTTGTTGTCGGTCACAATGGTAAACCGTTTGATAGAAAAGATTTCGAAGGTCTTTGTGGAATTAATCATGGAACGAAAAAGAAAGATTTAACGAAAACAGGTTACAAAGGTTTAGGATTTAAATCGGTTTTCGGTAAATCGAATTATGTTCTGATTTGTTCGAAAAACGAATTCGTTCGATTTGATTCTTCATTTCGAATTCCTTGGAATGATAAATGGGGAACAAAAGATCAACAAACATGGGAGAAACGAAATGATCGTCAATTTATTTATCCATGGCAAATAACGCCAATTTGGACAGACGAATCTGAAATTGATGCTGATGTTCGAAGTTTTCTATCGAATAGAAAAGACAAAATTCAAGTTGCTTATGTTATTCGTTTTGGTAACATCGATGATATCGACTCAGCTCTAGTACAATTAAAACAACAACCACATATGTTCTTATTTCTTCGACATATCAAACAAGTTCATTTCTTGATGAAAAATCTCGACAAGATTTCAATTGATTTCAATGAAAATCTGAAAAAAATCTCGATTAATAAACGAATCTATTCACAATGGATTATCAAACGTTTCGAATTCGATATTCCGGAAACAGAACAGAAGAAATTAGCTGAAGATATGAAAGCTCCGGAAAAGTTACGTTCTATTCGAAAAACTGAACTATTTTTTGCAGCAAAATTCAACGAACAAATCGAACAACTCGACGAACAAGATTCAATTCTATTTTCTTATTTACCAACGAAAATCTTCGAGTATAAATTTCCATTTTTAATCAACGCTAATTTTCTCACCAACGTCAATCGAGAACAAATTCATACGGATTCCATTTGGAATCAATGGTTATTCGAAAAGATACCTTCACAACTATTTCAATGGATCAAAGATTTACTTCGAAATCAACAATTTCAATCACAAGCTTATCGTTTAATTCCAAAGAAATTAAATTTACTAAATAATCTTCTTGCCAATCGTTTTAATCAATCGATTGAAACCATAATTCACAATTTCCAATTTATTCTCAATCGAAGAAAACAATTTCTTCGAATTGATCAAGCAGTTCTCGATCAAACTTCGATGTCGAAACATTCGTCTTTTATTAATCTTAATGCAATGAGAGAATTCATTGAGAATATATATTCACGTGAATTTCATGAAGATCCATTTATTGATTATGATCAAAATTTAGAAGCAATCGGTGTGAAAACATTTACTTGGAACGAATGTATTCGAATGTTTCGATCAGATCTATTTAATCGAATGCATTCGATCGACGACAATAAACAAATGATTAAATACTTTTGTGAACTTGAGGGTGAAGGTGATGAAATCGATATTCAACAAATACCATTTCTTTTCAATCAAAAACATCGTTTACAAGCAATGCAAGATATTTATTTTCCTCAAGAAACATTCGACGAAAATCCAACGGAACTTGCCGATGGATCATTCGTTCATCCTGAAATTTGCTCGTGGTTAAATAATAAATCGCAAAAAACGATTAAACTCTGGTTGCAACAGTCAGGCGTTCTCGAACGAACTGATTTAACTTATTTATTTAAAACAATCATTCCGAATGCCGCTCATTTTACGACGAAGGAAAATGCAATTCCAACGATAAGAATGTTATTCAAACTCTTTCAAGCAAATACAATCACAAAAGCGGATCTTGACAAATTAAGAAAATTGAAATTGTTAACAACAAAACAAAATCTCCTCTCAGCTGATCGATGTTTCTTTTCGGATAAATATAAACCGAGATTAGCATTCGAAGGATTTCTCAACGATAAACAAGATCAATTCCTATCGTTTGACTATGTCAACGAAAATGTTGATCCAACTGAATGGCGACAGTTTTTTCTCGCATTTGGCGTTCAGGAAGAATTACATCCGACTGTATTTCAACAACGATTGACTTGTCATCAAGCTGTACAATACGGTTTTCGTGAACAATTTCTTATTGCTAAATCACCCGATACAAAACATCGAGTCGATGCTTTTGCTGGTCTCGTCATCATCCCTTTCATCGAACATACAGAAAATAATTACGAGTTCGGCAAAGTTTTTTGGTCCTATGCTATTAAACATATTCAACCGGAGATATTACAGGCTAATGTCAGAGCCTATTGGGGTCATCCGGACAAATTAGGTGCGACGAAAGGAAGTCCGTTAGAAGATGGCGATTATATCAAATGGTTTGTTAGTCAAACTAAATCGATTCCAACTACAATTGACAAAATCTGTGAATCGACAAAGAATATTTTTGTTGACAATAAACTATTGAAGGATCTTTGCGGGAAATATATGTATTTTCCAGCGATTTCATTGGGAACACAAGAGAATTCAGTTTGGAATCAAATATTCAATTTGAAAACGAAATTATCAATGAATGATTATTTCGATTTAATCGAGAAAATTCACCGAGATGGGGATTGTCTCAAAGAAAATCTCGATCGAATACAAAATATTTATTCATCAATGTTAAAAGAAATCGCCTCTTGGTCAATTGATGAAAAGAAACAAGCGAAAATTCGAGTTAAATCATTGTATCTTCTCACTGAAAATCAACAATGGAAATTAGCCGATGATTTGTATTTTTACACTGAAGGAACAAATCATTGTCTCAATGAAGCCATTCCTTGTTTGAAATTGAATTATACCAATCGAAATCATCAACAATTGAAATTGTTTCTGGACTTGATGAATATCAAACGAATTGGATTCAATGATTTGCAATTAGCTGATAAACAGTCGGCTCCAGCTCACTCTTTTCGAAGAAAATTAATTGAGATTTTACCTTTTTTAAAGAAATGGATGAAACATTTATCTGTTTCGTTGGAAATCATCGGATCCGTTGATAAAATCTTTCAACAAGACATTAACTTTATCGAATCAAATTCATTGGACTTATTCTATCAAAACAAACTCGTACAAACAACAAATGTCTACTATGACCATAAAGATAAACTGCTGTATGTCACACGTCCTTGGAACAGTGAAACAGTATTCATTAATCTGCCCAATAAACTTTGTCAATTGATTAATATTCTAAATTTTGAAGATAAACTAAGATTTTTATTAAAAGGAACAATCGAAGAAATTAAAAAACATTTTCAAACCAACTCAATTCAAATACCAACAAATCAAGATATTGTTATTCTACAACCATTATCTAAAGTAAATCGATCAGACGGAAACAAGTCGATTCCTGTCAATACAAATTTTCAAATCAATCCAATCGTTGCTGCTCCTCCTCCTCCTCCTCAACCGCAAATAGTCATCCCAATGCTACCGATGCAAAGATTTCCACTTTTCAGACCACCTTTACCAATACCAACAGTACCGCGACCATCATCCGAAGAAATTATTCACATGGAATTGATTGATCTATCATCAATAACAAGTTCAAATTCAATACTCTTTCAAAATTTATCTGATATTACGAATGAATCGAATATAAATACTGGTCGAATTGGAGAAAAAATGGTTTATGATTATCTACTAAATAAATATTCTCAATCTTCGACATCTTTTGCTCTTAAATGGTTAAATGAACAACGAGAGAGTTATTTACCTTACGATATCATCATGACTTTAGATGGAAAAAAACAATATATTGAAGTTAAATCCACTCAAACACGAAATCAACATCTATTTCCTCTGTCGATCAATGAAATCGAATTTATTCTACGAGAACGAGAGAATTATTTTATCTATCGAGTTTATATCAACGAGAAAGAATTCATTATTCTCGATAATATTCCATGGCGTTTGAGACAAAAAGAACAATTATCCTGTTTTTTGAGTATTATGCCTCAAAATCAGACAGTTATTAATTAGTTGTGTGATCGAATTTGTCTATAGAAAAAAGCTGCGTGTTCCTGAAATCGTTGTGCTTGATGTTGATTTCCCACCCGGTGATGAATCAATGCGATTAATTCACAAAGTTTGCTCAATCGAGAATATTTCGATGGTCTTCGTCGATGAAGATATTCGAGTAGATTTTGAAAATAATTTAAACATCGATGAAAATCTTGTCTTTCGAAATAAATATTCGCAATCATCATGTAAATATCTTCGTGTTTGAAATTCAAATTTCGTTTTCTATCTAATAAATTCTGTAGATAATACAACGATTGATCGAGATGACGTCGTTTGTAATGAAAATTCGGATCGTATTCGTCTTTCTTTTGATGTAACAAATCTTTTTTCAAATAAATTTGTCCAATTTTCATGTAAACTGGAAAACTATGTTTAGTTCTTTGATAATCAAGACAACGATAGTAATAAATCAGTGATTGATCATAATCACCTTTCTCAAAGTAAATCTGTGCGATCATTTGATAGAGAGATAGTAGATTTGAATCGCCTTTTGTCATTTGTTTAACTAATTTCAAACAATAAGTCAATGCTTGATCGTAATTTTGTTTTTGATAGAACATTTTTGCTAAGATTTGATAGGCATTTGTTTTCGAAAGTTCGTTGTTTTCTTGTTTTTCGAATTGTTGAAGATTATTTTCGGAATGAAATAGAAATAATTCTAAATGTCGTTTTTCGAATTGAATATTTTCGATATCGATCAACGAATTGGCTTTCGTTTTTTGATAATAGAAAAACGATGCATCGAAATTCGTATTTGTCTTATAGATTTTTCCAACCGTAAGAAAAATCTGTTTGATCATTTCGTCATTCATTGGTTTCTGTTGTAAATAACAATCGAGCAAACGATTGTAATAGACTAAAGCTTGATCAAGTGTATTTTTCTTCATATAAACATCGGCAATTGCTTTATAAAGATCTGTCAGTGAAAAATCTACGTACAATTTATTCTTGAGTTCATTATCAAGTGCTTGATGATAGAATTTAAGGGCTTCATCGAAATTATTGACTTCAACAAGCAAATCACCGATTCGTTGGAAGGAAATTGTTAAAGATAAATCACCGAGTTGTTTACGTTCTAATTCACTTTGAAGAACTTTATCGAAATAAGTAAATGCTTCGTCGTAGTTTTTCTTTTTCGTATTAACTAAACCAATGCTCAGATAGGTTTTAGTTACGCCTGGATGAAACCACGAGAGTGTTAACAATTGATTTTCAAGTGCTTTATGATAATTGACAAGTGCTTCATCATATTCTTGTTTACTATCATAGAAATCACCGTATTTCGTGTAAAGTTCAGCAAAATCCGGATGACTTGCGGGCAGAGACTTCAACTGAATTTCAAGTGCTTTGTTCATGAATTCGAGCGCTTTGTTTTCGTCGTTATTTTTAACAGCTTGATCACTCAATGCTACATAAGTATAACTTAAATCAGGATGTTCAGGCGACAGTGCAGCCATTTGTAAACTTTTAGCTTCGCTGAAGAACTCATCGGCTCGAGTCATTTGATTTAAAGCAGTGAAAATCGCACCTTTTTGAAGATAAATATTCGCAATATGTGCATCACTAACATCTCCTCGATTTTCCAAGGCTCTATCGTAATAATCCAGAGCAATTGAATAATTTCGTAGACAGAAGAAGATCTTTCCTAGTCCCGAATAAATACTAAAAAAATCCTTGTTTTTCTGTTGTAAAGCTTTGTCATAATATTCAAATGATGAAGTATAATTTTTTTGATCCGTTGAAATCAAAGCTAAATCGGAATAACATTTCGAAACAAGAATATGATCAGCGTTGTTGGCTAATTCTGTCAAAGTTTTGTCGATATTCTCAATAGCTGATGTATAATCTTGTAATTTGATCTTAACTTGAGCTAATCCATAATAACAATAGGCGAATTCAACGGGTGTTTCAGCTAGTTGAAGTCGAAGAATCTTTTGATAATGTTCTTCAGCTGCATCGAATTTTTGCAATTCCATGAAATAACTTCCTAATGCAACGAATGGACTTTGTCCTTTGATATCTTTCGTTAGACTTTCTTGAAATTGAACATAATCAAGATCATCGTACGCGCATAATTTCAAAAACAACATCCAAAGTTTCTTTTTTTCATCATAAAAAATCTCCTCAATACGAAAAACAGAACCGAACATAAATAAAATTTCTTCTTCTTCAGCAAATGCGCTCAAATGTCGAATATCTGCATATGGTTTTGTCATTGAATACAAATCCACTTCGATCTGAAGTAGAATCGATGCTAATTGATCGTTCGGTGGCGGTCGACTCGTAGCAAATTCGAAAGCTTTAAGATAATTCGTACTTGTCGATAGAAATGAATTTGTCGCCAGTAATTGACCTTTGGTCGATACCAATCGATTGATTTCATCTTTGCTAATAAATTGACCTCGATAAACTTGAATTTTATCGGATGTTTGCTGTCGAATAAATGATTGATATTCCTTTGCTAATTGTTTGTTTAAATCTTGAATAAATTTATCAAACGGAATGATATCATCGATGTCTTGTGTTCGCAAAGCTTTGTTTAAGATTTTATAGATACATGTTTCTCTTGTATACCAATGAACGGCTTTGCTCGATCGATATTTTGTATCGAATTCGTGCATCGTTTTCAAATCTCGTTCGTCGATCGGTTGAAAATATTCGGCAAGTGTGGCCGGTTTCGTTCTAAACGGATTTCGTTCGTCCAAAACTCGATTGAGAAGAATTTGATAGAGAACAAATTCGGCGTTCAAACCTTTGTGTAAACTTTGATTGTCTTGCGACGAAAAAACATTCGCACCCATCGTATCGATTCGATCATTTTTCTCATTGGGATCATATCGTCGTTCTCGTTGATTTGCCATTTTAAAATTGAGATTATATTTTGTACTTACCTTCGACCGCGTATGTCGCACGAATAGATATTTATAGGGTGAATATATGTTGGTACATTGTCTATCGGTTGATACGGTATAATGGTTTTTAGTTAGTTTTATTCTTTTTTCGTGCGAAAAAAAAATGAGACAAATCGAAAAAAAAAAAGAAGAGAAAAAGAACATCTTTGTTTTTATTTGATTATTGACGAAATTGTAATGCTCGTTCTTTTTCTTGACGAATGTTCGAGATAATTTCTCGAATATGTTGGCTATTGGAATTAGTTGTTTGTTGTAAAATATCTTCGAAATAATTCAAAGTTAAATCTAAATGACGTTTTTCAAAGTAAATATTTTCAATATCTTTCGACGAATGAACTTCTAATTTATGATAGAATAAAAATGTTGGATCGACATTTGTCTTTTTCGAATAAATATCGCCGATTAACGAATAAGTTTGTTTGATCGATTCGTTGTTTTTCGATTGTTGACGTAAATAACAATCGAGCAAACGATTTGAATATAAAAGTGCTTGATCAAGAACATTCTTTCGATGAAAAATATCGGCAATGACTTGATAAAGCGATACCAATGAAGAATCATCATAAGATTTACTGTTGAGTTCGTTATTCAATGCTTGTAAATAGAAGTGGAGAGCTTGATCGAGATTAGTCAATTCGAAATGAAGATCAGCCATTCGTTTGAATGCAGCGGTTAGTGATGAATCGCCCGGTTTCTTTCGTTCTAATTCATTTTGAAGAACTTTGTCGAAACAAGACAATGTTTGCGGATAATTTATAAGTTTCTTATGAACTAAACCCATGATTAGATAAGTTTGAGAAACCGATGGATGTGATGATGAAAGTGTTTTCAATTGATTGTCTAAAGCTTTTTGATAATAAACTAATGCTCGAGCAAAATCTCGTTGTTTCTCATAGAAATGTCCGTATTTTGTATAGACTTCAGCAAAATCTGAGTGCGTATCCGGTAGAGAATGCGATTGAATTTGATATGCTCTATCTAAATAATGTAAAGCCCTTCGATTATCATTCATTTGCAAAGCCATATCGCTCCATGCGAGATAAGTATAACTCAAATCCGGATGATCAGGCGAAAGAGTTTTTAATTGAAGTTTTTCTGCTCGTTCGAACATTTGTGCAGCTTGATTTTTTCGATTTAATTTCGCCAAAATATTTCCCATTTGAATAAAAACATTGGCAATGGCTGAATCGCCCGCCGAACCTCGATGTTGTAGAGCTAAATTGAGATAATCTAACGCAAGTACATTATTTCCTAATCGAGAATGAACATTGGCAAGATCGGAATATGTTTGAATTGTGTTATTGTTTTTCGTTTCAAGGGCTTTTTCATAGAATTGAAGAGCCATTGGGTAATCTTCTTGTTCGGCATAGATCGAAGCTAGATTATTGTAACATTGTGAAATCAATGGATGATCATGTTGATGTGAAGGATCTTTCAAAATGTAACTCAACACTTTCTCGATACTTTCGATAGCTAATTGAAAATTTTGTTTTTTCATGTAAATCTGCGCTAATCCATGATGACAATATGCGCGTTCAAGGTCGTTCTTAGCTAAATTTTGTTGTAAAATCCTTTGAAAATGTCGTTCAGCTTCGTCGTATTTTTGCATATCGATTAAACAATTTCCTAGAGAAATAAATTGACTTTGTCCACTAGTTTCATTGTTAATATTCTTGTCGAATTCTTTGTAATCAGGATCTTCATGCGAACATAATTTCAAAAATGCCAACCAAAGTTTCTTTTTATCGTCATAGAAAAATTCTTCAATACGAAAAATACAACCGAACATAAACAAAATTTCTTCTTCTTCAGCAAATGCACTCAAATGTCGAATATCGGCGTAAGGTCGACTATCAGAAAGTAGATCGACATCGATTTCTAACAGAATCGAAGTTAATTTATCATTGGGTGGCGGTCGACTCGTAGCAAATTCGAAAGCCTTTTCATAGTTCGTACTTGTTGATAGAAATGAATTCATTGCCAATAATTGACCTTTGGCTGATTTGAGTCGATTGACTTCATCTTTGCTGATAAATTGTCCGCGAAATACTCGAATCTTTGTTGTTTGTCGCTGTTTAACGAATGCCACTCGTTCTTTCGCTAATTGTTTGTTTAAATCTCGTATAAATTGATCGAACGGCATAATATCATCGATGTCTTGTGTTCGTAAAGCTTTGTTTAGAATTTTATAGATACAAGTTTCTCTTGTGTACCAATGAATTGATTTGTCAGGTCGATATTGTGTGTCGAATTCGTGCATTGTTTGTTGATCTTTTTTATCGATCGGTTGAAAATATTCGGCGAGAGATGAATGTTGATTATTGGTCGCATTTTGTTCGTCCAAAATTTGTTGAAGAAGAATTTGATAGAGAAAAAATTCGCCATTCAATGATTTATGCAAACTTTGATTGTCCTTTGCGGAATAAACATTCGAGCCCATCGTATCAATACGATCATTTTTTTCATTGGGATCATACGGCTGTTTTCTTGCCATTTGTGTCATGTCGAATATATTGACTGTCGGTTATTAAAAATCTCGATTTGTGTATCGCATTGCCGACTGGCGAAACTAGTTAATTGTCAATAATTATCAATCATATAGCTAGTTGAATGATTTTGTTTGTCTAGTCATTAAATAGTGAATGGAGTGTGCGCACAAGGGCATTTTAAAAATAGTACCTAGACTGATTTCTTCATGGTTTTCACTGAAATATGTATATATGTGTGTGTAAGGCGTGACGAGAGTCCTTCAATCATAGAACACGCGTTTCTTTTCACTAGATCAACTGCATTTATTCAAATAATAATCAGATAATTTCTACGAAAATCAACATTAGTCTACAAACCTCACGAAAAATGTCCTGTTATATTTATTCGATGATCATTACATGCAATGGTAAAAGTAGCATAATAGATATCATTACGTATCGTTTGATTAATGCCTTTTAATTGAAATTGCGCCTCTGTATACGTTGCATATGAATCAGTTGTGTATATTTTAGATGGACTAGAAAACCATCGGTAAACAATATACGATTCTGTTTCGTTATAAGATTGAATAAGATTTGGCGTAAATGAATTGTATTGTTTTGCATAAGTAGCACCAACTGTCTTTTGAACTATAAATCGAACATCAATATCTATCAATCCTGTGCTACAATTAAAATAAAGAAATTCAGTTCCATAATAACCATCGTATGTCAACGTATGATGAGTTGAGAACGTACAAACATTTGCTGTTTTTGCCGGACAAAAAGTCTTTACAACATTTCCTTAAAAAGTCCAATAGATACACATCTATCACTTCAAAAAAAATAAATAAAATATAGACCTGCTATTCGAATCTCTGTCGGTTTTATCCCAAAAACAGAACCCAGAATAATACCAACAACGCACATAACTATAAATATGTTCAATGGAATCAAATAACGTTTCTTACCATACCAACGACGATTTACAAACGAATATTTTGGATATAAACATGCACCTAAACAAAACAAATATTTCAATTCAAAAGTCAAATAAAATTCGAAAACAAACCTTGAAATGGAAGTTCAAGTAAGATTTGTTCAGGTATTTTCTGTTTCAAATGAATAATATGTAATCCCGTTCCTGGATTTAATGTTGATTGAACTTCCATTTGTGTTCCAGGTAAAAGTAGAATTTCATTTTCATTATCATATTGTGAATGTGCTGATACATTTCGTCCATTAATTGTTTCAATTGAAAATATGGTTCGTTCTCCTTTGACTCCCAAATAGATTTCATTTTCCAAAAGAGCTAATGATGTTGTTGTCGATGAAAAAGCCCACCATGTTACTTGATTGCCTTTCACGAATTTCTCACTAATATTCATTTTGATTCCACGCCAAACAGTTTGTGCAGGTGCACATGGAATCTTAACGAGACCTGTCACGAGAAGTTTCAGATATTTTAACCAAGGTTGAAGTTTTTCACGATCTGATTTTCTAAGAGTTTCATTCAAAAGTGAATAAAGACTTCGATGTCCATCACACCATTCAATCGTATATAAACGAATTGCAGCTGATTCATCACGAGTTAAACCATCGGCTGGATGTTCATATGTATGTTCAAGAGCATAGGTTGCATAGAATAATATATTATGAACAATTGAAATCAATGATTGACATGTTTCATCGAGAGAAAGAGTCTTCTCTTGAGAATAACCAACGATAGGTGTTGTTACTTCGAAATCGTCAGCTTCTTCAACTAATAATCGAGCATTTCTACGATATCTTTCTACTAAAAGCTCATCATCTATGATTTCATATCTTCTTCTCGACATCATTTAAAAGAGAGAAATGAACGAATATTATTCACACAGGTGATATTGTGTTAAATTTAACCAATTAAATCTAGTTCACTATCTGTTTTGTTCGACGTGACACGAACGAAAATATACAGTAAAATAAAGGAGAACAATATGAATAAGATGTCGCACTTGTTTATTTCGCATTTGATTCATCTATCTACTTTATTTTATTTTAGTTGAATAAAAATAGGAAAAAAAACGAAATGTATATCGAATTGAGTTTATTTAATTGTTGGATGGTAAAAGAATCTTATGAATTTTGCGTTCGACTTTATCAATTAAATCTTGATTAAATGGTCGAACTTTTTTATATAAAACGATTGCTTCTCGATAAATTTGTAATGCTTGATTTGTATTTCCCATTTTCTGAATAACAGCTGCCATAATTTCATTGATTTTTCCAAGAAATTGATAATTCAATGGATTGGTTTGATTGACATATTGATATAGTTGTTGTAAAAAGGATAATGATTGATGAAAATCTTCTTTTTCTGAATGAAGATTGGCAAGAATTAAAAGAATATCTTCTTCTTTTAAATCTCGAAATATTTTCTTATGTAATAAACGTCGAAAGAATTCGATCGATTGTTCTAAATGACGTTGTTCAAATTGAAAATCCGAATTCGATTTCGATGTGAAAACATCTTTTTTCAAATAAATTTCACCGATTTTCAAATAAATTGGATAAACAATCGGACTACGTAAATCGTGTGTTTTCAATAGACAATCAATGTAACGATATAAATAAACTGCTGATTGATTATAATCTTCATCTCGAAGATAGGGCACCAGTTCATATTGTCGCACGACATTTCGTCGCATATCAATTTGTCGCACAACAATTTGTCGCGTTCTTTTCGTCGCACAATTCTCTCGCTCTCTTCATCCTCATCTATGTATGTAATAGATTGTTTTAATTAAAGCTATCCTTAAAGGTATAGAACTGATAAGTTAGTTTAGCTTCGTTTGTTAAATATTTATTGTAAATAAGTAGAAAATAAAAAAGTCAAAGATTAACATTAGCAGCCATATTTTTTAAAAAGTTACCAAGCTGCGATGTCTTGGTTGGAAAGAAGCTTTTCCATTTTAATTATGTTTTTGAATTTTTTTTATGACACGTGCTGATAAGGAGATATGGAATGCTTAGAACATAATAACTATATATAGTTTCTGAACTTAATAATATCATTTTAAACATTGGATCAGTTGAATTATTAGCTGAGATTATGATGGATTTTGTTAAAGACTAAACAAAGCTAATTATTTGTTCTTAATATGAGTTTGCGTTAACTGTATATCATATTAATAGTTTTTATCGATCCGTTTTTTCAATCAGCTTGATACCAATTAGTACCCTCTCAGTAAATGCACTCTCTAGTTTCTTATGTTATTTTATCATGTGTTTATAAAACAAACATTAATTGAACAGAATGAGAAAAACATGCGACAAAAAGAACGCGGCTAATTGTCATGCGACGAAATGATAATGCGACGAAATGAACGCGACGAAATGTCATGCGACAAATTGTGCGGTCACCGAAGATAGATTTGTCCGATGATAAAATAAATATTTGCTAATGAAGCATCGTCTTTCGATGTTTTTTTCAAAAGTTTTTTCAATAATTTGAAATAATAGTCTAATGATTGCTTGAAAAATTCTTTTTCATAGAAGATATTGGCAATGATTTGATTGGTATTATTGATTAAGAGATCATTCTTGGGATCTTTCTGTTGAGTTTGTTGAAGAACTTTCTCGAAATAATGTAATGCTAAATCTAAATGTCGTCGTTCGAAATGAACATTTTCGATATCTCTCGATGAATTAATTTTCATTTTTCGATAATATAAAAAGATTTGATCGAAATTTGTTTTTTTCAAATAAATATTTCCAATTGCTGTATAAATTTCTTTAACTGATTCTTGATTGACTGGTTGTTGACGTAAATAACAATCGAGAGAATCAAGCGCGAAACAACTTGCACACAAGCTGCTCTATGAACGAGATTTGAGTGTGTCTGTATGGACAGTTTGTCGACAACTTGAACGATTAGGTTATACAAGTATTTTACCACGTGGTACTCCAATGCTGACACAAAAACACAAGAATGCACGTGTTCAATGGGCAATTAAGCATAAAAATGATGATTGGAGTAGAACAATATTTACCGATGAAACATGCTATCAATTGTTTCGTAATACAATTCGATGTTGGTCGTTGAACCCGAGTGCTGAAGTTAAACGAATTCCAAAAAATAGACAGAAGATTATGGTATGGGGTGGGATCAGTATTAAAGGACTTATCGGCTATCATTCGTTTCGGAATATCATGGACGGTCCCTACTTCGTTCGAATTCTTCAAGATCATCTTATTCCTAATGCGAAAATCCAGTTTGGTCGGCGATGGAGATTACAAATGGACAATGATCCAAAGCACAAAAGTCGAGTGGCTTAAGATTTTTTGTCTCGTGAAACACCAGAGGTTATCGATTGGCCCTCGAATAGTCCCGATGTCAATCCGGTGGAGAATTTATGGGCAATCATCAAACGTCGTATAGAAAAACGAAAACCAGAAAATATCGAACAATTAAACACTTTTTTACACGAAGAATGGAATAATATTGATATAAATCTCCTAAGTCATTTGGTGAACTCGATGAAAACAAGATGTTTAGCTTTAATCGAATCAAAAGGAGAAAGAATTAATTATTAACTATGATACTTTTGTACATTGAACATTGCTTTATCATTGTATATATTTGGTTTTTTTATTGATCATTCATTGGGTTATAAATAAATGAAATACTGAAGGCAAAGACTTTTGCACTCCACTGTATTTTGTTTGTTAATTTCGTGAGTATATCTACACCTAATTCTTCGAGACTCTGAATCATTTCGGACGTGATTCCATCGGGACCCGGTGCTTTGTTGTTTTTCATCGTTTTTATTGCGTTTTTCACCTCGTCCTTCATAATTGGGGGACCTTCTATGTTCTTTTTTATGATAGGCTTTGTCGGTCTGTTATCCTCGAAGAGTTCTTCTGTGTACTCTGACCATCTATTCAATATCTCTTGTTTTTCCATGAGGATAGTTCCATTTTTGGATTTGATACAACTTGAGCTGCTGCATCTCGATTTGCCTGTTATTTCATTGATTTTTTGATGAGCTAGTCTGGTATTTATATTCAATTTGTTCTCAATTTCTATACATTGTTCGTTTAACCATTTCTCTTTAGCTTCGGCGCATTCTCTCCTGATTACTTTATTTATAGATTTGTATTCAGAAGGATTCGATTTTTTGGTTCGTCTCTGTTCCATTAGCTGTAGGATATGGTCAGTCATCCATTTGTTTTTCTTGATTTTTGGAGCTGTTGGAATTGTGTCTTCAGCCGATTTCATTATCGCTGACTTCATCTGTTCCCATAGTATTTCAGTTTCTGTAGAATTGTTGCCATTACTCAAAACTGTAGGATAGTTGTCACTACTCAAAACTGTAGGATTGTTGTCACTACTTAATACATCAAAACGATTTTGTACTTTAATTCGAAAGTCCTCCTGTAGACGTTTGTTCGTTTTCAGGAGATGGCTTTGTATTTTTGGCGTTACTGTTGTTTTTCTTAGTTTTTTCAACTTTATTCGTATTTCATTAACAATCGGAACATGATCACTGTCACAATCCGCCCCAGGAAAAGTTTTTGAGGATATGACTGAATTTCTAAAGCGTTGAGGAACCAAAATGTAGTCTATTTGATTTCTGGTTCGATCCCCTGGACTTTTCCAAGTCCATAATCTGCGTGGATGGTTCTTAAACCATGTGTTTGTGATAACGAGATTGTGTGATTGACACCAAGATATCAAATTATCACCTCTGTCGTTCTTGTCTCCGAGACCAAAGGGTCCTACGGTGTTTCCAACCCGTTCACTCCCTACTTTTGCATTAAAGTCACCCATTACATATATAATTTCTTGTGACTTGCATTGTTTGTAGGCTTCGTCTAGTTGTTCGTAGAAATTGGCAATTGCCACATCATCATAGTCACTTGTTGGTGCATAGCATTGAATAATAGAGATATCAAAAGGTTTGCCTTGCAGCTTTACTAGTATTATCCTATCTGATATTGCCCAGAAGCCTTTTATAACTTTTGATGTTTCTTTGTTGAGAAGTACTCCTACTCCTCTTTCGTGTTGGTCTCCTCCAGAGTAAAGCATGGTAAAATCATCTGTTTTGAAAGATCCTGCGTGTTTCCATCTAACTTCTGATAGACCTAGCAAATTAATTTTCAGCCTATTCATTTCTTTCTTTATGTTCTCCAATTTTCCCTTTTGGTACATGGTTCTTACGTTCCATGTTCCAATTTTGATTATGTTGTTGATGCTGATGCGGACAGTAGCCGGTTGACGATCGAGTATCACCTGTCCTGCGTGATCATCTCTACCGAGCGAGGTGTTCACATTGTGAACTCCCTTCACGCTGTTGTTTGAATTCGAATTGTTTGCGTTGTTCATGGTGTGCTTGGGAAAATACAGCGGTGGTTTCCCGTTGCCTTCCGCCGGATTGAAATGGTTTACTCCATTCAGTGAATTACCAAGTAGGTTAAAGAGCTTCACTTGCCCTAGCTTAGACTTATGAAACTTAATTCTATCGAACCTTGTTTCTGGCGGTCTTTGTTCGCCGTGTCCTCTTGTCGTCTTTGGGTTTTTGTAACACTTTATAGGCGTTTCGGTGCCACCCTCAACCCCATTACACCCTGTTAACAAGATGGCTGATTTGTCCGGGACTACTTATTTGAGCAATTGCTTGCTCTTATTCGCAGCTGACCATTATACTAATGGTCGTTCCACTATCCGCAACCTGTGGGCCCGCCTCGTAGCATTCAGCTTTGCCTCAGGTCCCCACAGTGATGAGTCAAAAAATGAAAATTCATCAAAATTACATTCTGAACATTGAGTATTACGCAAAAACATCTCAGTAGTTACTAACATGTAATGAAATTATTGATTTCGCAAATAAAATGAGTTTTCAAGGAGTTTTCATTTTTGACCCATCCCTGTGAGGGGCCACGGCTAGATTTTAGGGAAAAAATAAAAGTACTCTGATACAGTGAAAAAGGGTACAAATCAATTCAACTTTTTACGCTGAGTTCGAATATATCACTTATCTCGATTAAAATTGAATATAATGGTGCAAAATCACGTTAACATTAGGCAAAAAAGTGAGTATTTTGCCAATTTCTGATAGTTTTTGATATTTTTGAGTACCGGGACCAACCTGAAATTAAATGAAAAATATACCAGTTTGTAGCACTTTATTTGCTCTATCAAATGGTATATAAATGAACTGGGATCACGCAAAAAAAGATGCTAAAATACGTTAAAATATTTGAAATGATATGGAAAAAAATCATGTTCGATACAAAGGTAATTCTATAGACGACCCCAATTTGTTTTGGAAAAAAATGGTCTATATATGAAAAGATGCAGAATTAAATGCCCTTTCTAATGGTTGTTAATTGAGCTTTGAATATTTTTAAAAAAGTGTTCATTTCGATCAAACATTGAACCAGTAGGAGTGACTCTGATACCATATAAAATCTACATAATCTTTAGAGAGATTTTAACCCCAAACTGACCTCCAATATGCATACTTATGCTTGAATTTACTTCATAAACACTTATTTAACATTCCCTGAAAGATTGAACGCTAAATTCGAAAAAAAGCTCATGCGCCCATTTTGCATAGCTTATGTCCCCCCGTCCTTTAACGTTAAGAAACTAACAAAATTTTTTAAGGATTAACTCGTCGTATCACGACCCTTTTCAACTATGTGATCAAATGTCATTATTAACTGATCTCTTCTCAGCTTGAAGATGATTATGTAAGACTTGAATAGTCTCTAAATGGCGTAACTGTACCAGAGACCAACGGTACGCGATATCTACACCGTACCATACCGTCTCGTCTCGATACGAGACGGTGTGCGGTATAAACTGGCTATACCGCACTCCTGTGTTGTCACATGAATAGTTTTTATAACAGCGTTTTTCAGTGACATTTTTGGTATTCTTACTGTTTAAAAATTGATAGTGTTTAGTGGATTCTTTCATCCCTCATTAATGTTTTTCTGCAATATGAGAAGAAAAATAAAACATATTGTCAACGAAAGAACTTTTCCTTCTTACGTTTTGATCATTTGAGTTGAATTGATGTAGATGAAATTAATCTAGTATTTTGTTTTCTATCAACTGTTTTTTTTAGTGACTGATAACTCGAAGAGAATTGTTTTTTAAATAGACAAACTGTTTCACAACAGAGTACAGCATTATCAAACTTTTTGGTTATAGGTCTTCGGTTTTGTCGATCTCGTCTTTTACATTTGTTTTAAGAATTTTTTCCAAACTAATTAACTATGCTTCTAAATATACTTTGTCCTAAGGTTTCCAATCTTTGTCAAAGTAGCACATCAGATATTTACGGCACTACATCAGCACCATTTACATCTATTGAAAGATTGTCTAATGCCAGTGGAAATATTTTTACAAAACGTCGAACAAACATAAAATCTGCACAGCTAGATAACACTATTTCCTTACGATTTTATTATTAATTTTAATGATCAATTGATATTCCTGCGTGCTTTGACAATGTAACCTTTGAAATTGTTTTTGTTTATGAAATGATATCTCTTTTTTTCAATTTCTTATCAATGTTCTTCGAAAAATAGTCAATACAAGAAATAAAACAGATTGTCTTAGTTGTTAAAGAATAGAAAACTTCTTCCGACGGTACACGGTATTTGGCGAGACGGTGCCGAATTTTGGCAGTACCGTCGGTCTCTGGAACGAATGTCCACACATGTGATATTGTGTTAAATTTAACCAATAAAATCTAGTTTACTCTCTGTTCGACGTGACACGAAAATATGCAGTAAAATAAAGGAGAACAATATGAATAAGATGTCGCACTTGCA
>Ga0209935_1000691_pt1 | contig 71587 bp, 72 predicted proteins | sample ThiBio_1000_plan_2_FD_183958 | JGI IMG/M metagenome (GOLD analysis project Ga0209935, IMG submission 183958) | Wastewater bioreactor microbial communities from Cape Town, South Africa - Thiocy_cont_1000_plan (SPAdes) | ecosystem: Engineered > Bioreactor > Thiocyanate-remediating >... | reverse complement strand
GTCCCCGACATCCTCAGGCTCGCCCTTGACTCGTCCCCCGCAGCCGCCAAGGCTTTTGCCGGGTTGGACAGCCGCAATCGCTACGCCATCCTCTATCGCCTCACTCATGCCAAGCGGGAGGAAACCCGCCAGCGTCTCCTCGTGCAATTCATCGCCATGCTGGAGGAGGGACGCACCATCCATCCCCCGGCCACCCGCCGCAAACCTGCCGTGGAATAGCTCCATACCACAGGCTTGCCATCCCTTGGCCAACAAAGGGCAATTTTGGCCTAGTTATTAGCAAAAAATCATTAGCGAATATTGGACTCCTGCTTATTTTGTTAGCTGTTCCCCAAGTAGTCCAATGATTAGCACCCCCCTGTCAGCAAGCCTGCTGGCCCTCCCCCCAGGATGGCCTCAGTCCAGGCAGTTAATAAAACTAACAAATCGTAACAACCCGCGCTCTGCCTCCTCGCGCCGCCAGCCTGCCGATCCCTACGGACCAGTCAGCATGACCCCGCTCCGGATCCACACCGCTGCCAGCACGAGGGAGGACCGGTGAAGACGCTCCTCGCTCTCCTCGAGGTAGCCATCCTCACCGCCTGCACCAGCACGGGCGCGGGTACAAAGACCGTCACCCGGAAGATTCCCAACGCCTGCCACGTCTATGCCGTGGCCGCCGCGCAGAAGCTCCTGGTGGAGAACCATGTCCCCGCCAAGGTGATGACCATGACCTTCGCCGACGGCTCGAAGCATGCCGTAACCGCTTACGCCCACAATGGCGGCGTCTATATCTACGACCCGACCGTAAGGAAGGGATCGACCCTGATCGGACCCGGCCCGCTGTGGAACGCCCCGTCGGAGATCCAGGAAATGAATCCGTATTCCAAGCCGATAGCCGGAGTCTGGATGGATAATTAGCCGTACCCCGACGGAGGGTGAGCTGTCAGCGCCCTCCGCCGGTTTTCCTCACCGCCGATTGATCAACGAAAGGCAATACATGGGCGATCCGTGCCAAGGGACGGGTATCGCATTCCGGCGGGCAAACTATGCTCACTGCGAAACCATTCCACGCCCATGAAAAACACATCCAATGTTTATCTTCGCGGTTCCAATCGAGGCGGCTCCCCCACGTCGCTCAACCCCGAGAAAGATCGCGCCACCCATCTGTCCCGTCACCGCGTGTCGCCGCTATCGGTCCTGACCTTTCCCAATCTCGAAAGCCGCTCCATCGTCGGGTACGCCCGGTTCGTGGAGCCTGCCGTCTGGGAAGACGACATCTAGATTTTCTGAAGTTCCCCGCCGCCGGACGCCCCCACCCCGGCCCCGAGGAAACTCCCATCTGCTGCCTGCCAGGAGGGGAGGGCGAACCACGCCGTGCCGCCCTCCCTCTCCGCTCGCCAGTTCGCTCCCGCGAGCGAGCAGGAGGTTTCGTACTCCATCGTCACCCCCGCGGGCCAAAGTAGATGATCGCCGCGCCGAGAAGACACACGGCGACGCCGATGACGTCCCAGCGATCCGGCGCATGCCGCTCGACGACCCACATCCAGGCGATGGATGAGGCAATATAGACCGCTCCATAGGCGGCATAGATGCGCCCGGCCTGCCCCGGATGCAGCGTGAGCAGATAGCCGAAAAGAAACAGCGCCATCGCTCCAGGCGCGAGCCACCACACGGGCTTGCCCAGACGCAGCCATGCGTAGATGGCGTAGCATCCGGCGATCTCCGCCAGCGCGGTCAGGATGTAGAGGCCTACGGCGGCGAATGGATTCATCCGCCCGGAATACGCCAAATCCGCCTCGCCCCTCCAGACTTTCCCGCTCCGCCATTCGATCCGAACCCGGGGAGATTCACGCCTTTACGCCGCGCAACAGCCGCAGGGCATTCGCCGTCACGAGCAGTGTCGCCCCGGTATCCGCCAGGATGGCGAACCACAGGCTGGTCAGCCCAAAGACCGCGAGCAGGAGAAAGACCGCCTTGATCGCGAGGGCGAAGGCAATATTGAACCGGATCATCCCGAGCGTGCGGCGCCCGAGACGAATGGCCTCCGGCACCATGCCGAGGTCATCCCGCATGAGAGCCACATCGGCCGTCTCGATCGCGGCATCCGTGCCCGCCGCTCCCATGGCGATTCCCACATTGGCCACGGCCAGCGCCGGGGCGTCATTCACGCCGTCGCCGATCATTCCCACGCTGCCGTATTTGGCGGCGAGTTCCTTCACCTTCGCGATCTTGTCGTCGGGCAGCAGGTCGCCATACGCCTCGTCGATGCCCGCCTCTTTCGCGATGGCCCGGGCGGTTTTCGTATTGTCCCCGCTCAGCATCACGACATGCCGGAGCCCCGCCTCATGCATGCGGGCGATGGCGTTCCTCGCCTCGGGCCGGATCGTGTCCGCGATCGCGATGACGCCCAGCACCTCGCCAGTGCAGTCGCCATGCGGACGATGACCGACGACCACCACGGAGCGCGCCGCCGCTTCGATCTCCGCCAGCCTTTTCTCAAGGCCGGGTGAGCAAACCCCGATCTCATGGGCGAAGCGGTGGTTCCCCACGAAATACTCATGCCCGCCGAGTGATCCCTCGGCCCCGCGCCCCTGGACGCTCCGGTAATCGGAGCATTCGTCGAAGTCGAGCGCGTCGGTCTGCGCGCGGTCCACGATGGCCCCGGCGAGAGGATGGGTGGAGTGCGCATTGATCGAGGCGGCGATGCGCAGGATTTCGGCGACCGACGCCTCGCCCACCGGCTGAATGTCGACCACCTTGGGCTTGCCCTCGGTGATCGTTCCGGTCTTGTCGAGGGCCAGCGCCTTCAATCCGCCGAGAGCCTCCAGGTACGCGCCGCCCTTGACCAGCACCCCGGCACGAGCCAGCGCCGCGAGGCCGGAGACGACGCTCACTGGCGTGGCAATGACCAGCGCACAGGGGCAGGCGATGACGAGCAGCACCAGCGCACGATAAATCCAGTCCATCCACGGCTGGCCAAACACGAGCGGCGGCACGAGGGCGAGCGCGATGGCAAAGACCATTACCGCTGGCGTGTAGATGCGGGCAAAGTTGTCCACGAATCGCTGCGCCGGGGCCTTCGTCGCCTGCGCCTCCTCCACCATGTGAATGATGCGCGCCAGCGTGGTGTCTCCCGCCGCCTTGGTCGTCTCGATCTGGAGCGAACCGTCGCCATTGATCGTCCCGGCAAACACTGTGTCGCCCGGCGATTTTTCCACCGGCAGGGATTCCCCGGTGATGGGCGCTTGATTGACAGCCGAGCTGCCGCCGACCACCCGCCCGTCGAGCGGAATGCGCTGCCCGGATCGCACCAGCACGAGCTCGCCGATCTTCACGGAATCCGCCGACACCTCCGTAAAGTCGCCCTCGCGCTTCACCAGCGCCGTCTCCGGGGCGAGTTCCATCAGCGCCAGGATCGCCCGGCGCGCGCGCCCGACGCTCCACGACTCCAGCAGCTCGGAAAGCGAAAACAGAAACGCCACCGCAGCACCCTCCGCATGCTCGCCGATCGAAACCGCGCCGATCACCGCCACGGTCATGAGCACATTCATGTCGAGCGACCGGGATCGCACCGCCCGCAGCGCCTTGGGCAAAACCAGCGCGCCGCCGCTCACGATGGCGATGAGAAACGCCATATCCGGCCAGAGCGTCTCCCGCCATCCCGCCCACTGGAGCGCAATGCCGAGGCCCGTCCCGAAACCGGACAACGCCACCAGCCACGTGGGAAGCGAAATGCGTCGCCGCTTCTCTCCCTCCCCGCTCTCGACCGTCACGCCGCTGCGGTTGATGGCACGCACGAGTTCCTCGTCGGGCACCGCGCCGTCGGTATGGATGGTGACGGAGGAGGCCATGAGATTGGCCGTCACGCCGACCACGCGCGGGACGGTTTTCATCTCGCGCTCGATGGCGGCGATTTCATCGGGGCAATCCATCCCTCGCACGCGAAATGTCCGCGCCGCCGCGCCCTCCGGGATCTGCACGGCGGATGACGCGGGCTGTTCCTTGGAGCAGCAATCATGATGGCAACACTCGGACATGATCCGAGTAAACACCTTGAAGTTACTTCAAGGTCAAACGACATTCCATCCATGACGATAGGCGACCTGGCCAAAGCAGCGGACTGCACGACGGAAACCGTACGCTATTACGAAAAGCAGGGCCTCCTCCCCAAGCCCGAGCGCGGCGGCAACAACTACCGCACCTACGGCGCGGACCATCTGGAGCGGCTCCGCTTCGTGCGAAACTGCCGCTCCCTCGATCTCTCGCAGGCCGAGATCGCGGCGCTGCTCGTCCTCATGCAGCGCCCCTCCGCCGACTGCGACTCCGTCAATACCGTCCTCGACGAGCACATCGCCGACGTCGAGGCGCGGCTGCGCGAGCTTCGCTCGCTGCGCGACCAGCTCCTCGCCCTGCGCAAGGAATGCCAGAGCAAATCGACCGTGGGCCGATGCCGCATCCTGCGCGGAATCTCCCATCTCGGAGAACACGGAACGCCGCACGCCCGCTGACGCGCGCCGGGCGGAATTGACGAAAGCCGCCTTCATGGTTATTACGCAGGGGCCGCGCCATGAATACCCCCACCCTTCGGCTGCTCGCCTGCAGCTTCGCCCTTTTCGTTATCGCGTCCTCCACCGTCTCCGCCCAGACCGCCTCGCAGGCTGTCCTGACCGAGCTGGACCAGCTCGTCGCCGACAACGACGGCCACGGCGGAGGCATCGTGCGCATCGCCGACCGCACGGGCGTGCTCTGCCAGGGCGTGGCGGGGAAATTCGCCGGTCCGGGCTCGCCCGACATGACGCCGGACAGGCCATTTGAGATCGCCAGCATCACCAAGGCCGTCACCGCCGCGACGATCCTCGTCCTCGCCGAGGAGGGAAAGCTCACACTCGACACCCCCATCGGCAAGCTCCTCCCGGCGAAAACCGTACAGGGTTTTGACGGCTCCCTCACCATCCGCCAGCTCCTTTCCCACACCAGTGGCCTGCTCCACTACTGGACCGACGGCGCGCGCGACCGCGAGGGCAACAACGCCTTCCTCCGCTCATTCCTCGCCGACCCGGGGCACAACTGGACGCCGGATGAAATCCTTTCCTACGCCCGCGAGATTCCCTCCCGCCGCCCGGGCCGATTCCATTACTCGGATACGAATTTCGTCCTCCTCGGCCTCCTCATCGAGCACGTCACCGGCCAGCCGCTCCACACCGTTTACCGCGAGAAAATCTTCCGCCCGCTCGGCATGGACTCGACGTGGCTCACCTATCACGAATCCCGCCGCGGCGCGCCGCAGTCGCATCGTTACGAGGGCAGCGAGGATCTCACCGACGTACCCCGCCAGAGCGCCGACTGGGCGGGCGGCGGACTCGTGAGCACCGCGCGCGACCTCGAGCGCTTCCTGCGCGGGCTGGCCGATGGGAAGCTCTTCCGCAATCCCGAGACCCTCCAGGCCATGCTCACCTTTGTCCCCACGGGCGAGCAGGACATCTCGTATGGACTCGGCCTTTACCGCGTGAAGCTCGACGGCGGGCTCGGCGAGGTCTGGGGCCACGATGGACATGGCAATTCCTTCGCCTACTACTGGCCGCAGCGCGGCGTCACCTTCACCGGCACGCTCAACCAGGTGGACAACGACTGGTGGCCGCTCGTCGAGGCCTGGGTCTCCGGCGGCAAAAGCCTCTCCGACTTCGAGGAGGACCGCCAGACCTTCAACGCCAGCCTCTCCACCGGCTGGGACAGCCTTTACATGGACAAGGGCGCCAACGGGCTGAACGACAGCAATCGCTACGGCTCGGGCATCTACTGGACCGCCCTCTCGCTCACATGGAACATCTCGGAATCGAACTTCCTCACCGCCGGGGTCTGGCAGGCCTTTGCCACCAGCGGCCCGTCGTACCGCGAAACCGACGCCGATCTCACCTTCACCCAGCTCGTCGGCGATGGTTTCGTCAGCCTCGCGTATGATTTCAACTACGGCTACAGCGACGGCAACTTTTACTCCAACGAACTCGTTGCCTCCGTCGGATGGGACTTCACCCTCGGGCCGCTCACCCTCACGCCCTCGGCCACCTACTGGTTCGCCCTCGGGCCGGATTCCGACAGCGGCAGCGGGTTCGTGGAGGCCTGCTCCAGCTTCCTTAACCTCCGCCTCGATGGCAACCTGCCGCTCTACCGCGACATCCTCGCCCTCGACTTCTGGGGCGCCTTTGGCGTGAACTTCCGCTACAACACCTCGCCCGCCCCCGACGACGACGTCACGCCCTTCACCGGGCCAAACAACCTCGAGTGCGGCCTCTCGCTCCCCATCCGCGTGAACCGCTATATCACCTTCGCCGTCTACGGCGCCTACAGCTACGCCCTCACCGACATCAGCGGCACCGCCCCCAGCACCTTCTGGGGCGGCGGCAGCGTGCAGTTTTCGTATTGAAAATATAATTTCCATTTTGCCGATTTGATCCGTAGAATGGAAATTATGGTTTCCGTACTTGGAGACATTGAGGCGATGCAAAAGCTGGGTTCGCGCCTGAAGGCGGAGCGTCTGCGCCGCAACCTCACCCAGCAGTACCTCGCGCAATCCCTGGGCGTGACTCTGCCGACCTACCGGAAGATCGAGGCCGGAGATGGATCGGTGGAATTCCGCCACGTGGCCAAGGCTCTCGGCGTGCTGGGCTACAGCGAAGCCCTCGGCGAACTGATTCCCGAAACGCAGCCGGAAATCCGCCTGAAAGACCTGCTCGCGCCGGAACGCAAACACGCCTCCCCGCGCCGCGCATGAAACCCGGGCTGCGCGTCTGCTGGTGGGACGGCTCCACCATCGGCCATCTCGTCCAAAAAGGTCCGATCTATTTCGTCTACGACGAGGACTGGTTGCGGCGGGGCTGGAATCTTTCGCCCATCAGTCTTCCCTTCTCCGATCTCGCCTTCAATGGTTCCAAGGGAATCGATGGCCTACCGGGCCTGATCGCCGACTGCCTGCCCGACGCCTGGGGCCGCAAGGTGGCCCGCACGGAATTCGCCCGGAACGGGTGGCGCGAACCCTCCACCATGACCCTGCTGGCCTGGCGAGGACGGCGAGGCGTCGGAGCACTCCATTTCCTGCCGCCCATGGACTCCGGGGAAAACAAACTGGAAGCCGTCAGCGCGGCGGCGCTGGCTCGCGGAGCAGCCGAGATCGACCGCGGCGAGCCCTCCGTCGTGCTTCCGCAGCTCGCTCGCGGAGGAACCGCCGGGGGCGTCTGGCCGAAAGCCCTCGTCCTGGCATATCCGGACGGAACCTTGAAAGTCGGCGAACCCGACGGCCATGGCGTGCCGAGCCTGCTGAAATTTGACCTCTCCGCGCGGGGCGAATTCGCACGCAGCGAATATGCGTATTCCCTGATGGCGAGGGCTGCCGGAATCCGCACCACCCAAACGGCGCTGATCGCGGAATCCTCCAGGTCGCCGCGTCGCCACCTCATGGTCACCCGTTTCGATATTCCCGAAACCGGCCCCTGCGAGCGACGCATTCACTTTCATACGTCGAGCGGCCTCCTCCACCAAACGCCGGACGCCCTCGACTATCGCGACCTGTTCCGCATCGCGATTCGCCTGCACGTCGAGCATTCCGAAATCGAGGAACTGGCCCGGCGCATGATCTTCAATGTGCTGGCCTCCAATCACGACGATCACGGCAAGAACCACGCCTTTCAACTCGACGAAAACACCGGCCGCTGGAGCCTGACTCCGGCCTATGACCTGACCTACGGCGAAGGCTATTTGCAGCGCGGCACACAGGTGGCCGGAGAAGTCTGGCCGAGGCTTTCCACCATCGAGGCGCTTTGCCTCGGCGCCGGCCTGAAAAAAGACGGCTTTTCCTCCATCGTCTCCGCCGTGCGAGGCGCTTTGCAAAAATGGCCGCAATGGGCGGAAGACGCAGAGCTGTCCAAGGCTCGACGTGATGAAATCGCGAGGCGTTTTCGCCGCATCGATGGGGAAGTCTGTGATTGAGACGGAGTCTCCCTGATTCCGGGTCGACAAAAGACGGCGTCCCGCTACGGTCCGGCTCATGGCGCATGAGGAACATCATCGGATCAATCGCTCCGGGTGGCTGCGAGCCGCCGTGCTGGGCGCGAATGACGGCATTCTTTCCACCGCCAGCCTCATCGTAGGCGTGGCGGCGGCCAACTCGACCAAGTCCAGCATCCTCCTCGCCGGCGTGGCCGGGCTCGTCGCCGGAGCCATGTCCATGGCGGCCGGGGAATACGTCTCCGTAAAGTCCCAGGAGGATACCGAGAAGGCCGACCTGAAACTGGAGGCCGAGGCCCTCGCCAATGACCCCGAGGAGGAGGAGGCCGAACTCGCCGCCATCTACCGGGATCGCGGACTCGATGAAAATCTCGCCCTCGAGGTCGCCCGCCAGCTGATGAAAAAGGACGCCCTCGGCGCGCATGCGCGCGACGAAATCGGCATCACCGAGGAGCTGAGCGCCCGTCCCATCCAGGCCGCCATGTGGTCGGCCACCGCCTTTGCCTCGGGAGCCGTCGTCCCCGTCGTCACCGCCATCCTCGCTCCCGCCGGGATCGTGGTGTGGCTGGTCCCCGCGACCGCCATCACGCTGCTTTGCGCCCTCGGGGCTGTCGCCGCAGCCGCAGGCGGCGCGTCGATGTGGCGCGGAGCACTGCGCGTTTGTTTCTGGGGCAGCTTCGCCATGGGGCTGACGGCTCTCATCGGCAGACTGTTCGGCATCTCGGCGTAGGATCGCGGTTCCCGCCCGGAGAAACCTGAAGAAAAATTCAGGTTCCGTTCAGAATCCCTTAAGCATCGGGAGTCATGGTGCGAGGCAGACACCTCCCCTATGAATACTCCCTCCGCGTCTGCGTCGTCGGCATCCGCCGTTCCCCCGAAGCCCCGCAAATTTTACCAGTCGCTCTATTTTCAGGTCATCGTCGCGATCGTCCTGGGCGTGCTGCTGGGCCATTTCTTCCCCGCCACGGGCGAGGCGATGAAGCCCTTTGGCGAAGGCTTCATCAAGCTCATCAAGATGATCATCGCCCCGATCATCTTCTGCACCGTGGTCATCGGCATCGCGGGCATGGAGGACATGAAGAAGGTCGGCAAGACGGGCGGCCTCGCCATGCTGTACTTTGAGATCGTCAGCACGCTGGCCCTCGTGGTCGGCCTCGTCATCGTCAATGTCGTACGCCCCGGCGCGGGGATGAATATCGACGCCGCCAGCCTCGACACCAAGGCCATCGCGCAATTCACCGCTCCCGGCAAGATGGAGGGCACGGTCGATTACATCCTGCACATCATCCCGACGACGGTCTTCGACGCGTTTGCCAAGGGCGAGATCCTCCAGGTGCTGCTCGTGTCGGTGCTCTTCGGCTTCGCCCTGCATCGCTTTGGCGGGCGCAGCTCGATCGTCTTTGAGCTGATCGAGAAAACCTCGCACGTCCTCTTTGGCATCGTGGGTATCATCATGAAGGTCGCCCCGCTCGGCGCGTTCGGCGCGATGGCTTTCACCATCGGCAAGTACGGCACGGAGTCGCTCTTCTCCCTGGCGAAGCTCATGGGGTCGTTTTACCTCACGTGCCTCATCTTCGTCTTCCTCGTACTCGGTACCATCACCCGGCTGCACGGCTTCAGCGTCTGGCGCTTCATCAAGTATATAAAAGAAGAACTCCTCATCGTGCTCGGCACCTCGTCGTCGGAGTCCGTGCTCCCTCGCATGATGACCAAGCTGGAAAACCTCGGCGTGAAGAAATCCACCGTCGGCCTCGTCATCCCGACCGGGTATTCCTTCAACCTCGACGGCACCGCGATCTACCTGACCATGGCCGCCGTGTTCATCGCCCAGGCCACGAATACCCCGCTCGACCTCACCCACCAGCTCACGCTCCTCGCCGTGCTGCTCCTCACCTCCAAGGGCGCGGCGGGCATCACAGGCAGCGGCTTCATCGTGCTGGCGGCGACGCTTTCCGCCGTGGGCCACGTACCGGTGGCGGGCATCGCCCTCATCCTGGGGATCGACCGCTTCATGTCCGAGGCGCGCGCGCTGACAAACCTCGTCGGCAACGGCGTCGCCACCATCATCGTTGGCAAGTGGTGCAAAGAGGTCGACGAGACCCAGATGCGCCGCGTCCTCGGCTCCGTTTCCCCCACCCCGGCAGCTGCTGCACCAGCGCCCCTCCCCGCCGTCAAGGCTCCGGAGGAACGCCTGGTGGTTTCCCCCGCCAGCTAGGAGCTGACCAAATAAAGATGTGGCAATTGATCGGTGCGCGCCGGGGGTCGGCATGGTGGGATGGTTGCGACGAGGCTGTATGGATACATACTGCCCAAGCGGCCAGTGCGCCAGGACGGCCCTCGCCGCCGCCGAGCAGTGGCTACAGATTGATTTGATCTGCTCCAACCGCCAGAACCGGGAGCGTTCCGGGTGCAAATTCCCGGAACGCTCTCATTGCTCCCGGCCCGCCACGGGCTAGAGTATTCTCATCAGACGCATGGCGGCAGCGCGGCCAACCCCAGCAGTCCTCCGATGGGCGATCATCCTCCTCCCGGGAATCGTCCTCTACTTCGCGCCCGTCGCGGAGCTCGCGTCGAACCAGCGCCAGCTGCTGGCGATCTTTGTCTCCACCATCCTCGCCCTCGTCGTGCGGCCCGCGCCCATGGGCGTGGTGGTGCTCATCGCCATGACGCTCATCGCCCTCACCGGCACGCTCCCGCTCTCGCAGGCGCTCTCGGGCTTCTCCAGCCCCACGGTCTGGCTCATCTTCTCCGCCTTCCTCTTCGCCCAGGCCGTCACGCAGACGCGGCTCGGGTTGCGTATTGCCTATTTCTTCATCAGCCGTCTCGGCAGCACGTCGCTCTCGCTCGGGTACGCCGCCGCCGCGTCGAATCTCGTCCTCTCGCCCTTCGTGCCGTCGGATACCGCGCGCGGCGGCATCGTCGCCCCCATCCTGCGCAATGTCGCCCAGGTGCTCGGCTCGGAACCCGGCCCCACCTCGCGCCGCATCGGCGCGTATCTCACGCTGGTCGGCTTTCATACCAACTACCTCGCCTCCGTGCTCTTCCTCACCAGCATGGTGGGCAATCCGCTCATCGCGAAGTTCGCCCTCGACATCGCCGGGGTCGAGCTGACCTGGATGAAATGGGCGCTCGCCACCTGTGTGCCGGGCCTCATCTCCTTCGCCCTCATCCCATGGGTATTGTATAACCTCACCCCTCCCCAGCTCCGGGAGACCGGCCACGCGCAGGCCTTTGCCCGGGGAAAACTCGACGACCTCGGCCCGCTCACCCGGCAGGAGATCACGCTCCTCGTCATCCTGTTCCTCGTCATCCTCGGCTGGATCACCTCGCCCTGGCATGGCGTAGGCAATACCGTCGTCGCCCTCACCGGCGTCTCCGCCCTGCTGCTTACGCAGGTGCTGAAGTGGGACGAACTCCTCGGCAACCGCCGCGCCTGGGAGGTGCTGGTCTGGTTCGCCCCTCTGCTCATGATGGCCGACGAGATGAGCCGGCAGGGGACGTTCAAGGTGCTCTTCGCCGATGCCTTCGGGCACCTCGCGGGCTGGCCATGGCCCTTTGCCATGGCGGTGCTGGCGCTGCTGTACTTCTACGCGCACTATGGATTCGCCAGCCTCACGGCGCAGATTTCCGCGCTCTACCCGGCCTTTCTCGGTGCCGCCGTCGTCCTCGGCGTGCCGCCCGCCCTTGCCGCCTGGACGCTGGCGGTCTTGTCCAACCTCAACGCCGGGCTCACGCACTACAGCACGGGCTGCGCTCCGGTCTACTTCACCGGGGCCTACGTCTCGCAGAATACGTGGTGGAGCATCGGCTTCATCATCTCTGTGGTGAATCTCGCCATCTGGATGGGCATCGGCCCGCTCTGGTGGAATCTCGTCATCCTGCGGTAGTATCGCCTTTCCGACGAACTCCGCTCCCGGGTACCCGGCAGGGCGAAGCAACCCGCCGCTCTTCTCCTCCAAAAGACCCCGACGCATGGATTGCGTTATAAGCACTTATAAAGTGCAAACAATGCGTTAACCGCACACGTCGAAATTGCGTTATCTGGAGATGCATGACCGACAGCCGCTCATCGCCTGCCTCTCCGCCCGCATTCACTGAGACGACTCATTCCCCACCGCAAAACGTCGCACTTTTCTCCCCCGCACGATTATTGCGCCGGAGACGGCTCTGGGGATTTTTTTCCGGTCTGGCCGCATTGGTCGTCGTCGCCTTGATCTGGAACGAACTCTCCCCTCGCGGGATCGAATCCACCGACGATGCGTATATCGCCGGGAACATCCTCCCCGTCGCCAGCCAGATTCCCGGCACGGTCACCCATATCCTCGCTGACAACACGGCGGAGGTCTCCGCAGGCGAGCTCCTGATCGAGCTCGATCCGACGGACGCTCGCATGGATCTGGCACGCGCCAGGGCGGAACTATTGCAGGCGATTCGCTCCGCTCGGGGGCTGTTTGCCAATACCGAGCGATTCGCCGCCGATGTGCGTCTGCGGCAGGTGGAATCGGACAAAGCCCGCGCCGACCTCGGCGTGCGGCAGTCCCTGGCAACCTCCGGCGTGATTTCCAAGGAAGAACTCCGTCATGCCCAGGACGCCTTCAATGCCTCGCAGGCGGCGCTGCTGTCTGCCGAGAAGATGCGTATTCAGGCTATCGCCCAGACGGACGGGAGCACGATCACGTCCAATCCCTCCGTGCAAATGGCCGCCGAGCGCCTGCGGGCCGCAGCGCTGGCCGTGGAGCGCACCCGGGTCTTCGCTCCCGCAGGCGGCATGGTCGCGCAGAGAAACGCCCAGGTGGGCAAGCGGGTCGGCACGGGCGAACGGCTCCTGACGATTGTCCCTCTCGATCAGCTCTGGGTGGATGCAAACTTCAAGGAGGTGCAGATCAAGGACATCCGCCCCGGCCAGTCTGCCACGGTGACGGCGGACATCTACGGCAGTTCCGTCATTTATCATGGAAAGGTCGCAGGCATCGAGGCCGGCACAGGGTCCGCCTTCGCGCTGCTGCCTCCCCAAAACGCAACCGGCAACTGGATCAAGGTCGTCCAGCGCACGCCTGTCCGCATCCTCCTCGATCCCGGGGAACTCCGCCGCCACCCGCTCCGCGTCGGCATGTCTGCCGACGTATCAGTCGATACAGGCGAAGCCGCTTCCGCCTCTCCGCCGAAACGTGCCGCTGTCGGCGATGTCACGGCTTTTTACGACGCTCAAGCCCGGGCCGCTGATGCCGTGGTCCGGGAGACACTCGATGCGGGATTGCAGGAGACATCGCCATGAGCGCCAGTCAGCCGATCACTCCCCTGAGCGGAAAGACCCGGGCACTGGCAGCCGCAACGCTCGGGCTCGCCTCCTTCATGGCGGTCATCGACATCACCATCGCCAATGTTTCCGTGCCCACCATCTCCGGAAACCTTGGCGTAAGCCCGGAGGAGGGCGAGTGGGTCATCACGTTCTTTGCCATTTCCAATGCCATCTGCATCCCCCTCACAGGATGGTTGGGCCGCAGATTTGGTCAGGTGCGGCTGTTCATCGCGTCCGTGGCGGCGTTCACGTTCTTCTCGGTACTGTGCGGACTCTCCCCGACCTTTGAAACGCTCCTCGCGAGCCGGATTTTACAGGGGGCCGTGGCCGGCCCCATCGTTCCCTTGAGCCAGGCGCTCCTTGTCGCCATCTTCCCGCCGGAGAAGCGCTCGCTCGCCGTCTCCATGTGGGCGATGACAAACATGGCAGGTCCCGTGGCGGGGCCGCTTCTCGGAGGCATGATCACCGATCAGTTTCGCTGGCCATGGATCTTCCTGATCAATGCTCCCGTCGGCATCGGTATCGTTCTTACCACCATGTCGGTCCTGAAAGGAAAGGACACGCCATCTGCCCGGCTTCCGATGGATCTCCCGGGACTGATTTTCCTGATGGTCGCGGTGGGCTGCCTGCAAGTCAGCTTCGACCGGGGCCGCACCCTCGATTGGTTCTCTTCCCCGCTGATCTGCCTCACCACGGGGCTTTCGCTAATCTGCTTTCTTCTCTTCGTCATCTGGGAACTGGGCGAGACCCATCCCATGGTCGATCTGCGATTATTCGAATACCGCAACTTCGCCGTCGGCACGGTCGCCGTGGCTCTCGGCTTTGGGCTATATTTCGCCGCGCTCGTGTTGCTCCCCCTCTGGCTGCAGACCAATATGGGGTACAACTCGACGTGGGCCGGTTTGGTTACCGCTCCGATGGGGATTTTCGGAATCCTGCTCGCGCCGCTGTTGGGGCGCTGGGTGGCCGCCTCCGATGCCCGCTGGTATGCCAGCATCGCATTCGCCGCGTGGGCCCTGGTAGCGTGGTGGCGTTCATCCATGACGACCTCCGTGGATGCAGGGGAAATCGCCTGGATTCATCTGGCGCAGGGCATCGGCATTGGGTTCTTTCTGACCCCCGTGGTCAGTCTTTCCTTCGCCGGACTGCCCCCGGAGAAAGTCGCTGCGGCCTCGGGTTTGCAAACCGCCATTCGCATGATGTCCGGCAGCCTGATCGCATCACTAGCCCAGACCTTCTGGGATCAAAGGTCGCGATTTCACCAGAACCATCTGGTCGATGCTCTGGGCGGAACCGGGACCGGCGCTCAGTCAATACTCACAAATCTCCAATCGCTCGGCCTGGACGCAGATCAATCCTGGGCCACGATCGCCCGCCAGCTCGATATTCAGGCGCATATGCTGTCGCTGAATGATTTCTTCTATCTATCCAGCTTCGCCTTCCTGTCCGGCCTGGGCATCCTGTGGCTGGCGAAAAACCCAAGGGCGGCGGCAAAGAACACCACCGTCAACCGGGCAGCTCCACCGAGCGGACTATCTCGCGAACACATTGCCTCAGCCAAATGTGAGCCGGATCGGCCTCCAAGCGAGGATGCCACATGTGCGACACGGTGATGACGTCCGTGGAAACCGGCAGTTGGAAGGAATATACTCCGCCATTCCCGACTCCCGCTAGCACGTAGGGCACAGCCGCCACCAGATCCGAGGCTCGAACGATGCTCATCACCTCGCCAAAGGAGGCCACCACCGCAACCACCCTCCGCCGATATCCGCGCGACTCAAGCTCCCGGTCGATCGGACTCTCCAGCCGCCCGCGCCGGGAGACTCCGATGTGGCCAGCCTCCGCATACTTCCGGAGGGTCATGCGTCCGCGACTGAGCGGATGACCGTTGCGGACCACGCCGACGTAGTGATCTCGAAACAACCGCTGAATCCGAATCTCCGGTCCGGTGTGCCCGGCCACGCCGATATCGAGATCGACCCGGCCCTCGCGCAGAGCCTCCACATCCTCCCGGCCCTCCGGGGCAAAAACGACGCGCACCAGTGGCGCACTCTCGTGCAGGCGCTCCAGCAGAAGGGAGCCAAATTGCGCCACGAATCCATCGCTGGCGCGAACGACGAAGGTCTTTTCCAACGCCTTCAGATCAAGAGGAAGACGCGATTGAAGCAGGGAATTCGCCCGCTCCACGACCTCGCGAACGGACTCGCGCAAGGCCTCGGCCCGCGGGGTGGGAACCAGCTTTCTCCCTGCGCGCACCAACACCGGATCATTCAACTCCTCGCGTATCCTTCCGAGGGTCCGGCTCATTGCGGACGGGCTAAGGTGCATCTTTTCCGCCGCAGCAACGACACTTCCCTCCGTTAACAGGCAGTCCAGGGCGGTCAGGAGATTCAAATCCATGGTGAGCTAAACGCAGCGATCATAGGATATCCGTGCACGGGGAGCAATTCTGATACGCCACCGGAAGCCTAATCCGCCGCCTGCTCGCGCTCGGGCGGCCGGTCGGCGACACGCGGTGCGCCGCCCAGCGGCACCTCGCAGACCACACGCAGGCCGCCTTTTCGCCCGCCCGCCTCGGCGTGGATCGTTCCACCGTGCATCGCCAGCACGCTCCGGCAGATGGCCAGCCCGAGTCCGGAACCCGTCCCGCGCTCTGCCGCATCGTCGAGCCGCACGAACCGCTCAAAGATCCGCCCACGTTCCGCCTCCGGCACACCCGGCCCCTCGTCCTCCACGGTCAGCCTCCACGCTTCGAGGGTGAACTCCGAGTCGAGCGTCACGAGCGACCCGCGACCGGAGTACCGAAAGGCGTTCGTCAGCAGGTTCAGCAAGGCCTGCCGCATCCATTGCGCATCAAATGCCGCCTCGCCCTCCGGCTCGATGTTCGCGCGGAACTGCACGCCCGCCTGCTCGGCCAGCAGCGTGGCGTCCTCGGTCAACTCATCAAGAAACTCCCGCGGATTGCGCCGCACCAGCCGGGGCTTGATCGCCTGGGCCTCCGCGCGGGAGAGAAACAGCAGGTCCTCGATGATGTGCTGCATGCGGTTGATCTCGGTAAGCTGCTCCTGCACGGCCTCCTCCTGCTCCGCCCCGAGGCGTCCATCGCTGAGCAGCTTCTCCGCCTGGAGACGCAGCAGGGAGAGCGGGGTCTTGAGCTCATGTGACGCCTCGGCGCTGAACCGCCGCACCTCCTCAAAGGCCGTCTCCAGCCGGTCAAACATCTCATTAAGCAGCTCCCCCAGCGACGCGATCTCATCCTGCGAATCGCCGACCGGAATGCGCTCGCTCAGGTTGTCGAGGCGGATGCGGTTGGCTGTCTCCTGGATCGCCCGCACCGGCCGCAACGCCGCCCGGCTCAGGGCCAGGCCGCTGATGAGGCTGATGAGCAGCACGAGGCAGATGAGGACGAGACTGATCTCCGCATACCCGAGCATCACCTGCCGCACCGGCTCCAGCGGCACCGCCACCTTCACCGTCGCTCCTTCCTTTTGAAACACCCCCACGCGATGCCGCCCCAGTGCGCCGATCGTTACGGTATTGCCTGACTCCGGCAGCACCGTCACGCCCAGCGCCGCCGAGCGGTAAACCACCGCGCCCCGCGCATCGCGCACCTCGACGAGGAAGCCCGGCGATTCCGCCCCCGGCTGAGGCAGCGATCCATTGGCGACGAGGCGGTGAAACTCCGCCGCATTCTGCAAGTCGACGCCGCGCACGAGGTGGCGGTTCAGCAGGAAATACCCAGCCGCGAGCAGGCCGAAGAGCGTGACCGTTGAGACGAGGGAATACCACAGCGCGAGGCGGGCCCCCAGCGTTCTCATAGGAGCTGATACCCCACGCCGCGCAGGGTCTTGAAGAGCGCTTCGCCGCCGGGCGTCTCCAGCTTCGCCCGCAGCTTGCTCATGTAGACATCGAGGAGATTGGTATCCACGTCGTAGTTCGACTCCCAGATCTTTTCGCAGATCAGGGTGCGCGTGAGCGTGCGGCCCGGATTGCGCAGGAAAGTCTCGAGCAGGGCAAACTCGCGGTTCGTCAGGTCGAGCGGTTTGCCATGGAGCGACACCGCGCGGCCCACGAGGTCCATGCGCAGCGGCCCGTGCTCCAGCACGGTGTCCTTCGACGGCGACTGCCGCCGGAGCAGCGAACGCACGCGGGCGAGCAACTCCTCCAGGCTGAAGGGCTTGGCCAGATAATCATCCGCGCCGAGATCCAAACCCCGGATGCGATCCTGTACGGCATCACGCGCGCTCAGGATGAGCACGGGTTCGTTGAACCCCGCCCGCCGCCATTCCCGCAGCAAATCCAGCCCGTCGCCATCCGGCAGCCCGAGATCGAGGATGATCGCATCCTGCGCAGCCTCCGCCAGCGCATCCCGCGCCTCCGCGCACGTCCGCACCCACGTCGTCGTGTAGCCATGCTCGGCGATGCCTTTTTTCAGAAACCGCCCGAGCCGCTCCTGGTCTTCAACAATCAAGATTTTCACGATGGGGGATGCCTCAAAATGTCCCCCGTTTTCCCCCGCTCCGCTAGGAAAAAGTCACTTCGGGCCACGACCATGTCACGGCTTTGAACAGTCATCCGCCCGTTGACTTCCCGCCCCATTCGTGAAACATTTATGTGAACCATGAAAACAGCCAGCGTACGGGATATTCGTCAGAACTTTCCCCGGGTGATGGAATGGATTGCCGACGGAGAAACCGTCGCCGTGACCATGCGCCGCCGGATCGTCGCCCGGCTGGTTCCCGAGCCTGCGCCCAAGGTGAAAAAGATGGCCGCTCCCGACTTTGACGCCATTTCCCGGAGAATCTTCGGCAGCCGCACTTTTTCAAACGACGCGACGGAATCCGAACGCGAGGGGTATCGATTTTGACCTACACAGATTCCGGCTTCGTCGTCTCGCTCTATCGCCCGACGGAATCCCTCTCGCGCGTCGCACGGCGCGAGATCAAACGCGCGCCCGCCCCGATCCTGATTTCCCCGCTCTCGCTGCTGGAAATCCGCAATGCACTCAACATGGCCATCGCACGAGGCGAGATCGGTATCGCCGAACGCGATGCCGTGATGGCCGAGATCGACCTGCAAATCGCCAATGGTTTTTTCCAGGTGGCACAGGTCAGCCAGGCGGCGATCTATGCCCGCGCGGGGGAGCTTTCCGACCGCCACACACCTGCGCATTTCGCCCGGTCGCTGGATTTGATGCACATCGCCGCCGCGCTCCTGTGCAGAGCCACGCTGTTTCTTTCGACAGACGCTCGTCAGAGAAAGGTCGCCGAGGCGGAAGGCCTGAAGGTCAGGCCCTAGCCGGAATCCCCACCCCAAGCCTTGACGCCCGGCGGGGAATCCGCCACAGGAGGCGCTATGCAGCTCCACACTGTATTCTCCCTCGCGGCCGCCGTCGGCCTTCTCACCACGCTCCCCGCCTCCGCCGCCGATGTGAAAGGCGCGAAAGACCCGGATTTTCTCAAGCGCATCACCGGCTCGGAAATCATCTGGTACGGCTTTGCGAAGTTCGACGAAATGCCGATCGCTCTGGAGAAGGTGCAGTACGACTACGGCGCCTCGGCCTTCAAGGACACGAAGAAGCAGGTCGTCGAGGGCCAGCGCACCACCATCTACTACAAGCTCCCCGGCGACGCCTCCACCCTCGAAGCCGTGCGTCAATACCAGGAGATGCTCGGCGAGGCGGGCTACAAGACGCTCTTCACTGCCGCCGATGACAATCTCGACGACGGGTACAACCGCTTCGTCGCCCAGATCTTTCCGCAGGCCAAGAAAACCGACAGCCTCCAGTACCTGCATGAGTTCAACCACAGCCAGCAGCGGTACGCCGCCCTGGAGGGCACGGGACCGAACGGAGCGCCGATCTACATCAGCCTCTACGCCTTCATCATCGAGGACGGATCGGGCAGCGGCTACAGCACCATGGCCACGGAACACGACATCCAGAAGGGCAACTGCATCCTCCGCGTCGACGTCCTCCAGACCAAGCCCATGGACCAGCGCATGTCCGTAGTGAAGGCCGCCGAGATCGAGCAGACCATCGCCAAGACCGGCCGCATCGCCATCTACGGCGTGTACTTCGACACCGACAAGGCCGACATCAAGCCGGAATCCGAAGCCGCCCTCACCGAAATGGCCGCCGCCATCAATGCCGCGCCGGGCAAGAAATTCCTCATCGTCGGCCACACCGACAACCAGGGCGGGCTCGACCCCAACCAGGAGCTCTCCAAGCGCCGCGCCGCCTCCGTCGCCGCCGCTCTCGCCGCAAAGTACAACGTCCCCGCCGCCGCGATCATCCCCGTCGGCGTCGGCATGGCCGCCCCCATCGCGCCAAATACCGACGATGCCGGACGCGCCAAGAACCGCCGCGTCGAGATCGTCGCGATGTAGCAGACACGCCCCGCACATTGCAGGGAGCAAGCAGCCGGAGAAAAACCTCCTCAGACTCGCCTCTGTAAGCTTAGATTTAGGTGCTGCGCCGCCCTGCATCCAGGGCGGTGTTTCCGCACTTCAAATTTAGCTTATGTCCTCAAGCGAGCCTCCCGGCCTCCATCGGTCCCGCATTCCAGGAGTTGTCGGCTGTCTGGCGCTCGTAGTCCTTTCGGGGTTCCTGGGTTACTTCCTGGGTTTCCGCCACGGCGAAACGCTCGTCGCCCGGAATGCTCACGCCACCTCGGCGATGATTCTCTCCGCCATTCACCAGCGTCTCGGGGAGGGAGACCTCGCCGCCGCAAAGTCCCTGGCCAGTTCGTTTGCCGATTGCGAGATCCGCGCCTGCCAGGCCACGGAAACGGAATCTCTGGCCATGACGTTCTGGTCCATGTTTCCTTTCGCCGCTCCTTTCGATCAGGCGAAGGTTCGGCAGAACTACCTGCACCAGGCCTTCACTCATTTCTCGCAGCACCCGGACGCCCTCTCCCCGGAGGCCATGGCGTATCTCCGAAAGGTCGGCAGCAATGACCCTCCCTCCCTCAACCAGACCTCGTCCAAATGAAACCCCTGCTCCCCCTGATCCTCGCGATTCTGTCCTTTCCAACTCTCATCCGCGCCGCCGAGGACTGGAGCGTGGAAATCGTACCCACTCAGGTGAAAGCAGATGGGACCAAGCACATCACAGGAGACTTCTTCGTTATCACGACAAACAGGACCAACCGCAACCTGAGGGTCTGGCAGCAGTGGAATAGCTGGGGCACCTACACGATCTCGTTCTCGGTCAAGCCAGCTGACGGACCATCATTCAACCTCGAGCCGTCCCACACTCGGTTATGGACCTGGAACATGCCCAGCTTCACCATCGTCGAACCAGGAAAAAGCTTCGTCCTTACCGCCAGTATTTCCAAGGATCGAAACTCGCGACTGGAAGGCTTCCCCGAGAAGTTCAGCGAAGGCCCCGCCACGGTGCAGGCGCACTTCACGATCAAGGAAGACGAAGACACCAAAAGACTCGGCGTCTGGACAGGCAGTGCCTCCTCCGCACCGGAGACGATTTCTATCCGGAAGCCCGATTAGGCACACCTGTTAACCAGCTACCCGGCCACCGCAAAAACCGGCTCGCAGGTCACGGGAAAGTTCACCGACCGCGCGATGAAGCACACCTCGTGGATGCGCCCGTGTATTGCCTCGGCCTTTTCCAGATCGGCCCCGACGCGCACGGTGATGCGCGGCCTCAGCGTGGCCGAGACAAACCTCCCCGCGCCGCCCGGTCCGGCTTCGCCGATTCCCACCGGTTCATCCTCATAGGCCAGCACCACGATGCCCGCATCGGCGGCGTAGTGCAGATACCAGAGCATGTGGCAGGCAGAGAGCGCGGAGAGCAGCAGGTCCTCCGGGTTCATCTTCGCGGGATCGCCGCCGAGCAGCGGATCATTCGAGCACGGGATCACCGGCTTGCCCGGCGCCGCGATATCCCACGTGCGGTCGTACCCGCGATAGGTCGCCGTGCCCTCGCCGCGGTTGCCCGTCCAGACGACGCGCGACGTGTATTGATGACTCACTTGCCCGTCGTCGCCGCCAGCGGCGTGAAGGCCTGCGCCAGCTCGAACTGCTTCGACACCTCGCCAGCATAGTATTTGCCTCCGGTCAGCATGAGGCGCTTCACTCCCGCTCCCGGAGCAAAGTCCATCTTCGTCAGGTCGACCCAAAACGTGTTCGGAACCGTCGCCGCATCGTAATAATACGTAAGGTTTTTGCTATCCGAGACCGTCCTCCAGATCGTCGACGCGATATTGGGTTCGCCCGGGGTGGTGAGGCCGAGCGGCACACTTACAGAGCGGATCACGCTCATCACCGAGGCCACGCCCTGCACCGCGAGGTCCTTCCCCGGCACTGCGTTGATGAAGCTCTTGTCGATGCCGCGCGGCACCGAGTTGATGCCAAAGGACGCGCGGGCAAAACGATCCGACGCGCGCGCGGTGCCGGGCAGGAAGTTGGTTCCCCCCACGCCGCTCCAATACTTCTCGATGGCGAGCTGCTGCGAATACTCAGGCGAGTTGGTCATCACGGTGTACTGCGGGCCGTGGTGGATCACGAGCTTGCCGTCGATGTATTCAAAGATGGCCGAGTCGCCCGAGGGATCAGTCAATGCGAGATGCCCGGTGGCGGGCGAACCATCGGGAAGCTTCGGCGCGATGATGCGAAAGGGCTCCTTCTCCAGCGCCGCCACCGCCTCGGCGACCGAGGCATAGTTATCCAGGACGTACTGCGCCCACATGGAAATGCACATCGCAGGCTTGTCGCCCACCGCGCCGTAGTCGGACTCCGCGAGGTACAGCGTATTGGCCACCAGGCCTTTTTCATTAATGCCATCGACGGTGGCGATTTCGTAGATCGTCGTGATCACGCTCCCGTACTTCGACTCCCATTTGATGGACCCCGCGCCCGCCGCGCCGTCGCGCTTCATGCCCCGAGGGAAGGCCCAGAGGTTATTCTGGATGTCATCCATCCAGTCCATCGACCGCCCGGTGAGCACCGTGCCGTCATCGAGTTTGAGCACTGCACGCGTACAGGCCGGGACCGGGGAAACCTGGGCCGCCAAGCCCACGCACGCCGCCAAGAGTAGGGGGAGCTTCTTCATTCCTCCATACGAACAGCTAACCCCCGTCGACACAAGCTATTGCCCGGCGTCGTGATCCTTCAGCGAGGAAAACCCGCCACCTTCCGCATCGCGCGAAGCGCGCAACTCCAGCCGAAAGACCGAACCTCCTCCGGCATTGGGGAAACAGGAGACCTCTCCGTTCAGGAGCTTAGCCAGTCGTGCCACGATAAAAAGCCCGAGGCCGTTGCTGGATTCCCCGGCCGTCGGCTGATTCCCGGTGCGCTGAAATTTCTGAAACAGATACGGCTCCTCCTCACCCGGTATCCCCGGGCCGGAGTCCCGCACGTCGATGCAGCACACATCCGCCTCCCGCCGCCACTCGATGCGCACGGTCGATCCCGGCGGCGAATACTTGATGGCATTGCTCAGGAGATTTTCCACCACTCGCAGGCACAGGGTGGGATCGGTCGGCCAGGGTTCCTCCTCGGCCGGGTTGTCGATGACGATATCCGACCCCTTGGCCGCGGCCGAGGCCGCGAGGTTGTCCCGCGCGGTGAGGAGCAATTCGCTGATCCGGGTCGGGCGAAACACCGGGACTTTTGCCCCCTGCTCGAGCTCGTGCGTCTCGAGCATGTCACCGACCAGCTCGACGAGATTGGTCAGCGCCTTGTCGCACTCCGCGACGACCTCGCGGTACGGCTCCGCCCGCCATTCCGGCTTCGTGCCGAGAATGCGAAACAGGCTGCGGATGTTGAGCAGCGGCCCCTTGATGTCATGGGCGGCGAGGAGCATCACCTCGTTGAGATCCTCTGTCGCCTTGAGCAGGCTTTCGTTTGCCTTCCTCAGGGCCCGGCTGCGCAGGAAGGACTGCCAGTCCTTGGAAAACAGCGTCCAGGCCGCAATGATCGCCAGCACCAGGCTGTCCGTGCCGAGGAACGCCGCAGCGGGTCGAACCCCCTCCGAGTTATTCGTGAGCAGGAGTTCCGCCAGGTACACGACATGCGTCCCCCCGAGGAGGATCAGAAACTCCCTCGGCGGCAGGCGAAAGACCAGGGCGGGCAGCAGGAGTCCCAGCACGTACACCGGGTTGTTCGGATACGATACCAGCGTGCTGAAGTAATACCCCGTCATGGAGATGAGGCAATACGCGTAGTAGGTCCGGATCACCCACAGCTTTGCCGGCAGGAAGCCCGCTGTCTTTCTCAAGACCAGCGCCAGCGCGAGCGAGACGATCGCCAGCCCGATGTCAAAGAGCGCCCACGGCACCAGGTCGGGCAGATGCGTGAATAGTGCGTTGTAAACCAGCCCGCCGACGCTGATTGGCAGATAGATTCCCGCCACCCAGGCCATGCGGGTCAGGTTCCCCGGGGTGATCTCCTCCAGGAATTGACGGCGGCTTTCCGGGGAGGCCTCGCCCCAGCCCTGTCGGATCGCTTTCACGGTTGCCGCCATTGCGAGGATTCGCTCAGGCAATAAGCCTCCGCGCTGCGCTCGAGTTCCACGCCCGAGAGGAGATGGAGCTTTTGTTTGATGCGCTCGCGATGGGAGTACACCGTATCCAGGGTGATTCCCAGCCGGGCCGCGATCTGCGCCGCGTCGTAGCCCTCGCCCATCAGGCGAAAGACATGCAGCTGCTGGTTGGAGAGCCCGTCCAGCCCCTCGATCGGCATCCCTCCACCATCAGCCTCGTTCATCAGGAGATGGCGCACCCCCTCGCTGGCATATATCCCTCCAGACGCCACCTTGCGCAGGGCGTCCAGCAGATGCTCGTGCGGCGCACTTTTCATCACGTACCCTTTTGCCCCCAGGCGAAATCCCCGGAGCGCATGCCGGGTCTCGTCCAGGCTGGAGTAAATCACCACGCGGGTGGCGGGGGCGACGCGCAGGATGCCCGGCAGCAGGTCCAATCCGCTCCGCCCGTCGAGCAGGAGATCGAGTATGACCAGATCCGGCGTCTGCCGCTCCACCCAGCCGAGAAGCGGGTGGCCGGGCTTCGGCGACTCGCAGAGTTCCAGATCCGCGCAGTCCGACAGCATGGTTTTCACCGCCAGCAAAACGATGGGATGATCATCCAGCAACAAAACCTTTCGCCGCGTTTCGGGAGAGCGCTGCATCCTTCAGGAATACGGAATAACCTTCCTCCAGTCAGCCGCTAATTTTGCCGGAGATTTCCTATTCCGAAACAGCTGGCCGCCGTGAGAAGGACCCCGCGGCCCGGCGTTCGCGGGGAACCCCCGATTCTCCGGCTCGGCCCGGCAAATTTCCTCGCCGGGGGGATGTTCCCCCCGTTAGGTAGCGACATCTTGCAACCCGAGCATCCAGAACCCGCCGCATCCTGCGATGTCGCCATCATCGGCACAGGCCCCGCCGGCAGCACAGCCGCACGGCTCCTCGCCGCGGGGGGCGCGCGCGTCCTCCTCATCGATAAAGCCGCCCTGCCGCGCTACAAGACCTGCGGCGGCGGCGTGCTCGGGCGCGCCTACCGCAGGCTGCCCGACGCTGCGCATGGGGCGGTGGAGCGGGAATTCCGCACCATCGCGCTGAACTTCCTCGACGGCGGCCCGACCCTCTCCGCCACGCGACAGGACGCGCTCGTTCACATGACCATGCGGCCGGAACTCGACCACCGCCTCGCCCTCGCCGCCCGCGACGCGGGAGCCGAGCTCGTCGAGTCGTGCCCGATCCGGCGCATCACGGAGCACGCCGATGGCGTCACTTTGGAAAGCGACACGCGCAGCTTCCATGCGCGCTTCGTCATCGGGGCCGACGGCATCCACAGCGCGGTGGCCAAGGCGGGCGGCTGGTCCGAGCTGCCGCATCTCGCGCCCGCGCTGGAGTGGGAGGTGACGGTGGCCCCGGAGGACTTTGCCCGCATCCGGAATGACGCCCGGTTTGACTTCGGCGTCATCGAGGCCGGTTACGCCTGGGTCTTCCCAAAGCACGATCACCTCTCCGTCGGCATCCTCAGCATCACCCCGCGCTATCGCGACCTGCAAAAGCGCCTGGAGGAATACCTCGCCCGCCTCGCCCTCGGGACCGTTGTCAAGGTCGAGCGCCACGGCTGGATGATTCCCCTCGCTCCCCGTCGCGAGCCTCTCGCCCGCGGCCGCATCCTCCTCGTCGGCGACGCCGCCGGGCTGGTCGACCCCATCACCGCCGAGGGCATTTCCAATTCCCTCCTCAGCGGCCAGCTCGCCGCCGCCGCGCTGCTGGAATCTCGCTTCGATCCCGCCTCTGCCGCGAGGCGCTACCTCGGCCTCCTGCGCCCCGCCATCCTCAACGAACTCCGCGCCGCCCGCCTCCTTTATCAACACCCGCGTCTGCGCAACTGGGCCTTCCGCCGCCACGGCCAGCGCCTCGCCGATTTCGTCGCCGACATCGCCCTGGGCGACCGCGGGTATTGCGAGACTTTGCTTAATCCCGCGAGCTATCTGAAACTGCTAAGAAAGTAAGACCGGACAATCCGAATCGCCCTGCCGGACTTACACGTCGATATTCTGAACAGGACGTTCCGCGCCACACTTCCAGCAAATGTCAAAACCACCGGGCACTGCTTCGGAACATGACGCACACGTCCACTCAGGAAGGTCCGCCGGAGTGCCATCCCGCACCTCAATGATCAACGCGATGGCTCGGTCGTAATCCTCATCATTCACCACACAAAGAGAGGGAAAGAAAATCCCGCTCGGCATCTCGGCGACCGTCGTATTCGTCACCTGATTCCTCACATACGTCAGGATGCCCGCGTTCTCGAGGACGGATTGAAAATACCCCACGCGCGCTGGCTCCCGGTCGGTGAAGACGGCTTTCACGGTAAGAAGCGTATCTGATAAATGCTCGCACCGCACGCAAATCCCGCATGCTCAAATTTTCCCGACATTCTCCTCGCCAACATACACTAAGTCTGGCACACACCCGCGATGCCATTCCTTAGCCGAGCGATCGCCTCATCCCTTTTGCTTATTGCAGTCACCCTCTCCGGGTGCGGGATTTATCACTATGATTACAATGTCACTCCGACACTAAAGGGCCAGCCCGGCAAGTCCGTCGTCACAGTCGTGGGCGTGGATGACCGCAATCGCGACAAGCCCGGCGCGTTCAAGCCGTACTACGTCGGGCTCTTCCGCGACATCATGATCGCGGTTCCCTATTTCATCTACACCAAGGGACGCACGCCTCTGGCCGACATTCTCGCCAACGACGTCGCGCTCGGGTTGAAAGACTCCGGCTACCGCGCCCAAAGCGTGCCGAATCCGTCGATCGAGAACCTCGACGCGGCCCTCGCCGCCGGAAAATCCAGCAAACCCGTCCCGTCGCGCATTCTCGTCGTTCGTGTATACGAGTTTGAGAGCGACAGCCAGCTCCGCACGGAATTTGGCTACACCATCGGTTTCGAGGTTTACGACATCAAGGGCAAGCTCATCGCCTCCTCCAAGGTGCAGGACTTGAAAATGTATGGCCCCGCTTTTGGCGCCTACTATTTCGCGCAAAAGAATCTCCCGCGTAAAATCAAGGAGGCCCTCTCCGAAGGCGTTTCCCCCTTGATGAAGGATCTCTAGAAGCCCTTTGCCAGACAGCCGAAAGCCGTCCCGTTTCCCGGGCGGCTTTTCGCATTCTCCCGGCCCGGGCAGTGCGGCTGCGCCCACACTGCGGTTCTATTGTTCCTATGCGGGAGGTCTTCCGCATTCCGGCTCGCTTCCGCTATGGGAAGGAGAGACTATCAAGCGCGTCGCCTTGCCCCGGCTTCCCGTGCCCGGGGCATTGCGCCGCTCCCGACACCTCCCCCTCATTCCCCCATTCCCATGTGCCTCCCCCCGCGCGTTTCCCTGGCGTTTCCCTCCGCTGCCGCGAGTTCCGCAATGCCTCGCCGTCGGCAAACCGGCTTTACCTTGATCGAGCTCCTCGCCGCCATCGGGATCATCGCCGTCCTCGCGATCCTGCTCATTCCGGGGCTCAAGAGCTTCACCGCCAGGGCCCAGGGATCGCAGTGCGCCAACAACCTGCGCCAGATCTATGTCGCCTCCATGGCCTATGCCAACGAGAACAATGGCCGAAGCCTCCCCGCCCAGCTCCTCAATGGCAGCACCTACACATTCTGGGTGAATATCCTGCGGCCCTACCTCGGCGCGGAGAGCACCACCGACACCCGCCTCGACGCGAAATTCCGCTGCCCCGCCTATACCAAAGGGGCCAACCTCTGGGCCTGGGGTTACGGCATGAACAGCCGCCCGGGCTACGAGGGAGCCTCCACCGTCGCGCCCATGTACCGCTACAACTGGGACGAGACCAATGTGGCCGTGCCATCGTCCCTGGCCAAAGGCTCATTTCAACAAGCCGCCATCACGTTTCCGAGCAAGCGCCTGTTTCTCTGCGACGCCATCGAATGGCAGATCAACATGACCTCGTCCGGCGCGCTGCTGGACTTCCCCGACTACAACCGCCACGGCACAAACAAATGCAACGCGCTCTTTTACGATGGCCACATCGAGACGGTCGCCAAGGCCCGGCTCCAGCAGGCCGTGTACGACCCGGGGGCGAATTGATGAGTAGGATAGGTCAATTCACCGAAGAAGACCGACTCCGCCCCGGCGCTTCCTACCTCGCCAAATAGAAAAACATCCAGAGAAACGCGGGCACGAAGGACGCGGCGACAAGAATAACGCCCACCATCAACAAACCGCTGATTTCCCTGGGCAGCAGCACAGATTTCTCCGGGTTGCCCTGGTCAAAATAGACGGGAAAAACCCGGCCAGTCATAGTTCCGGAGGCCGTCCTTCCGCCCACAACTCGACTGCTGACGATTGTTGCCAAAGCAGATTCCCAACCCCGCGCCCGCAGGAAATTCCACCATTCGATGAAATAACCGATCCAGAAGATCAGGCTTATTACAGTCGCGACAATCGCGAGAATGAGCAGGGATAAGTCCATACCTTGATACAAACGTCAGGCCGTTTTCGGCCTTTCGGCATATGGCGTGATGTCCGGGCGGGTCGAGGCCTCCCGCTCCAGCTTGCGCAGATCGTGGTGGCTTTGCAGGTTTAGCCAGAACTTTGCGGTCGTCCCGAGGTAGGCGCCGAGACGCAAGGCCATGTCCGGCGAGATCGCACGCGTCCCTGCGAGGATCTGTCTGATCGCCGTCGCGCTCACATGGATGTCCTTGGCGATCCGGTACGGAGTGATCCCCAGCGGAACAAGAAATTCCTCCCGCAGGATTTCTCCGGGCGTGACCAGAGGGAGAAGCTTTTCTTTTTTCCCACGCATCGTCAGATCAGCTTACCGTAAAATTGCTTAGTTCGTCGATGGAAAGGCGGAGGCGTTGTCGCGGAGCTTTTGAGAAAGTTCATCCTGCCTGTGAAGCCATTCCTGAGACTGGGCGTCGAGCCATGCGTGCGGAAAGTGTTCGGAACGCATCCACGCGACATAAGCCTCAAAGAGGACGAACCCAATGATCCAGCATAGGACGACGCGTCCAAGAATCCCCTTGATCGAACGCGAGCGAAAAATCCAGAGCGGCAGCAGCAGCTTGCTGAAGATCGCCAGCGAGGCCTCCAAGGGTGCGCATTTCAGCACGGAGCTATGCAGAAGAACCACCCCATAGCTCACCACGACAAAAAGAACATACGCCAGCAGGTTCAGCAAAAGCTGGCGACTGCCTCCGGCGGGAGCGATTCTCACCCGCTTGGCTTAGCAAATCCCCGCTAGCCCATCAACACCCGCCTGCGCTCCTCGGCGCTAAGCAGGCCGCAGGCGGTGGTTTTGCCAAAGAGCCGGTAGCGGTTGTCGGCGACGAGCTTGTAGACGAAATTCCGAAGCGCGCTCGGGATGAGGAAGCCGATCTTTGTTAACGACCACGGAAACCCCAGATCGGCCCAGACGTTGAGCGAGACGTCGCTGTACGTGTACGAACGCCCGCCCTTGAGCAGCACGATGGTGCCGGTGGGCGACTCGGGGATGCGGGTCTCGGCGAGGAGACGCGCGGAGGTCTCGGAGTGATTCGGGATCAGGACAAACAACCCCTCTTTGTCAGCGCGAATGACCGTGCGGGCGAAGCGGTTGCAGAGCACGCACTCCGCGTCGATGAGGAGCACGCCGCCACGGGGGCCGAGAGCCCGCGAGACGGCTTCCGCGAAAGTCGCCTGCGGCCTAGAGCCGGTCGAGGAGTTTTTGGTGGATGCCATCGAAGCCGCCATTGCTGAAGACCACCACAACGTCGCCCTCCTGCGCGAGCGGCGCAAGTTTCGCCACGATGTCGTCGGCGGTTGGCTCGTAGAAAGCGGGCTTGCCTTGCGCGGCGATATCGGCCACGACCTTCTCCGGGTTCAGCCGGTCGGCCTCGGGGAGCTGGTCGAGACGGGCGACGCGGGCGATGAAGACTCCGTCGGCATCGACGAAAGCCCGCGGCAGATCGTCCTGGAACACCGCGCGTCGCGTGGTATTCGACCGGGGCTCAAAGATGGCCCACAGCCGGGCGCTGCCGTAGCGTTCGCGCAATCCGGCGAGCGTCTGCCTGATGGCGGTCGGATGATGGCCGAAATCGTCAATCACCGTGATCCCGCGCGTGATGCCTCGCACTTCCTGGCGGCGCTTGATGCCCTTGAAGGTGGCCAGCGCCTCCTGGATCTGCGGCACCGGGATGCCGTAAAAATGAGCCGCCGAGGCCGCCATGGCCGCGTTGCGGATGTTGAAGTCGCCGATGAGCGGGATCTGGAACTTCGTGCCGAAGAGCTCAAAGAACGACTCGCCGCCCTTCTGGTGCGGGTTGGCGATGTGGTTGCCCGCGTTGGGCGAGAACCCGACCTCCACGATGGGCGCGTGGCATTTGCTCGCGACATCGAGACAATTCGGGTCGTCGCCATTGATCAGCACCATGCCATTGCCCGGCACGATGTTGAGCAGCCGGCGGAAGCTCGTCTTGATCTCGTCGAGATCCTTGTAGATGTCGGCGTGGTCAAACTCGATGTTGTTCACGATCACCAGCTCGGGGAGGTAGTGGATGAACTTTGACCGCTTGTCGAAAAACGCCGTGTCGTATTCGTCGCCTTCCAGAATGAAATACTTCGAGTCGCGCAGCTTCGATCCCTGGCCGAGATTGGCCGGGATGCCGCCGATGAGGTAGCTGGGCTCCTGACCCGTGCTCTCAAAGATCCACGTGAGCATCGACGTGGTCGTGGTCTTGCCGTGCGTACCGGTGACCACGAGATTGTGGCGGCCACGCAGGAAGAACTGCTTCAGCGTCTCCGGCAGCGAGAGGTAATACAGCTTGCGGTTCAGCACGGCCTCGACGGCGGCGTTGCCGCGCGTCATGGCGTTGCCGACCACGATCACATCCGCCGCCGGGATGTCCTCGGGGCGGAAGCCCTTGGTGATCGTGATGCCCTTGCCTTCCAGGAAGGTGGACATGGGCGGGTAGACGTTATCGTCCTGCCCGGTGATGACATAGCCCCGGTCGCGCATCGCGGCCGCCACGGCGCCCATGGCGGTGCCACAGATGCCGAGGAAATGAACATGCTGATGTTGCTGCATGAAGGGAGAGGGTACGACGCGAGCGCTCGGGGAATGCCGTGAGACGTCCTAGTAAACGTCCTTGCGGTAACGCTTGGCCTTCTTGAATTCCTCGATGTACTCCTTGGCCTGCTCGGGCGTCTTGCCGCCTGCTTTTTCCACGATGGTGTGGAGAGCCGCCTCGACATCCTTGGCCATGTTCTTGGCATCGCCGCAGACGTAGAAGTACCCGCCTGCCTCCAGCCACTCGTAAATCTCGGCGGCGTTTTCGATGAGGCGATGCTGGACGTAAATCTTCTCGGCCTGGTCGCGGGAGAAGGCCGTGGTGAGCTTCGTCAGCACGCCCGACTCCTGGTATTTCTCAAACTCCTCGCGATAGAAGAAATCCGTCGCGGCATGTTGCTCGCCGAAGAAGAGCCAGTTCTTGCCCGTCGCACCCGTGGCGGCGCGCTCCTGGAGAAACGCGCGGAACGGCGCGATGCCGGTGCCGGGGCCGACCATGATGACCGGGGCATTCAGATCCTCGGGCACACGGAAATGCTTCGCGGTGTGGGTAAAAACAGGCAGTCCGGCCTCGGATCGCTCGGCGAGGAAGGTGGAGCAGACGCCCTTGCGGAGGCGGTCGCTGGCCTTGGAGTTGTAGCGCACGACGGCCACCGTGAGGTGCACGGCTTCGCCGACAGCCTTCTGCGAGGAGGCGATGGAGTACAGGCGCGGCTGGAGTTTGCGCAGGACCTTGACGAATTCCTCCGGCGTGAACTTCGCCGCCGGGAACTCCTCGAGCACGTCGAGGATGTCGCGGCCCCAGAGGTAGTCGTCGAGCGAGGCCTTCTGGCCGGGATCGAGCAGGTCGTTGAGAAAGGCGGCGGATTCATCCTTGAGCGGCATGGCCTGGAGGATCTGCTTGGCCGGCTCGGTGATGACGTAATCCTTCGTGAGGGCCTGACGGATCGTGACGGTCTGGCCGTCGGGATTCACCACCGGCTCGTCGCCGCTGAAGCCCTGGTTTTTCAGGATCAGCTCGACCAGCTCCGGGTCGTTGGTGGCAAACACGCCGAGCGAATCGCCCACCTCGTAGGTGAGCCCCGAACCCTCGAGAGAAATCTCAAAATGGCGGGTGTCTTTGTTCGAACCTTCCGCGGTAAGGCGTTGGTTGACCGTCAGTTTGGCAGGGAATGGGTTTTTGCGGGAGTACCCCGAGGCGGATTCCGTGGACATGGGTGTGGAGTAAATGGGAAGGTTTCCCCTCATGCAAGCGTGCAACGTGCCAAGACGAGGAACGAAATCGGATTTCCGGGGTTAAATCCCTTCATTGTGATCTGGTAAAGTTCTGCTAACGTGATGCCTCAAATGCTCAGCGTCGTCGTCAATGGCTTCTGGGTGGCCTTCATGGCCTCCGGGGTGCTGGGTGTTATCTCGATGGCTGCGCCGCATTCCGGGTTTGCCGTCCTCTCGGCGCTCTTCGCCGTCATCCTTTTCCTCGCGTCCTTCCCCATGCTCGCCCTCGTGCTGGCGACCGAACTGGTGCCCAAGCGCATCGTACTCCCGATGCTTGGCTACCTCTGGGCGGGTGTGTACATCTCGCTCTGGCCCTTCCCTGCTGACGTCGTGCCTTGGATTTCCGGGTCAGCCAACGTGTTCCAACTCCTGCTCGGCGCGTTCCTCGCGTGGCAATTCCGCTCCCCCGGGCGCACATGGAAAGCGCCTTTCGCCGCGCGCGAGGGGCAGTTTTTCCGCTGGCAGTACACCGTCATCGGATGGTTCACCCTCCAGGTGGCAAGCTTGGTGGCGCTTGTGGCGATCTTTTTCGAGGTTTCCGCGCTCATCAGCGCGACCACCGGCGGGTATGTGCGCCTGCGGCCCAATGGCTTGTATCTGGTCGAGCGGCAGTTCAAGGAAGGCGACCGCGAGGTGCGCCTCTCCGGCATGATGCACATCGCCACCGAGGACTTTTACGACGAGGTGCTGCCCAAGGCCGACCCGAAGCACCCTTCCGTCGTCCTGCTCGAGGGCGTCACCGATGACAAAAACCTCCTCGACGACAATCACCTCGATTACACCCGCGTCGCGCGGCTTTTCCAGCTCACCGCGCAAAGCGAGAGCTCGTTTTCCCGCCGGGCCTACGCCCGCGCCAGGCTCCACGATCATCCTGAGGAAAAGGCCACGAGCGACATCGAGGAGTGGGGCGACGACAACTTCGCCAGCCACGAGTACCGCCACGCCGATGTCGACATCAGCAACCTGCGGCCCAAGACCATCGCCTACATCATCACGCTCTCCCGCCTGATGGAGGCCCCGACGTGGCGCGATATTCTGGTGGAACTCCAGAACCCCTCGTCGCCGATCAATGACTCCGACGCCCAGGCCCAAGTGTGGGACGACATTCTGCACGCCCGCAACCGCCGCCTCATCGCGGAGATTCAGTCCGCCCTCCCCGACTTCCAGCGCATCATCGTTCCGTGGGGCGCAGCGCATCTCTCGGAGATCGAGCGCTGGCTCAAGGGCCAGCACTTCATCCAAAGCGGCGAGGTCGAGCGCCGAGCGCTGAAGTTTTTCTAGAGCGGTTTAGGAAGGGTTAGGCCATCTTGGGCTCCGCGCCCAGCGCCGGACACAGGCCTCCTTGGGGCCGCGCCGGTTCGGCAACCAACGACCTCTCCACCGGGCTTGTGATCGACGCCGTGTCTGACGGCAAAATGCACCACACCGAGAATCGAGCATTCACGTCACACCAGATTGAAGCTCCCATGACATCAAGAGTCGGCAGCGCGCCCATGCTCGCTCACCAGGATTGAAGTGAGAACAGGGTTGATGAAGTAATTCGTCCGTCCGATTTTCTGTTTTTTCAGAAATCCGCCAGTAGTGAGGAGCTCCAGATAGCGGGTGGCGGTGAGGCGCGAGACTTTGAGGTCGCGCTCGATGAACTCGATCTTCGTGTACGGATGGCTGAAGAGGTTGTTGATGAGATCCTGGCTGTAGAATTTGTACTTCGCCCGGATGCGGTGCTTGTAGTCCATCAGGGCGGCCTTGATTTGCAGGATCGTGCTGACAGTTTCCGTGGCAGTCTCCTCCACGGCAGTGAGCAGATAGATCACCCATTCCTCCCAGGCGCCTTGGGTGCGAACGGCTTGGAGCAATCGATAATAATCTGCCTTGGTACGAACAATGTGCCGACTCAGGTAGAGCACCGGGCTGTCCAGCAGGCGCTGGCTGACGAGATAGAGGACATTGAGGATGCGGCCCGTACGGCCATTCCCATCGTAGAAGGGATGGATGCTCTCAAACTGATGGTGGATGAGGGCCATTTTAATGAGCGGGTCGGCGTCGAAAAGAGCCGCCTCATTCATGAAACGCTCCAAGTCCGCCATCAATGAGATGATGTCATCGGGAGCCTGCGGAGGGGTGTAGATTACGCGCCCGGCTCCATCCTTCAGCACCGTACCCGGGACTTTTCGGAAACCCGCATTGTTCTGCTCCAGCACGGCCTGGATCTCGAGGATATGGTTGGCCGTGATGAAGCCCGCCTCGCGGACGCGCTCGAACCCCACCCACAAGGCCTGCCGGTAGCGCAACACCTCCTTGGCCTCCGGGCTGAGCGAACTCCCCGGGCTGAGATCGTCCTGGAAAAGCTCGTCGTGCGTGGTGACGATATTCTCGATCTCTGAGCTGTCTTTGGCCTCCTGAACAGAAAGCGTGTTGATGAGAATGCTCTGCTGGGGAATGGAACTCGCAACCCCTTTCAGCTCGGCCAGCTGACGGCTGGCACTAGCCAGCTTCTTCAAGATGGCCGGGGTCTCGAATCGAGCCGGAGAAAGGGCCAGAAGGCTGGAAATTTGAGCATTCATAGGGTGAAATGTATAGATAACCGCGTATTTATATACACGTTAACCCCCATATGGAAAGAAAGCACCCTGTTTCTTTCCATGATGAGACTCCCTGCAGCAGTCGCCGCTCGGCAAAAAAAAGCGGGCCGCGCCTTGTGGACACGACCCGCCGGGAAATCCCTCGTCGTTGGCGTTTCTGTGGGCGAACTCCGTTACGGAATCACCTCGCCCGCGATGAGGTCGTCCAGCGTCTGGCGCTGGCGGATCACCGCCGACTTCTCGCCATCGACCAGCACCTCGGGCAGGAGAGGCCGCGAGTTGTAGTTCGACGACATGACAAAGCCATACGCGCCCGAGCTCATAAGCGCGATGCGCTCGCCCTGGGCGAGCGTCGGCACCGTGCGATCCTGGGCAAAGAAGTCGCCGCTCTCACAGACCGGGCCGACGATATCCATCGGCTCGGGCTCGCTGGCGCTTTCCTTCAGCGGCACGATCTCGTGGTAGCCCTCGTAAAGCGCCGGGCGGATAAGGTCGTTCATCGCCGCATCGACGACGGTGAAGGTCTTGGCCGGGGTCTTCTTCACATACTGCACCGTGCTCAGGAGCACGCCCGCATTTCCGACCATGAACCGGCCGGGCTCGAAAAGAATGCGCAAACCGAGCGGCTGAAGGATCGGTACGATCGCGGCGGCATAGGCCTCCGGCGTGATGCGCTTCGGGTGGTCGACGGATTCCCACCAGGCGGGATCACCGCTGGCCAGGGCCGCGTCATAGACGATGCCGACGCCGCCGCCGATGCTGAAAAACTCGATCTTATAGGTGTCGCGCAGGTGCTCGACCAGCGGCACCAGCTTGGCCGCCGCCTCGGCAAAGGGCGCGGGGTCGAGGATTTGCGAGCCGATGTGCGTCTGCACACCGCGCAGGATGAGATTGGGCAGCGTGGCCGCATGGGCGTAAACCTCCGCCGCACGGTCGAGGCCGACGCCAAACTTGTTCTGGCTCTTGCCGGTCGAGATGTACTTGTGCGTGTTGGCGTCCACGTTGGGATTCACGCGCACGGCCACCGGGGCCTTCACGCCGAGGCGTCCCGCCACGTCGTTGATGCGCTCGAGTTCCGGCTCGCTCTCGACGTTGAAGGAATACACTCCCGCCTGGATCGCGTACTCGATCTCCTGTTCCGTCTTGCCCACCCCGGCAAAGGTGCACCGACCCGGATCGCCGCCCGCCTTTTGCACGCGGAAGAGCTCGCCGCCGGAGACGATGTCAAACCCGGCCCCCTCCTTGCGCAGGAGGTCGAGGATGGCGATGTTGGAGTTGGCCTTGACGGCGTAGCAGATCAGATGGTCGAGCGGCTTGAGCGCCTCGTCGAGGCGGCGGAAATTCTGCCGGATCGTCTCACTGGAATACACGTAGGCCGGAGTCCCGACCTCGTCGGCGATCTTCTCCAGGCTCACGCCCTCGCAAAAGAGGGACTGGTCACGATACGAAAAGGAATGCACCGGGGAAAAATGCGGTGCCCGCCCGCGCGTGTCAACGTTGACGAAGGGGGAAGTGGGCTCGCGGAAGTCGGAAGTTTTTCGTCGGGAGGACCTTTCGGCAGGATGCCAGGCCCCTGCCATTTTGGACGGAAAGAACGGCCCGGCCGGGAAAATCCGCCCGGCGTTTCTCCCGACGACATCGCGTGTGCCAGAAGCCATCCTTGATCTGATCGCTCTCCAAATTTCGGACAAGTGCGCGTCGAGCATGCCCGGCATGTCGCCGATGCGACCGATCCGCCCCCCATGAAAGAGGTGCAATCGACCTCACGGCGCTCACCCGAAAATTTCCCTGCCCCAGCCGAACAAGATGGCGAAAACGCCTCCCCATCCCCCATCAGCAAACCCGACGAGGAACTTCCGACTTCCGCGATCCCACTTCCGACTTCGCTACGCCTGCACCTGGGTCTGCGCGCTCTCGTCCATCCAGTAGCAGTATGTTTTCGTCGCTGCCGCGGAGATTTCGTTGAGGCGGGCCTGGGTCTGGTCGAGGAACTGGTGGAGTCCCTGCTGGAAGACCGACTCGATGGTGGTGTAGCCGAGGTTGGACTTCAGCATGCCCGAGAGCCGTTCGGCTTCGTTGCTGAAGTGCGCGCGGTCGCACCCGGAGATGCGATGCAGGGCGCCATCGACGCGATCCACGCAGAAGCGGATCGAGCGCGGGAATTCGTCATGCAGGACGAGGAACTCCGCGACCTGCCAGCCAGAGACGTGGCCGACGTTGATCTTGAAGTACGCCTCCATCGCGCTGCAGGAGCGCAGCACCGCCATCCACTGCGTCACGTCGACATGACCGCCCACCTGCTCGCCCTTGGGCAGCAGGATGTGGTACTTGATGTCAAGCACGCGGGTGGCGGAGTCGGCCCGCTCAAGGTACTTCCCAAGCTGAAGGAAATCCCAGCCCTCGCCATGCGTCATCGTGGCATCCGTGGTTCCCTGGAACCCGTGCAGGATGTCGACCAGTCGGCGATAGAAGTCGATCGGGCTGTCCTGGAAATCATGACGTCCGCCCCCATCGCGCAGATAGAGGTACGTGCGGTTGAGCTGCTCCCACATCTCGCTGGAGATCTGCTCGCGCACGGTGCGGGCGTTTTCCCGGGCATTTCCGATGCACGAGACGATGGAGCTGGGGTTCTTCTTGTCGAAGGTCACAAACTCCATCACGGCGTCGGCGGTGATGGTGTCGTAGGTCTTGGTGAAAAGCTCCTGGTCCTCCAGGGTGGCGAGCACGGGCTGCCAGTGGCGCTGGATCGCCTCGGGGCTGGAGTCCTCAAGGTCGAGGAGCAACTGCATGTTCACATCCAGGATGCGGGCGCTGGTCTCGGCTCGCTCAATGTAGCGGCTGAGCCAGTAACAGGAATCGGCGACGCGGCTTAGCATGACTTAATCCTCCTCCTCACCGTCGAGCACCCAGGTGTCCTTGCTGCCTCCGCCCTGGCTGGAATTCACCACCAGCGAACCCTTGCGCAGGGCGACGCGGGTGAGACCGCCGGGGATGATGCTCGTCTTCTCGCCCGAGATGATGTACGGGCGCAGGTCGATGTGACGGCCCTCGATGGCTCCGTCGCAGAAGGACGGCGAGCGCGAGAGGTTGATGACGGGCTGGGCGATGTAGCCGCGCGGATCGGCGATGATCGCAGCGCGGAATTTCTCCACCTGTTCCTTCGTCGCGTGCGGCCCGATGAGCATGCCGTAACCGCCGCTTTCGTTGGCGGCCTTGACCACCAGCTTCTCGAGGTTGTCCAGCACGTACTTGCGCTCGGTGTCGTCCGACGTGAGGTAGGTGTCGACGTTCGGCAGGATCGGGTCCTCGCCGAGGTAAAATTTGATCATCTTCGGCACGTAGTAGTACGTCACCTTGTCATCGGCCACGCCGGTGCCGATGCTGTTGGCGAGCGCCACGTACCCCTTGCTGTACGCCTCGACGAGGCCGGGCACGCCGAGCACGGAATCCTTGCGGAACACGGTCGGGTCGAGGAAATCGTCGTCGATGCGGCGGTAGATCACGTCGACCTGCTTGAGGCCCTTCGTGGTCTTCATGTAGACCCGCGAGTTTTGCACCACGAGGTCATTGCCCGTGACGATCTCGATGCCCATGGAGCGGGCGAGGAAGGAATGCTCAAAGTACGCCGAGTTATAAATACCCGGCGTGAGCACGACCACGGTCGGGTCAGGATTGCCGCCCGGCGCACAGTAGCGCAGCGCAGCTAGCAGATCCTGCGCGTACCGGTCGACGGGACGCACGGCGTACTTGGTGAAAAGCTTGGGGAAGACGCGCTTCATCGCCTGGCGATTTTCCAGCACGTAGGAGACGCCGGAGGGACACCGGCCATTGTCCTCGAGCACGGTGTAGTTGCCCTGGCGGTCGCGGATGAGATCGGTGCCGCAGACGTGGATGTAGATGTTGCGCGGCACGTCGAAGCCCATGAACTCGGGCCGGAAGTGCTTCGCGCTGTTCACGATCTCGGAGGGGATGAGACCCTCCTTCACGATGCGCTGATCGTGGTACACGTCGTGCAGGAACATGTTCAGCGCGGTGAGACGCTGCACGAGGCCGCGCTCGACATGCTCCCATTCCTTGCCCGGAATGATGCGGGGGATGAGATCGAAGGGAAAAATCCGCTCCGTTCCCTCGTCACCGGAGTACACGGTGAAGGTGATGCCTTGATTCAGATACGACTTTTCCGCGAGCGCGCACTTGCGCTCAAACTCATCCACTTCCATCTCCTGGAAGCGTTGATAGAGGAGATCGTAATGAGGCCGCACCTGCCCAGGCGCGGAGAACATTTCGTCAAAAAAGTCACCGACTTCGTAATCCTTGAACAGCCCTTTCATCAACTCGCAGTCCTTTAGTGCCACGGAAGCGGGTTTTTGCAAGTGCAAAGCCGGTTTCTGCTCATACAACTTTTTTCCGGCATGAGCGGAAACGAGGGGAGAGTACATAACTCGTTCATCATGCGAGAATACTAGCAGTTCTCAGGCCAGTATTTGAATCGTTGCCAACCCAGGGCCGAAAAGACGCGATTGCGCCTGAAATCGACCCCGCAGGAAAAACGAAATGCCCGGAAGGGGAACGTCCTAGGCGGCGAGCTTCGGCGTGGCGTCAAACTCCGTCACCCACTCGGCGGACTTGCCGGCAAATTTCGGATAGAGGAAGCGCGCCGAGATCGTCTTGATGCGCGTGACGCCGTAGGCCTTGCGCAGACCCGCCTTGCGCAAGCGCAGGAGCGAGGCGCCGAGGAGCCCGCTGCCCATGCTGCGGCTGCGGTACTCGTGGAGCACGCACGGGCCGGTGACGAGGTGATTTTCGGCATCCTCTTCGAGGTTCAGCACCGAGCAGCCGATGATGCGATTGCCGTACTGGAGGACGATGCAGGAGGGCGTGTCCTTGTCTTCAAAAGCCTTCTCGACCTCGCCCGTGAGCCGGGCCAGGAGGGGCTTGTGAATATCCGCCCAGCCCGTGTCCATCGAGAACGAACTGGCAATGACCTTGAGGACGGCAGCCTCCTCTTCCTTGGTGGCGTCTCGCACCACCAAGGGAGAGGGGATTTCGTCTGCGTTCTGCGGGACTCCCGAGAGATCCCATTCAAATCTTAACCAATGTGAAGCCATGCAAATAAAAACTACGATGCGTCGGAGTCCCGGCGGCATACCCACCAGACTCCACCAAGCACCGCACTAGATAGGAACATGAAGGCCCAAAGATCCATGACCGGCGGAGCGTGCCGCATTTACACGCCAAGTCAACAGAAATTCGTTTCTCCGATAGCCCCATCAGTGTCGCCCCGAGGGAAAATCCCGCCCCTCACCGCCATTGCGGGCCGCCGCAGAACCGTTACAGTACACGGCTGCCCATGAGCGACTTTGTCTATCCCAAGACCTACGACGTGATCGTCCTCGGCGCCGGCCATGCCGGGATCGAGGCCGCCCTCGCGGCTGCGCGACTGGGATGCGAGACGCTCCTGCTCACGCAAAATGCCGACACAGTGGGCCAGATGTCGTGCAACCCCGCCATCGGCGGCCTCGCCAAGGGCCACATGGTCCGCGAGATCGACGCCCTCGGCGGCGTGATGGGGATCAATACCGACGCGACGGGCATCCAGTTCCGCATGCTCAATGCCCGCAAGGGCCCCAGCGTGCGCGCCCCCCGCGCCCAGGCCGACAAGAAGGCCTACCAGTTTCGGCTCAAGGCCATCCTCGAGCGCCAGCCCCGGCTCGACCTGAAGCAGGGCAACGCCACCAGCCTCATCGCGGAGGACGGCGTCATCACCGGCGTGGAGACCAACCTCGGGCTGCGCTTCAACGGCCGCTCGGTCGTCGTGACCACCGGCACCTTCATGCGCGGGCTGCTTCACGTAGGGCTACGTAACCAGACCGGCGGCCGCATGGGCGACACCGTCTCCACCCTGAGCGACAGCCTGCGCGACCTCGGTTTTGAGGTCGGACGCTTCAAGACCGGCACGCCCTGCCGCCTGCTCGCCAAGAGCATCGACCTGACGAAATGCGAACGCCAGGACGGCGACGAACCCGCCCCGGTCTTCAGCTATCTCGCCGACACCATCGAGCGCGGCCCGGATGACATTTTCACCCTCAATGGCTGGAAGGATGGCCGCCTCGACGTGCGCCAGATCCCGTGCTGGATCACGCACACGAATGAGACGACGCATGAAATCATCCGCGCCAATCTCGACAAGTCGCCCCTCTACGCCGGAGTGATCGAGGGCGTCGGCCCCCGGTATTGCCCCAGCATCGAGGATAAGGTGGTGAAGTTCGCGGAAAAGGACGCCCACCAGCTCTTCCTGGAACCCGAGGGCCGCCAGACCGACGAGATTTACGTCAACGGCATCTCGACCAGCCTGCCCTTTGAGGTGCAGTACCGCTTCATCCGCAGCGTGCGCGGGCTGGAGAATGCCGAGATCCTGCGCCCCGGCTACGCCGTCGAGTACGACTATTGCCCGCCGACGCAACTCCACACCACGCTGGAGACGAAGCTCATCGGCGGCCTGTACTTCGCCGGGCAGATCAACGGCACCTCCGGCTACGAGGAGGCCGCCGCCCAGGGCCTCATGGCGGGAGCCAACGCCGCGCTGAAGGTCCTCAGCCAGCCCGCCTTTGTCCTCGGCCGCCACGAGGCCTACATCGGCGTGCTCATCGACGATCTCGTCACGCGCGGCACGCCCGAGCCGTACCGGATGTTTACCAGCCGTGCGGAGCACCGGCTCCTCCTGCGCCAGGACAACGCCGACCTCCGCCTCACCGGCAAGGCCATCGCCCTCGGCCTCGCCTGCTCCGAGCGCGCCCGCCGCTTCCAGCAAAAGACGGAGCAAATCGCCGCCCTCCGCGCCCTCGCCCTCACCACCCGACTGGAAGGCGTCTCGTTGGAAACCTGGCTAAAACGCCCGGAAGGCGAACCGCACAAACTCCCCGCCGACCTCTACGCGCAATTCCCCGCCGAGGTCTGGGACGGCGTGGAAATCGACATCAAGTACGAAGGCTACATCCGCCGCGAGGAGGACCGCATCGCCCGCACCGTCCGCCAGGAGGGAAAAACCATCCCGACCGCCATCGACTACGCCGCCATCAACGGCCTCCGCGCCGAAGCCGTCCAGAAGCTCGCCAGGATCCGCCCCGAGACCCTCGGCCAGGCCGCCCGCATCTCCGGCGTCACCCCCGCCGACGTCGCCCTCCTCAGCGTCTGGGTCGCCCGCGGCGACCTGTCGAAAGCGAGCGAGGGGTAGGAATAATGATTGGGATCGGAGCCATCTCTCCGTACCGGAACGCCTTCCCCGCAAGACGGGAGTTTCAGCCAGGAAAGCCACTAGACACCCCGACATTGGGACGGAGCGAAGACTGCCAAGCATCTCCACGAAACCGCTCTCCGCTCTCCTGACTCGATAGCATCGGAGAGATATCGTTGTCAGCGGTCGAGATTCTCTCTTGACACCAGGAAAATCCATTAGCTATAGCTTATAGCACAATTTGAGCTACAAGTTGTCTCCCCCCATTAATGAATTCTGACACGCATCGAACTGAAGCCAGATGTCACCTCTCCGCGATCGAAGGAAAGTGGATGGCTGATGATTTTTGGACGGCACCTCCCGAGCGCACACGGCATTCAAATCCCTGCACACTCCAGCCAAAACCGACATTATGAAGCTACTTGTATTAGCCACGCAAATCAGCGCCGCCGCACTATTGGCATTGGGCGGCGCGGAGTTTGCCCGGGCGGAGACGATAGTCGCGGATACGTTTGCGCTAAACGCCTCAGGGCGAACTCAGGGAGTGGAACTGAATGGTTTGGCTGCGGAAACGGGATCCGATGCATGGAAAAGCAACGCGCGGTTTGGCCCGATGGGCGGGATCACCGTGGGGCAGTCTGGCGCAGATGCGTATGGACTAATCTCCCTTCCGACCAACGAGACAACCCTCGCGGTTGAGGCGAATGTTGTTACAGCCACCTCGGGCTGGATTTCGGTCGGCTTTCAGAAGACCAGTTCCAAGTCAAACTGGTACGATCCCGCCAACAGCCTTCTGTTTGCATTGCTGGAACCCAATGGAAGGTGGCAACTCAAAAGCGCAGGAGCTACTCTGCTGGCTTCCGGGACATTGACGGATTTCGAGCCGGGCAACGCATACAAACTGGAACTCCGATACAATCCCGCGTCCGGCACAGCCAGCGTGTTCGTCAACGATATCAATGTCTCCGGCGAACGGGCGGTGCAATTGAGCGATCTCATCGGATCGGCCGGATTCTTCTTCTACGGAAATGGCGTCGCCACGACAGCGGCTTCGTTAAGAGATTTCTCCGTTACCTCCCTGCCTTAATCTTTTCCCGAAGCGTTCAGCGAAAACGCCATTTCAATAAATAGCACATTTTGTGATATGCGAAATTCCTGGCAGAGAAAACGAAAACCAAGACCACAAAAACCAATGAAAACCCACCCCCGAATCGTACGAACAGGATTCTCGATGTTGCTGATACTTTGCAGCATCGGACTAATGCATGCCCAAACGCTGATATCGGACGCGTTTGATCTGAATGGAACGACCCGAACAGCGGGCGGAAACCTGAATGGCCTGCCTCCCGAGGTTGGCTCCGGCACATGGTACAGCAATGCAAAGTTTGGCGCCAATGGAGGGGTTACCGTCAAGAACACGGGGGTTGATACCTTCGGGCTGATTTCTTTCACCAACCCGGGCGCCGCTCTGACGGCACAAGCCAGCGTGATCACGGTGACATCCGGCTGGATATCTGTCGGCTTCCAGCACAGCAGCTCAAACTCGAACTGGTTTGATTCCTCGAACAGCCTTCTCTTCGGTCTCCTGACTCCTACCGGCGGATGGCAGTTGAAAAGCGGAGCGACGCTTATCGCATCGGGAGTGTTGTCCAACTTTACCAGCACCAACCCCTACACTCTTAAGCTGGTTTACAATCCCACGACGGCCATCGCCGACCTGCTCATCAATGATATCAATGTGTCGGGAGATCGGTCCGTGACGTTATCGAATTCGATAGGTTCTTCCGGATTCTTCATCTATGGAAACGGCACCGCCACGACCAGCTCACTGGTCGAGGACTTCTCCGTTGTCGCCGTACCTGAACCTTCTCCGAAGCTCCTCGTTGTGACGGGTCTGCTTTTGGGAATGCTCATTCTGCGGAGAGGCTGCCTCCGGAGCTAGACCTGCCGGTCGCGGGACGCGGCGGCTCTTCCTGGAAGGAAGGGCTCCTGTTGATGCGTCCGGTCGGACAAGCAAGTTGAAAGGGAGATACTCTATGAAGAGGATATTTGTCGCGGTATGCCTGTCGCCAGCACTTTTACTCGTCCTGTCGTCCTGTGGACAAAAGCAAGATCCACGATTTCATGCTGCAGACCCCAAGATGAATGCCGTGGAGTTGCAGTCCTACATCTCCGATGCCTATCGGGCGGGGCGGAAGCGGGTCGTGATTCCGCGCGGCGAGTACAGGCTGGCCAGACTTCCTGATGGTGAAGCGTGTCTCTTCTTTAAGGGACTAGAGGACTTCGAGATCGACGCGACTGATGTGACGTTCCTTATTTGCGGAAACGCTCAGAGCATCCGGCTGGAGCGGTGCCGGAATGTTACCCTGAAGGGCGGGGTATTTCGGCATGAGATCCCCCCCTTTTCCCAAGGTCGTATCGAGCACATCGACCAAGGGCGCAAGTGGCTCGATGTAAGAATCGACAAAGGTTACCTGCAGGACATCGACAACCCGCAGTATTTTTTTCGTCCGGGGACGCCGAAGTTTGTAAACATATTCGATCCAAATACCCATGAACTGAAGCCCGGCCTCGACGATTTGTTCTTCATCGAGGTGCAGCGAATCGAGACCGGGTTGTTCCGGTTCATTTTCGCAAAGCCTCTGGCCCAGAGATTCCAGATTAAGGAGGGAGATCTTGCCGGTTGGCGGGGAGTCGTGGCACCGGATCTGTTCTTTATCGAGTGTGAGGGATTGCAGCTCACCGACGTGGTGATCCAGAGCGGATCGGGCTTTGTGATCTATGAAGCCGGAGGCAATGGCGGCAATGTTTACCGCCGATGTCGCATCGAGCGCGGACCTGCGCCGAAAGGCGGCACGGAACGCCCGCTCTTTTCCGCAAATGCCGATGGATTTCACAGCGTCAGCGTGAGGCGGGGACCCCAGTTGGTAGATTGCCGGTTCGAGCATATGAATGACGATTGTGTCGCGATTCACGGGGTATCCTACCTGGTCCTGGAGGCCGAGGACAGGACGCTGACCGTGGCGGCGGCTCCCCAGTCGCATCCTTACTATAGCGGGGCGGGAGATACTCTGCGTATCTATGACGAGAATGGCGCTTCCGTGGATGAGGGGAAAATCATCTCAATCACCCCAATGCCCGGCTACAAGATCACCCAGGATCTGGGTCCCTTCAGTCAATATGAGAACGAGCGCAAGTCCGGCACGCTTAGGGTTTACAAGGTGGTGCTGGACAAGGCCTTTCCAGCGCGCTTTCCGTGGTTTGCCGTCAATGCGCACACCCAGGGCAGCGGATTTGCAATCCGTAATTGCAGGGTGGGTTTCAATCGTCCCAGGGGGATGCTGATTCAGGCCGGTGACGGGATAATCGAGGGCTGCACCGTGGAAGGCAGCGCGATCGGCGGGATCATCGTGGCTCCCGACATGCACTTCTGGGCCGAGGGAGATTATGCGCGCAACCTGACGATCCGGGACAACGTGTTTAGGAACGTGGGGATATGGACGCAGATAGGAGCGGTCAATATCAGCTGCTGGTGGGGTCGTGGATATGATCGCTTCACCCCATCCGGAGGTCATCAGAATGTGACCATCTCCGGAAACATCTTTGAGGAAAACGACGGTTTGAACGTATTGGTCTCATCCGCCACAAATGTTTCGATCATAAACAACCGATTTGTCTCCCCGGGAAGAAACCTTGAGCCTTACCCGTTCAATGCCCCTGAGGGAGCCCTGGGGTGGATCGTAAACAGCCGCGATGTTACGGTGGAAGGGAATGCAATCATCGATCCGGGGACGCACCTGAAGTCTGGGTTCGTTTTCTCTCCGCCACCGGTCAGCCCTCCCATGAACCATGCGCAATAGAGCTGATAGAGCCCCATCCCTACGGCTCTCGTCCGGGGCGTTCACCCTTGCGGAGTTGCTGGTCGTCATCGCTCTCGTCGGCGTGATGGCTTCCCTCCTGATATCTGGCTTGCAAAAGTACCGAAAGACTGCGAATGCCGCGCAATGCATCAGCAACATGCGCACGATCGCGAGTGGCATCATCATGTATACGGGGGATAATGAAGGACGATTCCCTCCCTATATCACAGCCGCCAATGGTCAGCCCTGGAGCATGTATCGATCCTGGGATTACGTCATCAAGCCTTATTTGGCGATGGCCTCCGAGCAACCCGGCAAGTTGTTCAAATGCCCGTCGGACCCCCGGCCATATATCGACGCCAGCGGCAACTACGCGCGCAGCTACTCGTTGAGCGCATTTTACACCTCGACCAGCAGCGGACCTCCTCCGGGCAACGGCCTTATCTCCACCGACACCAGCGAGGGCGTGCCGACGCCGGTGCGCAGGATCGCTCAAGTATCCCGGCCTACAAAATGCATCATGTTGTCAGAATGGTGTACTGATCCCAACGGACAGACTCTCGCCAATTACCAGAATCAACTGCCATACAGCGCCCTGACCAGCATCTGGATATGGAAGGGGCAGGAGCCCGTTCTCCCAAACAGAAAAACCATCCATGATCCCGCGATCAACTATGCTTTTGTCGACGGACACGTGGAAGCTTTACGACTCTCCGATATCACGGATAATTTTCCCATATCGGGTAATACTCTGTGGACGGCGGTCGCCCAGTAAAACGCCTCCGCATGCGGATTATGAAACAATCTCCCAGGAAATGACGTCTGTCACAGCATGCTCGGTAAATGATGCAAACATGGCCCCAACAGCCTCAGTATAAAAAAGTCGCGGATGTTCTGCGCGAGCGCATCCTGCATGGGGACTACATAGTCAATGAGATCCCATCGCTGCGCAGACTCGCCTCCAAAATGGGCGTAAGCCATATCGTCGCACGCAAGGCGGTGGAGGTGCTCATCAAGGACGATCTGCTGGTCCAGTATCCGAATGGTCGACTGATGCCCAAGGTGCCTCGTCATCGAGCCGAGCGGGAGGGGTTGCAAGTGGCGTTTCTCGCTCCGGCCTTTGACTCGCAATACATGTCCATGGTGCGAATCGGCGCTCAGATTGTCGCTGCCGAGAGCCGTTCCCTATTGCGCCCGATGGACTACGTCCATTGGAATGATCTCGTCATCGAGGAAGCGCTGAACAACTTCGATGGCGTCATTCTCCTGGCCTCGACGGAGGAGATCCCTCCGAATGTGCTGGATGCCTTATCCGCGGCGCCGACCTGTTTGATGACCGTGGATTACGACCTGACAGCCCGGGGCATTCCGTGTCTTTCCTTGTTTCGTGCCTCAAATATCCGGCACCTCCTGGACCATTTGCAGTCTCTCGGACATTGTCATGTGGACTGCCTCAACACCCAGCCAGTTTGCCAGGAAACGGCAGCCCGGATTGAGTATTGGCGGCAGGGGACGCAGGAGCGGAAAATGCAGGGCAGCCTGATCAACGATCCGGTCCGGTCCTATGAACGGCCCATCGTCCGCGCTTATGAGGTCGTAAGCCGGCGACTGGAGAAGGGCGAAAAGTTCGGCTCGGCCGTCTTCTGCCCCAATGAATCCACAGCCAATGGCGCGATGAGGGCATTCTCGGAACATGGGCTTGAGATTGGCAGGGATATCTCAGTCTGCGCCATCGGAGATTTCGGCGGAGCGAGGTACTCGACCCCCTCTCTCACGTCTTTGCAGATGCCCGATGTTGCCACGCTGCTGCGGCCCTGCTTCGACTGGATAAAGTCGAAAAAACGAAAGTGGTCCGGCCCCTTGCTCGTCAAACCGCAAGAAACCGTTCTCTTTATAGGCGAATCCACCGGCAAGGCGTTCAACTCCGGCAATTGATGGGCAGGACTAACGAGGTCTGTCAGCCATCCCTGGCAAAACCCAAAGCTGCATACGAGCCCGACCAATCGATCTGTTCACCAAAAAAGCCCCTCACCCACATCGCCCTCCTCAGCGTCTGGGTGGCCTGCGGCGACCTTTCGCGCGTGAACGAGGGGTGACATAGATTTCCCATCCGCAGCTCGAAGCGATTTTGATCAATTCCCGTCATAGAGCAGCGACCTGAAGCCGGGCTTGTTGTACCCCTCTCCGGAAAGGCGCACCTTTCTCCCCATGAACTACCTTGATCGCGTCACGTTCGATCCCGAGCAGTGCGGAGGCCGTCCGTGCATCCGGGGGATGCGTATCCGCGTCAAGGACGTGCTGGAAATGCTCGCCAGCGGTGCAAGCGAAGCCCAGATCCTCGAAGACTTCCCTGATCTGGAAGTCGCCGACATTCGCGCCTGCCTGCAATACGCCGCCGCCCAAGCCAGTCACGCCGTGCTGCAAGCCGCGTGAAGCCGATCGTCGACGCCCAGCTTCCGCCTTCACTGGCTGCCGCGCTCAGGCAAAGAGGCCACGATGCCATTGCGTCCGGGAAATCGGATTGAGGGACGCGAAGGATTCCGAGATCTGGCACTACGCGCTGCAAAACCATGCCGCCATCCTCACCAAGGACGAGGACTTCGCCGAACGCAGCCTTTGCAGCCCCCATCCGCCCATCGTGATCTGGCTGCGCATCGGCAATGCGACAACCGCCGCCCTGCTCTCATGGTTCCTGCCCTTGATGCCCGCCATCGATCAGCGCCTCCAGGCCGGAGACACGCTCATCGAGGTACGATAAGCTCCGTTCGCGCGACCTCTACCGCCCGAGGTGCTGCAGGGCGTTGCGCCAGGGAACGCTGGAGATTCTCACTACGCCATCGAAGGGATGATTGAGCTCTAGGACGACGTAAATCGCCACCGAGATCGCGCACGCCCCGACGAAGAGCACCGTGAGCGCCGTCACGTTGCGCGGGGCAAACAGGCCGAAGCTGATAAACAAAAGCGTCAGCCAGAAAACGAGGATCATCAGCAGCGGGTGGGGCAGGACGTTGTGCGTCTCTTCGATGAGCAGCCAGCGCGACTGCGCCAGGCTGGACGCCACCTGCTGAGCCTGGACAAACATCTCCCGATGCACCTCGCTATCCGGCTCGATCGCATTGAGCCTGTCCTGGACAGTCTCCATCGCATTCTTGCGCTCAACCGGGGGCAGTCCCTGCTCAACGTTTTCCTCGTCGGGCCAGACCGTGTTGATATCCGAGGCCACCGTGGATCGCAATTGATCCCGCACGGGCTTCGTCTCCGGGCCATAACGGGCCAGCGTCCGGTCGAGAAAGATCACGTTCGCACTCGCCTGCACGATGCCCGTATTGATCGCATCGAAAGAGGTTTTTGCGGAGCTCACCAGCAGGCCGAGCACCAGCGCCGTCAGCGTCGCCACGATGCCCGCGCACAGTTTGACGAGATCCTGCATCTCCTTGGAAAGATGGTGCCCCGGCAGCATGAGCTGCAGCCGCATCCCGAGCAGCGCACCGCCAAAGATGGAGCTTACACTTAATAAGCCGACAAAATATGGATTCATAACAAAACGCGCCGCTCCCTTTATCCGAGAACTTCCTTCATGCGCGAATGCCGTCTATCTCCCGGCCACCGACAAGCAAAGCATTTTCTCCCGCGCCTCGCGCGGGAATCCACCCCTCCGTTTTACCGCAGGGAAACACGAGCGCGGGCTCCTACCCTTTTTTGGAAACCTTCAGCACAAAGCCCCGCTTGTAGGTCGCCGGATCGTATTCCGCGCCGTCCGGTTTGCGGTCCTTGAGGTCGACAATGAGGGGATAGACGCCTTCGGATATGGTTTCCGGCAAGGGAGGATTGAACGTCGACTTGAACCGCCGCCCGCTGGTCGAGATGGTCATGATTCCGGCGGTCTTGCTGGAGAGGCTGATCTTGTAATTTTCACCCTCCGGCCCCGCCATGATGACGAAGTCTCCCGTCGGGTCTTTCGACCAATCGATCTGGTTGCCGAAAAGCCCCTCGCCGACCTTGCCATCCTCGATCGGGCAGATGTCCAGCGTGTATGTCCCCGGCGGCAAGGTCACCCGCGTGGACCAGCCTCGCACATCGAGAAAGGAAGCCAGCTCCGCCGTCGTGATTTCATGGGCATTCACCCGGGCGGAAACTCCGAACGAACCGACGACAATGGCGCATACCCCAAGAGCAAGGCTTCTCATCATATTCTTTGCTTAGGCCTACCAGACTCCCGGCTGGATGTCTCACCTTATCGCCATCGCTCGGCGGCAGAAGCCGCCAGTCCTTTCGCATCCCGGCGTCCACCCAGGCATTGTCCCGTATCCCGAGACTGATCCCGCAGGCGGCCTCCCCAGCGTATCCCGGCAGGCAGACAAATAGCGCCGCGAGGAAAAAGAGGATTCTCATGACTTACTCCTGCCCGACCCGACTTCCGGATCGCGCCGGATTAGCGAATCAGCCCCCGGAAAACTCCGCCGCAGCCGCATTCCCGGACAGCACGCTGATCGTAAACAGCACGACCATGACCACGGTGAAAAGGGTGATGGCATATCCCACGATAAGGCCGGTCAAAGCGAGCCCCAGCCCTTGCAGCCCGGGCTTTCTGCGGATGCGCCTCCTCGCGATATGCCCTGCGATGATCGCGGGTACAGAGGTCAAAGGACCAAATATCAGCGAGAGGATGGCCAGCGCGAGGGACGCAATCGCAAAGCCATCTGTCGTCTGCCTTTCAGGAAAACCGGACGAGGTCATGGATCAGCCTCTCAGCCTACCCTGCCGGCATCCGCGCAAAAAGCGCAAAACACCGGCCGCCGATTGATCTCATCCCCTCTGGCCGGGAACTCGGATAGTCTCCCAGAAACGAAGAAGGCCGGAAGGGATGAGGGCCCCCATCCCGACCGGCCTTATGGTTTCAAAACGATCCGCTGATCAGGCGGTGGCGCGGCGCTTCAAGCCGAGGAGCAGCGCTCCGAGGCCGAGAGCCACGAGCGCGTAGGTCGAGGGCTCCGGAACGACTGCCGTGTAGGTATTCACATTGGCCGATCCCGAGTCGGCGTAGACACCGATGCCGACATTCTCATAAACCGTATTGCCGGTGGTGAGATCGGAGCCAGCGACATCGATGGCCGTCCACGCAGCGTTGGGATTGAACACGCCATCCGTGACGGAGATAAAGGCCAGAGCCGCGCCGATCGCCGATCCATCGCCAGTGTTTGTCACCGTGGCGATCACGTTGTAACCGCCGTCCACCGCGGTGATGCCCTCAAAGTGCGAGATGATGCCGCCCTGATCATTGAAGGTGTAAAACGTCTTGTCCGAGATCGTGTTTGTCGCGAGGTCGTAGTTGGCAATGAACGCCTGGTTGGCATCCGCCGCGCCGGGATTGCGCGCGCCGCCGACGACGACGTACTTGCCGTTTCCGGCATACCACACTCCGTAAAGCGACGACTCATTGCCGAGGGTCAGCGACTTGAAGGAGCCGTTCGTGAGGTCGAAAATAAAGGAGTTGCCTGTCGTAGGCGATCCATTGTCATACGCGCCGACGACGATGTTCCCCGCCGTGCTGTGCGGGATCGTGTTGACCGCTCCCTGGACGTTGATCGCAGTCACGGCATACGTGCCATTTTGCAGCGCCCCCTGGTACAGGAAACCATAGGTGCCCGTCTCACCCTCGAGCTGATACGTGCCCACGGCGCGAATTTCCCCCTCCGGAATGAGGGAGTTAAAGGCGTGCGTATCCGGCCCGTAATAGATCGAGCTGCTCAGCGTGCCCGCAACCTGCGGCAGGATCGTGTAGTAGGTGCCGATATTGGAATAAAGATTCCCGCTCCAAAGAAGCCCCTGTGTGACTCCGCCGGTCTGCTGACTGCCTGTCAGAATGACATTGCCGGTGTTGGTGGTATCCGTGCCTCGCACGCCCGTGGCCGAGTCGTTAACGTTCAGGATGGTATCGTAGGTCGGATCGGCTTGAGAAAGAGAAGCCGTCAATACGACGGCCGAGGCAACGATGCTAGCTGTACGGTAGAATAGGCGGCTCATAGTTTGATTTTTAAGTGCGCCATTAAGCAAGCTCGCCCCCCAGCGTCACGGGGAATTAAGGGAAAATCGCGCCCGATTTCGTTTCATTCGAGAAATCCGCCGTTTCGTGAATTTCACGACCATTGGCTAAGATAACGCCACCAGTTGCATAATACGTCACAAAAACGAGCGACATCGCCCGCCCGGAATGCCAGCCATTCCTGGTCACGACCGGAGCACCCGCTTCCGCGAGGGCGCGACCTGCGGATCAGTCAACCGCGACCGCTGCCAGCCTTGTCTCGTCGCCTCAACTCCCCGACATCATCCTGTTTACCAAAACAACCATGGGAGCAACCAGCGCCGCCCACATCGCCGGAACCAACGCGAGGAAATCCACACGAATATTATATCCCGCCGAGATCGCATGAAGATTCCACCAGCTCGCAACGCCCCACACCCCCGCGCTCGCACCAATCCAAACCCAATCCCAAACAGTCGCCCGCCCGCGAAGAATCAACAGTCCGCAGCTGGCCAGCATCGCGACGAGCGGTCCCAACAAAACACCCCACGCCGTCCCAGCCATCAAGACCGGGAACAAGATCGCTCCGGGGAAAAGCCACGCACTCAGCACCACCGCCACGACCACGAGGCCGCCCCCAATCTGAAGGTTTTTCGTCATCGCCCTGCATCAAGAGATGCAGACGGCAGACTTGCCACCTTCCTCGCTCGGACGCGATGAAAATACAGGGCGAAGAGCGCGCCTCGCGACGAGCCGCGCCAACGCGAGAACCAGCCCTCAGAGAGTATCGACTGCTTCCCCGCTCTCCGCCGCGCACAGGCCCCGCTTGGTCCGGTGGCCGACAAAATCCATGAACATCCTGCCCTCCCGGCTCCATTCCTCGGTCTGGCCGGCGGCGATCGCCTGCGTCACGTTCAGTCCGCTCCGATAAAGCAGCTTGTAGGCGCGTTTCACGTCGGCCCGGTTTTGGGTGGTGATGCCCTTGCGCTTCATTCCGATGGCGTTGATGCCGCACACCGTGTTCAGGATCACACCGACCGTGAAGGGCGGGATGTCTTTGCTCCATGCCGTGCCGCCCCGGATCATGCACATCGAGCCGATGCGCAGAAACTGGTGAAACACGGATGCGCCGCCCAGCACGATATCGTCCGCCGCGTTCACATAGCCGGCGAGGAGGCAGTTGTTTGCGAAAATATTGCGATCACCCACGGAAACATTGTGCCCGAGATGCACTCCGGCCATCAGCAGGTTTCCATTCCCCACTTTGGTCTTGGTTCCCTGCTTCGATCCGCGATGGATGGTGACGTATTCGCGGAAGACATTGTCATTTCCGATGACGACCTCGCTGGAGATCGAGGCGTTATGCGCGAGATCCTGGGGAGCCGATCCGATCACGGCCCCGTACCCGATGAGATTCCGATCGCCGATCGTGACATTGCTGGTCAGGACGGCGTGCGCCTGGACGACGCAATCGCTGCCGAGCGTCACCCCATCTTCCACGATGGCGTAGGGGCCGATTTCGACATTCTCTCCCAATCGAACAGAGGAGCCGACGATCGCTGTGGGATGGATTTTCAAATTCGTTTCTGCGGGATAAAAACTCGTCCCTGCTGGCGGCATCCGGCGGCGCGATCTCTTTTCCTCGCCTCCATCAGATCAGAATGCATCAGGCTCAAAACGCCGGAAGCGCGGATCGCCCCGGGCGGGTGATAGGTAGTCATCACTCGCAACTAAATCCACCCGATGTATTTTGAAAATTACCATTATCTTTTCATCATTCTGATTTTCAGATAGATCAGCTCTCATATGGAACTCCGGCACCTCCGCTATTTCGTCAGCGTGGCCGAGGAGCTGAGCTTTCTCGGGGCGGCCCGGCGGCTGAACGTCTCCCAGCCCCCGCTCAGCCAGGCCATCAAGGAGCTGGAGGAGGAACTCGACACCCGCCTCTTTAACCGGACGAGCCGCAAGGTCGAGCTGACCGACTCGGGATTGTTCCTGCTCTCCCGCGCCCGGAGCATCCTCGCGCAAATCAGCCGCACGGGGACAGAGCTTCAGCTGCTGCAGCAGAAAAAGGAGGTCCTTCGCATCGGGTTTGTGCGACCCATCCCGATTCTCCCCCCGTCCATGAAGGCCTTCCGCACGAAATTTCCCGACGTTCACCTCACGCTCGTTCCGTCATCAAACAGGAATTCCCGCGATTTCCTCACCAACGACGAGGCCGACGCCAACATCGGGGCCTATGTCGCCCCCGACGCGCATATTGACTCCATCCTGTGGGCCGAGATCAGACTGCAGGCCATCGTGCCCGACACCCATCCCATGGCGAAACGCCCGGAGGTGACCATGAAGGACCTCGCCGGGTATCCGCTGCTGCTCCCCGGCCTGTCCAATCCCACCCACATGGGCCGCGAGATCCTGCAATTCTGCCGTCAGTCGCGCTACTTCGATCCGGCGACCACCGTCCATTGCGAAGACCTCGACGTCCTCCTCGCCATGGTGGAATCCGAGGCCGGCATCGGCATCGTCCACGGCTTTCACCTGAATCGCGCCACCGGGGAGCCATCGCAAAAGAAGTCGAGCCCGCAAAGGCCCGTCCTCATCAGCGGCAGGACGCCCCTGCTCCAGGTCGGCATCACCTGGCGGAGGGACCGCGTGAGCCCCGCGCTCTCCGGACTGATCGAGGAACTGGAATTCCAGCTTGAGCAAATGGCCATGGCCTGGGAAGCCGATCCCGAGCTCTCGCTCTTCCGCCGCGCCATATCATGGCACCCGACCAAGACCCAACACCGGCGGTCGCGGAGTTCTCCCAAACGGCCCTGAGCTTAACGATGCGCCTATTGGGGCTATCTCCTGATCCCGATGTCTTCGCATTATCAAAGCAACCTGAGTGGCACTTTAAAATAACTCGAAGAGACTAAGCAAAACTCACTGACAGTCATCCCCCGTTTTCCACGTGGTCCCAGCCAGTCAGGATTCCGCGTACCACCCTCCATTCCAGCCGAGTCCCGGCAATTTTCCTGATCCCGCTTTTGTCAATTGACGCCCCCAATTCCCCACGCTAGACCGACCGCAGCATGAAGCGACTCATACTAGCAGGGGTGATGGTGCTGTTGATGTCCGGCGGAGCTTTTGCCTCCACACTGTTCACCTTTTATACAACCGCCACCGCCAGCGCCGTCGCGCTCGGCTTCACCCTCGACCAGGAAGTCATCTTCCAGTTCCAGGCCTTCGGAACGAACACCGCCGACGAGGCCGACGCCAACCAGGTGATCTGGAACGGCACCCTCTCCGACCTGCTCTGGCAATCCGTTTCCATGGGCTCGACCACCGGGACCACGGGCTTTGCCGATCCCGGCAATATCGTGGAAGTGTACCGGTCTGGCAGCACCATTACCGACATGCACATCAAGGTGTCCCCGTCGGTCACCTTCCAGACTCCGAATAGCGAACGCGTCGCCTACATCGAGGTCTACGCCGCGAACATCGCAAACTTCGCCACAGCCCCGGTCGGCACGACCATCGACAGTTACTTCCTGAACTACGAGGGAGACTACACTCCCACGGGTATCACCGAGGTCCTCACCCACGCCGACACCGACGGCCGCTTCCGCGTGACCAAGCTGAACATCGACGTCGTCCCCGAGCCCTCGACCTACCTCCTCCTCGCCCTCAGCGGAGCCATGCTCCTCTGGACGAACAAGCGCCTTAGGCAGCAACTCCTCCCCCGGCTCGGGAGCTAGCAGTCTCCGGCCAGCTCTCAAATCCATCATTCCAAGCGCTCAGCCATGGGGACGCAGCCCCTTCTTCGAATATCAAATTGGAAAATTTGACATTCACAGCTCCCTTATTTCAATCCTGCAACAGGAACTTCATTCACCACATAAACAAACACTCCAGATGCCATAGCTTTAAATTGCAAAATCACAGACCTTGAAAGGTCTGCACTCGATAACTCCATCTGTAGAGCGTCAAAATATCCCTGATGATTTTTCATTTCCCAACACCATATGACGCGCAAGCCATAAGCCTCCGCGAGCCATGGGATAATATCGGAAGCATCAACGTTGTTTCCCGATAAGTTCTCATCCCAAAATAGCTCATCGCTATCCAAGTCGACCCCCAAAGCCAACCTGACATTACCTTCAAAGAGAAAATCCACTGACTCCAGGCGCACCAAATCACAGCCCTGCTCGTGTCGGCAAAATATTCTCTCAAGCTTGAGGTGTTCTCTCGCTACCTGCGCAATATCCATTATTTCAAAGAGACCCACGCTATTAATTAATCATCTCTAGTACAAGCCCCATCAAGACAGGGGCATCAACCGCCCTTTTCCTTCCTTTCGGAAAGCCTGATATCGCGTCAGAAAATACCAGCAGGCTCCGACCACGTTCATGCCGAGAATCACAATCAGCCAGATGGAACGGTCCTTCGGCGAGGTGAGATACTGCGTGGAATGCATGGCAGCAAACCCGCAATAACACACCATCCCGAGCACACACACCGTCTGTGCAATCGAAGAGATCACCGACAGGGTCATATCGAAAGTCTGACTTCCGCAGCGTTGCTCAGTCGCTCCGACAAGGACCGCCAGACCAAAGAGAGTTATTGCGATAAGAATAGCAAAAGCGCGGTTCATTTTCTGGCAGACATCATAAATCAAAAGGTTCCTGCCTGCCAACGAAAGGAAGCTGGTCCAAGTGCCGCCGCCCCTTCGCCCTTCGAGCAGTCTCGCTCAGGGTGCAATATCTTGCTCCTTGTCCCGCATTTCCTCGTATGTCTCCAAAGGTATTTCAGGACCGGTTGGTCAAATCGTAATCTTACTAAGCCAGCCAAGATAGGGCACCTAGGGAACAAAAAGCATTCCTGATATATCCTGAATCCCGACAAGAATACCCCGTTTGAGCAAGATGCAAGCCAGCGCATCACGATAAGCCATTTGACGGGACGCATCGGGATATCTCGCGTATAGCTGATGCAGCGGTGACTCAGCAGAGCGCAATTGCTTTACAATTTCTTTGTCGGAAAGGTTTCCGGCAAACCTTGCCACCGCTGCCAGTTGGTCCTGTCGGTATCGAGGTTTTATATTTGCCAGGGCTTTGGAACTGGAAAACGAGAAGGCTTGGCCAAAATTGGCCTCCGCAAGCTCGATCTGTTTCTTTTCTCCTTCACGATCATAAGCGAGGTTCCGATCCATAGCGATCGCACCCAGCAAAAACGGCGCGGGGACGCAAATGTCGTCTTTCCCGTATTTCGGGACGTTGATCAAGATGTACAGCGGAGATGTGCTTTTTTCGTTTATGGCCTTATTGAACATCTCCCTCGTATAGTCGCCGGCAAAGGCCGCGGCCAATGATGCTAAAATCACCGCTCCGAACGCTAGAACCCGCATATTCACATCTCTACGAGCGCCTAGGGCACCGCAACAAAATCTGAGCATCTGAATGAAAGCAACACCCCATGCTCGGGAAAGATTCCCCGCCGAACAAGTTTAGCCCTCACGTTTCCACTCCTGATAACGCTGCTGAATAATCGGCGAAAGCGTGTCAAACGTCTGCCATGTATCACTTACATGATAAAGAGTAGGCAGATCGCTTCCGACTGAGTTCTGATAATCATCAAGATATTGACCGACATCGAAATCAAAATAGTTCTTCGCAAAATCATTTCCCTCCTCGGAGAGATCTTCATCGGTAAACTTCCCGTCGCAGGCTTGAAAAAACCACGCCCCAGGTGTCAGCCCCCGATTCCTGAGCTTCTCCAGAATATCAGGAAATTCCTCGGCATGAATCTCCCCGCCTAAGCCGTTCAGAAGGCACCAGGAAACAAACATTCCAATATGCGTCCCGCCGGCTGCATTTGGAAGATCCGAGGGGAAATTACCGCCATAATGCCAGGAAGCATCGTCGTATTTCATATTTCAATGAGTAAAGCAAATTTCAACAAGCGCTGCAACCTCTCCACCAATCCCGACTAGAGGGAGGCCATTTGATAGGACTTTCTAAGATAGGCGAACTGGCGATTGAACGGGCTGACATAGTGACTCTCACCAGACTGCGCGAAGCGAATCACTTCGCCGCACTTCTTTAAGATCTCCGCCCTGTATTGATTTTTATTAAAAAGGAACACCTTTCGCCCCTTGGCGTAGTATGCCTTCCAGAGAATAAGCTCATCATCATGAAAGACCCTAACGCCGTGATCAATTCCCGCGCATCCAGCATATCCGCACGAACAAGTGAATATATTATATTCACAACCAACCGTGGTGGAACGAAGCAGCGCCGCAGCATCTATCGTACCAGCGAAAGGGACTCTGCCATCGACTTTCAACCTCAGTTCCGCCAAAGTCCCTCCACTTCCGCATTCTTCATAATCCACCTCGACGAGAAGCTCCGAGACGTGGCCCTTGAGCATTCGCTGGTAATCAGAAAACGTCCGAGGTTCGATCAGGTCGGCATTATTCTCGGCAACTTCGGCGGAGACATCCTCAATAAATTCATCGTACCCGAAATATGTAAGCTTGGGTACGTGCCCAGCCTCATCAATGTGTACACGGATGACGTAAGGCTCCGCGAATAGATCAGAGGCCGCCTCATTCAAAACTTCCGGCACCGGCCCCGTTCCACTCTCTTCTTCGCCGCCGACCGTAATCCTCACGTAAACCACGGCATAGAACCCGCCAAATTCCCCATAGAGCAGGGAGTTGCAGCCAAATTGCGACTCGGGAATCGTGAGCGGATTGATCCCACATCGCCGAAAGGCTCCCGCCGCTGCGTCGAGTCCCCGCTCCACAATGTCCTTGGAGAGGTGAGAGTTTGGATGATCCAGCGCCATGGCAAAAAGCAAGAGGCAAGCCCCTAATCTACATTTCCTGAGGGTTATAAATCATGGCCCAGGAAACTCCAGTCAAGGCTTATATGCCCGGCCCCTGACCCGAATGGCGGTAAGATAAGGCCGGTTTGGGAGTATTTTGCCCTGTTGGAGTGCGTCTCAGGTGGAGATCTGGCTTGCCGCCGCCCGATTTCCCTCTCCCCAGGCGACTCTCGGAGTAACCAAGAGTCTGGCCGCTGGGTGAGGAGCGCGTTTTCATGCGCCTTTCGACCATCTTGGCGGGAATTTCTCCCTCGAAAAAACTCCCTTATCTTACCGCCATTCGCCCCTGACCCTCAAACACGCAAGTTCTTTTACGTTGATGAAATCTCCTAAATTCTTCGGGGAGCGGCCAACACTTTTCATGTACGAACACGAAGACCGACCCTATTAATTCGCGGCCTTCCCTCGCCAAAAACGAAGGGCCGACTCGTAGTCAGCCGGGCAGATTTGCACAAAGGAAAACTCCTCCACGGCTTCGAGCCACTTCACGATCCCAGCAGCTTCGCGAGCGGAGAATCCCACGAACAACTCCGCCTGTCTTGGCTGCATATACGCCCTGTCGCCTTCCGACCTCCCCAAGTAAAGACCATCAAGCAGATAGATGATCAGATCATCAAAAGCGACAAGCCGCTCGTCCTTCTGCGCGTCTGAATAAATCCTTTCCAAAACGCCAGGAAGCCACCTCTTTAAATCCTCTGGCACCAGTAAAACGAGACTGGATTTCAAGCTGTGAAACTCCTCTTCGGAAAAGCTCCAGACTTCCGTCGAAAAGTTTCCAAACGCGAACTTAAGAGACTCCGTAATCTGCTTCGTACCTCGGTGACTAGACAAATTCGCCCGGCGCTCTGATTTCTGATTTCGTCCAGCCGCCGTCATCCGCTCACTTTATTCGAAAAGTCCAACGAAAGCCAAGCCGACCCTGCCTGAGCCCTTTTTGAAATCTTTTCCCCATAACCCCCTCTCCCCCAACCCCCTACCCAAAATCCCCGCCACGTGCTCGACAAGGCCTCCTCTCGCGCCATATTGATGGGCTGCTATGGAGAAGGCCCTTTCTGAAGTCGCAAATGAAGTTCTCGCTTCCTACGAGCGTGTGGGAGACCTGAACAGCAGCGGCGCGAACCTGCCTTCCAAGCGCGCCATGGGCGCGGTCTGCGAGGACCTCCTGCAACTGCTCTTCCCCGGGTTTCATGACGAGGAGGCGATTCAAAAGCGGTCGCTGCCCGTGCTTACCAGGCATCGCCTCGCCACCATCGCCGAGCGGCTGAATACCCAGGTGCGCCAGAGCCTGCGCATCGTCGATCCCGGTTGCCCGATCGCGCTGTCGCACGACGTGACGATCGAGTTTTGCCGGCAGATTCCCGCCGTGCGCGAGATCCTGCACACGGATATCGAGGCCGCCTACGAGGGCGACCCGGCGGCGCTGAGCCGCGAGGAGATCATTCTTTCCTACCCGTCGATGGAGGCCATCGCCATCCAGCGGCTGGCCCATTTGCTCTACGAGGCCCGGGTGCCGGTGCTGCCGCGCATCATGACGGAGTGGGCGCATTCCCGCACGGGGATCGACATCCACCCCGGCGCGACGATCGGGTCGCATTTCTTCATCGACCACGGCACGGGCGTCGTCATCGGCGAGACGTGCGTGATCGGCGAGCATGTGAAGCTCTACCACGGCGTGACCCTCGGGGCGCGGAGCTTTGCCAAGGACGACTCGGGCCAGATCGTGAAAGGCGGCAAGCGCCACCCGAATGTCGAGGATTACGTCACGATCTACCCCAACTCGACCATCCTCGGCGGCGAGACCGTCATCGGGGCGCGCTCGACCATCGGCGCGAATGTCTTTCTCCTGCACAGCATTGCGCCAAATTCCCTCGTCGTTTACGAGGAAAAGCAGCTCCACATCCTGGACAAGGTGAACCGCAAACAGGAGGCCGAGCTCGAGTGGTCTATCTAGACTACAACGCCACGACCCCGCTGGCGCCCGAGGCGCTGGAGGCCATGCTGCCCTTTCTCCACGGGGGGTATGGGAATCCCTCGAGCATTCACGCCGCCGGGCGCGAGGCCCGGGCGGGCATCGACGACGCGCGGGAGAAACTGGCCGCCCTGCTCGGGGTGAAGGGCCACGAGATCATCTTCACCGGCGGCGGCACCGAGGCGTGCAATCTCGGCGTGCTCGGCATCGCCCGCGCCCACCTGCCGCGCGGCCGCCATCTCATCACCACGGCGACGGAGCACCATGCCGTGCTACATGCCTGCCAGCATCTATTGCATCACGAGGGGTATGAGCTTACGGTCCTGCCCGTGGATGCCTCTGGACGAGTCGACCCGCAGGATGTGGCGCGAGCCATTCGCGCCGACACCACCGTCGTCTCCGTGATGCATGCCAATAACGAGACGGGCGTGCTCCAGCCCATCGAGGAAATCTCCGCCCTCTGCCGCGAGCGAAAGGTGTTTTTCCACACGGATGCCGTGCAGACCTTTGGCAAGCTCCCCGTGCGGCCCGCCGATCTCGGCGCGGCGGCGGTCTCCATCGCCGCGCATAAGTTCTACGGCCCCAAGGGCGTAGGCGCTCTCTACCTCCGGGCGGGCATCGCCACGGCGCGCACCCTCCACGGCGGCGCGCAGGAGAATACCCGCCGCCCCGGCACGGAAAATGTCGCCGCCATCGTCGGCATGGTCGCCGCCGCGGAGAAGGCTCTCACCGAGGGCATCGCCGACCAGCCGCGCCAGGCCGCGCTCCGCGACCGGCTCTGGGCGGGCATCCAGCAGGTCGAGCCGCGCGCGATCCGCAACGGCGCGCCGAACGATCTTTCGCTCGGCAATACCTTGAACGTGAGCTTCCCCGGCGTGGATGGCGAGGCGCTCCTCATCGGCCTCGACCTGGAGGGCGTGTGCGTCTCCAGCGGGTCCGCCTGCATGGTGGGCTCCGTGCAGCCCTCCCACGTGCTCATCGCCATGGGCGTCGCGCCCGGCGTGGCGTCGTCCACCGTACGCTTTTCGCTTGGCCTCGCGACCAAAGAGGCCGATATCGATCACTGCCTGCGTGCGCTGGCGTCTGTCCTCGCACGGCAGGCGCAAATCGCAGCCGCCTGATGAAACACACGCAACTTTTGCTGAAGTTCAGCCGCAGCATCATGCGGAGCCTCAGCCTCGTGCCCGACCTCGCCGTCGTGGCCGAAAAGAAGTCGCCCCCACCGCGCAAGCCCAAGCCCTCCACCCGCCGCGAACTCCTCCTCGAGGCCCTCGCCGCCGAGCTCCTGCGCGCCGCCGGGTGCCACGACCTGAAGGTCGAGGTGTACTGGAACTCCCGCCTGCGCACCACCGCCGGGCTCGCCTCCTGGCGCGATCACGCGATTTACCTGAATCCCCGCCTCATGGACGTCTCGCAGGACGAGGTGCAGCGCACGCTGCGCCATGAGCTGGCCCATTTCCTCGCCCAGCACCGGGCGGGCCGCCGCCGCATCGCCGCCCATGGCGCGGAGTGGAAGCGCGCCTGCGCCGATCTCGGCATCCCGCGCGAGTCGCGCTGTCACGACCTCCCCTTCAAGCGCGCCAAGGTCGCCCGCCGCTACTTCTACGCCTGCCCCGAGTGCGGCACCCAGCTCGCCCGCGTGCGCCCGCTGAAGCGCCGCGTCGCCTGCCTGCGGTGCTGCCGCGCCCACAATCACGGCCAGTACCACGACCGCTTCCGCTTCGTGCAGATCGAGCCGCCCAAGAGCATCGCGGCGTAACCCCGCTGGAGGCTCCGGGTTATCCCGTCCGCCGGGTCAAATTCGCGCCTCGGCGCAGGATATCTTTCCGCCCTCGGCGCAACCGGTGCTCTTTGACAAGGTCTTAAGCTTAGAGCGGATTAAGAAAATCCGGCGCGTTTCCGCCCCATATCGAGAAGATTCCAGCCATGTCGCGGCACCTCCCGGCGGCGGGCTGCCTGCCTGCTCGATCTCCCTCCGAGGCAGGGGGCCATCCGCCGATTCCTCCTTTTCCGAAGCCGCTCGGAGGGCCTTTTTGCCATTTTCCGACATCGTTCCAAGATTTCCCTTCCGATCAGGCCGGGATCGTGCCTAAAAGGGCGCTCCAGATTCTTCCCCACATGAGTCAAAGCATCGAATCCGTTCTCACGGAGAAGCGCGTTTTCAAACCCTCCCGCGAATTCTCAAAGCAGGCGAAAATCAAAAACTTCGCCGAGTACAAAAAGCTCTACGACGAATCCATCAAGAACCCGGAGAAATTCTGGGGAAAGCAGGCCGCCGAGCTGCTTTGGAACAAGAAGTGGACGAAGGTCCTCGACTGGAAGGCCCCCTTTGCCAAGTGGTTCGTCGGCGGCAAGCTGAACGTCAGTGAGAACTGCCTCGACCGCCACCTCAACGGCCCGCGCCGCAACAAGGCCGCCATCATCTGGGAAGGCGAGCCCGGCGAGAAGCGCACGCTCACCTACCACCAGCTCCACCGCGAGGTCTGCGTTTTTGCGAACATCCTCAAGCGCAATGGCGTGAAGAAGGGCGACCGCGTCCTCATCTATCTCCCGCACATCCCCGAGGCCGCCATCGCCATGCTGGCCTGCACCCGCATCGGCGCGATCCACACCGTCGTCTTTGGCGGCTTCAGCGCCGAGAGCATCAAGGACCGCCTCGCCGACAGCGGCGCGACCTGCGTGGTCACCGCCGATGGCAGCTACCGCCGCGGCCAGGCCGTGACGTTGAAACAAAACGTCGACCGCGCGCTGGAAGGCAACACCGCCGTGAAGCGCGTCATCGTCTTTCGCCGCGCCAACATGGACATCCACATCACGGAAGGCCGCGATGTGTGGTGGCACCGCGAGGCGGATTACGTCTCGGCCGACTGCCCGCCCGTGCCGCTCGACAGCGAGCACCCGCTCTTCATCCTCTACACCAGCGGCTCGACCGGTAAGCCCAAGGGCATCCTGCACACCACCGGCGGCTACCTGCTCGGCTCGCTGCTCACGACGAAGTACGTCTTCGACATCCGCGAGGAGGATATCTACTGGTGTACCGCCGATGTCGGCTGGATCACCGGCCACAGCTACGTCGTCTACGGGCCCCTCGCCCTCGGGGCCACCTCGCTCATGTACGAGGGCGCGCCGAACTGGCCGCAGAGCGACCGCTTCTGGGACATCATCGCCCGCTACGGCGTGAATATCTTTTACACCGCGCCGACCGCCATCCGCTCGTTCATCAAGTGGGGCGACGAATGGCCGGCCAAGCACGACCTCTCCTCCCTCCGCCTCCTCGGCACCGTCGGCGAGCCGATCAACCCCGAGGCCTGGATGTGGTTTTACGAGAAGATCGGCGGCGGCCGCTGCCCGATCTCCGACACCTGGTGGCAGACCGAGACCGGCGCGCACATGATCACGCCCATCCCTGGCGCGACCCCGCTCAAGCCCGGCACGGCCACGCTGCCCTTCTTCGGCATCGACGCCGCCATCGTGGATGACAACGGCAAGGAAGTCGGCCCCAACGAGGGCGGCAAGCTCGTCATTCGCAAACCCTGGCCCTCCATGCTGCGCACCATCTACGGCGACAAGGCCCGATACAAGAAGCAGTACTGGAGCGAGGTCAAGGGGTGCTACTTCACCGGAGACGGCGCGCGCCGCGACAAGGATGGTTACTTCTGGATCGTCGGCCGCATCGACGACGTGCTCAACGTCGCCGGTCACCGTCTCGGCACCGCCGAGGTCGAGAGCGCCCTCGTCTCCCATGAATCCGTCGCCGAGGCCGCCGTGGTGGGCCGTCCCGACGAGATCAAGGGCCAGGGCGTCGTCGCCTTCGTCACGCTCAAGACCGGCATCAAGGCCACCGAGGACCTCTCCGAGAAACTGCGCAAGCACGTCGGAGCCGTCATCGGCCCCATCGCCAAGCCCGACGAGATCCGCTTCGCCGAGGCGCTGCCCAAGACCCGCTCCGGCAAGATCATGCGCCGCCTGCTCAAGCAGATCGCCGCAGGCAACGCCGTCACGGGCGACACGACCACGCTGGAAGACTTCAGCGTCCTCGCCAAGCTCCGCGCCAGCGACGAATAAGAAACCTCTCTCCCGCAAGGAAAGCCCCGCCGCGAGCCACCCGCCCGCCGCGGGGCTTTTCCGTTTTGCCCGGCAGCGCCGCCTTCTGTATTCTCAAAGGAACATGCGGCTCCCCCTCCTGCTCCTCTGCGCCGCCCTCGCCTCCTGCGCAGCACCTCCCAAACCCGCGCCGCCGGAAATGGTATTCGATTGCAAATCTTCCAATGCCATCAAAAAGAAGGTGAACGCGATCTACTGGTCGCGCTCCGACCCCCACAGGATACAGAAGGCCGCAGAAGCCTTGCTGGCATTATCTTCCTCCCCCTCCGTCAACGACCGAAGGGGGGCTGCCTATACCACTGGGGAAATGAGCTATCTGTTCGACCCCCAGTTCGTCCAGACGCTGCTCCTGATGCACCTCAACGATCCCGACTCGGGCGTCCGATTCCTCGCCCTCCAGGAATTCACATGCACAGGATATGACTCCACATTCCTCAAGCCCATCCTTCCCAAGCTCAAAGAACTCCGCCACGACCCGGAGCCCAAGGTTCGCGACTCAGCACGACGCCTTTGCAAGCGCGCAAGCCACTACTATATAATTTTTTAGAATCGCCATCTCCCCGACCTATCTCTCCCAACCACCGCTGCCTCCGCCGCACAAATCCGAAAACTTCCGACTTCCGCGATCCTGCCTCCGACTTCCCGCCGCTCCCCCAGCCCTCCGCTTGGTTCCATCCGGCCCCGGCCATTGCCCCCGCCACAAAGCCGCCCCCTCGTCCTCAAATCGTCCCGCCGCCCCGGCCCAGCGCCCACCGCTTTGCGACCTTCGCGACCTTCTGTAAAAGCCTTCCTGCCTTTCCTTCGTTCCCTTCGCTTCCTCCTTGTTCAACCCTTCTGCCTTTCCGTCTTCCTAAAGCCGCACTCCCATCACCACCCCGCCCCTCCGCCACACAAATCCGAAAAACTTCCCACTTCCGCGATCCCACCTCCGACTTCGTCATCTCCCCTTGCGCGCCGCATCATCCGGGCGGAGATTTGAGCAGGGCCGGTTCCCCGGAACGGAACACCCCCGGCCCGCAGACGAGCCATGAAATGGAACGCACTCCGCCGCTGGCTGGGAGTCGGATTATCCTCCCTCGCCTCGATCTTTGCCGGTCACCAGCTTCACGCCACCCCCGTCACCACCGGCGACGCAAAGCCCAAGCCCCGCAACGGCAAGGACCCCGTGCGTAATGGCAGCAGCTCCGGCGGCGCCTTCGCCGGATTCAGCCTCTTCCCCCTCTCGAACGCCGGGAAAACCGTCCGCCAGTACCCCTGGCGGTATTCCATCGTCACCACCACCTTCTGGGTCGGCGAGCGCCCCACGGAAAACAACCCCGTCCCCAACCACAAAAGCTGCTGGGACCCGCAATGGGCCCGCAACTACGGCGGCACCGACACGCCGAAAAAATCCGCCCGCACCCCGTCCTACACGCCCGCCGCCTTCACCCCGCGCCAGAACCCCTTTTACATCGCCCTCCCCTACAACGACGTCACCTCGCAGGGCCTCAAGCCCGAGACCTCCAGCGTCATCCCGTGGTTCTCCGAGGAGTACAAGGGGCCGAAGGACTCCGTCTGCAAAGGCCGCTGGATCGCCATCCGGTTCAAGGACCGCGTCTGCTACGCGCAGTGGGAGGACGCCGGCCCGTTCCGCACCGACCACTGGCAGTACGTCTTTGGCAACGAACGCCCCAAGCCCAACCTGAACAAAGGCGCGGGCCTCGACGTCTCGCCCGCCGTCCGCGACTTCCTCGGCATGAACGACACCGACGTGACCGACTGGAAATTCGTCGAGTTCGCCGACGTCCCGCAAGGCCCCTGGTCCGCCTTCGGCGACAACAACACCTTCGTCATCAACCGCCGCGCCCAACTCCAGCGCGAAGCCGCCGTCAGCGCCGAGCCAGGAAAGTCACGAGCGAAGGCGGCGGTGGAGTAGGGAACGAGCAGAAGCGCATATCGATGACGACCAAAGACATCATCAATACCTGCTAGCCATACAGGCATCGAATGTTCCTGCCGAGAGCCCCAACAGCCATAAGCTTGCCGTTCGAATTTAAATAAGGTAGCAGTGAAGGATGGCTGGCATTAGCCGCAACACAGTTTGGTCTTTCGATCTCGGAAAGGCATCCATTGGAGAAGCCATTCGTGACTTAGAAACCAATTCTTTTCTTCATATTGCTTCTCTACTTATTCCATCTGAGTTTGCTTCAACTAAAGATGCCCGCAACCGCCGACGAATGCATCGGACCCGAATGGCGCATAAAGCGCGCGAAGCATGGCTCGATGAAGTCTGGAGAGCTACTGGACAAGAACCGCTGAAAAAACGAACAGTCTGGCAAAACCCAGAGACAAAAAAATGGGAGTTAAAGCACCCCGCCGACGAGCGATTGGAGCGCGAATTCCCCACCAAAGACGATACGACTTGCTATACATCCTGCCTGCTACGCATTAAACTTCTTTCCGGGGAAAGACTGGAGCCATGGCAAATTTATAAGGCACTTTATTCCTCAATTCAAAGAAGAGGATATGACCCGGATATCCCGTGGAAAGCAAGAGAGTCTCGAAGACGTGAACAGGGAAAAGAAAACGAGGAAGAAACGGGAACTCGGGAGCGAATGGAGGCTTACGTAGATGAATTGAATGCGATGAGCCCGCTTCAATTGGAATTCCAGCTTCCGAGCTATTTCGACGCCTGGAAGATGGGCCTTTGGAACCCCAAAAATCCCACAGAACTCAAAGATCGAATTGATTGCCACGCCCAAAGTACGCGGAACAAAATCGTTCCCCGATGGCTGGTTGAGAAAGAAATTCGTCTCCTAGCTGAAAACGCGGGAAAACAGATTCCCGAGCTAGCGGGTAAATCTGACTACCTCTTGTGGGGACCAACTCGTCGCCCTTACGCATCTTACGATTGCTCTGTTCGAAAGGAGTTTGGACTGCGGGAGGGCAGCGTGACCGACTGGCAAGGCGTGGTAGGACAGAAGACACCGAGATTTGATAACCGCATCATTGAAAAATGTACGCTTATCCCTCGACTAAATGTCTGCAAGATCAAGAGCGATGGAAAGAACCCTCTCCCGGAATCGCGGATTGTTTTTGAGACGACTTTCCTGATGAAGCTCAAAAACATGCGTGTACAACAAGGCCCGACCGAGCAACGAGGGTTAAGCGCCGCAGAGATCAATGCGATTTTCAAAGATGAAAAGTTTAGGAGCTTCAAGATCACAGAGGCTCAATGGAACAAACTCTGTATTTCCATGGGGGTGCGCCCACAACCCGGCTATGAAACGGTCGATCCTCCTCGCAGTGGGGGGCGCAGCCGGTTCTGCCGTACTTCACTGGAAATTCTGAAGCGGCTGATTCTGTCAGGGAAGAATCCGCCGGAATTTCTTGAAGAGGAGCTTCGTAGACTAAACGGAAATACTGACCCGAAGCGCGGACTCATAGCAGATGACTTAAAATTCATCGAAAAAATGGGCTCCACATGGGAAGAAATCCATATCCCCAATCAAAGACTGGAAGCAATCCTTCAGCTGGCAGGGGGAGCCGATGCAGCGGTAAGGCAAATCATCGGATCTCAAACTGACCCAATCGTTCGGCATCGCCTGGATATCTTTTATCAGCGCCTTCAGTCACTCCGAGAAGCATATGGAACGCCAAAGAGTGTGGTGATCGAGTTTGTCAGGGAGGACTTCATGGGGAAAAAAGCTGTCATCGAATACCGGGCCTTTTTAAAAAAACGCGAGGCCGAGCGCAAACGGGCGCGTGAAGATGCCGCCAAGACCGGCTCGACCGAACGCAGCGCCGCCCTGAAGCTGGAACTATTGCGAGAGCAAGGGGGCATTTGTCTCTACACGGGCTCCGCCTTAAAAGAAACGGCCCTTGAACAGTACGAAATCGACCACATCGTACCCCGTTCGAAAGGGGGACCCGACGCTGTAATCAATTATGTGCTGACGTTGCGCTCCGCGAACGACGAGAAGGGCGATAGGACTCCATTCGAATGGCTTTCCAGAACCAATCAGTGGGACGCCTATGTGCAAAGAGTGGATTCTCGCGGAACTGTACTCAGAAACAAAAAGACCAAACTGCTTCTCAATGAAAACGCCTCAGAGTTGGCAGAACGTTATACGGCTCTGGCAGAAACAGCCTGGATAGCCAAGCTATCTCAGGCAATTCTTGATGCCTTTTTCGGATGGAAGAACGGCGTTGACGATGAAGGTCGGAAGCGGGTGATTTCCGTGAATGGTGGTCTGACCGCCAGAATCCGCCGCAAGTATCAGCTTAATTCCATTCTCAACCCGAGTCTGAACGAGGAGGAAGCCGAAAAGAAAAACCGTTCAGACAAGCGTCATCATGCGCTTGATGCGATGGTGATCAATTTCATTCCCAGTTGGACACGTGATACGGCCAAAGAGCATTTCTTCCGATTTCCTAGCGGAATACACCGTGAAACGTTTGTCCAACAGATTGCCAACGTAACTCCGCGAAATCTTTGTTTGGAGAAACCCACTCTGACAGAAACCATTTATGGAGCCCGCCGAGGCGATCAAGGTCTCGTCATCGTGCAGCGAGCCAAGATCGTCGATCTAGCTTACAGGTCAATTACTCCTTCCAAATCGGTCTATGACCTGACCTACGCTGCGAAGCAGTTTAAAGCCATCCGGGACGCCCACATCCGACGTTTGCTCGAAGATTTTCTGAAAAGAAATCCCACCGAGCAAGACTGGCAGGAATTCTGCGCAAGTTTCGCCCTACCTCGACGAGATGGAACTTTAGGCAGTCGAGTTGCTCAGGTGACGATGAACATCGGTTCAGCCAGCGAATATAAAGACCTGTCCAAAGACGAGTCAGGATCTTGGCGAAGAGGCAAACGCCATCGCGGCCAGATCGTCTATTTGACTGATGGAAAACCAAAAGTAAAACCCATCTATGCGTTCGAATCCGAACAGGAAGCGCTAAAGGAGTTACTTTTAAGCGGTGCGAAAATTGTCGGAATTTTCCGATCTACATGTGCGGTAAGACTGACCGAAGCGGTAACGCATCCCAAGACACCGCTCGTCGCAGGGCTATACGTACTCAATACGATTCGCGAGGACGCTTTCGCCGTCCTAACAGACCGCAGCGGTGCTAGGTCTCAGCCAATATCTCTGAACAAGCTGCTAGCGGCTGGTTTCCAGCGAGTCGAAAGCTTGGAAATATAGAATATGAGCTTTCATATCCTCCACGTCCTGCAACATGGATCCGTCCTGTCAAAAGATCGGGGGTTTATTGTTTGCAAGGCGCACGACGGAGGAGAGCGGCGGCTTCCCCACGAGGATCTGCGAGCGGTAGTGATCGCGGCCCGAGGCGTCACACTCACATCGAATTTCATCTCCTCGGTGCTGGAAGAGGACGGGATCATCCTTCACTGCAATGATCGATATCAGCCGTGCGGGTATTCCGCCCCGCTGACGCGAGTAGTGGATCAAAAGGCCTTTATTAATCAAGTGTCGCGACCCAGACATCTCAATGGGAGGATTTGGCAACGGCTCTTGAAAGGGAAGACAACAAATCAGCGCAACGTCCTCGCTCGCAGCGAGATCAGCAGCCCGCATCTGGATTTGGCACTACGCACTGGGTATATTGATGAAGGCAACTGCGCAAAGCGATACTGGCAGCTTTATTTCCCCTCCATTGGCTGGACGGCAACAAGGCGTGACCGCAAAGAAAATACCACGCCAAATCAGATGCTGAATTATGGTTACGCTGTACTAGCCGCATTGTGTCACCGAAGCCTCATTGTCCATGGATTGACACCCGCACTCGGCGTGAAACATGCGACCCGCTACCGTTCGGACCCGCTAGTGTACGATCTGATGGAGCCTTTTCGTCCAATCGTCGACTGCTTGTTGGCGGATTTTATGACAGAGCCGGACGTAAGTATAAAAATCTGGGCTCGGAAGGTGGGAAACGAACTCCGCGATCATCGCGTCCATCACGAACGATATTCACTCAAATTGATGGATGCGATTGATGCTTGCGCCAGTTCGATGGCGCGAAGCTACGCTGCCCTGAGCGTTGAGCCGTTCTGGGTTCCCGAGCTGTGATTGAAAAACGGAGTCCTTTTCGCATGGGATGGGTGATTGCCATGTTTGATCTACCGGTGTTGACCGATGCAGAGAAACGTATGGCCACACGGTTTCGCAAAGATCTCCTGGATCATGGATACCTCATGCTACAATTCAGCGTATACGCCCGCCCCTGTGTAACTTACGAACAGATGGACAAGCACATCGCACAGGTAAAGGGGTTTACCCCGGCAGCCGGCAATGTGAGGCTTATGTTTATAACCGACGAGCAGTGGGGAAAAAGCGTGACGGTCATTGGCCCCAATTATCAGCAGGGCAAGCGAGCTATCGACCCGGAAATGCCCAAACAAGTCGAATTTTGGGAATAAAAGAAAAAAACATCGTTCGGACGTGCTATGCAGTGGTCCGAACGATGTTAAATCAGTTGAGACTTCACCCCCCGGCGGAGTCACTTTCTGCTGTAAGAGTGTATCTTTCAGCCCCTTCTGTCCATCCTATTCTATCGAACTTCGCCGGGGGGTGAAGTCAGAACCCGCTGAGAAATGGGAAAAGAACCTTCCCAATTCTATCGAACTTCGCCGGGGGGTGAAGTCAGAACTCTAGTGCCGTCATCCGTGCGCGTTCTGCCATTCTATCGAACTTCGCCGGGGGGTGAAGTCAGAACCCTGGATCGGGAAGGGAACGTATCGACTCTATTCTATCGAACTTCGCCGGGGGGTGAAGTCAGAACCAGAGCCATGCCGTCAACGATCAATCGGAATTCTATCGAACTTCGCCGGGGGGTGAAGTCAGAACCTGAATGACGA
>Ga0209935_1000683_pt1 | contig 72003 bp, 68 predicted proteins | sample ThiBio_1000_plan_2_FD_183958 | JGI IMG/M metagenome (GOLD analysis project Ga0209935, IMG submission 183958) | Wastewater bioreactor microbial communities from Cape Town, South Africa - Thiocy_cont_1000_plan (SPAdes) | ecosystem: Engineered > Bioreactor > Thiocyanate-remediating >... | reverse complement strand
GCTATGGCGATGCGCCCGCCCAGCAGGTGGCCCATCGCGCCCACGTGATCGACATGACCGACGCATCGGCGTTGCGTGCGGTGGTCCAGGCCGAACGCCCGCACATCATCGTGCCGGAGATCGAGGCCCTGGCCACCGCCGAACTGCTGGAGATCGAAAAGGCGGGGCTTGCCACGGTCATTCCCACCGCGCGCGCCGCCCACATCACCATGAACCGCGAACGCATCCGCCGCCTGGCGGCCGAGGAGCTGGGCCTGCCCACCTCGCCTTACGCCTTTGCCTCCTCGCTGGAGGAATTGCAGGCGGCTACCGTCCGCATCGGCTATCCCTGTTTCGTCAAGCCGGTGATGTCGTCCTCCGGCAAGGGCCAGTCGCGGCTGAAATCGCCCGACGACATCGGTCCCGCCTGGCAAAAGGCGCTTGAAGCGGGGCGCGTGCGCGAGGCGCGGGTGATCGTGGAAGGCGAGGTCCGTTTCGACTTCGAGATCACCCAGCTTACCGTGCGCTCCGTCGACGGCACCCATTTCTGCGAACCCATCGGCCATGTGCAGAAGGAGGGCGACTATGTCGAATCCTGGCAGCCCCAGGCGATGGGCGAGGCGGCGCGCGCGAAGGCCCGCGAGATGGCGGGCGCGGTCACCGGCGCGCTGGGCGGGCGCGGCATATTCGGCGTCGAACTGTTCGTGAAGGGCGAAGAGGTCTGGTTCTCCGAAGTCAGCCCTCGCCCGCACGATACCGGTCTTGTCACGCTGATCAGCCAGTATCAGAGCGAATTCGCCCTGCATGCCCGCGCCATCCTCGGCCTGCCGGTGAATTGCGACATGTGCGCGCCCGGCGCCTCGGCGGTGATCTATGGCGGCGTGGAAGCCGGCGCGCTGAAATTCGACGGCGTGGCCGAGGCGCTGGCCGTGCCGCACAGCGAACTGCGCCTGTTCGGCAAGCCGCAAAGCTTCGTCAAGCGCCGCATGGGGGTGGCGCTGGCCCGGGGAAGCGATACCGACCAGGCACGCGCCCGCGCCGCCAGGGCGGCGGCGGCCATCCATCCCCGTGCCGTCACATAACCATCAGCATAAATTCACATTCCGATGGGCAGCAATTAACCGCCGATCCATTGGTCTTGCCTAGCTTTCCGCCGTCAACAGGCGGGGCACCCGGGCAGTACCATGGGCGATACGACAAGGGCCGCAGATGTCCATCTGACGGCTGGACTGCTGGCGGCGCGCACCCCGGCATTCGCGCAGGAAACCAACTGCGGCGAGGTGTTCGACTGGTTCCTCGACCACCCCGAAATCCCGGCCATCGCCATTCTGGACAGCGCTACCGGCGCGGTGCTGGGGCTGGTCAACCGCTTCATCTTCTTTGCCCGCTATGCGCGGCAATATTCCCCCGAACTGTTCAGCCGCAAGTCGATCCTGAAGCTGGCCAACCCCCGCCCGCTGGTGGTGGACAGCGAGATGCCCATCGCGGGCCTGGGAAGCATCCTTCTGGAGGAAAACCCCGACGCGCTGATAGAGTGTTTCGTGGTCACCCGGAACGGCCGCTATCTGGGGGTAGGGACCGGGGAGGCCCTGCTGACCGCCAAGGTACGCCTCCTGCAGGAGCGCGAGGCCGAACTTTCCCGCGCGCTGACCGCCGAAACCACGGCCAACAAGGCCAAGAGCGACTTCCTGGCCCTGATGAGCCATGAGCTGCGCACTCCCCTGAACGCCATCATCGGCTTTTCCGAAGTGCTGCACACGGAGATGTTCGGCGCCCTGGGCAATGCCCGCTACAAGGAATATGCGCGCGACGTGCATGGCGCGGGCCGCCACCTGCTGGCACTGATCAACGACATCCTCGACCTTTCCAAGGCCGAGGCGGGGCGTTTCGAACTGCATTGCGAGGAGATCATGCCCGCCGACGTGATCGGCGAATGCCTGCGGCTGACCCGTGAAAAGGCGCGCGATGCGGGGTTGCGCCTTACCTGCGATCTGGCGCCGGGACTGCCCAATCTCATGGCTGACCGGCTGCGGTTCAAGCAGATACTGCTGAACCTGTGTTCCAACGCCATCAAGTTCACGCCCCAGGGCGGGGCGGTGCATGTCGGTGCCCGCTTCCAGCCCGACGGACAGTTCGTGGTGGAGGTACGCGACACCGGGGTCGGCATGGCGCCGGAACAGATCCCGATCGCGCTGGAACCGTTCCGCCAGATTGCTTCCCCGCTGGCGCGTCACAAGGAAGGCACCGGCCTTGGCCTGGCGCTGGTCAAGTCGTTGGTGGAATGCCACGACGGCGTGCTGAAGATCGAAAGCGCACCCAATGTCGGCACGGCAGTGCGCGTATACCTGCCAAATTCGCGCACGGTGCGCCGCGCGACGGCGCTCTCGGCCTGAATGATAACCCTCTAGGTCGGATTCTCGAGGCTGAAGACCTCCGCATCGTCATTATAGGAGAACAGCTCGCTGAAGCGGGCCCATGACACCACCGTCTTCAATGTTTCTTCCGCGGCATCTTCGGCCATATGGTCTTCGAGTTCGTCCAGGAAGCGGGCTCTGGGCGCCGAATGGCTGGCGCGCTCGTCCAGCACCTTCTTGATGTGCGCGGCCAGCGGCACATAGCTCTGCAGGGCACGCGAGAATATTTCCTTGCGCTCGTTCAATTCGGCATCGGCGAAGCGCTTGCCCATATGGGTCAGCTTTATGTCGCCGCCTTCCACCTCGGCCAGCCTGAGAAGCTGCATCGCTTCGGCGACCGGAAACAGCTCATCGACTTCCAGTTCCTGTTCATAGGCCACGTCCGGCAAGTCGGCCTTGCCGCCATAGGGTGGCGCGGCCAGCGCCTCGATCAGGCCGGAAATCTGGTTGGGCGAAACATGGGTCAGCGGCATGCCGATGCCCTGCGGTCCCACCATCTGCGCGGCGCGCAAGCGTTCCACCCGCCGGGCGGTCATCTCGACATAGATGCGGTCGACATAATCCTCAAAAGCCGGGCTGGTGCGGTCGCGCGGCTGTGGCAGGTCGATCTTCAGTTCCGATGCCACGCGGCCCGGGTTGGACGAGAACATCAGCACGCGGTCGCACATCTGCACGGCTTCCTCGATATTGTGCGTGACCAGGATGATGCCCTTGATGGGGAGTTGCCGCTTGTCCCACAATTCTATCAGGTCGGTGCGCAGATTTTCGGCGGTCAGCACGTCCAGCGCGCTGAACGGTTCGTCCATCAGCAGGATGTTGGGATGAACCACCATGGCGCGGGCAAATCCCACCCGTTGGCGCATGCCGCCGGAAAGCTCGCGCGGATAGGCGCTCTCATAGCCGTCAAGGCCGATCAGATCGATGGCGGCCAGTGACCGGGTGCGGATGTCCTGCAACGGAAGGCCCTGCGCCTCCAGCCCCAGCTGGACATTCTCCAGCACCGTCAGCCAGGGAAACAGGGCGAAGCTCTGGAAGACCATGGCCACGCCCCGCGCCGGACCTTCGATAGGTGCCCCCAAATAGGTCAGTGTGCCGCCCTGGGGTCGGGCCAGGCCCGCGATCAGCCGCAGGAGCGTGGACTTGCCCGAACCCGACCGGCCCAGCAGTCCCACGATCTCGCCTTCGCGCAGAGTGAGGTTGACGTCGTCCAGTACCAGAAGCTCGTCGCCGCTGCCGCGCGGGAAGGTGCGCCGCACATGTTCGACATTCAGCAGGTCAGCCATGATGTCCTCCCGGTATGACCGCGAACCCTAAAGGGTTCGCCGCGCGACCAATGAATCAGGTTAGCCGGAATTTGCGCTCGGCGTACCAGTAGAGCGGGCGCCAGAACAGGCGGTTCACCACCACCACAAAGAAGCTCATGACCGCCGTGCCCAGCACCACGTTGCGGAAATCTCCCTGGGCCACGGCATTGGCGATATAGGCGCCCAAACCATGCGCATGCAGCGTGCGCGTGCCCCAGCTTGCTACCTCCGCCACGATGGAGGCGTTCCACGATCCTCCCGAAGCCGTGATGGCCCCGGTGACGTAATAGGGAAACACCGCGGGCAGCGCGACCTTTCGCCACCATAGCCAGTTGCGCACACCGAAATTGTCGGCGGCGTCGCGCAGTTCCTGGGGGATGGCGCTGGCCCCGGCGATGACATTGAACAGGATGTACCACTGGGTCCCAAGCACCATCAGGGGCGAAAGCCAGATGTCCGGATTGAGATTCCAGAATACGATCAGGGATACCACCAGCGGGAACAGGATGTTGGCGGGAAAAGCGGCCAGGAACTGGGCCACCGGCTGCACGATGGCAGTCAGGTGGGGCCGAAGCCCGACATAGATTCCGATCGGCGTCCAGATCGCGCTGGCGATGGCGATCAGCACCAGAACCCGCACCAGGGTAATGAAACCCAGGCCCATGGCGGTGGCAGCGTCGCCCCAGCTCAGATTGGCATGGCTGAAGGCATAGATGCGCCAGACGGCATATAGACCCAGCGCCGACAGGATGGCGTACCAGATGATGGTGCTTGCACGGCTTTCCGCCTCACGGGTGGCGGCGCGAATGCCGAAGCTGGGCGGCTGCCAACGGTATGACCAGCGTATCATCTGCTCGAACGGCGTGGTCAGCAGGTCCAGAAGGCGCGAGCGGCGGTAGACCGTAAGCGCCCAGGACTGGGGGGCCTCCTCGGACGGCTCGCTGCCGACGCGGAAGCGGTCGGCCCAGGCGACCAGCGGGCGGAACAGCAGCTGGTCATAGACCAGAATCACCACCAGCATGGCGCCGATGGCGTACAGGATGGCCGGCAGGTTCCGCTGGGCGATCGCCACCGCGATCCAGCTGCCGATGCCGGGCAGGGCGATGTTGGTCTTGCCCACGCTGATCGCCTCGGAAATGGTCACGAAGAACCAGCCGCCCGACATGCTCATCATCATGTTCCAGACCAGCGGCGGCAGCGCGAACGGCGCCTCGATCCGCCAGAAGCGGGCCCAGGCCGAAAGGCCGAACATCCGGCCCGCCTCGGTCAATTCCTCCGGTACGGTGCGCAGCGACTGGTAGAACGAAAAGGCCATGTTCCAGGCCTGGCCGGTGAAGATCGTGAAGACGCAGGCCAGTTCCGCCCCCAGGACGCGGCCTGGCGACAGCGACAGAAACCAGACGATGGTCACGGAAAGAAAGGAGAGGATCGGCACCGACTGGAGGATATCGAGCAATGGAACCAGCAGGGTCCCGGCCCGGGGATTCTTGGCCGCCCAGGTGGCATAGGTGAAGGTGAAGATCAGCGAGACGCCCATGGCGATCAGCATCCGAAGCGCGGTGCGGACGGCATAGCCGGGCAGGTCCCAGATGTTCAGGACCAGGCTGTGGCCGGTGATGGAACTCAGCGGATGGACAAGAAAGCGGCTGGCGTCGGCAAAGGCCACCAGGAATCCCAGCACCAGCGCCGCCGCCAGCAGGTCCCAGCGGCTGGGCAGCAGGCGGCGCGCTTCGATCGAGACGGGCGGCAGGATTTTCATGTCCGGCAGGCCTCGGAAGGGTGGTTGGCGCGAAGATCTGGGTGCGGAAAGCGGCGCGATCCGCGAGCGGAGACAACCACTTTGCCGGTTGCGGGGAAAGCGAAGATTTCATGCCGGTGGGGGGCAGGGATGCCGCACCGCGGGCGGGAAGTTTATGTTGTAATCAAGGAGTTACCGGGAAGCGGAGCCGCGGGGCCCGGATGCCCACAGAAACCCCCTATGCGGACCTTGCGCGGGGCGTGACATCCAGCGTAAAACCGCGCAAACGAAGACAAAAACGGTTGATTTGTCCGCTGGTTAACAGCCCGTTAAGGCTCTTCGTGGATGCTGGCTGACTGTATCAATACCGGTAAATCGGCGGGCGGAACGGCGAAAGGTCAATGACGAACGGCGCGCATATCGAATGGATGAAGGACGGCGCTGCCGCCTTTGCGTCCTTGCGCGCATGCACTCAGCCCCGTCCTTCCCGAAGCTCGTCGCGCGCGCTGCTTCTGCTTCTTAGCCGCCCCTAGGCGCCGTCTGGCGCGCGAATGGTTCGCGCGCGGGTGTTTAGGGGATCGATGCAAAGGAGAAATGAAAGTCGCGGACCTGCGGCGAACAGAAGGACAATTGGTCATGACCACGAATACAGATACCGAAACGGCGCCGATTCAAATCTTCGATACCACCCTGCGTGACGGCGAACAGTCGCCCGGCGCGGCGATGACGCATGAAGAAAAGCTGGAGATCGCCGCCCTGCTGGATGAGATGGGCGTCGACGTCATCGAGGCGGGCTTTCCCATCTCCTCGCCCGGCGACTTCAAGGCGGTGCAGGAGATCAGCAGGATCGTCAAGCGTGCCACCGTGTGCGGGCTGTCGCGCGCCGGTTTCAAGGATATCGATCGCGCCGGCGAGGCGCTGAAGGGTGCCCGCCGCCCGCGCATCCACACCTTCATCTCCACCAGCCCCGTGCACATGAAGCACAAGCTCAACATGGGCGAAAACGCGGTGCTGGAGGCGATCGGCGCCTCCGTCACAAGGGCGCGCAACTATACCGACGATGTGGAATGGTCGGCCGAGGACGCCACCCGCACGGTGCCCGATTTCCTGTGCCGCTGCGTGGATGTCGCCATCCAGTCCGGCGCCACGGTGATCAATGTGCCCGACACGGTGGGCTATTCCACGCCGCAGGAATTCTTCGACATCATCACGATGCTGCGCAGCCGCGTGCCCAATGCCGACAGGGTGATCTTCTCCACCCACTGCCACAACGATCTGGGCCTGGCGGTGGCCAACTCGCTGGCGGGTGTGCTGGCGGGCGCGCGCCAGGTGGAATGCGCGATCAACGGCATCGGCGAGCGCGCCGGCAACGCCGCGCTGGAAGAAGTGGTGATGGCGCTGAAGGTCAGGAAGGACATCATGCCCTTCCATACCAACATCAACACCACCCTGCTCAACCGCGCATCCAAGATGGTGTCCAACCACACCGGCATGCCGGTGCAGTACAACAAGGCCATCGTCGGCAAGAACGCCTTCAGCCACGAGAGCGGCATCCACCAGGACGGCATGCTCAAGAATGTCGAGACGTACGAGATCATGCGGCCCGAGGATGTGGGCGTGCAGTCGACCTCGCTGATGCTGGGCAAGCTGTCGGGCCGCCACGCCTTCCGCGACAAGCTGGAATCGATGGGCTATGTGCTGGACGAGACGGCTTTCCAGGACGCCTTCAAGCGCTTCAAGGAACTGGCCGACAAGAAGAAGCATGTCTTCGACGACGACATCGCCGCCCTGGTGGACGACGGGATCATGCGCGGCCATGACACGATCGTGATCAAGGCCCTCAGGGTGGAAGCGGGCACGGGCGTGGTGCCCACCGCCTCGCTGACCCTGGCCGTGGACGACCAGGTCAAGAGCGTGACGGTCTGCGGCGACGGCCCGGTGGACGCGATCTTCCGGGCGATCCGCGAGATCTATCCGCACGATGCCACCCTGCAGCTGTTCCAGATCAACGCCGTGACCGAGGGCACCGATGCCCAGGCCACGGTCAGCGTCCGGCTGGAGGAGAATGGCCGCACCGTTACCGGCAAGGCCTCCGACACCGACACGATGGCGGCCGCCGCTTATGCCTATGTCAACGCGCTCAACAAGCTGCTCGTCAAGCGGGAGAAGCTGGCCCCCGAGGCCCTCACGGTCGCAAGATGAAACGCGGATGACGGACACGGCCCCGGGATGAGCGAACCGGGGCCTCTTTTCAAGGGAATGGCGCTCGCAGGTTAACGATGGGCTTTTCCAGCTTTGGAACGGCCACTGATATGAAGGTAGGCGGTTCAGCATGTTCGGCAGTCTTCTTGGCGCGCTATCCAGCGACATGGCCATCGATCTTGGGACGGCGAACACGCTGGTCTATGTCAAGGGCCGCGGCATCGTGCTGAACGAACCGTCGGTCGTTGCCACCATCACCACCCGCGGCGGCAAGAAATCGGTCCGTGCCGTGGGCAACGACGCCAAGATGATGCTGGGCCGCACGCCCGGCAACATCGAAGCCATCCGGCCCATGCGCGACGGCGTGATTGCCGACTTCGAGGTGGCCGAGGAAATGATCAAGCACTTCATCCGCAAGGTGCACAACCGCCGTTCCTTTGCCAATCCCATGATCATCGTCTGCGTGCCCTCCGGCTCCACCGCCGTCGAGCGCCGCGCGATCCAGGAATCAGCACTGTCGGCTGGCGCGCGCCGGGTCTTCCTGATCGAGGAGCCGATGGCGGCGGCGATCGGCGCGGGTCTTCCGGTCAGCGAGCCCACGGGCTCGATGGTGGTCGATATCGGCGGCGGCACCACGGAAGTGGCGGTGCTGTCGCTGGGCGGCATCGTCTATTCGCGCTCCGTGCGCGTGGGCGGCGACAAGATGGACGAGGCGATCATCGCCTATATCCGCCGTCACCAGAATCTGCTGATCGGCGAGGCTTCTTCCGAGCGCATCAAGAAGGAGATCGGCTCCGCCGCCCTTCCCGCCGACGGCAATGGTGTGACCCTGGACATCAAGGGCCGCGATCTTCTGAACGGCGTGCCGAAGGAAATCACCATCACCCAGCGCCACATCGCCGAGGCATTGGCCGAACCGGTGGGCGCGATTGTCGAGGCCGTCAAGGTAGCGCTCGAAGCCACCCCGCCGGAACTGGCGGCGGATATCGTCGACAAGGGCATCGTGCTGACCGGGGGCGGCTCGCTCTTGGCCAACCTGGACCAGGTGCTGCGCGATGAAACCGGTCTTCCCGTCTCCATCGCCGACGACCCCTTGTCCTGCGTTGCGCTGGGCACCGGCCGCGTCCTGGAAAACACCAAAGGCATGCGTCACGTCCTGTCCACGGCATTCTAGAAAAGGCGGGGGAGGGGCCCGCAAAACCTGATGGCAAACGCCTGGAAGATCGCGCGCAAGAGCAATGCACAGCTTCCGCTGGTGATCGTGGTTGCGCTTGCGGTCGTCCTGGTGCTGCTGGGAAAAGCGCAATCCGGCCTCTTCGACCAGGCACGGGTCAAAATGACCGACTGGCTGGCGCCCGGGCTGGAGGTTGTGCGCGCGCCGATCCAGGGCTTCGACCGCTGGATGGGCTCCATCACCGATATCTTTTCGGTATACGAGGAAAATCTCAGGCTCAAGGAAGAGAACGCGCGCCTGCGCCAGTGGCGCAACGTTGCTATCGTGATGCAGAACCGGGTCGATCGCTACCAGAGCCTGCTCCATGCCGTGCCGGACCCCAAGCTCAACGCTGTCCTGGCGCGTGTCATCGGCCGCGCCAGCCGGCCCTTCGTGCAGACCCTGATACTCGATGCGGGCACCCGCAACCACGCCGGCCCGGGCGAGGCGGTGGTTGACGCCCGCGGCATGATCGGCCGCATCTATCTGTCGGGCAGCCGCACCAGCTGGGTGATCCTGCTGACCGATCCCAACAGCCGCATTCCCGTGACCGTGGCCGCCTCGGTGGGAAATGGCGGCACGGTCCAGGCAATCATGAGTGGCGACAATTCGCCCCGGCCCACGCTGGATCTGATGTCGCACACGGCCATGCTGCATGCCGGCGACCAGGTCGTGAGTTCCGGTGACGGCGGTCTTTTGCCTTACGGACTTCCGATCGGCACGGTGGTTCCCGGCAGCGGGGGAAGTTGGCGCGTGGCGCTTCTGGCCGATGCAGCCTCCACCCAGGACGTCGAGATTCTCAACTATTTCCAGGCGCCGGAAAAACCACCCGCGGCGGCCGAATTGCCCGCCGAGGCGGCCGGCCTGAAACCACTGGTGCCCCCCTCGCCCGAAACCCTGGCGACGCCCGGCCCTGCCGCCGGGGCACCCACCACGCCACCGGCACCTGTCCATGCGGCCGCGGCAATCCCACGTCCTGGCGCGCCCGCCGCGGACGCGCCCGCATCGCGCCAGCAGGCGCCGTCTGCGCCGCCCGACGGCGGGACGGAGTGACGGCCATGGCTCTGGAACGGGTCGCCGGCCATGGTACTGCGTTACGGATCGTCTCTGCGGCGGTACCCTTTCTCTGCGGGCTGGTCTTCTCCTTCTTCGCCAATATTCCCGTTTCCCTGACAAGCGGGCAGGTGCCTCCCCCGCTTCTGGCGCTGGTGCCGGTCTATTTCTGGTGTCTTGTCCGTCCGGACCTGATGACGCCGGCGGTCACCTTCGCCATCGGCCTGGCAGAGGACGTGCTGTCGGGCGGCCCGCCGGGCGTGTGGACCCTCGCCTTCGTGCTGACCTATGTGCTGGTGGCGCGTCAGCGTGACAGCTTCGCAAGCCTGTCGGGCCTGGCCGCTGTGCTCGGCTTTGCCAGCGCCGCCGCCATTTGTTGCGCGGTCGCCTGGTGCACGGTGGCGTTCCTGGCGCTTTTGACGCAAGGCGCCCACCTGCCGCCGATCGGTCCCATGGTCAGCGAGCTCGTGATAACAGTCATATTCTATGCGCCCACCGCGCTCTTGATGGGCTGGCTGCACCGCCGCCTGGTTGGTCCGTTGCGGAGCGACATCTGATGCCGCTCTTCGACAAGAAGGACAAGAGCCGTTACGCCACCTTCACCCGCCGCGCCGCCGGCATGGGCGGAGGCATGACGGCGATTTTTGCCATCCTGGCCGGCCGCCTCTACCAGCTGCAGATCCGCGACGGCAGCCAGTACATGGTGGAGGCCGAAGACAACCGCATTTCCGAGCGGCTGATCGTGCCGCCGCGCGGACGCATCCTGGACCGCTTCGGTACCGAACTGGCCAGCAACCGGCGCAATTATCGCGTGCTTCTGGTGTCCGAGCAGGCGACCGAAGGCGTCGCAAATGCGCTGGACAATATCGGCAAGGTGATCTTCCTCACCGACCAACAGAAAAAAAAGGTGATGCACGACGTCGCCATGAACAAGAAGTTCGTGCCGGTGCCGGTGGTCGAGAATCTGAGCTGGGAGGACTTCTCCCGCATCAACCTGCATCTGCCCTATCTGCCGGGAATTCAACCCGATGTGGGCGAGACCCGTGACTATCCCTTCGGGCCGCAGATGGTGCACGTCCTGGGCTATGTCGCCGCCGTCTCGCCCGAGGAACTGAAGCGCGATGACGATCCGTTGCTGTCGCTGCCAGGCTATCGCATCGGCAAGCGCGGAATAGAGCGCGAATATGAAGAGAATGTGCGCGGCACCGCCGGCGCCTCCCGCGTCGAGGTCAATGCCTATGGCCGCATCATCCGCGAGCTGGGCAAGAACCCCGGAACGCCGGGAGAGGATGTATGGCTGACCATCGACCGCCAGGTGCAGCAGGTGGCCAGCGAAAAGCTGGCAGGCGAAAGCGCCGCCTGCGTTGTCATGGACGTCACCAATGGCGATGTGATCGCGCTGGCGTCCACGCCGGGCTTCGACCCCAACCTGTTCAATGTCGGTCTGACGGGGGAAGAGTGGCGCGGGCTGACCACCAACGACCACAAGCCCCTGCTCAACAAGGTGATGGGCGGCACCTATCCGCCCGGCTCGACCTTCAAGCCCGCCGTCGCGCTGGCTGCGATCGAGGCGGGAATCGCCACGCCCGATTATCATGTCCATTGCAACGGCGTCTTCGTGTTCGGCGGCCATCAATTCCATTGCTGGCGCAAGGGCGGCCACGGTTCGCTGGACGTGGAAGGCGCGCTTCAGCACAGTTGCGACGTCTTCTTCTATGAAACCGCGCGGCGCGTGGGCATCGATCGCATCGCGGCCGCCGCCCGCATGCTGGGCCTGGGCGCGGCCACCGGCATCGAACTTCCGGGCGAGCGTTCGGGCCTAGTTCCCAGCCGCGAATGGAAACAGAAGACCTATCACCAGTCCTGGCAGCAGGGCGACACGCTCAGCGTCGGCATCGGGCAGGGCTATGTCACCGCCACGCCCCTGCAGCTGTGCGTGCAGGCCGCGCGCATCGCCTCTGGCCGCGCCGTCCTGCCCAGGCTGGTGCACAGCGTCGGCGCAAAGCTGGTCCAGAGGTCCGAGGCGCCCAGGCTGAATTTCAGCGACGAGGCCCTGGCCACGGTGCGCAGCGGCATGAACAAGGTGATGAACGATCCGGGCGGAACGGCCTATACTTGGCGTATCGCCCAGCCCGGCTTCGAGATGGCGGGCAAGACCGGCACCGCGCAGGTGCGCGTCTACAGCCGCGAGGAACATGCCCGCGGTATCACCAAGGACGCCCATCTGGACTGGAAGCTGCGCGACCACGGCCTGTTCATCGGCTTCGCGCCGGTGGATAGCCCGCGCTACGCCATTGTCAGCGTGGTCGAACATGGTGCCGTCGGCCATCCCCAGGTCGTCGCGGCGCACGACATCATGCTGTTCTGCCAGCAACGCGACCCGGCACGGCACCCGGCGGCCTGGCCGGTGACTTCGGCCGCCGCCTTCCAGCCCGAACAGTCCGGCAGGCAAAGCGCGATCATTCCGGCGTCTTACAAGGCGGGCGGCTGATGGCGCTTCGCCCCTACGCCGCCGCCAAGCGCACGCTCACCGTCGCCGACAAGCTGATGGAGATCAATTGGGGTCTGGTACTCCTGATCGTGCTGATCGCCATCGCCGGTATCGCCATGCTCTATTCGGTGGCGGGCGGCCATTTCCAGCCCTGGGCGCTGCGCCAGATCGGCCATTTCACCCTGGGCCTGATCGTGATGCTGCTGGCGGCGACCATCGACATCCGCATGTGGATGAGCCTGGCCTATCCCGCCTATGGCGTCGCACTGCTGCTGCTGATCGCAGTGGACGTTGTGGGCCATGTGGGCCTTGGCGCGCAGCGCTGGATCAGCCTGGGCCCTCTGGACCTGCAACCGTCCGAGCTCATGAAAATCAGCCTGGTGCTGGCCCTGTCGCGCTATCTGCACGGCAAGAGCGTCGAGGAAGTCTCCAAGCCCGTCCCACTGGCCATCGGCCTGGCCATGATCGCGGTGCCGGCCATCTTCGTGTTTTTGCAGCCCAACCTGGGCACCACCCTGATCATCGTTGCCGACGGCTGTTCGCTGCTGTTCCTGGCCGGGCTTTCCTGGTGGTGGATCGCCCCCACCCTGGCGGCGGTGGCCGCAGCGGTGCCGCTGGCCTGGCGCTTTTGGCTGCATGACTATCAGAAGGCGCGGGTGGAGACCTTCCTGAACCCTGAGGCGGACTCCCTGGGCGCGGGCTGGAACATCACCCAGGCCAAGATCGCCATCGGCTCGGGCGGCGTGTCGGGCAAGGGGTTCCTGCAGGGCACCCAGAGCCGGCTGAACTTCCTGCCCGAAAAGCAGACCGACTTCATCTGGACCAGCTTCTGCGAGGAATTCGGCTTTGTCGGCGCCCTGGCGCTGCTGATCCTGTTCGCGGTGGTGATCTTCTATGGCCTGCAGACCGCGATCAGCGCCCGCAGCCAGTTTGGCCGCCTTTTGGCGATGGGCGTGATCCTGAATTTCTTCTTCTACATCATGATCAACGGGGCGATGGTGATGGGCCTGATCCCCGTGGTGGGCATCCCCATGCCGCTTCTGTCCTATGGCGGCAGCGCCATGCTGACCGTGATGTTCGGCTTCGGCCTGCTGATGAGCGTGCATATCCACCGCCAGGTGGAGATTCCGCGCCATAGTGGTGGGATTATTTAATCACCCCCTCTGTCGCAGATCGGTCTGCGTGCCGCAGACCCATCGCTGCGACATCTCCCCCTTCGAAGGCGCTGGCGTGCCGAAGGGGGGAGGAAGCTGGCGGATGCGGCGGGTCGCCCGGCGGAATGCCGGGCTCGTGTTTTCTGGAATGGCCGGCGCCGGGCCGCGATGGCGCCGATTTCCCTGAATTTTCAGGGGTGTGGATGGCGGCCGAAGTCAGTGGACATGGCAGGACCCCTTGGCTATAAGCCGCCCTCCGGTCCATGACCCAGACCGGCCGGCTTCAAGTGCGGCTCCGGCTCGCGCCTACGCCTGATGGGTGACTAGCTCAGTTGGTAGAGCAGCTGACTCTTAATCAGCGGGTCGTAGGTTCGATTCCTACGTCACCCACCATTCCTTCATAAAGATCAGCGCCCTAAAAAGGGCTATTCCCAGGCCATACATTTGGATTTGGGAATATGCGCATTTTATCTGCTTCCCTGAGACTGCCCTGGACTCGCTAGGAAGGCCGCTGGCGGGCGCCCTCGGAAAGGGGCCTGTGGATGCCCCTGGCCGAAGAACGGCGCTGCTGCGCGATCCTGGCGGGTTGGCGCGGGGCGCCAGCAGCCGTAGCCTTGCCGCAGGCAAGGGGAGGGGCGAAATGTATTTGACGTTGGAGATTACTTCGGCGCGCGCCGAATTAGGTTCATGGACTGAACGCGCGGGGCACGGCCAGCCAGGAACAAGCGAGCGTCTGCACTTTCAAGTTTGCATGCATGATCGAGGGATGCTTTCCCTGAAGACCGGCGAGGTTTTCGTAAATCCCGCGCGTGGTTTTCTTCAAAAGAATTCCGTGAAGATAGGGGCAGCCCTAAGCGTCTTCTGCAGTGATTATGTCGAAGACCTAGAAAGCCACTTGAAATATGTACCCCTTTTCGATCCTCGGATGGGGAAGATGAACTAGGCAGCTCTCTCGTTTTTTATTTGATATTGCCGAGAGTGGCGTTCGACAAGCTGTCCGCGAACCTGACCGCAGGCTGTGTCCCAACAACTTTGATGCTCAAGTTTAAGCGGGAATTCTTCGATTACGGATGGGAGCCAGATGGCAGCCATTTGAAATGGGACAACGAAAAAAAGGAGCAGGTTCCTATCACCGAAGCTGCTTTTAACTTCCAATACAAAGCTGCATTCGCCGACGCGGAACTGCCGGCCGAACCTGGTCAGGTCGAAGACTTCAGCGATATGCGGCAGGTCTCACGAGCCTTGCTCGACAAGCTTTCGGCACTGCAGAAGTCCGCACATTCCCTGCTTTGGGTCAGCGTTGCGGTCGCTGTCGTCATCGCTTTGAAATTTTGGCGGTGAGAGGACTTGACTCCCAAGGGAGAGAATTTCGGGGACACAATACGTAACTCGGCGGTGTGCTGAGTCGGTTCCGCCTTATCCACCTGCCTCTGCGGCTGTGCGATACTGGCGGCATGAGATGCGCCGCCGACGCCAATTCCGCTCCTCCGTCCGCCCCGCCGTCCCCCTGTTGCCGCCGTCACTATCTACTTCTTGTCCACGCCGCAGGGGGGAGGGGGGTGGCGAAAAGTGAAAAAACGAAGATTCATCCCGTGCCTGTGGCTGTGGGCTTTCCCGGCCACCACGCCCCCACTATGCCGCGCCGGCCGGCCGGGCCTGTCCGCCGCTTGTCCCGCACCCCTTGCCAGCCTGCCCCGTTTCGGCGCCTCATGGTCGAAAGAACCACGGGGGCGTCATGTTTCACCGCATTGGCCTGGCATTGATCCTGCTGGCCGGGCTGGTCCTGCCCGCCGCCGCCCAGACGGGATTGCCCGCCCTGCCGCATCCGGCCGGGGTCAGGCTTTACGTGCTCGACTGCGGCACCATCATCTCCAACCTGCCGGAGAATTTCGGCCTGACGAAGGATGAAGCCGGCAACACCAACTTCTCCGATCCCTGTTTCCTGGTGATGCACCCCAAGGGGATTTTGCTGTTCGACACCGGCCTGCCGGACAGCCATGTCGGCCGACCCATCTATGAAGACATGATGGGGCGCGAGGGCATCCTGAAATTCACCACCCTGACGGGCGAGCTGGCCAATATCGGCGTCACCCCCGCCATGATCACCTGGCTGGCGATTTCCCATTCCCACTGGGACCATGTCGGCAACGCCGATGCCTTTGCCGGATCGACCTGGCTGGCGCGCAAAGCGGAGTATGATTTCATGTTCGGGCCGTCCGCCAACAAACAGGCCCTGCCGAATTATTCTGCGCTGGAACATGCGCCGCACATCCGCTTCATCGACGGCGATTACGACGTCTTCGACGACGGCAGCGTGGTGCTTCTGTCCACGCCCGGCCATTCCCCCGGCCACCAGTCGCTCTATGTAAAGCTGGCGCATACCGGCGGCGTGGTGATCTCGGGCGATCTTTATCACTACAGCGCCGAGCGGCGCCTTGGCCGTGTGCCGCCGCGCGAGCAGGGCGGACTGACGCCCGCCTCCCGCCGCAAAGTCGAAGACTTCCTCAAGGCGAACCATGCCCAGCTATGGATAGGCCATGCCATCGACTGGTATGCGACGGCGATAAAAGCACCCGGCTGGTATGATTGACGGCAACAAAGCGGTCGCGAAGATTGCCGGCCACGCAGGTTTCTTTCGCCGTGTCTGAAATGGCGTTTGCCGTGGTGCGGGCAGCTTGAAAATGCCGGCTCGCCCCCCGATGCTCGCGGCCATGAATCAGTGGCTGCGGCGCAAGACCATCGACCTCGACTCCATCCCCCATGACCAGCGGCTTCGGCCGACGCTGGACTGGTGGCACCTGGTGGCGCTGGGCGTGGGCGGCATCGTCGGCACCGGCATCTATACGCTGGTGGGCGTCGGGGCCAACCTTGCGGGCCCCGCGGTCACGCTGTCCTTCCTGGTGGCGGGCTTGATCTGCGCCTGCGCCGCGCTGGCCTATGCCGATGTCTCGACCGCCATTCCGGCCTCCGGCAGCGCCTATACCTATACCTATGTGGTGCTGGGCGAGGCGATCGCCTGGGTGGTGGGCTGGAGCCTGATCCTGGAATATTCGCTGGTGGTCAGCACGGTGGCGGTGGGCTGGTCGGGCTATGCCGGCGGCTTCCTGGCCTCCATGGGATGGCCGCTGCCCCATGCCCTGCTGGCTGGACCGCTGGACCACGGCCTCATCAACCTGCCGGCGATCCTGATCTTGGTGCTGGTGGCCGGCGCCCTGATGGCAGGCACACGCGAAAGCGCCAACGTCAATTCGGTGCTGGTGATGGTGAAGATCATCGCGCTGCTGATCTTCGTGGCCGTGGCGCTGCCGCATTTCGACATCGCCCATTACCGTCCCTACATGCCGTTCGGCTTTTCCGCCCACGACGTGAACGGCACGGCCCACGGCGTGATGGCGGCGGCGGCGATCATCTTCTTTGCCTTCTATGGCTTCGATGCGATTTCCACCGCCGCCGAGGAAACCAGGAATCCGGGGCGCAACCTGCCCATCGGCATCATCGGCTCGATGGCGGTGTGCACCGCGCTCTATGTGCTGGTGGCGGCGGTCGCGGTGGGGGCGATGAGTTATACCGGCTTCGCCCACAGTCCCGAGCCGCTGGCGCAGATCCTGCGCAGCATCGGCAGCGGCGGCGCGGCGGTGGCGATCGGGGCGGCGGCGATCGTCGCCCTGCCCACCGTGATCCTGGCCTTCCTGTTCGGGCAAAGTCGCATCTTCTTTGCGATGGCGCGCGACGGCCTTTTGCCGCACGGGCTGGCGCGTGTCGGTGCGCGCGGCACGCCGGTGCGCATCACGGCGCTGACCGCGGTTCTGGTAGGGATTCTGGCGGGATTGGTGCCGCTGGCCGACATCGCGGCGCTGGCCAATGCCGGCACGCTGTTGGCGTTCATCGCGGTGGCGGTCTGCATGATGGCGATGCGGCGACGATTTCACGGACCGCGCCTGTTCCTGGCCCCGCTGCCCTGGCTGGTGGGGCCCTTGACCGTGCTGGGCTGCCTGTACCTGTTTTTCAGCCTGCCACATATTACCCGCCTGTTCTTCCTGATCTGGAATGGAGCGGGATTGATCTATTACATAACCTGGACCCTCGCCCGCCGCGGGGCGGCGTGAGCGGGCTCTTGATCTGGCGCAAGGACGGACGGCGCCAGGCCGCCGAAGCTGCAGCCATGCGCCGCCTCCTGTCTCTCAACTTGCTTCTGCTGCTGGCGGGTTGTGCCACCCAGCCCGCAGCGCAGGCGGACGCGCCCGGATTTTTCGCAGGGCTCCTGCATGGCCTGGTTGCGATCCTGGCGCTGGCCGCCAGCCTGTTCTGGCAGGTGCGGATATACGCCTATCCCAATTCCGGTTTTGGCTATGATCTCGGCTTCCTCATGGGGTTCTCGCTCAGCCTGATCGCCATCATGCTCTCGGTGATGGCCCGGATCGGCGGACTGTTGACGCGCTAGGGTCCCTGCAGGAACCAGGCCGCCACGCCCGCGGCGAAGGCGGCCAGCGCCAGGCCGCTGAGGACCAGGCCCAGCCGCCAGCCGCCGAACGCGACCGCCAGCACCGATTTGGTCAGACCATTGGCGGCGGCGGCGATCAGGATCGTGGCCACGGCGAGCGCTGGGGCCAGGCCCGTATGGGTCATCCGCGACATGGACAGGGTGACCGGATCGACATCCAGCAGGCCGGACAAACCGCCCAGGGCGAGAAGGCCGCCTGGGCCGGTCACCAGCTTGGCCAGCAGCATGATCACCGTCAGAAGGGCGGTGAAACGCAGCAGCAGCGGCAGGTCAATGGGGTTGTCGAGGGGCAGGGCTTGTGTCTCCGCCTGTCCGGCGGCGCGCCAGGCCAGCACTGCGGGGATCAGCAGTACCAGCGCTGCCGCGGCTACCGGCCCCGCCATGAGCTGCAGCAGGGCGGGCGCGATCACCACCGCCAGCAGCATCATGCGCAGCAGCGAGACGATCCAGGCAGCCAGGATGGCGGCCATCACGGCCTGCGGCGCTGCCAGCCGGCGCGGGACCAGCCGCGCGAATGTCCAGGTCACGGTGGTGGAGGTGACGAGGCCGCCCAGCGCGCCCGCATAGAAAAGGCCACGCGGACCGGCCAGACGCACGGCTCCATAGCCGGCATAGCTGACCGCCCCCGCAAGGACGGTCATCAGCCAGATCTGATATGGGTTCAGCGCACCCCAGGGATCGACAGGCCTGTCGGGCAGAGCCGGCAGCAGTACGGCCGTCATCATCAGTAGGACAAGCGCTGAACGCAACTCGACCCAGCTCAGGCTTCGCAGGAAAGAGTGCATCACCTGGCGCTCGGCCAGCACGGCGGCCGTCACCACGCCTCCCGCCACGGCCACCGCCATCTGTCCTCGCGCGGCATAGACGCCCAGAGCAAAGGTCAGAAGCCCGGCGACCAGGCCGGTGGCCGAGAGGTTGTCCTGAACCGTCGACTTTCGCCATTCGAAGACACCAAAGGTCAAAGCGAAGCCCAGGAAGAACAATCCCGGCAACAGATCGGGCGCTGCGCCCGACAATAGGCCCGCGATCCCGCCCAGAAGGCCGATCAGGGTGAAGGTCCGCACGCCCGCCACGCGCGAGCCGGCCACCCCCTCCCGTTCCTGCCAGCCCCGCTCGATGCCGATCAGCAGGCCGATTGCAGCAGCAATGCCAGCGCGCGCAAGCAGGTCGATTTCGTTCATGGCCCCGTTTCGGACGCCTTCCTGGACACCGGGCCGGATGGCCCTAGCGGCGGGTCACCGGCGCGCGGCGCGCGCCGGCATCGTGCAGCCCAAGACCGGCCGACAGCAAGGCCGCCAAGATAAAAAACACAAAGACCAGATCATTTGCCATGCCGTACCCTCCTCAATGGCGGGAGCTGCCGATCAGATGCGATGACGCATAGATGAAAATCGTCGCACCCAGGCCGCTGCCCAGGGCATAAAGTAGATCGGCTTCTCCCGTGTACATGAAGACAAGGGCAAAACAGAGAACGCCGGCGGTAATGGCCAGCGCATGCTGAAGCGCCCTGCGAGCGGGCGTTTTCACTTTTCCGCCCCGCGGGACTCCATCCAGGACGCCCAGGCCAGGGCGCCACCCAACAGGGCCAGTGCGCCCACGACAAGGGCCAGGAAAGCGTAGTCCATCGTCCCAAGCATGCATTCCTCCTCTCGGCATCGTTTGTGCGCGATCTTACACATCGCATTCCAGGGTGACGTTTCGGGCTGGTGTCGGCTCCAATGGTTCGCCGAACCGCGCATGCAGAGCTTCCAGCGTTTGCGGGCTCGCGTCTGGCCGGCTCCACACGCGGGTCAGGCAGACACGCTCTTTCGCATCTTCGGAAAGCTGTTCGGACTCATAACGCCAGGTTTCCTGGCACCCGTTCGGCAGCGGAGCGATTTCGCGTTGGCGTATCCATCCGGTTTCGGTGAGGTGGAAATAACCGAGATGGACTTGCGGATAGCGGGCCATTATCGCGCCGCCACATGCTCCAGGGCTGCCATCTTCTTCAGATGGACCTCGCGGGTGCCGACCAGGGCAATCAGCCCATCGCGCTCGAACTGGGAAAAGGTGCGCGAGACCGTCTCGATGGTCAGGCCCAGATAGTCGGCGATGTCCTGGCGGGTCATTGCCAGGTGCACTATGGCGGGTTCGGTGGAGCGGTCCGCCCATTCCAGCAGGAATACGGCCAGCTTCTCGGCGGCGCTGCGACGGCCCAGCAGCAGGCAATGCCCGCGGGCATGGGCAAGATTTTCCATCGCAAAGTGCAACAGATGGCGGGTCACCGCCTCGTCCTTCGCGGCCAGCATGTCGACCTGGCGCCGGCGATAGCAGACGAGGGTGCACTCGCTGACTGTCTCGGCTGACAGGCCACGGGCGTCACCCAGGTCCATGCCGAAAATGTCGCCTGCGATGTGAAAGGCCTCGATCTGGCGGCGGCCGTCGGAAAGGAATTTGCAAACCCGCACGACACCGGAGAGGACCTTGTAGAAGACGTCGCTGTCGTCGCCCTCGGCGAAAATCTCGCAGCCCTGGGCAAAGCGGATCACGGTACCCGCGGCGCGCAGCGGCTCGGCCGCCTCAGCCATACCGCCCAATGAACCCGTATACGCCCTGGCACCCGCCGTATTGACCATCATTTGCGCCGTCATTACCGCCTCCGTTATTGGACGGTGTCTTTCTAGAGGGCGGGGCAGGGGGCCGAAATCCGGTTAGCTCCTTAGGGCTATTACGTAGCCTTACCCGGTGGCTGGCGAACGGGGTGTCGATCGGGCTAGGCTGCGGCCATGAATCTCCCGACTGACATTGCGGCAAATTGCGACGCTGTCGCAGCTCTGACCGGGGCACAAACCGGGATATGGCGCTGGGATCTCGCCGCGGACCGGCTGAAGCTGTCCCCGCTGGCTGCGACACTGCTGGATGCGCCGGCGGCACAACTGGATCAACAGCAGTTTCTGGCGCTGGTGCATGCGGATGACCGCTCCATCATGGAGCGGTCGCTGCGTGAATGCCTGGCGATGGGTCGGCTGCACGATCTGGATTTTCGCACCGTCCTGGGCAATTGGCGGCGAATGCGCGGCTGCGCCCCACCAGGGGAACGGGCGGCAGGCGGCATCATGATTGACATCGGCCAGCGCCACGCCGGCCGTGCCGCCGATTCCCGGCTCGCAGCGATCATCTCCTCATCGGACGACGCCATCATAGGCAAGACGCTGAAGGGCATCGTCACCGACTGGAATCGGGCGGCCGAGCAGATTTTCGGCTACAGCGCCGCAGAAATGACCGGCCAGCCCATTGCCAATCTGCTGCCGCCCGGTTTGGAAGACGAGGAAGCCGCAATCCTGGCTCGCATAAGCCGGGAGGAAAGGGTCGATCATTTCGAAACGCGCCGGCGCTGCAAGGATGGGCGCATCATTGACGTGTCGATGACGGTATCGCCTGTGTGGAACGCGGCGGGCGAACTGATCGGCGCCTCTACGGTGGCGCGCGACATCACCACGGCCAAGGCGGCACAGGATGCGCTGCGCCGAAGCGAGGCCCATCTCAAGTCGGTACTCCAGACCGTGCCCGATGCCATGGTGGTCATTGACACTGCCGGCATCATGCATTCCTTCAGCGCCACTGCCGAGACCCTGTTCGGCTACAAGGCCGAGGAGGTGGTTGGCAAAAACGTCAGCATGCTGATGCCCGAGCCTTATCGCAGCCAGCATGATGGCTATTTGAGGCGCTACCTGACCACGGGAGAGAAGCGCATCATCGGCACCGGGCGGCTGGTCGTGGGCCAGCGCCGCGACGGCTCCACCTTTCCCATGGAACTGGCGGTGGGCGAGATGGTCTCGGGGCAGGGTCGCTTCTTCACCGGCTTCGTGCGCGACATCACCGATCGGCAGAAAACCCAGCAGCGTCTGCAGGATCTGCAGGCCGAGCTTATTTTCATGTCGCGCTTCACTGCGCTGGGCGAGATGGCATCAACTCTGGCGCATGAGCTCAACCAGCCGCTGACCGCGGCGGCCAACTATCTCAGCGGCGCACGTCGCCTGCTGGATGCCGGACGCAGCGGCGACCTGGCCCTGGTGCGCGGCGCAATCGACAATGCCGCCGAACAGGCGCTGCGGGCCGGCCAGATCATCAAGCGGCTGCGCGAATTCGTATCCCGGGGCGAGAGCGACCGCTGCGCAGAGAACCTGCGCAAGCTGATCGAAGAGGCGGCCGCCCTGGCCCTGGTGGGTGCCAAACAGATCGGCGCCCATATCAGCTATGATTTCGATCCAGAGGCGGACCTCGTTCTGGTCGACAAGATTCAGATCCAGCAAGTCATTCATAACCTTATACGAAACGCGCTGGAAGCGATGCAGGAGGTCGATCACCGCCAACTCAAGGTTGCCACCCGCAGGCTGGACCGGGATACAATAGAGATGATGGTCGCCGACACCGGTCCTGGCATCGCGCCGGAGATCGCCGCCAAGCTGTTCCAGCCCTTCATGACCACCAAGCGCCAGGGCATGGGGGTGGGGCTGTCGATTTCCCGCACGATTGTGGAGTCCCATGGAGGAAGATTGTGGGCGGAGGACAATCCGGGGGGCGGGACGATCTTCCGCCTGACCCTGCGCAGGATAGAGCCACAGGAGATTGAGAATGGCGGATAACGGTCTGGTCCACCTGATCGATGACGACGAAGATGTGCGCCGCTCTCTGGCTTTCCTGCTGGGGACCGCCGGCATGGCGGTGTTGGTCTACGAGTCCGCCGACGCCTTCCTGGAACAGTATGCGCCGGGCCAGCGGGCCTGTGTGGTCAGCGACGTACGCATGCCCGGCATGGACGGGCTGGAGTTGCTCAGGCGCCTGCGCGCCCGCGATGCCGCCGTGCCGGTGATCATCATGACCGGCCATGCCGACGTACCCCTGGCGGTCGAAGCCATGAAGGAGGGCGCGATTGATTTCATCGAGAAGCCTTTTTCGGATGAGGTCCTGCTGGGCGCGATCCGCGCCGCTCATACCCGGTTGATCCGGTCCGAAGCGACGGACGCCACGGCCCTCAAATTCCGGGCACGGCTGAATTCCCTGTCGGAGCGGGAGCTGCAGGTCCTGGACGGCCTGTTGGCGGGCAATCCCAACAAGACCATCGCCTACGACCTGGGCATCAGTCCGCGCACCGTAGAAGTGCACCGGGCCCATGTGATGACCAAGACGGGGGTCTCCAGCCTGTCCGAGCTGGTGCGCCTGTGCCTTCTGACCGGGCGGATGCCGGGGACTTGCGCTGGATCAAGGCGTACCGGAGAAGGCTGAGCGATTTTTAAACACTTTTCCGAGGTTATCGCCTGTGTATCAGGTTGCACAAAGTTGCAAGACGCGGGTTCATCTCGTAGATGATGACCGCGCGGTTCGCGATTCCCTGAAATTCGCTCTGGAACTGGATGGCATGGCCGTCCAGACCTGGGAAAGTGGTGCCCGGCTGCTAAGCGAGGGCGATTTGGCGAAGGCGGATTGCCTGGTGCTGGACTGCAAGATGCCTGGCCTGGACGGGTTTGCGGTGGTCAAGGCTTTGGCTGAGCGCCATGTCACGCTGCCCATTATCATGATCACCGCTCCGGTCACCGAGGCGATCAGGCGCCAGGCTCACGCGCTGGGCATCTTTTGTGTGCTGGAAAAGCCGCTGCTGGACGGAATCCTGTCCGAGGCAGTCTTGCGCATCATTGCCTGACACGATTTCTGTTGCGGCGGATCAAGGCGGTTCGCCCCGGTCAGGCCAGATTGCCGCCATGGCACGGGTCATCGAAAACCGGACGTTTGACGAACTCCAGGTCGGCGAAACGCTGAACGTTGCACGCCACTTGACACCGCGGGACGCCCAGCTTCTGGCCGTGTTGTCGGGCCTGCCTGATTGCGGCGCGTGGGCGGGGCCTGTGATGGCGCTACTGGTTGGCGCGCAATTTCCCGGGCCCGGCACGCTCCCGCTGGGGCTGGAATTGAATTTTGCGGTGCCGGTCGCACCGGGCGATGCCATCGAAATCCGGCTGACGGTGCGCGAAAAGCGGGCCCTGGACGTGGTGGTGCTGGACTGTCTGGCCACCGATTGCAGGGGCGAACTGGCGTTCAGCGGCATCCTTACGGTTCGCGCACCTACGCAGAAGGTCCGTCTGTCCTGCGGCGAGGCACCCGACATCCGGGTCAACGACCATGTGCGCCATCAGCAGCTCATAGACCGCTGCAAGGCGCTTGCGCCGGCCGTCACTGCCGTGGTGCACCCCTGCGATGGCCCATCGCTGCGCGCGGCGCTGGAAGCTGCAGCAGCCGGACTCATCGCACCGATCCTGGTGGGCCCAGAGCACAAGATCCGTGCCGTCGCCGCGGCCGAGGCGCTGGATATCTCGACATTTCCGCTGGTGGCGGTGCCCCATAGCCACGCCGCGGCGGATGCTGCCGTGGCGCTGGCCCGCGCGGGCCAGGCAGAGGCGCTGATGAAAGGCAGCCTGCACACCGATGAGTTGATGCATGCGGTGGTGGCGCCCGATTGCGGCCTGCGCACCGAGCGGCGGATCAGCCATGTCTATCTGTTCGACGTGGCGGACTATCCCCGCCCGCTGCTGATCACGGATGCCGCCATCAATATCGCCCCCAGCCTGGCGGAAAAGGCCGATATCTGCCGCAACGCCATCGACCTCGCCCATACAATCGGCATCGAAACGCCCAAGCTGGCCATCCTTTCCGCGGTCGAGACAGTGAGTGCGCGCATGCCGTCCACGCTGGACGCGGCGGCGCTGTGCAAGATGGCTGATCGCGGGCAGATCGCCGGCGCGGTACTGGACGGCCCGCTGGCTTTCGACAATGCAATAAGCCCCCAGGCCGCGCATACCAAGAACATCGTCTCTGCGGTGGCCGGGCAGGCGGATATCCTGCTGGTGCCGGACCTGGAATCCGGCAATATGCTGGCCAAGCAACTTACCTATTTCGGCGGTGCTGACGGCGCGGGCATCGTGCTGGGCGCCCGGGTGCCCATAATCCTGACCAGTCGGGCCGATCCGCCGGGCACCCGGCTTGCTTCCTGCGCCATCGCCTGCCTGGTGGCGAATGCGCGCCGTCCGGTTGAGGCGGATCAACGCAGCCCGGTCCCCAGTCGGCCAACATCCATTTAACGGGCCAGGAGACGTGCAATGACATTCAAAACCTTGATGGTGCATCTCGAGTTGGATGCGGACAATTCCGGCATCCTCAACGTCACTGGCGAATTGGCGAACCGCTTCGCCGCACGGGTGATCGGCATTGCCGCGTGCCAGCCGTTGCCGATCCTCTACGACGAGGGGCTGATGGCGACCGAGGCCGTCACCATCGACCGCAGTGAGATCAGCGACCAGCTCGCCGAGACCGAGGAGGAATTCCGCAAGGCCATGTCCGGCCGCGCGCGTGCGCTGGAATGGCGCAGCCTGATCACCTACGAATCGCTGGCCGGCTATATCGCCGACCAGGCGCGCGCCGCCGACCTCATCATCACCGGCAGGGATCTGGGGCCCAGTCTGCTGGATGAAAGCCGCCGGGTAAAAGTCGGTGAACTGGCCATGCGCGCGGGCCGTCCACTGCTGCTGGTGCCCAAGGGCGTTTCGTCGCTGCCCTTGCGCCATGTCTTTATCGGCTGGAAGGAGACGCGCGAAACCCGCCGCGCCGCCGCCGACGCCCTGCCGCTGCTGAAGGAGGCCGGCCAGGTGACGGTGCTGGAAATCGCCGGTGAGAAGGAGCGGCTGAGTGCGCAGGGCCGTGTCGAGGATGTGGCCGCCTGGCTGGGCGAACATGGCGTCAGCGCCACGCCCCAGGCCATCGCCGGCGATGGAACCGAGGCAGGCTATCTGCATGCCGAACTGCTGGACAGGCGCTGCGATCTTCTGGTGGCAGGTGCCTGGGGGCACAGCCGCGTCAGCGAGTTCGTCTTCGGCGGCGTTACCAGCGATATCCTGATGGACCCGAGCTTCTGCGTGCTGATGTCCCACTGATATCGGCGGCGCACGCTTCAGCCGGCGGCAGGCAGGTTGCGCACGATCTCGCCGATCACCATGCCCGGCTCGATCACCGCATTGTCCTTCTGCAGAATGTGAAGGCGGCCGCGGGAGGGCGCGGCCAGTTCATGCAGCGACTCCTCGATGCGGATGGCGGCGATCGGATCCCCCGCTTCGACCCGTGCCCCGTCGGGTCGCAGCCAATGCTCTATGAAGCCTTCCGGCAGCATGGAGTTTCGCCACAGGCCAGGGTCAACGCGGATATCGGTGATCATTGTGGTCTCCGGCTCAATTGATTCCATCTGATGCGCCCCGAGGTGTCGTCAGGTCATGGCGGCGGAAATAGCGGCGGGCGAATTTGTGGATTTCCCGCTCGCTCGATCGAGGCATGGGTTCAACGCCGACGATGCGGTCAGCCATGGGCTGGGCGTGACTTTCCATGTGGTTGCGGAGCGCTGTACGGCTGTCGGACGGCCCTACAATCAGGATCTCGCGGGCGCCCTGGGTGGCCCGGGTGACCTCTGCCAGAAAGCGGGTATCGGGCGCCGCGTGACCGGAACCCGTGCTGTCCGAATGATGATGGGCGTGGCTATCAAGCTTGCCGGCAAGAATCGTGGCGATTTCTTCCACCCCGCCACGCGTCTCGGCGTAGAGATGGGCGATTTCGTGATCGATCCAGACCACGAGATGCCAGGGCCCCACTTTCATGGCACCGCCTCCAGCGTCACTGCGGGCACAAGCCGGAAATGCTGCGGGACAACGCGCGATCCGAGATGGGTATTCCCAAGAGCCATTTCACCTCCCGAAATGCTTGATAACGGTTCTTTCGACGTCTCCCAGCCGGGCCTTGACGAAAGACGGGCTGGCCCCGTTCACCACCCCCCCGAAATGGACATGCGCCAGTGTGGTCATGCCGCACAGCGCCGCAAAATAGCGATCGAACAGGGTCTGCTCGGCCGCCAGTGCGCCGGTCTGTTCCACCCACTGGGTGGGCGCCCCCGAGGAGGTGAAGCTGATCAGCTTTCGCCCGCCCAGCAGCGGATTGAAACTGTGGCCCTCGCCGCCAAAGGCAAAGCCGAAGCCGAATACGCGGTCCAGATAGCCCTTGAGCATGGCGGGCGGGGCATTGAGCCAGAAGGGATAGACAAGTGCGAAGACGCCGCAATCTTTCAGTCGCTCGCGCTCGGCCGCAACGTCGGGCGCGGGGGCGGGGTCGGCCTCGCCCGGAATCTCCTCGGCCCTCAGGCAAGGATCGAAGCCGATGCGGTAAAGGTCGCGCACCTCGACCATGTCACCGCAGGCTCTGACCGCGCCGGCATAGGCCTCCGCCACCGCGGCGGTGAAGCTGCGAGCGCGGGGATGGGCAAAGATGACGGCGTGTTTCAAGGAAGGCCTCCTGTATTCAATCTGCGCCGCCCGGCAGGTCCGCGCCTTGCGGCAGATCAACGGCGGCGGGCTTTGCGCCGCCTCAAGGCGCCCCATGCCGCAGCCACGATTATGAAAACATGGAAATTGGCCTGTTTCAGAACCTGATCGTGGGCTCCGGCCTCGTGGCGCTGTCGGTGGTGATCCACACTGCCGGACTGATCGCGATCGCGGGCATTACGCCTCCCCTGGCCCGCCATATGGGTCTGCACAGCCATGACGTGGGCCGCACGGTGGTGATGACCGGCACCGTTCTGGGTATCCTGGCGTTGCTCACCGTGGAGGTATGGGCCTGGGCGCTGGCCTATCGTGGGCTTGGCGCCACGGACGATTTCGCCGATGCGCTCTATCTTTCCACGGCCATGTTCTCCACCACCGGCTATGCCGGCATGACGATCGATCCCCATTGGCGGCTGCTGACAGTTCTGGAGGGCATCAACGGCTTCCTGCTGATCGGCCTGTCCACCGCCTTCCTGGTGCGCGCCTCGGTGGTGCACGGGCCGTTCCAGGCGGAAAAGCATTTCTGAGCCGGTACGGTCTCTGCCGGGGTCGTCAGGGGCGGTCCCGCGACCAGTCCTCGCTTCGGCTGCCGTCGAAGCGAGGCATCAGGGCTATCAGCGCGAACAGCGCGGCAATCCCCAGGAAAGCGCCAAGAATTTCGCCCGTCTCCGGCGGCTGGGGGCGTGAAGCCAGCCATTTCCGATAAGTCTCGGGCGAGGGACGCCAGCCCGGGGGCATGGTGCCGTGTCCGCCGCAATTCATCGCGAAATCGCCATTGGGATAGAAACAGCCCGGTGCCGCCTTCGCCAGCGGCGGGGCGAGCAGCATGAAGACAAAGAGGGCGGTCATGAGCCGCATGGGCAGTGCTCCTGTCCACGCGATCTTCGCACGCCAAGCCCGGGCTGTCGCCCACCTTTCGCGGAACGGCGCCCTGCACTAAGGTCCGCGCGATGAAACAGGCATTGATTACCGGCGGCGCGCGCGGCATCGGATTTGGCATTGCCGAAGCGCTGCTGGATGCCGGCTTCGGCGTCACCGTCACCGGCCTTTCCCCCGAAGAAGTCGCGGCCGTCCCGGCGCGCGAAAACCTCGAAGCCGTGCGGCTGGATGTGACCGACGATGCCGCCGTCGCGGCCCGCGTTGCCGAACTGTCGCGGCTGGACGTTCTGGTCAACTGTGCCGGCATCATCTTGCGCGACGGCCGGGAATTCAGCATCGAAGGCTTTCAGCGGGTGATCGACGTCAACCTTACCGGGACCATGCGCATGTGCATGGCGGCCAGGCCCCTGCTGGAAAAGCAGGGCGGGGCGATCGTCAACACCGCCTCGGTCTGGTCCTATTTTGGCGGGCCGATGACGCCGGCCTACACCGCTTCCAAGGGCGGCGTTGCCCAGCTCACCAAATCGCTGGCGGTGGCCTGGGCGCCGCAGATACGCGTCAATGCCATCGCGCCGGGCTGGATCGAGACAGAACTGACCAGGGCCGCACAGGCCGACCCCGAACGCTCTGCCGCCATCGTGGGACGCACGCCCATGGGCCGCTGGGGCCGGCCCGACGACATTGGCGGCGCGGCGGCATTCCTCTGCTCCGATGCGGCGCGTTTCATCACCGGCATGATCATGCCTATCGACGGCGGCTATCTCGCAAAATAAGAAGTGAAGACAATGACCCAGGACAATTCCCGTATTCCGTATCGCCACGCCCAGCCAAAGGAATCGCCGCCCGAGCTGGTGGTTGCAGCCGTTATCCCTGCGGACGAGCGCATCTGGGTACCGCAGGCCGAAAATGTCTGGTTCCGGCCGCTATGCCTCTGCGCCAGCCGCGGCTACTGGATGAATCTTCTGCGTGTGCGCAAATCCGGCGTTCTGTCGCGTCACCGCCATCCCCAGCCGGTGCACGGCTATGTCATCAAGGGCCGCTGGCGCTATCTGGAGCACGACTGGGTGGCTGAGGAGGGCGGTTATGTCTATGAGGCGCCGGGTGAGACCCACACGCTGGTGGTCGACGAGGATGTGGAAGAGATGATCACCCTGTTCCAGGTGAACGGCGTGATGCTCTACGTCGATCCCGACGGCGCGGTGCTGGGCTACGAGGACGTCTTCACCAAGATCGACCTGTGCCGCAGGCATTATGTGGCCATCGGCCTGGGCGAAGGGTACGTCGACCAATTCATTCGCTGAGGCGGTTATTCGCCGACGCTGAAGCCTGAAGGTCCGGCGTCGCGCCGTTCCCACATGCCCCGATACGCCGCCTCTATATGGCGGGTGGTGCGCCTGGTGTCGAACAGGGCGCAACTGGTGCGGTTCGTTGCGATCTTCTCGCGCAGCGCCTTGAGCGCCCCGGCGTCGCCCGCCAGCGCGACGGCCCGCATTTCGTATTCCGCCAGGCTTTCCGTGATCAGTTCCGGCACCCCGGCGGCCGTCAGCAGGCTGGCCGCAACCCGGCCCGCAAAGGCGGTGCCCCGGCAAGTCAGCAGCGGAACGCCTGCCCACAGCGCGTCGCTCGCCGTAGTGTGGGCATTATAGGGCAGGCCATCCAGGAACAGGTCGGCCAGTTTCAACCGGGCCAGATGCTGAGGCAGATCGACGGCGGCGGCGAAGACCAGCCGGTCGCGAGAGATGCCGCGTGCTTCGGCCTCGCGCGCCAGGTTGGCGCGGAAGGCGTCATGGCTATCCAGAAGCCATAGGACGCTGCCTGGAACCTGGTTCAGGATGCGCGCCCAGGCGTCGAAGATGACGGGCGTCAACTTGTAGCCCTGGTTGAAGTTGCAGAAGACAAAGGCCCCATCGGGCAGACCGTTTGCGGCGCGGCTGGTGTCGCCGGCAATGGCACGCTTGTCGTCATTGGCCTGATAGCTGCCGGGCAGGCGCACCACGCTTTCCCTGTAGAAGCGCTCTTCTCCGTCAGGGATCACGATACTGTCGGCAATGATGTAATCGATATAGGGCGCGCCAAGCGTGGCGGGAAAACCCAGATAGTTCACCTGAATGGGGGCGGGACGGCGGGCGAAGATGCCCATGCGCGGCTTGCCGAAATAGCCGTTCAGGTTGACCAGGATGTCGATCTTCCCGGTACGCACGGCTGCTGCTGCATCGTCGTCGCTCATGTCGCTGATGTCGACGAATGTCCCAATCGCCTTTTCCAACCGGGCCCGCATGGGACTGCCGTCACTGCCGCCATTGTCGAACGCGATGACCTCGAATTTGTCCTTGTCGTGCTGCTCGTAAAGCCCCGCCATCAGATAGGCGGTGGCCTGCTCGCGGAAATCGGCGGAGACATAGCCGACGCGCAGCTTGCCACTATCGGGGCGTGTCGCCGGCGCGGGCGACGCCACGGCGGGGAATTGGTCGGCGGCGAAGATTTCCGAACAAGCCCTGATGTCGGCCGGACTGTCCGACACTGCCTGATAGGCGAAGGGCCGTATGGCGCGTTTGCCGGCACGCACTGCATCGACGATTCCGGCTTTCAGCGTTTCGTAGTCCCGCCAGTCCGCGCCCTGCATTTTCAAGTGCAGCAGTTCACCCGCCAGGTAGGGATGGTCGGGCCGGGCCTTCAACGCCGCTTTCAGGTCGGCCATTGCCGGCTCGTAAAGCCCCAGGTCCGTCCAGGCGGTATAGGCGCGGTTGCTGAGTGCTTCCACATGGCCGGGCCGCAATTCGACGGCGCGGGTAAAGCTGGCCACCGCATCGGTGGGCCTGCCCAGCACGCGCAGCACCGCGCCGCGGCTGTTCCAGGCGTCGGCATTGGTGGCGTCGAAGGTTACCACCTGGTCGAAGGCGTCCAGCGCCTTCTGGAAGTGCGCCAGCCCCTTCAGCGCTACGCCCTTGTTGTACCAGGCAGAGGCAAGGCCGGAATCCAGCGCCAGCGCGGCCTCGGCGCCGGCCAGCGCATCTTCCGGGCGGCCCAGATTCCACAGCGCCACGCTGCGGTTGCTGTGAATTTCGGGGTCATTGGGCATCAGTACCAATGCCGTGTCGAAGGCGAGCAAGGCTTCTGCGAAGCGGCCCAGGTGCGACAGGGCGATGGCACGCTGATAGACCGGATCGACAAATCCGGGGGCAGCGGCAGATGACGCTTCGAAATCGGCCAGGGCATCTTCCCTGCGCCCCTGCGCCAGGCGCGCCAGTCCGCGATTGTAGAGCGCCGCCGCATCCCCCGGCTGTGCCGCCAGCACCCTTTCATATTGTGCCACCGCATCGTCGAGCCGGCCGACGCCGGCCAGCGCGATACCCAGATTGCCGCGCGCCATCACCATGTCGGGATTGAGCACAAGCGCCTTTTCATAACTCTGGATGGCCTCCTCGAACCGGCCCAGTTCGGCCTCAACCACGCCGGCATTGTAATGGGCTTCAGCCAGGTCGGGCCGCAGCGTTGCGGCGCGCTGAAAATGACCCAGCGCCTCGCTCATCCGGCCCGCGCCTCGCAGTGCCATGGCGAAATTCATCTGGGTGGCGACGTCGTCGGCATTGACCTTGGCCGACGGCGCCATCAACTCCACCGCTTCCGCGGCCCGGCCCTGTTGCATGCGCAACACGCCCAGCATGTAGCGCGGTCCCACGATGGTAGGATTCTTGCGAATGATCTCGATGTAGAGCCGTTCGGCTTCGGCCAGTCGTCCCTGCTGATGCAGCGCCACTGCCTGGCGGGACTGATCGTTGAAATCCGCGGTGGTCTCGGCCATGCGCGTTCCTACCCCTTGATCTTCTTATTGCGGCGCGGCGGCCTGGGCGACGGCCAGGGCCGTCATGTTCACGATGCCGCGCGCCGTCACCGACGGTACCATCACATGCACCGGCTTGGACACGCCCAGCAGCAGTGGGCCAACCAGCAGGCCTTCCGTCGCTGCCGACAGCAGTGTTAGCGCGATGTTGGCGGCATCCAGCGTCGGCATCACCAAAAGGTTCGCCGATCCGTTCAGCGGGCTGTTCGATACCAGCCGCGCGCGCAGGGATTCGCTCAGCGCCGCGTCGGCATGCATTTCGCCGTCGATCTCGAAATCGGGATGGGCGGCACGCAGCAGTGCCATCGCCTTCCGCATCTTGCGCGCGGACTGGGAATCGGCGGTTCCAAAGCTGGAATGGGACAGAAGCGCGGCCTTGGGCGCCAGGCCGAAACGGCGCACCGCCCTGGCCGCCAGCAATGTCATCTCCGCAATCTGCTCGGCGGTGGGATCGACGTTGACATGGGTGTCGCAGAAGAACAGTGCCCCGTTGGGCAGGATCAGGCTGGCCAGCGAATAGATGCGGCCGATGCCGTCCTGCCGCGGCAGAAGCGGCAGAATGTTGGCAAACTGGCGGCTCCAGTCGCCAAGGCCCCCGCACAGCGCCGCATCCACTTCGCCATGTTCCAGCAGCATGGCGGCGGCGATGCCGTGCCGGCTTCTGATCCAGCGCGCCGCCGCGTCCGGCGGCACGCCCTTGCGCTCCACCCGCCGCTGATAGCGTTCGGCCAGCGCCGGGATCAGCGGATCGCTTTCGGGGTCGACAATGCGGACCTGGCTCTGGAAATCCAGCCTCAGACCCAGCGACCTGGCCTTTTCGCGGATAACCGCACCGCGGCCGACCAGCACCGGATGGGCCAGGCCTTCATCCAGCACGGTCTGCACCGCACGCAGCACCCGCTCATCCTCGCCCTCGGCATAGGCGATGCGGCGGGGCGACTGGCGCGCGACCTCGAAGACCGGCCGCATGAGCTGGCCGGAGCGGTAGACGAACTTTTCAAGTTCGGTCTCATAGGCGTCGAAGTCGGTGATCGGCCGGCGCGCCACCCCGGACTCCATCGCCGCCCGTGCCACCGCCGGAGCGATGGAGAGGATCAGGCGCGGATCGAAGGGCTTGGGAATGATATAGTCGGGACCGAAGCCCATCGCAGCGCCGCCATAGGCCAGCGCCACAACATCCGACGCTTCGGCCCGGGCCAGCGCGGCGATCGCCTCAACCGCCGCCACTTTCATCGGCTCGTTGATGGTGGTGGCATCCACATCCAGAGCGCCGCGAAAGACAAAGGGAAAGCACAGGACATTGTTGACCTGGTTGGGATAATCGCTGCGCCCGGTGGCGATGATCGCGTCGGGGCGGGCAGCGATGGCGTCTTCCGGCATGATCTCGGGATCGGGATTGGCCAGCGCCAGGATCAGCGGCTTGCCCGCCATCTGGTCCAGCCATGCGGACTTCAGCACATTGGGGGCGGAAAGGCCCAGAAACACGTCGGCGCCGACCAGCACGTCGGGCAGGATGCGCGCGTCGGTCTTGCGGGCATAGCGCGCCATGTTGGGCGCCATATCGTCGCCGCGGCCTTGATAGACCACACCCTTGATGTCAGTCAGCGTGACATTGTCGGCGGGAAGGCCCATCGCTACCAGCAGATCGACACAGGCCAATGCAGCGGCACCGGCGCCGGACGTCACCAGCTTGATCTCTTCCAGCTTTTTGCCCTGCAGCAGAAGGCCGTTGCGGATCGCGGCGGCGCAGACGATGGCAGTGCCGTGCTGGTCGTCATGGAAGACGGGGATGTTCATCCGCTCGCGCAGGCGCTTCTCGATCACGAAGCACTCCGGCGCCTTGATGTCTTCCAGGTTGATGCCGCCGAAGGTGGGCTCCAGCGCCGCCACCACTTCCACGAAACGGTCGATGTCGGTCTCGGCCACTTCCAGGTCGAACACGTCTATGCCGGCGAACTTCTTGAACAGGACGGCCTTGCCCTCCATCACCGGCTTGGAGGCCAGGGGTCCGATATTGCCCAGGCCCAGGACGGCCGTGCCGTTGGTGATCACCGCCACAAGGTTGCCGCGGGCGGTATATTCGCGCGCTGCCGCCGGGTCCTTGGCGATCTCCTCGCAGGCCGCGGCCACCCCTGGCGAATAGGCAAGCGCCAGATCGCGCTGATTCGCCATCCGTTTGGTTGCTTCCACCGACAATTTGCCAGGCCGTGGAAGCCGGTGATAGGCCAGCGCGCTTTTGCGGAAATTCTCGTCCATGCCCTACGCCCGTTGACGCGCCTGCTATTGACAGGCTCCAAGGGGTAAAATCAATCCTTTCCGCCTGTTTTTGCGTGCTTTTCCGCGGATATTGCGGAAACCGTACCACCGGCCCCGGCGTTCAGAGTGGGCACCTGCGGGGGGCAGGGCCTCCCACCAAAATTTCATTCAGGCGCGTGGATTTGAAGGCTAACTTGGCTTTGGTGCCGCAGCGCGGCCCGCCGTGCTCAACGGGCGGACTAAAAAAGGGGATTTGCATGCAGATCGGCATTGTCGGACTTGGGCGGATGGGCGCCAATATTGGACGCAGGTTGATGCGCGCCGGCCACCAGGTGATCGGGTTCGACGCCTCGCCCCAGGCAGTGGCGGCGCTGGAAGGAGCCATTGGCGCCGCCTCGCTGGAGGATGTCGTGGCCAGGCTCCCGGCTCCCCGTGCGGTCTGGGTGATGCTGCCGGCAGGCAGGATCACGGAAGAAACCATCGCCAAACTGGGCGGGCTGCTGTCCAGGGGCGACATCGTCATCGACGGCGGCAACACCTTCTTCAAGGATGATATCCGCCGGGCCGCGGCCCTGAAGGAGAAGGGCATCGCCTATGTCGATGTCGGCACATCCGGCGGAGTGTGGGGGCTGGAACGCGGCTACTGCATGATGATCGGTGGTGACAAGCCGGTGGTCGACCACCTCGATCCCATCTTCAAGGCGCTGGCGCCCGGTGCGGGCGATATCGGCAAGACGCCAAACCGCGAGAGCGCCGATCCGCGCGTCATCGAAGGCTATATGCATGCCGGGCCACCCGGAGCCGGCCATTTCGTCAAGATGGTGCATAACGGCATCGAATATGGCCTGATGCAGGCCTATGCTGAAGGCTTCGACATCATTCAGGGTCGCGCCAGCGACAGGCTGCCGGAAGAGGAGCGCTTTGACATAAACCTGGCCGATGTCGCCGAGGTCTGGCGGCGCGGCAGCGTGGTGGCCTCCTGGCTGCTGGACCTGACCGCCATCGCCCTGGCCAAGTCGCCGAAACTGGAAGAATTCAGCGGCAAGGTGGACGATTCCGGCGAGGGCCGCTGGACGGTGAATGCCGCGGTCGACGAAGCCGTGGCGGCCCCGGTCATCACCGCGGCTCTCTTTGCCCGCTTCCGCTCGCGCATCGGCAACAGTTTCGGCGAAAAGCTGCTGTCGGCGATGCGCAAGGAATTCGGCGGCCATGTCGAATCCCAGGGCGCCAAGAAGTGAGTTCCTCGCACAAGTCCCCACCGCCGGCCTGCGCCATCGTCATCTTCGGCGCCAATGGCGACCTGACGCGGCGCCTGATCGTGCCGGCGCTCTACAATCTTGCGCGCACCGGCCTTCTGCCGCCGCGATTTGCCCTGATCGGGGTGGATCACAACGATCGCACCACCGAGGACTGGCGAGAGAAAATCAAGGAATTCCTGGAAGAGCAGCTGGGAAAGAGCGGCGAGGGTGCGCTGAAGAAGATCGACGACCGCTACTGGTCGCCCATCGCAGACGCCATGAGCTTCCTGAAGGGCGACTTCACCGACGATGCCGCCTATGCCGCGCTGAAGAAGCGGCTGGCCGAATGTGACAAGGCCAAGGATCTGGGCGGCAATGTGCTGTTCTACATGGCGACCGCCGACCGCTTTTTCCCAATCATCGCCCAGAAGCTGGGCGAGACGGGGCTGGTCGACAGCAAGGAATGCAAGGGCTTCCGCCGCCTGATCGTGGAAAAGCCCTTCGGCCAGGACCTGGAATCGGCCAGGGCGCTGAATTCCTGCCTGCTGAAATATCTGCGCGAGGACCAGATCTACCGGATCGACCATTTCCTGGGCAAGGAAACGGTGCAGAACATCCTGGCGCTGCGATTCGCCAACGGGCTGTTCGAGCCGATCTGGAATCGCGACCGCATCGATCATGTGCAGATCACCGTGGCCGAAAGCATCGGGGTCGGCACGCGCGGCAAATTCTACGAAGCCACAGGCGCGCTGCGCGACATGGTGCCCAACCATCTCTTCCAGCTGGTGGCGATGACGGCGATGGAGCCGCCGGTTTCCTTCGATGCCGAAGATATCCGCGCCAAGAAGGCTGAGATCTTCAAGGCCGTGCACCCGCTGACCCTGGCCGATGTGGTGCGCGGCCAGTATGACGCCGGCGTGGTGGCGGAAGAAAAAGTGCCTGCCTATCGCGCCGAAGCCAATATTTCGCCCGATACCACCGTCGAAACCTATGTCGCCATGCGCCTTATGATCGACAACTGGCGCTGGGCGGGCGTGCCCTTCTATTTGCGCACCGGCAAGCGGCTGAAATCCCGTTCGACCGAGATTGCCATCCGCTTCAAGCGCGCCCCGCACGCCCTGTTCCGCGACACGCCGATGGGCGAGCTGGATGCGGACTGGCTGATTGCGCGCATCCAGCCGGACGAGGGAATCCGCATGCGCTTCAACGCCAAGCGGCCGGGCCCGGCCATGGCGCTGGAAAGCGTGGCGATGGATTTCAAGTACAAGGATTATTTCAGACAGGCGCCTTCGGTAGGTTATGAGACGCTGATCTATGACTGCCTGATCGGCGATGCGACGCTGTTCCAGCGCGCCGACCAGGTGGAAGCCGCCTGGGGCGTGGTCGATCCGATCCTGAAGGGCTGGGACGGGTCCAGCCCGCGCCACTTCCCGAACTATGCCGCCGGCAGCGAAGGGCCCGCCGCCGCCAACGATCTTCTGGCGCGCGACGGCCGCAGCTGGCGCACCATTCGTTAGGACAAGGTCATGGCCGATATCGCAGGCAAACTTGAAATTGTTGCGGATGCCGACGCGCTGGCGGCCCGCGCGGCCGACATCATCGCCGAGCGCATGGCGGCGGCGTCTTCGACGTTCCGTTTGGTGCTGGCGGGCGGCTCAACGCCCCGGCATGCCTATGAACTCTTGGCGCAGCGCAAGCTGGACTGGGACCGCGCCGAGATATTCTTCGGTGACGAGCGCTTCGTGCCGCCCGATGATCCCAGGTCCAACTACCGCATGGCGCGCGAGGCGCTGCTGGATCACATCAGCCCGTGCAAGCTTTTTCCCATTCCCACCGATGGCACCCCGCAAAGCGCCGCCGACCGCTATGAGGAGATTTTGCGCCAGCAATATGGCTCTTCCGGGCTGGAACGGGACGTGCCGCTGTTCCACGTCACGCTGCTGGGGCTTGGCGATGACGGCCATACCGCCTCGCTCCTGCCCGACCAGCCGGTGCTGCAGGAACGCGGCCGCTGGGTGGCGGTGGTGCCCCAGGGGCGCGACACGCAGCGCATTACGTTGACCTATCCGGCGCTGGAATCCAGCGCCCTGATCCTGTTCCTGGTGGCGGGCGCCTCCAAGCGCGATGCGCTGGCCCAGGCGCGAGGCGGGGCGCTGCCGGCCGGGGCCCTGAAACCCCGGGGTGCGGTGATCTGGCTGGCGGACGCGGCAGCGGCCGGACAGGACGATGAGGGTTACGGCTTCTGATGGCGCGGATCGAGGATTACGCCATGATCGGGGATTGCCGCACCGCGGCGATCGTCGGGCGCGACGGGTCCATCGACTGGCTTTGCGTGCCGCGCTTCGATTCTTCAGCCTGTTTTGCCGCCCTTCTGGGCACCCATGACAATGGTCGCTGGCTGATCGAGGCGGTTGGCAAGAGTCGATCCACCCGCGCCTATGTCGGCGAAAGCCTGATGCTGGAAACCATCATCACCACCGCGACCGGAAAGGCCAGGGTCACCGATTTCATGCCGCCGAAGACGCTGGACAGCTCCATCGTGCGCATCGTCGAAGGGCTCGAAGGGCGTGTCGACATGCGCACCGAAATCGCCATCCGTTTCGATTACGGCTTGTCGATCCCATGGGTGACGCGCAATGACCGGCGCACCTGGACCGCGGTTTCTGGTCCCAACCTGCTGACCATCCGCACGCCCGTGCCGCTGCGCGGCGAAAACATGCACTCGGTGGGCGAATTCCGGGTGCGCAAGGACGAGGCAGTGTCTTTTGTCCTGACTTACAGCGAGTCGTTCAAGCCCATTCCCCTATCGATCGACGCCTTCATCGCCCAGGATGAAACGGCGATCTTCTGGCGCAATTGGGCCGCGCAGTGCCGTGTCGGCGGGAAATGGCGGCGCACGATCATGCCCTCTCTGCTGGCCCTGAAGGGGCTCTCTTATGCCCCATCCGGGGGCATCGTGGCGGCGGCTACCTGTTCGCTGCCTGAGCAGATCGGCGGCACGCGCAACTGGGACTATCGCTATTGCTGGCTGCGCGATGCCACATTCACCCTCCTGGCCTTCCTCAACGCCGGCTTCACCGAAGAGGCGAATGTCTGGCAGACATGGTTGCTGCGGGTGATTGCCGGCGCGCCCGAACAGCTTCAGACCATGTACGGTGTGCTGGGGGACCGGCGATTGGACGAGGTGGAGCTTGCGCACCTCATCGGCTATGAAGGCTCGCGTCCGGTGCGTGTCGGCAACGCGGCCGCCACCCAGCTGCAGTTCGACATCTATGGCGAGCTGGCCGACGTGGTGGCACAGGCCGCCAAGGGCGGCCTTCCGCCGGCGCCGCGCCGCCGTGAATTGCGCGGATTGATTTTGCGGCATCTGGAAAAGAACTGGATCCTGCCGGATGAGGGCATCTGGGAGATACGCGGCCAGCCGCAACACTTCGTGCATTCCAAGGTGATGATCTGGGTGGCGTTCGACCGCGCCTCGCGCGCGCCGGGGACGACGGCGCAGGAGCGGGCGCACTGGCGCAGCGTGGCGCGGCGCATCCACCGCGATATCTGCAAGAAAGGCGTCGACCCCAAGCGGCACAATTTCGTGCAGCATTACGGCAGCGAGGAGCTGGATGCCGCCCTGCTGCTGCTGCCCCTGGTGGGCTTTCTGCCGCCCGCCGACCGGCGCATCACGGCAACGGTGCGCGAGATCGAAAAACGACTGGTCCGCAAGGGTCTGGTACGCCGCTACGAGACCGGAACGGGCGTCGACGGCCTGCCGCCGGGCGAGGGCGCATTCCTGGCCTGCAGCTTCTGGCTGGTCGACAATTACATCCTGATGCGCAGGCGCAAGGATGCGCTGAGATTGTTCAACCGCCTGACCCGCCTGGCCAACGATGTGGGGCTTTACGCCGAAGAATATGATCCGGTGGCCAAGCGCATGCTGGGCAATTTTCCCCAGGCCTTCTCGCATGTCGCCTTGATCAACACGGCGCTGAACCTGATGATCGACGGACAGGAACGGCGGGGCCAACGCAAGAAAGCGGGTCGCCGAACCGCGCGAAAGCTCCAGGATAAGTCCGGGAAGAAGAAGACAGCAGAAAGGAAGTCCCATGGCGGCCGCTAGGCGCATCCTTGCCATCGACATTGGCGGTACCGGCCTGAAGGCTGCCATCGTCGGGCCGGATGGCCGCTTCCTGGTCGACCGGGTGCGCATCAAGACGCCGTCCAATTGTGCGCCGCGGCGCATGGTGCCGCTGCTGGCCGACCTGGTGAAGCCGCTGGGCGCCTTCGATCATGTCACTATCGGCTTTCCCGGCGTCGTCAAGCGCGGTCATGTGATCAGCGCGCCGCATCTGGGCACCGGGCAGTGGCATGGCTTTGCCCTGGAACGCGCCATGCAGAAACGTCTCGGCAAGCCGGTCAAGCTGCTCAACGATGCCGACGTGCAAGGCCTTGCGGCAATGCAGGGTGACGGGCTGGAACTGGTCTGCACGCTGGGCACCGGCTTGGGTACCGCCTGGTTTCGCGATGGCGAGCTCATGCCGCACATGGACCTTGCGCACCTTACCATCCGCAAGAAGGATGATTTCGACTGCTATGTCGGTGACCGGACGCGCGACAAGATCGGCAACAAGCGCTGGAACAAGCGGGTGAGGAAACTGATCGGCGTGCTCGAGACGGTGTTTGCCTATGATCATCTCTATCTTGGCGGCGGCAACTCCACGCGGATAGATTTTTCCCTGCCGCGCAATGTGACCATTATCGACAACGATTTGGGCATGTCGGGCGGCGCGTTTGCGTGGGTGCCCAAAAATGCGCGGAAAAAGCGCGGAATCTAGGGAACCCGCGGTGTGTTTGCACGTTTGCGTCCTAATTGCTTGCGCATGTGCTGGGATATTTGGATAATTGCTTTCATTACTCATTGATGCCCGGCCGCGTTTTTCCGAGTTGATGCGTTTGGATGCCCGGAATATCAGGATTTCGGCCAACGGGATTTCAGGATGATGCCCCCGGTCAGCCGCGACACTGCTCTTCTGCTCGACATCGACGGGACCTTGCTCGACATGGCGCGCAGCCCCGAACGGGTGATCGTGCCCGTCGATCTTCTGCGTGCGCTGGACCGGCTGGCGCGCGACCTGTCGGGCGCGCTGGCCTTCGTCAGCGGCCGCTCGCTGGTCAGCATCGACAAGCTGTTTGCGCCGCTGCGTCCTGCCGCGATCGGCGCCCATGGTGGCGAAATCCGCAGTGCCGGCGGCCGCGTCCTTCGCGCCCCGCCGGTGCCCGAATCCGTGCGGGACATCTTCGTCCGCCTTTCGCGCAGCACGCCCGGCCTGTTGCTGGAAGACAAGGGCGTGGGCCTTGCCCTGCATTACCGCCTGGCGCCCGAGGCGAAGCCGATGCTGACTGCTGCGATGGAGGAGAATGCATCGCTGTTTGAAGACGAGAAGGTTCATATTCAGTACGGCAAGGCGGTGATTGATGCCCGGCCTTTCGGCGTCGACAAGGGCTCGGCAGTCGCGCGCCTGGCGCGTCAGAAGCCGTTTGCCGGGCGCACCATCTTGTTCGGCGGTGACGATACCACCGATCTCGATGTCTTCCGGGTCCTGCCGCGTCTGGGCGGGCACGGATTCTCGGTTGGCCGTCGTTTTCCCGGCGCTGATCATGTTTTCGCTTCACCCCGCCTGGTGCGCCAATGGCTGGTCCAGCTGGCAGAGACAGGAGTGGGTGCGTCATGACCGGCCCGCTCGATCTGGCCGTCATCGGCAATGGCCGAATCGCCGCGCTGGTCAATACCCACGGCCAGATCGTGTGGTGGTGCTTTCCCCGCTTTGACAGCGACGCGGTCTTCTGCCGGCTGATCGCGGGCGACGAAGAAAAGGGTTTTTCCGATGTGGTGCTGGATCGTCAGGTTGGCGTCAGTTCAGTCTATGAGCGCAACACCGCCACCGTCGTGACGGAGTTGACTGCCGAGGACGGTGCCAAGGTTCGCATCACCGACTTTGCCCCGCGCATGCGCAATTTCGCGCGCCTGCTGCGCCCGCCGCAGTTGATGCGCATCATCGAACCCGTGGCCGGCATGCCGCGCATCACCATCCGGGTGCGGCCCACCCAATATTACGGCAATCCGATGAAGCGCCGCGTGGCGGGCTCCAGCCATGTCACTTATGGCGAGCCGGCGCTGATCCGCCTTACCACCGACGCTCCGCTGTCCTATATCCAGCAGGAGACGCCGTTCGCCCTGACCCGGCCGCTGCATCTGGTGTTCGGGCCGGACGAGCCGTTCACCGGCGACATCGCCAGCACGGTGCGCGATTTCTACCAGCGGACGAACGGGTATTGGAAGGAATGGGTACGCTACCTGAGCATCGCCTATGAATGGCAGGAAGCCACCATCCGCGCCGCCATCACGCTGAAACTCTGCAATTTCGAGGAGACGGGCGGCATCGTGGCGGCGCTGACGACCTCGCTGCCCGAAGCACCCCATTCGGGCCGCAACTGGGACTACCGTTATTGCTGGTTGCGCGATGCCTATTTCGTTGTCCGGGCGCTTAACGCCATCGGTGCCACCCGCACGATGGAAGAATATATCACCTATATCCTGTCGATCGCCGGCAACGAGGAAACGCTCAAGCCTGTCTATGGCATCGTGCCCAACGACGATCTGACCGAATGGACCGCGCCGGATCTGAAGGGGTTCGAGGGCCACGGCCCGGTGCGCGTCGGAAATGCCGCGGTCGATCAGGTCCAGCATGACGCCTATGGCAGTGTGATCCTGTCGGCGGTGCCGATGTTCTTCGACCGGCGCCTGCCCAATCCGGGAGATGAGACGCTGTTCCGCCTGATAGAGAAGATGGCGCGGCAGTGTGCCAACCTGGCGCTGGAGCCCGATGCCGGGATCTGGGAATTCCGGGGCAGGAAGCGCCTGCATACCCATTCCGCGGCGATGTGCTGGGCAGGCCTCAGCCGCACCGGTGCCATTGCCGCCCGGCTGGGCCTAGCCGAGCGTGCCACCTATTGGCATGGCCAAGCCGATTCCATCGGCGAAACGCTGCTGCGGCGCGTGTGGAACGAAAAGCGCCGGGCCTTCACCGCTGCGGAAGGCATCGACGACATGGATGCCAGCGTTCTGCTTTTGCCCGATCTGGGGCTGATCGAGCCGGATGATCCCCGTTTTGCCTCCACCGTGGCGGCGATCGAACACGATTTGGTGCGGGGGCGACATGTGATGCGCTATGCCGCCGAGGACGATTTCGGCCTGCCGGAAACCGAATTCCTGGTCTGCCGTTTCTGGCTTATCGACGCGCTGGCTGCGCTTGGCCGCCGCGAGGAGGCGCGCGAGCGCTATGCAGATGCCCTGTCGCTGCGCAATAACTACGGCCTCCTGGCCGAGGACATCCATCCCCAGACCGGCGCCTTGTGGGGGAATTTTCCCCAGACCTATTCCATGGCCGGAATCATCCTGAGCGCGATGCGTCTCAGCCAAAGTTGGGAGGACCGCTATTGGCGCGCATCTTCATAATCTCCAACCGCGTCGCGGTGCCCAAGGCAGGGCTTCAGCCCGGTGGACTTGAAGTCGCGCTGAAGGCCACGCTGAAGAAGCACACCTGCGTCTGGCTGGGCTGGAGCGGCGAACTCAGCGATACCGCGCGCACCCAGACCTTTCACAAGGGCCGCAACGCCTATGTCGTCACCGATCTGGGCGGGGATGATTTCGAGGAATACTACAACGGCTTCGCCAACAGGGTGCTGTGGCCGATATTCCACTATCGCCTGGACCTGGCCGAATTTTCGCGCCGCGACCTGTCCGGCTATTGGCGCGTCAACAACCAGTTCGCCGACGAACTGGTCCAGCGGCTCAAGCCCGACGATATCGTCTGGGTGCACGACTATCACCTGATCCCGCTGGCCAAGGTGCTGCGCGAGCGTGGCGTCAACAACCGCATCGGATTCTTCCTCCACATTCCCCTGCCGCCGCCAGAGATCCTGACGGCGATGCCCAACCATGACACACTGATCCCCGCACTTGGTGATTACGACCTGGTGGGCTTCCAGACCGACGGCGACGCCGCCAATTTCGCCCGCTACCTGGCGCGCGAACTGGGCACGCCCACCCACATCTCGCACCGGCTGGGCGACGGCGAACGCGCGATGCGCATCGGCACCTTCCCGGTGGGTATCGAGACGCGCGAATTCAACCGCCTCGCCGGCCGCGCGGTAAGAACCCAGCTAGTCGGGCAGGTGATGAAATCCATTCCCGGCGTGCTGATGATCGGGGTGGACCGCCTGGATTATTCCAAGGGCATCCCGGCGCGGCTGGAAGCCTATGAACGCTTCCTGGCCGCCCATCCGGAATGGCACGGCAAGATCACCTATCTGCAGATCACGCCGAAGAGCCGCAGCCAGATCAAGGAATATTCCGAGATGGCCGAGGCGGTGAATGCCACCGCCGGCCGCATCAACGGTGCCTATTCCAACGCCGCCTGGTCGCCCATGCGCTATGTCAATCGTCCCTACAGCCGCACCGCGCTTTCCGGCCTTTATCGCGCCGCGAAAGTCGGCCTGGTGACGCCCATGCGCGACGGCATGAACCTGGTGGCCAAGGAGTTCGTCGCCGCCCAGGACGACGAGGATCCCGGCGTCCTGATCCTGTCGCGCTTTGCCGGCGCCGCCTCCGAGTTCGGCGCGGCGGTGCTGGTCAATCCCTATGATCCCGACGCGGTGGGCGCGGCCATCGCGCGCGCCATGGCGATGCCGCTGGAAGAACGCCGCCGCCGCCATTCCGAACTCTTCGCCGCGTTGCTGCGCAATGATATCGCCGACTGGGGCGACAACTTCCTCAAGGCCCTTGGCACCGGCAATAAGCTGCGCGCCATCGACGCCATAAAGGATTTCGTGCCGCCCGCCGGCATCGCCTGACCGGATCGTTTCAATCTCGCGGCACCACGGTGAAGGCGATGGAGCCTTTCGCCATGCTCTTGTCCTGGCCCACGCTGTGCCAGTCGACATGATAGCGGCCCGGCTGCAGGTGGAAGGGCAGAAGCGTGATTGCGTTCATGCCAGTGGCGGCGGCGGCCGGCACTGTCTTGCCGGACGGGCCTACCAGCATGGCGCCGCTCAGGGCAGGCTGCATCGCCCCGGAAAAACGCAGGGTAATCCGCGCGGTCTCTGCCACGCGCGCGCCCTGGGCGGGATCGGAGGACTGAAGCCGGATGCCGGCGAGGGCGGGCGTACTGAAGAAGGCAGGCAGCAGAATGAGGGCGGCAAGACGTGTCATGCGGTGTCCTTCAGTCGGAGGGCAGTTTGAATGCGGCGGCGGCCAGAAATCCCCACCCCGTGACAAACGCCAGGCCACCCAGCGGCGTCAGCAACGCCAGCTTCAGCGCCCCGGTTAGCGCCAGCAGATAGAGCGAGCCGGAAAACAGCACGATTCCCACCAGGAAGGCGATGGCGGCCATCCGCGCACGGCTGCGGGCCCCGCCCCGCATGGCCAGCGCCGCCAGCCCCATCGCCAGGGCATGAACCATCTGATAGCGCGCGCCGGTGTCGAAGATGCCCAGCAACCTGGCGTCCAGCCGGCCGGCCAGGCCATGGGCCGCAAACGCGCCCAGAAGAACCCCGAAGCCGCCGCACAGCGCGGCGAGAAACAGCCATATCCGCATGCGTGCGATTATAGACAGGGCCGCTGGGCTTTGCGAGTTTGTCCCGCCACAGGGAGCAGCCGTCATGCCGGAATTCACCACTGCTGTTGACGGCACGCCCCTGGCCTTCGAGCGACACGGCAAGGGGCCGCCCGTCCTGATGATCCACGGCTTCGGTTCCAGCCGCCTGCAGAACTGGAAATCCACCGGCTGGTATGGCGGCCTGACCGAGGCGGGCTTTTCCATCGTGGCGATGGATTGCCGCGGCCACGGCGACAGCGGAAAGCCCCATGATCCGGACATGTACGGTCATGAACGGATGGTTGAAGACGCCATCGCAGTGATGAACGCGGCGGGTCTGTCCGATTCGTTCGTGCTGGGCTATTCGATGGGCGGCTTTATCGGCCTCCGGCTGCTTGCCTCGCATCCCGCGCGGGTGCGCAAGCTGGCGGTCGCGGGCGTGGGCGAACATTATCTGGAAGATCGCGTCACCTCTCCGAAGGCGCGCGCCGTCTTGGCCGAAGCGCTGCTGACCGAGGAAATCGACAGCATCACCGATCCGCGCGCCCGCATGTTTCGTACCTTTGCCGACCAGTCGGGCAAGGACCGCATCGCGCTGGCCGCCTGCATGCGGGCGATGTCGCCCCATCTTCCCGTCGCCACACTTGCGGCGCTGGCGCGGCCAATCCTGGTCGTGGATGGGGAGATGGACGACACCGCGGGCCGCGCAGAACCCCTGGCAAAGCTCTTTGCAGATGGCAAAGCTGTGACCATTCCGGGGCGCGATCACATGTCGGCGGTGGGCGACCGCCGCACCCGGCAGGCGGTGATCGACTTTTTCGGCGCCTGAGGCAACCCGCCCCGCCGCACATTCGTTTCTCTTCCGGACGCGCAAGCGGCCTCCCCTTGTTTTGAGGGGGCACGGCATATTTGTCTGTGTACTGAAGAGGAATATTCCAGCGATGGCGACGCATCCGCACGGCGTGCACAAGCTTTTGATGATCCGTGTACCACAGGTACGTTACCGTACTGAAATAAGCGTAGGTTTTCCCGGCCATAACGCTATTTTCGGAAGCGTTGCGATGGCATTTCCTTCGCGTCTCGGGGCTCGTCACTGATGTTGGAAGCACATGCACGCGCCGGAATTCGAAACCGGCTTTTGCAGATGATTCCGCTCGACTGCTGGGATCTGATCGGGCCGCATCTGGAATCCGTTCAACTGAAGGAGCGGCAAGTCATCGAGGTCCCGCACAAGCCGATCACCCATTCCTATTTCCTGGAATCGGGTGTGGCCTCGGTGGTGGCGGTGGACAGCGAGGATCACCGCATCGAGGTCGGGGTGATCGGTTTTGAAGGCATGACCGGCGTGCCGCTGATCATGGGCGACGACCGGGCCCAGCATTCCACCTATATGCAGATCGGCGGCGCCGGCCACCGCATTGCGCAAGAGCCGCTGTGCCAGGCCATCGCCGGCAGCGAGGCGATGCGCGCCCTGATGCTGAAATGGGCGCAGGGCTTCATGATCCAGACCGCCCATACCGCGCTGGCCAATGGCCGCGCCAAGCTGGAACAGCGCCTGGCGCGCTGGCTGTTGATGGCCCATGACCGGCTGACCACCAATGCCGTGCCGCTGACCCATGAATTCCTGGCGGTGATGCTGGGCGTGCGACGCGCCGGGGTGACGGTGGCAATCCATTCCTTCGAACGGCGCGGCTTCGTCACCACCCGCCGCGGCCAGCTGACCATGGTCGACCGCGCGGGGATCGAACAGGTCGCCGGCAGCTTCTATGGCACGCCGGAAGCTGAACTGAAGCGCCTGTTCGGCCACGCCACGCAGGGCTGAACGAATTTTCTCGCCTTGCCGGGGGCGGACATGGTCTTTTTCGCGCCATGCTGCCTTCCCTGTTTCAGGACTGGTTCGCCCGCCGCGGCTGGCAGCCGCGCGACCACCAGCTCGCGCTGGTGGACCATGCTGCGCGGGGGAAAAGTGTGCTGCTGGTGGCGCCGACGGGCGGCGGCAAGACCCTGGCGGGTTTCCTGCCCACCCTGATCGAACTCTCCGAAAGGCCGAAGCGGTCACGGGCGCGCGGCCTGAACACGCTGTATATCTCTCCACTCAAGGCGCTGGCGGTCGATGTGGCGCGCAACCTGGAAACACCGGTGGCAGAGATGGGCCTTGGCGTTTCGGTTGAGACGCGTACCGGCGACACGCCCGCGGCGCGCCGCCAGCGCCAGCGTCACGCTCCGCCCGACATCCTGCTCACGACGCCCGAACAGCTTGCTCTGCTGGTCGCCCACCCGCGCGCGGACCGGTTGTTCGCCGGCCTGAAAACCGTGGTGCTGGACGAATTGCACGCGCTCTACAATTCCAAGCGCGGCGATCTTCTGGCGCTGGGGCTGACGCGGCTCTCCACCCTTGCTCCGGGCCACCGGCGTGTCGGGCTTTCCGCCACGGTCAAGGATCCGATGCCGCTTCGCCGCTATCTGATGGTGCAGCCGGAAACGGGCGAGCACCTGTCCGAACTGGTGGTCGCCGGGGGCGGCGCGCTGCCCAGGATCGCCATCAGCGCGTCAGAGGCTCATGTCCCCTGGTCCGGCCATCTGGCGCGCCACGCCATGGCCGACGTGATGGCGGCGATCCAGCAAAGCCGTACAGCCCTGGTCTTCGTCAACACCCGCAGCCAGGCCGAACGCACCTTCCAGGAATTGTGGGCGATCAACGACGACAACCTGCCCATCGCGCTGCATCACGGCAGTCTGGCCCCCGAGCAGCGCCGCAAGGTGGAATCGGCAATGACGCGCGGCGCACTGCGCGCGGTGGTATGCACCTCGACGCTGGACCTTGGCATCGACTGGGGCGCCGTGGACCGGGTGATCTGCATCGGCGCGCCCAAGGGGGCGGCGCGCCTGGTCCAGCGCATCGGCCGCGCCAATCACCGGCTGGACGAGCCCAGCGCGGCGCTGCTGGTGCCCGCAAACCGCTTCGAGGTACTGGAATGCCACGCCGCGCGCGATGCAGTGCTGGCGGGCGAGCTGGATGGCGAGCGGCTGAAGGCCGGTGCGCTGGATGTTCTGGCCCAGCATGTCCTGGGCACCGCGGTTGCCGCGCCTTTTGATTCCGACGCGCTGTTCGCGGAAGTGCGCGGCGCCGCCCCTTATGCCCGGCTGCCCCGCGCCGATTTCGACGCGGTGGTCGATTTCGTCGCCACAGGCGGCTATGCGCTGCGCCGCTATGACCGCTATGCGCGGCTTCGCAGGACCCAGGAAGGCAGATACCGGCTGGCCCATCCGCGAATCGCCCAGGATTGGCGCCTGAACGCCGGGGTCATCGTGGAAGACCCGATGGTGGATATCCGCCTTCAGTCCAGGGGCCGTCCTGCAGGGGCGGGTGGCCGCCGTCTGGGCCAGCTTGAGGAATATTTCATCGAACAACTTTCCGTCGGCGATACATTCGTCTTCGCCGGCGATGTCTTGCGCTTTGAGGGGCTGCGCGAGGATGCGGCCTATGTCACTCGCGCTTCCGATCCCCAGGCCCAGATCCCCAGCTACAATGGCGGCAAGTTTCCTCTTTCCACCTTCCTGGCACAGCGCGTGCGCGAGATGGTCAGCCGCCCGGACAGCTGGGCCGGACTGCCCGATCCGGTGCAGGAATGGCTGCGCATCCAGGAATGGCGCAGCGTGATCCCCAAGCCCGGCCAGCTTCTGGTTGAAACCTTCCCGCGCGCCGCCCGGCATTATCTTGTCTGCTATCCGTTCGAGGGACGGCTTGCGCACCAGACGCTGGGCATGCTGCTGACGCGGCGGCTGGAGCGGCTGAACCTTCACCCCATCGGCTTCATCGCCAATGAATATGCGCTGGCGATCTGGTCGGCCCGCGACATGAGTGGGGCCGACATGAACCGGCTGTTTGACGAGGATATGCTGGGCGACGACCTGGACGCCTGGCTGGCCGATTCCAACCTCTACAAGCGCACCTTCCGCAACTGCGCCATCATCGCCGGGCTGATCCAGCGCCGGTTCCCCGGCAGGGAAAAGACCGGCCGCCAGGTGACCTTTTCTTCGGACCTTATTTACGACGTTCTCAGGGAGCATGAGCCCGACCATGTGCTGTTGCGCGCGACTTATGCCGATGCCGGGGAAGGCCTTCTGGACATCGCGCGGCTGGGCGACATGCTGGCCCGGGTGCGCCACCGGATCGTGACCCGGCGCCTGGAGCGCGTATCACCCCTGGCGGTTCCCGCATTGCTGGAGATTTCGAAAGAGATGGTTGCGGGCGCGGTGGACGAAGCTATCCTGCAGGAAAGCGAAGACGCCTTGGTGCGGGATGCGATGCGTGTTGACTGATTCGGGGCTGGTAGATTCCCAGATTGGCGATGTCCTGGTCGACGTGAATGGCGAGACGCTGCTGCTCGATCCCTGCGGCGCGGCCTTCCTGCCGGCGCACCGCACCCTGGTCTTTGCCGACCTGCATTTCGAAAAGGGCAGCGCCTATGCCCGCGGCCGCCAGTTTCTGCCGCCTTACGACACGGCGGCCACGCTGTTGCGCGTCAGTCGCGCGGCGGCCCGCCACCAGCCGACACGCATCATCGCCCTTGGCGATTCCTTCCATGACGGCGGCGCCGCAGATCGCATGGGCGATGGCGAACGGGCGCTCCTGGCGGCCATCGGCGCGGAGTGGATCTGGATCGCCGGCAATCATGATCCGGCGCCGCCCGCCTGGCTGGGCGGCACGATAGCCCAGGAATATCGGCTGGGCGGACTGATCTTCCGTCACGAGCCGCAGCTGATGTTCCAGCCGGGCGAGGTGGCCGGGCACCTGCATCCATGCGCGACCGTAACAAAATGGGGCCGCGGGGTGCGCCGGCGCTGCTTTGTCAGCGATGGGCTGCGCCTGGTGATGCCGTCCTTCGGCGCCTATACCGGCGGCCTGGATGTCGGCGACCCCGCGATCGGATCGCTGTTTGCCGGGCCCTTCCATGCCTACATGCTGGGCCGCGCGCGGGTCTATGCCATTGCACGCCGGCTGGTGAGCTAGGCCGGGCGACGGAAAAGCACCGACGATATCCAGCCCAGCAGGATCGACATCGCCACCGCGGCCAGGCCGTACCAGAAGGGCGCATCGCGCGCGAAATTGAACAGCCGCCGCTCCAGTCCCGTCTGGTCGACGAACAGCGGCGTCGACTGGGCGCTCACCACCTCGCCGCCGCGGAACAGATAGACCTCGACATTGTATTGGCCGCGCGCAACCCCGGCGGGCACCGGCACGCGGGTACGGAATAAGGTCTCGCTGAGGAAGTCGATGCTGCCGGGCGCTTCATTATAGAGCCCCTCCCTTTCCAGGTGCCGCAGGGCAGCCAGCTGGAAGGGGCGCGGATCATGGTGACTGACGATCTTCTGCGGCACCAGATGGTGCTCGCCGATGCCATAGCGCGTCAGGCTGCTGGGCGTGGCGATCGCTTCCAGCGGCCTGGTGCTGGCCATGTAGTAGAAGGCCGGCATGCCCACCAGGCGGGCGGCGTCGCTGTTGACCCACACACCGGCGATGCGCTCGCGCTTGCGTACGGTCAAGGTCGTGTCGGGCCCGCGCACCACCACCACAATGTCGCGGCCCTCTGCCCCCAGCGGCCGCTCGATGGCGCCGAACACCACGATGGATGTGCCCGTATAGTTGGAGGTGATCTGAATCACGTCCTGGCTGATGCCGGACACCAGGTCCTCGGCCTGCGCCGGCCAGGCAAGCGGCGCCAGGGCCGCCAACAGCAAAAGGATCGCCGGAAACCGTCTCATTGCGCCCCCAGCGACAGGCTGTAAACATCGTCGGGGCGGGCGACCAGTCCCCACAGAAGGCCCATGCAGACGGCCAGCACGACAATGGCCAGCAGGAGGCGCAGGTGCTCGCCGCGCAACCGGCCCGAGATGCGCACGCCAAGCTGCGCGCCGATCACGCCGCCCACGATCAGAAACAGCGCCAGCATGATGTCGACCGCATAATTGCTGGTCGCCTGCAGCACGGTGGTGATGGTGGTGACGCCGATGATCTGGGTCAGCGAAGTGCCCATCACCACATTGGTGGGCATTCGCAGCAGGTAGATCATGGCCGGCACCATGACGAAGCCGCCGCCGATGCCCATGATCGCGCCCAGCGCGCCGACCACGAAACCGATGCCAATGGGCGGTATGATGCTGATATAGAGGCGCGACTGGCGAAAACGCATTTTCAGGGGCAGGCCCGCCATCCGCACCCGGCTGACCGCGCGCAGGCGCCCCGGCGCTCCGACGCGGACAGATCGCAGGCTGTTCAAGCTTTCACGCAACATGATGGTGCCGATCGTGCCCAGCAGCAGCACATAGCTCAGCGATACGATCAGGTCCATCTGGCCCTGGCGGCGCATCAGCGCGAACAGCCACACGCCGAAACCCGTGCCCGCCAGGCCGCCGGCCAGCATCACGCCGGCCATGGCGAAGTCGATGGCGCGACGGCGCCATTGGGAAAGCGCTCCCGACATGGAAGACGCCGTGACATGCGAAAGGGTTGTGGCGACGGCCACGGTGGAGGGAATCCCATAGAACACAAGAAGCGGCGTCAGCAGAAAGCCGCCGCCCACGCCGAACATTCCAGACACCAATCCGGCCACGCCTCCCAACCCGACAATGACCATCCAATGGACGGACATTTCGGCGACGGGAAGATAGATCTCCATGGTGACTCGGGTGGAACAACTCTGCTGGGCGCACCGGCGCGTTCAAGGCAATGCCAATTTGCGCGCGCCACCTGCGGCGGTCAACCCGCCCAAGCCGTCACAAACGCTTTGAAAACGTGATGGATCAGCCCAGGTCGGACAGCTCGGGCGGCACGTTGGCGCTGCGGTTCAGCGGCGCGGCATGAAAGCCGGCTGCCGCCCGGTCGGCAGTGGCGCGGTCCGAGTCGCTCAGCTGCGACTGCAGCACGCCCACCCGCGCCTTGGATTCGGCATCGCCCGACGCGGCTGCGATCGAATACCATTTATAGGCATCCAGCAGGCTCTGCGGCACGCCGTCGCCCCGTTCATAGAGGACGGCGAGATTGAATTGGGAATCTGAAAGGCCCAGCGCGGCGGCCTTGGCGAACCAGCGCGCCGCCTCGGCCATGTTCTTCTTGCCCATCGAGCCGGAGGCATAGGCGACCGCCAGATTGTGCATCGCCTTGCGGTTCCCCTGGTTGGCAGCCAACTGGTACCAGTGCGCCGCCTTGGCAGCGTCGGCGGGCACGCCCTGGCCGCGCTCATACAGCGTGCCCAGGCGGTACTGCGCCACGGCCTGGCCCAGGTTCGCCGCAGCAGTCAGATACTTCACTGCGCCGGGCAGGTTCACCGCCGTGCCGCCGGTGCCGTCCAGATAGCGCAGGCCCAGGATGGTCTGGGCAATCGGATTGTTGGCGCTGGCCAGTTGGGTCGCACGGTCGATCGACGCCATGCGCGCAGGGGTGGCGGCGCCTTTGGGCGCCGCGCCGGTTGGCGCCTGGTGCACCTCGCGCTGCTTGGGCGGCTGGGCGACACCGGGCGCGGCGCCCTCGGTTTGGGCTGTATGGTCGCCCGACGAGACTGCGGCCCCGGGCGTGGCCGGGGGGACCACTACGAGCTGGGTCTGTTTGCCCGCCGGCGTCCGGGGCGTGGACGGGTTTTGGCCCATGGCGGCGGGGGGCGCGGAATTGCTGGCGCCCGGCGCCGCGCGCATGCGCTGGCTCAGCACCAGTCCGGCCGCGACGGCCAGCACCATGATCAGGGCGATGACGGCGGGAATCAGATAGCGCGGACGGCCCTCGGCGCCGGCCTCGGCGCCGATCCTGCCCCAGTGAAATCCACGGCTCTGGCGCTCGATTTCGGCTTTCTCGGCGGCTGCGCGGGCTGTGCGACGGGCCTGGGCCAGGAAATTCTCCGGCTCCGCTTCGGGCGCGAAGGGTTCGGCAAAGTCGGTTTGGGGCTCGAATCCTTCGATGGCGGGCGGCGGCTCATGCGACATACCGGGCGCGGCAATTTCGGACGGATCGCTGCCATAGAGAAATTGCTCGGCGCCGCCGTCGGCAAAAGGATCGGGCGGGAAGCTGGCCTGGGCGCCATAGCCCAGATCGGGCTGCGGTTCGGGGAAGGGCGGCGCCTCGAAGGCGACGGTCGGCGGGGGCTCGTCCGCCGGGTGGAAGGCGTCGTGGCCCTGCGGGAAGACCGATTGTGGGAAATCCGGCGGTGCGAAGGCCGGAGCCGCGTGGGACGCCCCCCCGGTACGCATTTCGGCCAGAAGCTCGGTATGGTCCTTTTCCAGCGTTTCGATGCGGCTGGCCAGCGCGTCAAGCGAGTGCTGTAGAGGCGCGGTGGAACTCTCATGTTCCAGCCGCTCGATCAGGCCGCCAAGGTTATACTCCACATTCTGCAGGCGGTGCTCGATCGCGGCGTCGGGACCGCGGGTCTCCAGACGCATGATGGCTTCGCGCAGGCCCTGCAGGTTTTCTTCGACGGACGCGGCGCGGCGCTGGGCCTCGACCTGGTCGGCGGCGCGCGCATTGGCGGCGGCTTCGACCTTTTCCAGCGCATGGTCGATTGCGTTGGTGTGTACCTGGACGGTCTTTTCGACATTGACCAGGCGCTGTTCAAGGCGCTGTTCCATCGCGGCCTGGCCCGCTTCCGCGCTGCCCTGCATCGCGGCCATGCGTTTTTCCAGGGTCTCCAGACCGCGCTGGGCACTGCTTTCCAGGCCGGTCAGCCGGTCGTCCAGATTGGCCACGTTTTTGTGTGCCGCATTCTCGATCGTCATGATGCGCTGGGCCAGCTGCGCGTCTGCGTGCTCCGCATCGACGCGGGCGGCGCCAAGTCGCTCGGCAAGCTGTTCCAGGCCGGTGGCCAGGTTGCCCGCCTGGGATGCCGACTGGCTGGCGGTCTGGCTGACCTGGTCGGCCAGACGCGACAGGCCCTGGTGCAGCGCCTTCACCGCTTCGCGCATGCCGTCATTGGCGGCGCTGCGCTCGACGCGCTCCAGCCGCTCGGACAACGCCACCACGTTCAGGGCCAACTGGTCGAAGGCCTGGGCCTGCTCGCGGGAGGCGATGTTGATTTCCTGGGCGGTGCGCGACAGCACGCGATTGGATTCGGAATGGCTGCGCTCGGAGGAGTCCAGGCGCCGGGCCATGCCCCGGAGTTGGTCTTCGATGCGGCGGAAGGCTTCGGACGATTCGGTCTCGCTGCGTCCCACCCGGGCCAGCATGTCTTCGCTGTCTCGCCGGCTGGCATTGGACTGGGGCAGGCCCCAGGCGTCCAGATGAGGCCGCTCAATGGGCATGGCGTCTTCCTCCATTCCCGAAAAGCTGCGCAGAATGCGCCTTGTCAGCCACTCGCCGACGGAAAGTCCCTCGCGCCGGGCAGCCGCGCGTGCAGCTTCGCGCGCTTCGGAAGGTATGCCCGCCACATTCCAGGGTATTTCCGCGCGCATCCCGACTCACTGGCACAAGCCACCCACTAGAGAAGGTACCGGGGGCAACATATTGTGTAAAGGAACGATGTCCAATCCACAGGCACGTAGCGCGGTACCGTGCTTACTCATGCACAGATACTTGCAGCAATAGCCTTAATGCGTGGTTAGCGCGGCGCCCCTACTGTGCCGATTGGGCACGATTGGCGCCGCCGGCGACCCCCAAGGCCCCGCGCAGCCGGATGGGCGGGGGGGCCGGCCTGGCGGGGACCGCGCTGGCGGCTTTGGGATTTTCGAAGCGGGTAATGGTGGCCGCGCCATCACTGTCCTGGTGCGGCGGAAGGCCCAGGTCGGTGGCCAGGAGCAGGGCGACATAGACCGTATCGCCGTTGACTGCCGCACCGACGCCGGTGCGGTCGTAATCGGCGAAGGCAAGATTTTCCTTGTGCGGCGGCGAATTCATCCAGGTTTCCAGGAAGCGCCGGGCGAAGTCCTCGACAGAGATGCCGCTCTGCCTTGTGTAATGCTGCGCCGCAAGATTTTCGCCCAGGAGGCCCTGGAATTTCGCGTCCTGTGCCATCAGCAGGCTGGCTGACGTGTCGCCATTGGGCGCCGCATGGGCCAGATAGTGCTTGGCCGCCATGTCGCGCGCGCGGGCGCGGGCGACCCGGGTCAGCTCCGCATCGGGCGTCAGCGCCTTTGCCCCGGGATCGATTTTCATCCGCTCGGTCTCCACCAGGGCCATGATGCGGTTTTCCAATGCGGGCATCTGGGTGGCCGGGTCGGGCGGCGGCGGTGGGGCTTGTGGCGTTGTCTGGCAGGCGCAGAGCGTCACCAGGGCAAGGATCAACGGCAGGCAATGCTTGAACGAAGACATCATCATCAGGCGGGCAGTATCTCGAACAGGCCGGCCGCGCCCATGCCGCCGCCGATACACATGGTGACAACGCCCAGCCTGGCGCCGCGCCGCCGGCCTTCCAGCAGGATATGTCCGGTCAGGCGCGCGCCGGTCATGCCATAGGGGTGGCCGATGGAAATGGCGCCCCCGTTCACATTGGTCTTTTCCGGGTCGAGCCCCAGCCTGTCCATGCAATAGACGGTCTGGCTTGCGAAGGCTTCGTTCAATTCCCAAAGGTCGATGTCGCCTACCGTCAGGCCATGACGCTCAAGAAGGCGCGGCACCGCCAGTACCGGGCCGATACCCATCTCCTCGGGGTCGACGCCCGCCACGGCAAATCCGCGAAAGATGCCCAGCGGCTTGAGGCCCTTCCTGGCGGCCAACTCCTCGCTCATCAGCACGCAGGCCGAGGCGCCGTCGGCGAACTGCGAGGCATTGCCCGCGGTGACATACTTGCCCACCGCGACCTGCTGGCCGCCGGCATGCACGGGCTTCAGCGCCGCAAGTCCCTCCAGCGTCGTGTCGGGCCGGTTGCACTCGTCGCGGGCCACGGTCACATCCACCATGCTTTCGGTGCCTGTGGCCTTGTCGCGCTTCTTCATCCTGGTCGCCAGCGGCACGATCTCGGCGTCGTAGCGGCCGGCGGCCTGCGCGGCGGCAGTGCGCTGCTGGCTCCTCAGCGCATATTCGTCCTGGCGCTCACGGCTGATGCCATAGCGTTCGGCCACGATCTCGGCGGTCTCGATCATGGTCATCCACAGGGCCGGCTTGACCTGAAGCAGATGCTCCTCGGTGAAGTGCTTGAGGTTCATGCCGCCCATCTGGACCAGCGAAATCGACTCCACCCCGGCGCCCACCGCGATGTCGGTGCCGTCGGTCATGATCTGCTGCGCCGCCATGGCGATGGCATTGAGCCCGCTGGAGCAGTAGCGGTTGACGGTCACGCCGCTGGTGCTGACCGGGCAGCCCGCCCAGATCGCCGCCTCGCGGGCGATATTGTTGCCGGTGGCGCCCTCAGGAAAGCCGCAGCCCATATAGACGTCTTCGACTTCGCCCGGTGCGATGGCGGCGCGTTCGATGGCGTGCCTCACGGCGTGGCCGGCCATCACCGCGCCATGGGTTTCGTTGAAGCCGCCCCGCACGGACTTGGCAAGGCCGGTGCGTGCTGTGGAAACGATCACGGCCTGTCGCATGGGATCTCCAGGGCTTTGGTGCGCGAAGCGGCAAGGTAGCCGTTCAGGAGCGCCCCGGCAAAGCGCCCCTTCTGGCGACCCGGGTGGGATAGACCAGGGTGAAGGTGATGGCGCCCGCCAGTGCGAGCACGCTGACGGCGATGCTGCCGTAAAGTTGCAGGGCCGGATCGAACGTGATGGCGCCGTCGGCGATGGCCATGGCGGCGAAGGCAGCCACCCATACCGCCGAGACGCTGTAGTTGACCGCAAGGAACAGGGCCGGTTCCCAGCCCGCCTCGCGCGGATCCAACCGCGCATAATCGATGGAGAAGGGCCGGCGGATGACCAGCGACCCGGCCAGCAGCAGGAACAGGCCCGCCTCGATGATGAAGCGTACCACTGCCAGCGACAGCGACGGCGCCAAAAAGCCGCGCACCAGCGAAAGCAGGCAGAACAGGCCCAGGCTGCTGATGTCCAGAAGCCGCAGCGACGGGCTTTCGACGAAATCGCGGATGGTGACGACGAAGGCCGCGGCAAAGGCGATCCACAATGCCAGGTCGGCCGACAGGCGGGAAAGCAGCGCGAACAGAATGAACGGCGCGAAGCCGACAACCAGGTTCATGGCGGCCTTCCGGCAAGAGAAGGTGGGCTGTTCAGCCCGCAAGCAGACGCCGGAACGCGCCTTCGCGCGCACCGGCGTCTGGAGTTGCGATTACTGCGCGGGCGCCGCGGCGGCGGTCGTGGCCGGGCCCATCTTGGATTTGACGTAGTAGGTCCACAGGCGGACGATGCGCGGCGTGGCCGGCCCGCCGCCCTGCACCTTGGCGAACTGGTCCAGTGCCTCCTGGTTCTTGCCCTGGGCCGCCAGGGTCATGCCCAGCACCATCGGGATTTCCGTCGGATCGGTGACGCCGCCCTTGCTTTGGGCCAGGTTCGCGGCGGCCTCGGCCTGCGGATACATGCCATAGCCATAGAGTGCTTCGGCCAGCTTGATGTTGTAGACGCCGTTCTGCTTGGCGCCCGCGGTGATCTGCTGCTGGATCGAGGCCTTGTCCTTCTGGGCGTTGGCGTCGGGCGAGGGGAAGCCGGTGCCGCCGGCCTGTTCGGCCTTCATGGCGTCGCCATAGAAGCCCAACTTGCTGGCGACGCCGCCCACTATCGAGGCGTCATTGGCCGGAGGATTGGACTCGATCAGGAACATCAGTCGACCCAGATAGAGCGCGTCGATGTCGCGGATGCCCTTTTGGCCATAGGACACGCTGATGATCTGCTTCCAGTCGTCGGGATCGTTGTAGTCGGCGACCAGCTGTTCCAGCGTCTGTTCCGCGCCGGCTTCGTCCTTGGCCTTGACCTGGGCGCTCATGATCACGTCGTAATCATTGCGCGCCGGTTTCTGGCCGGCAGCCTTGGCGGCATCGATGTGCTTCTGCGCCAGCGCCTTGGCGCCTTCGGTGTCGCCGCCGAAATAATGCGCCTGCATGACCAGCGACTGGAAACTCGCGTCCAGTGGCGTGGGCAGCGCCTCGAGCGCCTTCGCATATTTCAGGGCCTTGTCATAATGTTTGCTGTTCAGTGCCAGCTGCAGCGCGGGCTTGTAGACCGCCTCCTTCTGGTCGTCGGGAATGTCGGCCGGATCCATGTCGGCGGCGGCCTCGGCGGCCACGTCGGCGGCGTTCAGGTCCTTCAGCGCGATCTGGATCTGCATCAGGAAGCGGTTGGTCATCAACTTGTCATAGGGGGTCGGGTCAGACACCGCCTGCGCCTTCTGGATGGCGGCCAGGGCGCTCTGATAGTCCTGCTTGCCGAAATCCTTCTGGGCTTCGCTCAGCGCCTTGTTGACGGACGGCGTCATCGGCGGCTGCTTGGTGGCGGCATGGGCGGCGGAGGAAGCCAGGGCCGCGGCGCCAAGCATCAGGCTCGCTGCCAGCCCGGTGCGGAGAAGGGTGCGTTTCATGAAATTCGTCCTTTTGTGATTTCGGCCGCCGTGCGCGGCACGGTTTGGCCCCTGCTAGGGTCGAGTCTGAACCTGTTTGCAACATTACTAAGGCGAAGCGCTGTTTCCAATAAGGCATGCTCCCGCGCAACATGTTGCAGCGCAGCGTAATTTCCTCTTTGGCGGCAGCGTAAATAGCTTATTTACCCTGCGCTGTCAGGTTGCAATTTCGGGCGAGGCGAAAATGAAACCGATGCAACCTTTTCGCCTGGATGGGCGGGTTGCCTTCATTTCGGGCAGCCGGGGCCATCTGGGCGCAGCCATGACGCGCGCGCTATGCGCGGCCGGCGCCCATGTCATCGTCAATGGCCGGGACGCGAGGGCGCTTGCCGGTTTCGCGGCTGCACTGGCAGCGGAAGGGCATGCGGTTTCCCAGGCCGCCTTCGACGCCCATGACGTCGACCAGATCCGCAACTTTTTCGGCGCCCTGCCGCGTCTGGACATCCTGGTCAACAACGCGGTGGCGATGCAGGTCAAATCCTTCGCCACCCTCCAGCCCGACGATTTCGCGCGCACCTATGCGAGCTGCGTGACCGCGACATTCGAGACGGTGCGCGCGGCGCTGCCCGCGCTGAAGGCGGGCGTGGCCGCATCCGGTGAAGCCAGTGTCGTCAACATCGCTTCGATGTATGCCCAGGTTTCGCCCGATGCGCGCCTCTATGACGATCCGGCGGGCCAGAGCCCTTTTCATTATGGGCCCGCCAAGGCCGGGCTGATCCAGCTTACGCGGCACCTGGCCGCCGAGCTGGGCCGCCAGAAGATTCGTGTCAACGCACTCGTGCCCGGGCCCTTTCCGGCCGCCGCGCCGCCCGGTTTCGCCGAACGGCTGGCCCAGCGCACCATGCTGGGCAGACTGGGCCGCGCCGAAGAGATCGGCGGGCCGCTGCTGTTTCTGAGTTCCCCCGCCGCCGGCTTCATCACGGGTTCTGCCCTGATGGCCGATGGCGGCTGGACTGCTTGGTGATGCTTTCCCGCATGGGGTAGAAAGAATGCAGATGGCGTTCCTCTCCTCCTTCCTCGCCGGCCAGCAGACGGTCTATCCCGAGGCGCTGCTCGAGCGGCTTCGCAGTTTTCCCCTGCTGGATACGATCGGCGAAACCGCGCTGCGCAACCTTTTGGCCGAGGCCAACTGGTTCGGGCTTCCGGGTGGCGCGCTTCTGGAGCGCGACGGCGAGAATGATGCGGCCCTGTTCCTGGTGGTGACCGGCAGCCTGGGCGTCTTCGTCAAAGACGAAATGGGCACACGCAAGCTGATTGCCCATGTCCCCGCCGGCGAGACGGTGGGCGAGATGTCGCTGATCTCGGGCCGCCGCGAGCACACCGCCCAGCTTGTGGCGATGCGCGATAGCGAACTGTTGCGCATCAGCCCCGAGTCTTTCGAAACGCTGGCGGCCCGTCACCCAAGGGTGATGATGAACCTGATGCAGATGCTGGTGAAGCGGCTGCAGGAGGCCCATCAGGGCAGAAACAGACAGTCACGGCCGCGCACCTTCGCCATCGTGCCGCTGCAGGAGGGACTGGGCGAAGAGCCCATCGCCCACCGCCTGGCGTCCAGCCTGGCACAGATGGGCCGGCGCGCGGCGGTTCTGGATGCGCGGGCCGGCGAACAGACCGCGGAATGGTTCAACACATTCGAAACCGCCCATGACGTCGTCTTCTATCGCGGCGATGCGCCCGACAGCGCATGGACGCACCAGTGCCTGCGCCAGGCCGATCGCATTTTTCTTCTGGCGCGGGCCGACCGGCCCCTGCCGCTGCGCCCGCTTGACCTGCCCGCTTTCAAGGAGCGCGCCAGCGGCCTTCCCGAACTGCTGCTGCTGCATCCGGAAGGCAGCGCCGCCGAACTGCCCGAGCATTTCTCGCTGCGCGCGGGGCTCTTCCAGAGTCACCATCACCTGCGCACCGGGCGCGGGGGCGACATCGCCCGCGTGGCGCGCTTCATCGCCGGCTGCGCCGTCGGCCTGGTGCTGGCGGGGGGTGGCGCGCGGGGCTTCTCCCATATCGGCATCATCAAGGCGCTGCAGGAGGCGGGCGTCCCCTTCGACCAGCTCGGCGGCACCTCGATGGGCGCGATCATCGCCGCCGGCGTTGCCCATGAATGGAATGTGGAGGAACTGACGGCGCGCATGCGGGCGGTCTTCGTCGACGACAATCCGCTGTCCGACTTCACCCTGCCGCTGATCGCGCTGGTGCGCGGCAAAAAGGTGAGCGCGCGGCTGCGCGAGCATTTCGGCGAGATCTGCATCGAAGAGATGCCGCTGCCCTTCTTCTGCGTCTCGTCCGACCTCACCACCGGCCGCATCCATGAGCACCGGGCCGGCCAGTTGTGGCGGGCACTGCGCGCCAGCGTGGCGCTGCCGGGGATCATGCCGCCGGTCACCCATCACGGCCATCTGCTGGTGGATGGCGGGGTGATGAACAACCTGCCGGTGGATGTGATGCGCGGCCACGGCCCGGGTGCGGGACCCATCATCGCCTGCGATGTCACCGGCGAGATCGACCTTCAGGCCCAGGACCCGCGCTATGGCGAGCGGCCCTGGTGGTGGCTCCTGGGCCAGCGCATGCGCGGCAATCCCTCGATCGTCTCGATCCTGATGCGCTCGGGCACGGTGGGCTCGGAAGCCCAGCGCCGCATCGTGCGCGAACAATGCGACTATCTGATCGAGCCACCCATGCCGGACATCGGCCTGCGCGACTGGAAACGCTTCGACCAGGCGATCCGCGAAGGCTATGACGCCGCGCGCGCCTGCATCGACCGCGACGGCGTGCCCAGCTTGCCGCCAACCGCGCCGCGCCTGGCAAGCAGCTAGGCGACGGCCGTTTGCGGTCCATCATAAGGCGGCGCCAGCACATCGCCGGCAAAGCGGCGCACGGCCAGCAACACAGCGCCCGCCACCGCCATCAGCGCCACATGCAGCAGCCAGAAATTCACCGCCGTCATGGTGTCGTAGAGCGAGCCGACATAGCCGACCAGCATGTTGGCCAGGAAAAGCTGCAGGTAATAGACGGCGATCATCAGGCCCTCCAGCCCCTTGGGTGCGGCCCGGGTGTAAAGCGCCAGCGCCACGGGCAGCACGTTGGAGAAGCCGATGTCGTTGAGCAGATGGAAGGCCAGCGCCCAGCCCAGCGACGCCGGCCGGCCGGTGGCCGCCACAATGGCCGAGGCCGCCGCCAGCGTCAGGGGCGCCAGCGCGCCGATGCCCACGCCGATGGTGACCTTTGTGATCTCGTCTGGCTCGGTCCAGCGTGTGGCATACCAGCGCCAGAACAGCACGGAGGCCGCGATCATGGCAGTCGAGACGACCGCATCCAGCGACTGCAACCAGGTGATCGGAAGGTTCACGCCGAAATAGTGCATCTGATAGTGCTTTTCCGCCCAGATCATATAGGCGTTGAAGATTTCCATGTTCCCGACCAGCGACAGGGCCAGCGGAAAGATCAGAAGGCACAACAGCACGATGACACGCATGTCACGGCCGGTCAGCGGCGGCCGCTCCACCTCGCCGCCCCTCAGCCGCTCTTTCGGCAGGCTGGGCCTGCCGACCAGATAGATCGCAAGCCCGATCAGCATGCCCACGCCGGCCGCACCGAAGCCCCAGTGCCAGCCCACGGTCTCGCCCAGTGTGCCGCAGACCAGGGGCGAGACAATCACCGCGACCTGGATGGCAAGGTAATAGATCTGGAAGGCGTCGGCGCGGCGCGGATCGTCCTCGGCATAAAGATCGCCCACCTGGGCGGCGATGTTGCCCTTGAAGCAGCCGACGCCCACCAGCAGGCACAGCAGCGCCAGAAGGAAGCTGGCCTCGAATGCCATCAGGAAATGGCCGATCGCCATCAGCAGCGCACCTACCGTCACCGCGACGGTGCGGCCCGTAAGCCGGTCGGCCAAAAGCCCGCCGCCCAACGGCGTCACATAAACAAGGCCCGCATAGAGTCCGAAGATGATCGAGGCCAGGGCCGCCGGCTGCTGCGGCCCATAGAAGGACTGCAGGAAATCGCGAAAGGGCACGAAGCCCCAGATCTTCTCCACATGGCCGGGCAACAGCAGATAGTGCGTCATATAGAGCACCAGCAGCGCCTGCATGCCGTAATAGGAAAACCGCTCCCAGAACTCCGAGCCGCTCAGCCAGCCGAGCCCGGACGGATGACCCAGAAATGCGGTATCGCGGCCTTTCGCCATGCCAGTCCCCCTGCCCAATACGAATTCCTAGATGGTGTCGCCCAGATCGCCCCCGCCCGGCAGCGCCCGGTGATGCAGCAGGTCATAGCGTGCGCCGTCCGGGCCGGTGAGCGTCGCCTCGTCCAGTTGCGGCCCGCCGGGACCGGCATGGGAATGGATCTCGAGCGTACCGTCTCCCCTGGGGCCGTACAGCGACAGGATGGCGGAGTTGGTCTGGCCCACGCCCGGCATCCAGGACCAGGCGTTGCCTTCAACACCGGAGATGGTGATGGGCGTGCCCAGCACCTGGCGGGCAAGGCCGTCCCGCTCCACCAGCTCGCGCGCCAGCCGCACCGCCGGATCGTGGCGGTAGCCCTGGTAGAAGAACCAGGCCCAATAACCACCGGCCAGGACCAGCGGCAACGTCATCACCAGAAAGACCGCGACACAGCCCCAGAGACAGCCATTGCTCCGGCGCGGGATCAGCACTTGATACTGGGGCGGCGGACCCGACGGGGAAGGCATGGCCATGGCCCCAGCCTAACCGCAAGGCCCAGCCGTGTGCAAAGGCGAAGCCGGCGCGACACACCGCTTGGCGCTGGACAGGGGGCGCGGCTAAAGTCCGGGCCCAACACCCCGTGGTGATCCATGCCCATCGACTACGACGACATGATGCAGTCCGGCGCCACCGGCCTTGCCGCGTCCTATGATGAAAAGGACGTCATGCTCTATGCCCTGGGCGTGGGCTTCATGCGCAACCCGCTGGACGAACAGGAACTGCCCTTCGTCTATGAAGGCGGCACGCTGAAAGTGGTACCCACCTTCGCCAGCGTGATTTCCCGCGGCGAGGCGCCGCCCCAACGCCAGCGCATGCCGCAGAAATCCTCGATCAATTTCGCGATGGTGGTGGATGGCGAGCGGCGCATCACCTTCCACAAGCCGCTTCCCGCCAGCTGCGCGGTGCTGGCGGACGAACGCATGCTGGACATCCTGGACAAGGGCGAGGGAAAGGGCGCGGTCCTGATTCAGGAGCGGGTGGTGCGCCAGGCCGATAGCGGCGAGAAACTGTTCACCATGGTCTCGTCAATCTTCGCGCGGGGCGATGGCGGCTTCGGCGGCAAGCCGCAGGGCGGTCCGGCGCTGCACGAAATTCCCGAACGTGCGCCCGACCATGTCGCGGAAGTCGACACCCACGCTGACCAGGCGTTCCTCTATGCCCTGTCGGGCGACCGCAATCCGCTGCACCGCGATCCGGCGTTTGCCCGCGCCGTGGGTTTTCCCCGCCCGATCCTGCATGGCCTGTGCAGCTATGGCACCGCCTGCCGCGCGGTGCTGGCGACGCTGGCCGGCTACCAGCCCGAGCGCATCCGCCAGTTCGATGTGCGCTTCTCCAAACCGGTGTTTCCGGGCGAGACGCTGGTGGTGGAAATGTGGACCGATGGCGGCACCATCTCGTGGCGGGCAGGCGTGAAGGAACGGCCGGGCACCATCGCGCTCAACAACGGTCTTTGCCTGCTTGAAGGGCCCGCTTGAGCGATGATCCCATTGCACTGGCCGAGGCATTGATCGCCTCGGGCCGCGCCGCCGAGGCGGCGCAAGGCTTGCGCGCGCGGCTGGCGGCGGGGCGCGGGGGCCTTCTGGCCCGGCTGACCCTGGTGCGGGCGCTGTCGGCATCGGGCCAGACCCAGGGCGCGCTGGAAGAAGCACGCGAGGCGGTGGCGCTCAATCCCGGCACGGCGGTAGCGGTGCTGGCCCTGGGCGAGGCGTTGCTGGCGGCCGAGCTTCTGCCCGCGGCCATCGCCGAACTGCAGCGCGCGCTGCGCCTGGACCCGGATATGGATGTGGCGCGCCTGAGACTGGCGCAGGCCTGGCTGAAGGCGGGCGAGGCGCAGCGCGCGCTGGGTGTGCTGGACACGCTGGAGGCCTCACCGCAAACGCAGATGCTGGAGCAGCTTGCGCGCACCATGCTCGCGGCGCCGCGTTCGGACGCCGGATATGTGCGCCACCTGTTCGACCAGTTCGCGGGCGACTATGATCAGCGCATGATTGGCCAGCTGGGATACACAGCGCCGCGCATCCTGCTGGATCTGGCCTCGCTGGTGATGCCGGGACGGCAGGATCTGGCAATTCTCGACCTGGGCTGCGGCACGGGGCTGGCAGGGCTTGCATTCAAATCCTTTGCCGCGCGGCTGGACGGCGTCGACCTGTCGCCGCTGATGGTCGAGAAGGCGCGGGCGCGCGGCATCTACGATCATCTGGTCGTGGCCGACCTGGAAACCGCGCTGGCAGAGCAAGGCCCGGTCTACGATCTGGTCCTGGCCGCCGATACCTTTGTCTATCTGGGCGATCTCGCCGCGGTCTTCGCAGGCGTGGCCGGCCGGCTGGCGCCGGACGGATTTCTGCTGTTCACCACCGAAGCCGGGGAAGGCGAGGGATTCGAACTGGGTCCCAAGCGCCGCTGGCGGCACAGCGAAGCCTATCTGCGCCAGGCGGCCATCAAGGCCGGGCTCCAGGTGGCCGGTCTGGTGGCCGCCACGCCGCGCCATGAAAAGGGCCAGCCCGTCGAAGGGTTCGCCGTCGCCCTCTGCCGCTGAAAAAGGCACGATCGGGGCACTTTTCCACCCTCTGTGCGTTCCATCAGGCAGAACAAAAGGTGCGGGGATCACTCTTATCCATGGTTGCGCTCGACAATCCTGCCGCGCAGGGGCAGCGGCGCATTTCCAGGATCCGCCTGGGGCTGGACCGGCTCACCCTGGTGGGCGCGATTACGCTTGCCGCCGTTGCCCTGGTACTGGGCACGATCATGGTAAACGGATTTTCGGAGAACGGCTTTCGCCTGGGCAGCCAGATTGGCTGGCGGTTCACCAGTTTCGTCTTCTTTGCAGTCCTGGCCGCGGGGCCCGTCGGCCGGCTGACAGCGCACATTCTTCCCGCCGCACGCATCCTGGAAGGCAGGACGCACGATCTGATTTGGGGCTTCTGCGCCAGCTATGGCGTCTATCTTCTGGCTGTGCTGCTGCCCAATGCCATCCACCTGTCGACGGGCGCGCTGCTGTTCGTGCTGTTCGGCGCGCTGGTGATTGCCGTCATGGCACTGGCGGCCGCGCCCCTGCGACTGCCTTATATGGGCGCCCCGCTGATCGGGGTCCGGGTGCGTCGCAGCCTTCTGGGCACGGCGATCGTCTATTTCTGGCTATGCTATTCGCTGATGGCGCTGGAGCGCATCTCCGGTCCGCATCGCCCCGATGCATATTATAACGCCATTCTGCTGTTAATGATTATCGGCCTGTTACTGCGTTTTGCAGATCGCTGGATCACCGCCGTCGAAGATGGTGTCAAGACGGTTTGAAGACTGCCGGATACGCGGCCTGACATCTTTTTGACTTCAACCCGCCCCAAGATTGTTCCGGATGCGCGCTGGTTTGGCCACGACATCCATGTTTGAATCGCGGGCTGTTGAAGGGGATGGTTTCGTGGTCCGGAAATTTCTGCCGGCTTTGATCCTGCTGCTGGCGCCGCAAAGTGTGCTGGCCCAGGGTTTTTGCACTGCGCCGGTGCCGCCGCCGCCCCTGGACGGCGCCGCGGCCACGCCCGAGCAATTGCGCGCGGCCATCGCGCGTGCGCGCGAATTCATCGGCCAGGCCAATCTGTATGAGAACTGTCTCACGGACGAGATCAAGGCCGCCCAGGCCCGTGCCGCCACCGATGGATCGGCCATGGACCTCGCCATGGACAAGGACGCCCAGAATCGCATCGCCGCCAACCGCCGGCTCAAGGACAGGATTTCCAGCGAAGCCGCCAGCGCCATGGACGCCTACAAGAAGGCCCACCCGAACTGAAGCTGGCCTGAAGCCCGATCCGGGCGAATCACTTATGCTGCCCCCATGTCGGAAGCGGCCTCGCGTCCTGCCAAAGCAACCCCCAGGCCCCGCCGTGCGCGCGATGCCAGCCGCGCGGCGTCGCGGTCGGCGATCCTGGCGGCGGCGCGCCGGGTGGCGTCGCGCGACGGCGCCCGCGATCTGTCATTGCGCGGCGTGGCGGCCGAGGCCGGTTTCGCTCCCGCCGCGCTTTATGGCTATTTCCGCAACAAGGACGAATTGCTGCTGGCCCTGGCGGCTGACGACCTGACGGTTCTGGCGCGGGCCATGCGCGATGCGGGCCCGGCGGGACTGGCCGGAGCCGGAGCGGCGGCGCTCAATCTGCTCAAGGGCGCGGAGACGATGGCGGCGGCTTCGGCGGCGCTGGCCGGTACGCCGCAGGAGGCCGGCCCGAAGGAGGCCGGCAAGCTTGCCGAGGCGGAGCGGTTGTTCAACGGCCGGCTGATCGCCGCGCTCAAGGCGCTTTCGGACGCAGGCGGCCTTCCCACGGGCAGCCGCGAAAGCCAGTGCGATGTGGTGCTGGTGGCGGCGTCGCTGGCGGGGCTGGCGCTTCTGGCGCGGTCGGGCCGGCTGGGCGCGCTGGGCTTTTCGCCCGAAGAGATGATCGCCCGGCTGGACGGCCGCTTCGGCAGGGGCTGAAGTTCAGCCCATCATCAGGTGTTCCGCCAGGATGGCGGCGCCAATCAAAATCAGCACCACGCCGCCGAAGCATTCGGCACGCCTGCCGAAGCGCGCGCCCAGCCGGTGGCCGGCCATCAGGCCGATGCTGGTCATGGTGAAGGTGGCCGCGCCGATCGCCAGCGCGTTGACCAGGATGGGCGCGCCGATCAGCGCCAGCGTCACGCCCACCGCCAGCGCGTCGATGCTGGTGCCCACTGCCGTCACCGCCAGCACCAGCAGCGAATGGCTCTGCGGCTTTTCTTCGTCTTCGTCGCGCCCGCAGCCGTCCCAGAACATCTTCGCCCCGATACCCGCCAGCAGCGCGAAGGCCACCCAATGGTCGAAGGCGGCGATGTAGCGGCTGGCGGCGCGGCCCAGCGCCCAGCCGATCAGCGGCGTCAGGGTTTCGATGCCGCCGAAGATCAGGCCGGTCTTCAGCGCCTCGCGCAGGCGGGGCCGGTACAGCGCCGCGCCCTTGCCCAGCGCCGCCGCGAAGGCGTCGGTGGACATGGCAAGGGCGATCAGCAGGATGGACAGGATGCTCATGGCCGGCAGGGCGCTTTTAGCAGGCGCGCCGCGCCTGCCAAGCCCTAGCGTGGATAAACCTATTTGCCTGCCGCGTTGCGAACGGCGAAATCGGCGGTCACCGTCTCGCCGCCGGCGAATTGCAGCGTGACCGGCACGCGGGCACCGGCCTTGAGGATCGGCTTGCTGTCCATGCACATCAGGTGATAGCCGCCGGGCGCGAATGTCAGGGTATCCCCTGCCTCGACTTTGACGCTGTCGACATGCTCCATCATGCCCATGCCGCCATGGTTCATGCTCTTGTGCAGCATCAAATGACCACAGGCGGGGCTTTGCGCGCCCATCAGGGTCACCGGCTTGTCGCCGCCATTGTGCAGGGTGAAATAGCCGCCGGACGGCACCGCGGCCGGCAGTGCGCGGAACCAGCCGCCGGTGACGGCAAGCGGCGCGGCATCGGCCGCGGCGATGCCGACCATCAGCGCCAGCGCCGTCATGGCCAGGATGTGAAAGAGGTTGGCATTTCCAAACTGCATGGTCAGTACTCCGTTGGTGTTGAATGGCGGGCCGCCGGTGTCCGGGTGGCCAGGTTGCGCAGGGCAGAAAGAAAGGCCGGGCCGAACTGGGGCAGCGACAACAGGGAAACGTCGCTCCAGTCGCGGGTTTCCTCCAGCGTGCGAATTCCCCCCTGGCGCAGGGCGTTGATCGCCCGGCGCGGCAGGGAGAGCGCTTCGATCGGTTGCGCCGCACTATTGTGCATAACGCACCTCCATCACGATGGTCCGCTGCGGGAAGGGATGGAACAGGAAATATTTGTCGTTGTTGAGGTTGTCGACGCCGGCGGACAGGGTCCAGTTGTCGTTCACCTTGAATTGCGCCCGCGCATCCACCACGAAATAGCCGGCAAACCCCTGCCAGACATTCGATACCGGATCGCTGTTGTCGATGGTGCCGAAGCTGCGGTCGCTGTAGCGCGCGCCAAGGGTGAAGGCCCACTGGTCGATGCGATAGGTCGCCACCGCATTGGCCCGCCATCTGGGCAGCTGGGGAATGAACTTGTTCACCGCCTTGGCGAAGACCGGATCGCTGGTGATGCGCCCGTCCGCATAGGTGAGCGAACCCATCAACTCCAGCCCCGGAATCATCACGTCATTCTGGTCGGCGTAAAGCTCGAAGCCCTTGACGCGCGTGTGGTCCACATTCTGCACATAGCTGTAGAGCGTGGTCGAACCGGTGACCAGCGGCGCGGACTGGGACAGCAGCGCGCCGTCGATGTCCTCCTGGTAAAGCGAAAGGCGAACGATGCCGTCACGAGCGTGCCGCTGCGCCGAAAGTTCGAAGGTGTTGGCATGCTCCGGCTTCAGGTTGGGATTGGGCACCGACAGGAAAGTGCCGGTGGTGACGGTCTGGTACAGCTCGGTCACGGTGGGCATGCGATAGGCGCCGCCCCAGCTCGCCGTCAGCGTCCAGCGCTGCGACACCTGCCAGGCCAGCGAAACCTTCGGCGAGAAGGCTTGGGTCGAGAGCGGGGGCTGGGCCACATTCAGCGCCGGCGACGCCGAATAGTTGGACCCGTCATAGGCGCGCCAGTCCTCCAGCCGTGCGCCCAGCGCCGCCTTCAGCTCCGGCAGGATGGTCCAGATATCCTGCAGCCACAGCGCATTGGTGGCGGTGCGGCCATGTGCCGACTGGGTGATGGCGCCCGGCGCGCCGCTGATCCAGTCGGTGGCGGCGAATCTGCGCTGTGACAGGGTTTCTTCGTCACGGTGCAGGCCGAACGAAATGTCGTGACCGGCAAAGCCGCGCCATTCGCCGCCGGCGTCCAGCGTGTACCAGCCGGTGCCGGTCAACCGGTTGATCGATCCGGCGCCGCCCGCCGACGCGCCGGGCAGGGCGGTGCCGGGCACGCGCTGGTTGTCGTAGAGATAGGCATAGTTGCTGGCGACCAGCGACCAGGTGAAGTCGCCGTCCGGGCCGGATTTCAGCGACAGGCCCTGGGCCAGATGGGTCAGCTGCCAGTGATAGACGTTATTGGAGAAGCTGCTCGCGCCGACATTGTATTGATAGCCGCCGATGTTGAGGCTGCCGGAATAGACTGGCGTGCCCGCGCCGTCGCGCAGATACGTTTCCGCGCCGGCCTCGTCATCCTGGTGGAACAGGCTGACGGTATAGGCGGCTTCGATGCCGCTGTCGAAATCATATGCCAGCTTCAGTGTGTCCGTGTCCTGCACCTGATGCTCCAGCCCCGCCGCGCCGATGATGGCGATGTGCGATCCGGTACGGGCCAGGCCGTCGAAGCCGCCGGTGACGGGCGTGCCGGCCGTGCCAGGGCTCGGCGGACGGCTTAGCGTGGCGATGGACAGCGGCTGGCTCTTGGCATCCAGGTGATTGGCCGACAGGCGCCAGGAAAAGGCACCGGCCCGCTCGCCTGCCCCCGCGGCCAGTTGCCAGGTACCCACCGTGGCGCTGCTGCCATAAAGGTCATAGTCCTGCACCGCGCCCTGCGCGTCGCCATACAATTCGAAATGGTCGGGCATGCGGGTGGTGATGTTGATCACCGCGCCGATCGAGCCGCCGCCATAGGCCGCGGCGAAGGGGCCATAAAGCACATCGATGCGGCTGACATCCTGGGGCGCGGCGACGCCGAAATGCGGACTGGCGGCGCCGTTGTTGTTGCCGATCGGCGAGTTGATCATGATCCCGTCGACAAAGATCAGGTTGCGCGCCGAAGCGCCCACGCCAGACGTGCGGGTGGCCACCGGGTCCTGGGTGTCGCCGAAATGGCGTTTGCGCACCAGAAGCGAGGGCGCGTATTTCAGCATGTCCTCGGTATTGACGGTATTGATCTGCTCGCCGGCCTTGGCCGCGGTAACCTCGATGTCGGGCGTCGCGGGATTTTCGCCGGCCCGCTCGGCGGAGACGATGACGAATTCGGAGCTGAGGCCCGCACCCATGTTCTGGGCCAGGGTTTGTGCAAGGGCGGGTGTGGCAAGAAGCGCGAGCAGTGAAACGCCGGCGCAAAGGCGCATGGAAACGGGCATGGAAAATCCCCTGATGTGATGCATGAGCACCGCGGCGGACGATCAGCCGCGCGGCCGGACCAGACGGCTCAGGCGTTCAGGGGTGGTGCGCGGGGCGATCCTGGGGAAAAGCGCGCCGACAGGATGACGGCATAGGCGCGATCGGCTTCGGCTGCCGCGGCATGGATCTGCGGCAGGAAGATCTGGGGCATCTCCGGCACCGCGGCCAGGTGCGGCGCGGCGGCGAAGGGACAGATGTCGTGATGGTCGGCGGGAAGCTTGCCGTTGTCGGGTGCGTGCTGCAGCGGGCCGTTCATCGTGCAGACGACGAAAGGCGTGTCGACGCTGGCACCCGGCATCCAGCCCGTGGGCAACAGGGCGCGCACGATCATGGCGGCAAGCGCCAGTTGCTTCAGTGCGCGGACAATCCCCTGCATCGGGATTTTGTGCGCCCGTCGCGACAGGGCGTCAAGCAAGCGGTTTGCCGCAGCAAGCCGCCCGAACGGACACGATGGCGCTTCGGTTTGACGCAGGGTTACGAGGGGTTAGATGGTGATGCCGCCATCGACAATGAAGTTTTGACCCGTCGCGAACCTGCTGTCGTCGCTGGCCAGCCACAGCACCATCGAGGCCATCTCCTCGGCGGTGCCCAGACGGCCCATGGGCTGGCGGGCGGTGAAGGCCTTGCGCGCGGCCTCATAGTCGCCGCTGTCGCGCAGGCGCTGCTGCAGTGAGGGCGAATCCACCGTGCCCGGGCACAGCGAGTTGCAGCGGATGCCCCTGGTGACGAAATCGACTGCCACCGACTTGGTCAGGCCGATCACCGCGGCCTTGCTGGCGCCATAGATGCAGCGGTTGGGAATGCCCTTGATCGACCCCGCCACCGAGGCGACGTTGATGATCGAACCGCCACCGCCTTCGATCATGGCGGGCAGGAAGGCGCGGATCATGCGCGCCATGGCATAGACGTTGATCTCGAACGACTTGACCC
>Ga0209935_1000682_pt1 | contig 72054 bp, 51 predicted proteins | sample ThiBio_1000_plan_2_FD_183958 | JGI IMG/M metagenome (GOLD analysis project Ga0209935, IMG submission 183958) | Wastewater bioreactor microbial communities from Cape Town, South Africa - Thiocy_cont_1000_plan (SPAdes) | ecosystem: Engineered > Bioreactor > Thiocyanate-remediating >... | reverse complement strand
CATTCTGGAATTCGCCAACATCCAGGCAGATCGCCATCCCCTGTCTCCCGAGCCGGTGGACCTGGCGGCACTCGCCGCGGGCGTGGTGGAGGAGCAGCAGGGCCGCGCCTTCTCCCGCCGCGTTGCCCTCAGCCTGACGCTTGCCGAGCCGGGCCTGGTGCGGGCAGACCCGCACGGCGTGCGGCGCATCCTGGTGGCGCTGCTGGACAATGCACTGACCTATACCGCCGAGGGTGGCTGGGTGCGCCTTGCGGTTCACTTCGAGGGGCCGGCGGGCGTGCTGAAGGTTGCCGACAGCGGCGGTGGATTTTCGGAGTCCGAACGGCGCCGAGCCGGGCGCGCCTTCCAGCGCTTCGACCGTCCGGGCGCGGTCACCGGGGCCGGGCTGGGCCTGGCCATCGCCATGGAGCTGACCCGCCGCATGGGTGGGGCGATGCAGCTTTCCGGGGCCTCCGGCCAGGGCGCGGTGATGGACCTGAGGCTGCCGAAATTGTGAGCAGGCCGCCGGGCGACAGCCGCATTCTGAATATCCTGTGATTTGCCGGGCCCGGCGTCTAACCTTCGGCTTGGGGGCATTCTTGCGGAGACGGGCGTGAAAACGGGCTGGATCATGGGCGGCGCGATGGCCGTGCTGGTGGCCGCAGGCGCGGGCTGGTGGCTTCTGGGCGGACCCGGCGGCGGCGCCAGGGGACCGGTCACCCTTTTCCAGTGGCAGGACTACATGGAGCCGCCCTTCCTGGCGGATTATGAGGCCGCGTATCACGAGAAGCCCGCCATCACCATCTTCGCCGACGAGGATGAGGCCTTCGCCAAGATGCGCGCCGGCTTCAAGCCGGACGTGATGGGCCCCTGCTATTACGAATTCGGCCGCTGGCGCGATGCGGGGCTGCTTGCCCCCATCGACACGGCGAAGCTGAAGAACTGGAACAAGATCTCACCCACGCTGCGCAATTTGCCGGGCATTTCGGCCGGGCCAGGCAAGGTGTGGTTCGTGCCGCATTACTGGGGCAACACCTCGCTGACCATCCGCACCGACCTGGCGCCGGAATACGCCAAGTCGCAGAGCTGGGAGATCCTGTTCGATCCCAAATACAAGGGCCGGGTTTCCGTGCTCGATGGTGTCGACGACACCGTGCCCTTCATCGCCAAGATGATCGGCATCGACGCCTACTCCATGACGCCGGAGCAGTGGGAAAAGGTGCAGGCCAAGCTGCGCGAACTGATCGCGCACCTGCGCTTCGTCTCCAGCGACGATACCGCGCTGGCGCAGGGCCTGGCGTCGGGCGAGCTGGTGGCGGCAATGAGCTGGCGCACCACCTTCGCGGCGCTGAACCGCGAGCACAAGCCGGTGGCCTATCTGGACCCGCCGGGCGGCATGTTCACCTATGTCTGCGGGCTGGTGATGCACAAGAACCCGTCGGACGAAGCCAAGGCGCTGGCGCTGATCGATTCGTCGCTGTCCGACCAGGCGGCAATCTATACGGTGGAGCATATTGGCGATGAACCCGCCAATATCGAAGCGATGAAGCAGGTGCCCGACAGCGTCTATGAGACGCTGCAGATACCCAAGGACCTGGAGGCCTTCCTGAAAAGCGGCACCTTCCAGAAGCCGCTCAAGGACAAGGACAGGATCGTGAACGCCTGGGCGGAGATAAAGGCGGGGATTCAGTAATTCTGGAACCCCTCCGGTTTCAGCTTCCGCTCGGTTCCCAAGTGGTCACTCTCGCTCGCTGAAACCACCTCCCCTTCCAGCGTGCTTTGCACGCGCAGGGAGGCCGGCCTGTGTCTGGCCCCAACAAAGAAAAAGGCGGGAGCCGAAGCGCCCGCCTTTTCAGTATTTGCGTGCCGCCTGCGTTGGTTCGCGCGGGATGTCCGCGCGTCCAGCAGCGCGCGGTACCGCCAGGGCCAGCCTCAAGGCGCGTCAGACGACGCCGCGCTTGTGCTCGCCAACCACGATGCGGCCGGGTTCGAAGGCCTTCTTGAACACGTCCAGCGCCTTGCGCGGCTCGGCATCGCCGCACATGAAGACGTCGAATGCGGCATAGCCCATCTCGGGCCAGGTGTGGACGCTGATGTGGCTTTCCGCCAGCACCGCCACGCCGGAGATGCCGCCGCCATCCTCGAACTTGTGCAGGTGGATGTGCAGCAGGGTCGCGCCCGCGGCCGTGACGGCGTCGATCAGCGCATTCTCGATGCGCTCACGCTCATCCAGGCCCTTGGCTTCCCAAAGGTCGATGATCAGATGGCTGCCGGCATAGCGCAGCCCATTGCGCGTGATGAAGTGATCCTTCTGATCGTCGTTCGAAGCAGGAACGACGACAGGCACCGGGCGCGTCGTCGCCCGATTGCGGGGAGCCTTTTCCTTTTGCGGGATCTTGTTCGCCGCCACCAGATTGAGTCGAGCCATTTCAAGCACCTACCCGTCTTAGAGTTGACACCTGCGCCTTGGCCTTGTGGACTTCCGGACGCGCCTTAAAGAAGAAAGCGACGGAGGGTGGTAGCCCTACGCCGCTTTTCCCGCTTTTTTTCTCGCGGGGTCGATTTTGGAAATAAGGCCAACCTCCCCCCCATGCAAGAAAAAACTTGCCCCGGGGGAAATTTTTTTCCCCACCGCCACCGCCGGGATGCGGCCCTCAACTGTCAACTTCTGTCTTGCGCCACCAGAGCGCGGCGAGCAGGCGGGGCGCGCGCCGACGGCACGACGCCGCCACGCAGTCGACAAAAGTCCCGCGCCATCGGCATTAGATGAAATGCACCACTTGTCGGCGTGCGGTAGACAGCGACGCCCGTGCGCCCTATACGGCGACTTCGTGGCCGCCTGGGCGGCCGTCACAATCTTTAAGGAAACGTTATGGCCCGTCCCCAGCCCCAGCCCGCCCGCAAGCTCGCCAACGCCCGCTCGGGCGCCCGCTCCGGCAAGGCGAGTGTCGCCACCGAGCGTCTCCACAAGGGCTATGCCCAGTCGATGGAGATCACCAAGATGCTGGCGGACGAGAAGAGCCAGTTCCAGCAGATCCGCATTTTCGACACGGTTGCCAACGGCCGGGTGATGACGCTGGACGACATCGTCCAGATCACCGACCGGGACGAAAGCGCCTATGCCGACATGCTCACCCACCTTCCCATGCTGGAGCACGGCAAGGTCGAGCGGGTGATGATTGTCGGCGGCGGCGACTTGTCGATCGCCGACGAAGCGCTCAAGCACAAGACCGTCAAGGAAGTCGTGCTGGTCGACATCGACGGCAGGGTGATTGAACTATGCAGGAAGCTGTTTGGTTCGGTTAACGCCAGGGCCTTCCGTGACCGGCGGATGAAGATTGAGGTGGCGGACGCCTTCGAATATCTGGGCCGCAAGGAGTCGAAGAACCGTTTCGATCTGATCATCGCCGACCGCCCCGATCCGGTGGGCCCGGGCAAGGCGCTGTTCGGCGAAACCTTCTATGACCGCGTCAAGGGAGCACTACGCAAGGGCGGCTATGCCACCTTCCAGACCGGCGTGCCCTTCTACCAGCCCTGGGAGATCACCGAGGCGCTTGAGGAACTGTCGCGCTTCTTCCCGCGCTCGGGCCTCTATCTGACTGTCGTGCCCACCTATATCGGCGGCTTCATGGCGCTGTCATGGGCCAGCAAGGGCGGCAAGGCGCTGGGCACCCCGGCCGGCATCGCAAAGGCCGCGCGCGCCTACAAGCGCATGAAGCTGAAATGCGACTATTACAACCCGCAGGTCCATGCCGCGGCGTTCGCCCTGCCCAACTGGATTGCCAAACTCGTTCCGTAGGCGGCATTTCACGCCGGATCGCAAAAAGCCGCCACGGTTGTCCGTGGCGGCTTTTTTGTTCGGGACCAATCTCCTTCTCCCCTTCGCGTGCGAAGCACGCCCGAAGGGGAGATGTCGGCAGCGATGGGTCCGCGAGGACCGAGCTGCCGACAGAGGGGTTTTGCTTACAAATGATAATCGAAGCCGACGCCGAAGATGCGCGGATCGCCGACAAAGCCGGTCAGGTCGTCGAAGTCGATGCCGCCCTGGACGTTCGCCTTGTCGGTGACGTTCTGGACATAGCCATAGAGATCGACCTTGTCGCCCGGAAAAGTATAGCCGACCTTGATGTCGCCTTCGTAATTGCCGTTGGAGTGGAACTCCTTCGACGTATAGAGGAAGAAGTTGGTGTAACCCTGCAGCCACCAGTTCGTGTAGAAGAACAGCGAATCCCCGCCGCCCAGGGGATAGGTGTATTTCGCGCTGGCCGAGACCAGATAGTCCGGCGCCTGCGGGAAGGGATTGCCGTCCAGGATCGCATTGCCGCCGGCATTCAGCGGGTCGGTGACCGTGCACTGTGCGCACACCCCGGTGGCCAGGCTGGAGTCGTGGATCGCGGTGTGCGTCCAGCTCGCGCCCAGCGTCAGCAGCAGATCGTCGATCGGCAGCCACTGGGCATCCAGTTCCAGGCCGGAGGCCTGGCCGCCGCGCGCGTTCAAGAGCACGATGGAGTTGCCGACCGCCGCGCCGCCCACCGCCGAGAATTGCGGATTGTGGATGTAGTAGGTGAAGCCGTCGAAGTTCAGCCGCAGCCGGTGGTCCAGCAGCTCGGTCTTCAGGCCCGCCTCATAGGAGGTGACGGTCTCGGACCTGGCGACGGAATAGTTGCCCGGCGGGGTGTTGAAGGCGATGTTGCGGCCCTGGATGGAGGGCGCACGGAAGCCGGTGGCCACGCGGGTATAGACATTCACGTCGTCGGTGATGGCATAGGCCAGGCTGACATCCCAGCTGACATTGCTGCCGGTCGCCTTGACGGGGACGGTGATCGTGTCCAGCGGGCCGCCGGCGGTCATGGCCTTCACGTCGCTGGTCCAGCGCACGCCGGCGGTAACGGTGAAGGCGTCGGTGACCTTGTAGCTGGACTGGCCGAACAGCGCATAGGAGACGTTGCTCTGCCGCACCGCGGTCGGCGGGATGAAGAAGGGGTTGGTCGTGTCCTGATAGTCGGTCGAGAAATAGAAGGCGCCGACCTGCCAGAACCACGCGCTTGAGGCGCCATAGTCGCTGGCCAGGTGCAGTTCCTGGGTGAACTGGTGCAGATAATCCAGCCCGTCCTGGGTGTCGGACTGGAAGAAGATCAGGCCGGGGCCGCCGGGATTGCCGCCATCGATATCGCCGCGGCTGTAGCCGTGGGTGGTCTCGTAGCCGGTGATCGAGGTCAGCACCATCCCCGGCAGGCGGTAGGACATGTTCAGGCTGGTACCGATGCCGTCATATTTCTGCGGATTGTTGTTGCCGCCGTCAAAGAACACCGTGCCGGGAATATAGTTTGCGTTCAGCTTGTCGCTGCCCTTGGTCAGGACATTGGCGCGGAAGATGGCGGCGGTGCCGTTCAGCGAACGGCCATGCACGTTCAGAAGTGCGCTGAAATCGTCGTTGGGCTGCCACAGAAGCTGGGCGCGGCCGGCCCGCTCGTCATAGCCGCCCAGTGCGCCCTTCTGGCCGGTGAAGGCGTTGTCGATCCAGTCGTCGCGGTGCTGGTAGAGGCCGGAGACGCGGAAAGACAGCGTGTCGGTGATGCCATCGCCGAAGGCGCCCTCGACATTGGCGGTGTCATACTTGCCGAGCGAGGCGCTGACATAGCCGTCCTGCTCCCGGGTGGGGCGGGCGCTGGTGAACTTGATCACGCCGGCGGTGGTGTTGCGGCCGAACAGGGTGCCCTGGGGTCCGCGATCGACTTCGACATTGACCAGGTCATACAGCGGCGAGCTTTTCAGCACCACATTCTCCATCACCACATCGTCCATGATGATCGAGACGGGCTGCGAGGCGGCCAGGTCGAAATCGGCATTGCCGAGGCCGCGGATGTAGAAACGCGGCGCCGCGCGGCCGTTGGAGGATTCGGCATAGAGGCTGGGAACATGGGCGGCGATTGCCTTGATGTCCTCGCCCGACTGGAAGACCACCGAGAGATCGTCACCCGACAGTGTCGAGGTGGAGATCGGCACGTCCTGCTGGTTTTCCGCGTGGCGCTCGGCGGTGACCATCACGGTTTCGATCTGGTCGTCGGCGAAGGCCGGCCGCGCGGCCATCAGGCCCAGCAGCGAGACGCAACCCAGCAACGTGGCGGTGCCCTTTTTCATCGTGTTGGTGCTCATTTTCGGCTTGTCCCCCGTGCAGCGCCCCGCGCACGGCGAAATGCCGTGCGGGTCCTTCCGTGCGGATTTCCGGGCCCTCATTCAGGGCGCCGCCTTTGGCGTTTGCCCCTTGTTATGGCCGGGAACCTCTCCGAATGACGCTTTTGTGTCAACGGGATTGGTGCAGAGCAGCAAAGGCGGCCGGCCCTTGTGGCCAAAAGGCTACGCCGAACCCGGCAAGGTAGCGGACGGGCCTATCTTTCCGGCTTGCCATGCCCGTCCCTGGCGCCCATCTTCCGGGCGGTTAACAGGGAAATTGTCATGACATTGATTGGTCCGGGCGGACGGCCCGTTACATCGCCCGCTTCCAGCACCAGCCCCCATGTCAAGGATTCGGGCCTTGCCACCTTTGCCGCCGACGTACTGGAGGCCAGCCGCGAGGTCCCCGTTATCGTGGACTTCTGGGCGCCGTGGTGCGGGCCCTGCAAGACCCTGGGACCGATGCTGGAAGCCGCCGTCAGCGCCGCGAACGGCGCGGTGAAGATGGTCAAGGTCAATATCGATGAGAATCCCGAGATCGCCCAGCAGTTGCGCATCCAGTCCATCCCCACCGTCTATGCCTTCAAGAACGGCCAGCCGGTGGACGGCTTCATGGGCGCCCTGCCCGAAAGCCAGGTAAAGGCCTTTGTCGCGGGCCTGACCGGCGGCGAGGGTCACGAACATGGCCATGGCGGGCCCGAGCATACCGCCGAGGTCCTGTCGATGGGTGCCCAGGCGCTGGAAGCCGGCGACATCGCCATGGCGGCACAGGCCTATGGCCATGTGCTGCAGGACGAGCCGGGGCACCCCGCCGCGGTGGCGGGGCTGGCGCGCGCCTATCTGCAGGGCGGCGATGTCGAACGTGCCCGCACGACGCTTCAGATGGTGCGTCCGGACGCGGCGCAGGATGAAGCCATTCGCGCCGTCGAAGCCGAACTGAAGCTGCGCGAGGCGCCCGCCCCCCAAACCGGCGAAGTCGCCGCGCTGCGCGCCAGGCTGGAAGCCGATCCCAGGGATCACCAGGCGCGCTTCGACCTTGCCACTGCCCTGGATGCGGCCGGCGACCGCGACGGCGCCATCGCCGAATTGCTGGAACTGGTGCGCCGCGACCGCCAATGGAACGAGGCGGCGGCGCGCAAGCAGCTCGTCACCCTGTTCGAGGCAATGGGACCTGCCGACCAGCGCACGCTGGAGGGACGGCGCCGCCTTTCGTCGATCCTGTTCTCATGAGGGTCTGATGGCCCATAGTTACCACAGCTGCTCCAGCCTGCCCGCGACCCTGCCGCTGTTCCCGCTCAGCGGCGTGCTGCTGCTGCCGCGCGGCGCCCTGCCCCTGAACGTGTTCGAACCCCGCTATCTGGAGCTGGTCGACCGGGCACTGGCCACCGACCGGCTGATCGGCATGATCCAGCCCGCCGAAAGCGAAGACGAAGTCCTGCGCCCGAAGCTGATGGGGGTAGGCTGCGCGGGGCGAATCATTTCCTTCCAGGAGACCGAGGACAATCGCTACCTCATCACCCTGGCCGGGGTGTGCCGCTTCCGGCTGGCGGGTGAGATCGACAGCGGCGCGGCCTGGCGCGCAGGCGTGTGCGACTTCACACCCTTTGCCAACGACCTGGCGTCGGCAAGAGACGACGATTTTCCCCGCGAGCGGCTGCTCAGTGTCTTGAAGACCTATCTCTCCAACCGTGACATGAATGCGGACTGGAACAGCGTGATGACCGCGCCGGCCGAGGCACTGGTCAACGCCCTGTCGATGATGTGTCCCTTCGACCCGGCAGGCAAACAGGCGCTGCTGGAAGCACCCACCCTGGCCCAGCGCGTTTCCACGCTGGAGGCGTTGCTGGAAATGTCGGGCGGCGAATCCGGCCCGGTTACCCTCAATTGACGTTCACCTGAACCGGAAAAGTGCAGAGCGATGGATACCGACCCCAAATTGCTGGAAATCCTGGTCTGCCCGCTGACGCGCACCACGCTGCATTACGACCGCGAGCGCCAGGAACTGGTCAGCCGCGCAGCGGGCCTGGCCTATCCCATCCGCGGCGGCGTGCCGATCATGCTGCCGGGCGAGGCGCGCCAACTGTCCGAGGAGGAACGCGCATGAGCCGGCCCTGGCCCAGCGAATTGCGGCTTTCCCCCGCGCGCGACGCGCTGACCGTTCGCTTCGACACAGGCGAAAGCTTCACCCTGGCGGCGGAATATCTGCGCGTGGAATCGCCCAGCGCCGAAGTGCGCGGCCATGGCGGCGCACCCAGGAAAATCGTCACCGGCAAGGAAGACGTGAAGATCGACGCGCTGGAGCCGGTGGGCAATTACGCTGTGCGCATCGGCTTCGACGACGGCCATGACAGCGGACTTTACAGCTGGGACTATCTCCACAAGCTGGGCGCCGAAAGGGATCGCATCTGGGCGGCCTATCTGGAAGCCAAGGGGCTGGCGGCGCGGCAGACAGGTTAACGGGGCAGTCGACCAGCGGGTGGATCAGGCGGGTGGATCAGGCGGGCGGCACTATCGCGCCCAGCCCGCCCAGCACCAGCCTGGTGGCGAACTCTGTGGAGGCGGCCGCATCCTCGGGACCGTTCAGGTCCTGTGAGAGCTCAAATCCCAGGCCGGTGATCGCCGATGCCAGCAACCCGGCATTGGCGCGCGGCAGCACGCCCCGCGCCATGGCGTCCTCGATGTCTTCCTTCAGTTCGGCGATCCCGGCCAGAACTTCTGGCGTGTCCATGCGAAAGCGCAGCGCGCCGGCGGGCCGGGGCGCGAAGCTGCCGGAATGGTCCAGCGCCGCGGCAAAGAAGCTGCGGAAGGTGGCCGCCAGGAATTCCTCTGCCGTGCCGGCGGCGCGGCGCGCAGCACGCAGCCCCGGACGTACCGCCAGCGCCACCTCGTCGCGCAGGGCCTGGTAAACTTCTTCCTTCGACTTGAAGTAGTTGTAGAAGGTGCCGGCCGCCAGCGGCGTGGCACGGATCACATCGCGCACCGTGGCGGCGGCAAATCCCATTTCCGAAAAGACCCGGCGTGCGGCGGCCAGGATGACCTCGCGGTTCTGCGCCTTGGTGCGGGCGCGGCTATGCACAGAACGGGTGCTACCGCCCGGCCTGGCACCATCCATCCTGGAGACAGGCAGCTTGGAGCTAGCATCCATGCGGGGAGCTTATCCGATGGTGACGGGCCGTCAATTTCAGGATCGGGTGCCCGTCCCAACCGCCGCCATTACCGAGGCATGGCCATCGCGGGCCAGAAGCGCCGCCAGATCGCGCTTTATGCGCGCCACCAGGCCCGGCCCCTTGAGCGCCAGAGCGCTGTAAAGCTGGACCAGCGAGGCGCCCGCCCGGATCTTGGCATAGGCCCCGGCGCCGCTGGCGATGCCGCCCACCCCCACCAGCGTCACGGCCCCGCCCAGCCGGCGGTACATCTCGCCCAGGATGCGGGTGGACGGTTCGAACAGGGGCGCGCCGGACAAGCCGCCCGCTTCGGCAGCGTGCCCCGAGCGCAGGGGCGGACGGGCGATGGTGGTGTTGGAGACGATCAGGCCCTCTATGCCGCCGGAAAAGCCGTGCGCCCGCACCACATCGGCAATCTCATCCAGCGCATGATCGTCCAGGTCGGGCGCGATCTTCAGCAGCAGCGGCCGCATCACGGTGCGGGCGCGCAATTGCGCAAGGCTGCCCAGAAGCCGCGTCAGTTCCTCGCGGTTCTGCAGGCCGCGAAGCCCCGGTGTGTTGGGCGAGGAGACGTTCACCGTCACATAATCGGCCAGCGGCGCCAGCATCTCGTAACAGGCGGCGTAATCGGCGATGCGGTCGGCGCTGTCCTTGTTGGCACCGATATTGATGCCGACGATGCCGCCGCGCCCGTGCGACGTCAGGCGCGCCTTCAGCCGGGCCGCTGCGGCCGCCATGCCGCCATTGTTGAAGCCCATGCGGTTGATGATGGCGCCGTCTTCGGGCAGCCGGAACAGGCGCGGGCGGGGATTGCCCTGCTGGGGCCTTGGCGTGACGGTACCGCATTCCACGAAGCCGAAGCCGAACCGCGCCATGGCGTCGGGCACTTCGGCGTCCTTGTCGAAGCCCGCGGCCAGGCCGACCGGGTTGGGGAAATCAAGGCCGAAGGCCCGCACGGCCAGGCGCGGGTCGTCCGGGCCGCGGGCCGGGATCAGGCCGCCCCCGGCTTTCAGCAGGGCAATCGTCGCCTTGTGAGCGGTTTCGGCCTCCAGCCCCCGCAGGAGTCCCGTCACCAGATCGGCGCCCAGGTCGAATATTCCCACCCAACACTCCCCCAATTAGAGCCGTTTGCGCGCAGAGGTAACCCGTTGCCCCCTAGACGAGCACTCGCCGCCCTTCTATTATAGGAATAATAACCGTAAAGTCCGGTTTGATTCCTAACCCGTTAATCTCCATGTTGACGCATGTTCAAATCTGGAGGGCCATCGACGCCCTTGCCGCCCGGCATGGCATGTCGCCCTCCGGTCTGGCCAAGATCGCCGGTCTCGATCCGACCACCTTTAACAAGAGCAAGCGCGGCACGGCGAGCGGAAAGCTTCGCTGGCCCTCCACCGAGAGCCTGGCCAAGGTTCTGCAGGCTACTGGCGCCAGCCTGGAAGACTTCGTCGCCCTGGTCAGCGAGACCAGCGGCCGGGCGGGGCGCATCCGCATGGTGCCCCTGATCGGCATGGCCCAGGCCGGCACCCAGGGCTATTTCGACGACGCGGGCTTTCCGGCCGGCGCCGGCTGGGAGGACATCGCCTTCCCCGACATCGCCGACGAGCATTGCTATGCCCTGGAGATCACCGGCGATTCCATGCTGCCGGTCTATCGCGATGGCGACCGCATCGTGGTTTCGCCCTCGGGATCCTTGCGCCGCGGCGACCGGGTGGTGGTCAAGACCCATGGCGGGGAAGTCATGGCCAAGCAGCTTGGCCGCATGACCGCCCAGCGCATCGAACTGCGCTCGTTCAATCCCCAGTTCGAGGACCGCAGCTTCGCCCTCAGCGAGATCGCTTTCGTGCATCGGATCATCTGGGCAAGCCAGTAGCCGGCCGCCCGCGCGGTTTCAGGAAAGTGCGTAGCGCTGTTCCATCCGAAACCGCGACCAAATAAATGCTCTAGCCGGGATAGCCTTCGAACTTGCGCACCAGCGCGGCAAAAGCCTCGCTGCGTCCCGCCGTCAGCAGCGCCAGAAGGGTGCCGGCGCGGTCCTGCATCGCCTTTTCATAGGCGGTGACCGGCTTGCCCGCGATCGCGGCTTTGAATTCCCCGATGATCCGGTCGCGATATTTGTCCGGATCGAACCCCGCCAGCGACAGCCCAATCTGATAGCGCACCGAGACATTGCCCGGCGCGATCTGAACCGCCCGATCAAAGAGCGCAAGCGCCTTGCCGCTGGTGGCGCCGTAGAACAGCCGCGCCGCCAGGGCGCCACCGCCTTTCACGATCGCGATGTTCCAGCCGCCCAAGGCCGACACCGCATGGGGATTGTCCGGATCGTCGGCGACCGCCTTGTCCAGCGCCCTGTGGGACCGGCCAGGCACATCGTCGAGACGCGCCCGAACGGTGCCGGTGATGCGGGCCTCATAGCCCAGCGCGACGGCGAGCCAGAGCTGGCCCCAGGCCAGTCCCGGGTCGGCGTCGATGGCGCGGCGGGCAAACCCTTCGGCCCGCTTCAGGCATTCCAGGCACGGAGCATTGCGCAACCTGTCCTGGTCCAGCAGCGCCCGCGCCGCCATGGCATACCCCGCTGCCGTGTGGGTCGCTTCGCCGGCCCTGACGGCGCCGTCATAGTCGCCGCCGGCGTAAAGTGCATAGACAGGATCCTCGGCTGCGGCGGCCGTGCCGGCCCAAAGCAGCACCACAAGACCCGCCAGAGCGGGCTTCATGCCACCCGATCCGCCAGTCGTTCGCGGATCATCGCCGCCGTCTCGGCGCAGCCGAACAGCGCGGCGAAGGAGCCGAAGCGCGGGCCTTGGGTCTGGCCGAACAGTACTTCATACAGCGCGCCGAACCAGGCGCGCAGCGGTTCGAAGCCGTGGCCCTTGCCCACCTCGTAGACCACATTCTGGATTGCGGCGCCGTCGCGCACGTCGCCCATCGCTTCGAGCCTGCCGGCCAGGTCTTCCAGCGCCGCGCGCTCTTTCGCATCGGGCGCGCGGTAGGTCTTCGCCGGCTTCACGAAATCCTCGTAATAGCGCAGCGCATAGCCCACCAGCTTTTCCAGGCCGGGATTGTCCTTCGGCGAGGCGCCCGGCGCATAGCGGCGGATGAAGCCCCACAGCACGTCGCGATTGTGCGCGTTGGAAGCCGACACCAGGTTGAGCAGCAGCGCGAAACTGACCGGATAGCGCTCGTCCGGCGGGCAGCCGGCATGGATGTGCCACACCGGATTTTCCAGCCGCTGTTCCTCGGTCGTTTCGTTGGAATGATAGGCGTCGAGGAAAGCGATATATTCGTCCACCGCCTTGGGGATCACGTCGAAGAACAGCCGCTTTGCGGTGCGGGGCTTCTGGAACATGAACAGCGACAGGCTTTCCTGGGTGCCGTAGGTCAGCCATTCCTCCACCGACAGGCCATTGCCTTTCGACTTGGAGATTTTCTGGCCCCCTTCGTCCAGGAAGAGCTCATAATTGAAGCCTTCCGGCGGCTCCGCCCCCATCGCCTTGACGATCTTCGACGAAAGATCGACCGACGAAATCAGGTCCTTTCCCGCCATTTCGTAATCCACCCCAAGCGCCAGCCAGCGCATCGCCCAGTCCGCCTTCCACTGGCACTTCACGTGGCCGCCGGTGACCGGAAGTTCGGTCTTGATGCCTTCATCCTCGAACACGATGGTCCCCGCCGCGGGATTGACCTCCAGCAGCGGCACCTGCAGCACCTTGCCCGAGCGCGGGGAAATCGGCAGGAAGGGCGAATAGGTGGCGCGCCGCTCCTCGCCCAGCGTGGGCAGCACGATCTTCATCACGGCGTCATAGTGCGCCAGAAGCGTCAGCAGCGCCGCGTCGAAGCGGCCCGACCTGTAATAGTCGGTGGAGCTGGCGAACTCGTAAGCGAAGCCGGCCGCATCCAGGAACGCCTTCAGCCGCGCATTGTTGTGGGCGCCGAAACTGTCATGGCTGCCGAAGGGATCGGGCACCTGGGTCAGCGGCTTGTCCAGATAGCCGCGCAGCATCTCCTGATTGGGGACATTGTCCGGCACCTTGCGCAGGCCATCCATGTCATCGGAGAAGGCGATCAGGCGCGCGGGAACATCGCTCATCGCCGCAAAGGCGTGACGCACCCAGCTGGTGCGCGCCACCTCGCCGAAAGTGCCGATATGCGGCAGGCCGGACGGGCCATAGCCGGTCTCGAACAGCACGCCGTTCACCGTTTCGCCCCGCGCGCGGCGGCGTGCCACCCGCGCCAGAAGCTTGCGGGCTTCCTCGAAAGGCCAGGCTTTGGCGGCAAGCGCCTGTTCGGCCATGTTTTTCACTTTGGGATTTACCCTTCGTTAAGCGGAACTTTAAGCGATTTGAAAGGGCGCGAAAGCTATTCTTCCACAAGGAATTGCGCAATGACCGTTGAAAGCCCGCCGGACAAGCGAAGTGCGGACGCGATTTTCGCGGGACGCATCAATGTCCTTTACGCGCTCGGGCGCCATTATCTTTCCCTGCCCTTTGCCGTCCTGTGCGTGCCCGCCACCGTGATTGCGGGGCATTTGCCCTCGGCCGCCTCGCTGATGCCGCTGGTGCTGCAGATCGGCGTGGTGATCGCCGCCGAACAGCTCACCACCGCCTATCGCCAGCGTCCGCCCGGCAGCAGTCCCCATTACTGGGCACGCCGCTATACCTTCGTCTCGGCCATCGCCGGCGCCAGTTGGGGCGTGGCCGCCATGTTCTGGTTCATGTGGGATTCCTTCCCCGCCCAGGCTTACCTGAGCCTGGCCTTCCTGGGCATGACCGCCACCGAATTCATCGCCCGCTCCGCCCATCGGCCCGCCTATATAGCCCATACCCTGTTCGCACTGGGTCCGCTGGTTGTCCTGCTGCTGATCCAGGGCGGCCTCTATCCCAGCCTGAGCGCGGTGCTGATCGCGCTGTTTGCCGCCGTGCTGATCAGCTACTGCCACGACATGGCGCGGCTGCTGGATGAGAGCGTCCATCTGCGCAACGAGAATGGCGAGCTGGTGGTGCGCCTGCGGCGCGAGAAGTCCGAGGCGCTGGCGGCCCGTGATGCCGCCGAGAACAGTGCGCTTGCCAAGGCTGCCTTCATCGCCAACATCAGCCATGAGCTGCGCACCCCGCTCAACGCCCTTCTCGGCATGGCCCAGCTTCTGGAGCGCGCGGAGCTTCCCAAACAGCAGGCCGATCATGTGAAAGTGATGCTGCAGGCCGGCCGCGGCCTTCAGACCCTCATCGACGACGTCATCGCGCTGACCCGCGACGAGGACGATCGGCTCGGGGACGAGGATTGCGATCCCGCGCAGGCGGCGCGCGCGGTGGCCCGCCTGCTGCAACCGCGCGCCTGGGAGAAGCGCCTGCACCTGACCCTCTCGGCCGCCTCGGGCCTGCCGCGCGTGGCGGCCGATCCGCGCAAGGTGCGCCAGGTGCTGCTGAAGCTTACCGACAACGCGCTGAAGTTCACCGAGCGCGGCCTGGTCGATATCCGCCTGGATCTGGTGGAAGACGGCAGGGCGGTCCGCTTCAACGTCACCGATACCGGCCATGGCGTGGCGCCGGAAGTGGCGCATCAGCTGTTCACCCCTTTCTCGCCGGGCGATTCCTCCTATGCGCGCAAGGAACAGGGCGCCGGGCTGGGCCTGGCGGTCGCCAAGCGCGTCATCGAGCAGGCCGGCGGCACCATCGGCTTCACCAGCACCCCCGCCGAGGGCGCGCAATTCTGGTTCACCCTGCCGGTTTCCGGCCTGGCCGCGGTGCCGGGCAGTGAAACGGTGCCCCAGCACACGCCGCCGGCCGGCCTGGCGGTGCTGCTGTTCATCCGTGCCCCCGAGGTGAGCGCGGCCCTGGCCCATATGCTGGAGCCCTTCGGCAACCGCGTGATCCAGGCCACAAACATCGCCGACGCGATCGTCCGCGCCGGAAAAAACCATTTCGACGCGATCATCAGCGGAGGCGGCGATGCGGACATGCTGGCGGCGGCGCCCGGCGTGAAGGCACCGCTGATCGCCATGCTGCTGCGCGGCGACCGCGCGCCCGCCGCCACGGACAAGGTGCTGCGCTGGCCTGTGGAGGCCGACCAGCTCTATTTCGCGCTGGAAGATGTCGCGGCCGGGGCGGACCCCGCGCAGGTGCCGCAAGCGCCTGCCGCGATCGACGCCGTCGCTTTCAGTTCGCTGGAGAAGTCGGTTGGGGTGAAGGCACTGGTCGAGATCCTGCAATGCTATGTCGTTACCGCCGAGGAGCTCACCACTGCGCTGTCGAACGCCTGCAACGATGAAAAGTGGGACGATGCCGGGCGCCTGGCGCAGGACATTGTCGGTGCCGCGGGCGGCCTGGGCCTTTCGGCCATCACCCAGGCGGCGCGGCAGTTCGCGACGGCGGCGCGCGAGGGCATGGACCGCCATGCGCTGCGCAATGCCGCGCAACTGGTGATCGGCGAGCATATGCGCGCGCGCCAGGCGCTGATCCAGCTATATCCCGACGTGGCATAGACGCCGGGGGGCAAAGATAATCCTGTCAGTTTTGTGAGCGCCGCAGCATGATCGCGGCCTCCATGGCCTCTTCTCTCGAAAACCTGATCGGGCTCGTGCCCGCGCCGCCCGGCGGTGCCATTGCGCATGCCGATGGCACCGCCGAACGCATCGGCCTGCATGACGCGCGCCCGTTGTTCGAGGGCGGCGACGTGCTGGTGGCGCATGGCACCTTTGTCGCCGGCCGGCTGGGGTTGCGCGCGGCGCCTTTGCTGTTCGACGTGCTGGAACTGTTCGCATTCGTGCGGCCGGGCCAGCCCTTCGTGCCCAGTGCGCCGGGACTTTGCCGCGCGCTCGGGCTGGACGTGCCGCGCACCCCCGAAGCATCCGCCGCCAGCCTGTTCGCCATCGCCGATGCGCTGCTTGCCCAATTCGCCGGCTGGCCGCAAGAGGCGCGCCAGGGCCTGGCACCCATGATCGGCACGCTGGAACGCGCGGGCTGGCGCTGGGCGCCGCTGCTGAAGAAATGCGCCGGAGAAGCGCCGCACGGCTCGCCCATCGCCGGGCTGGAAGCCTGGCGCGGCCTTGCCGCCTGGGAAGACGCACCCCTGCCCGGCAAGCCCGGCTCGCAGCCTGTCGAGCCGCAGGAAGCGCGCGCGCGGTTGGCGCAGCTGGTGGACGAAATGCGCCCCGAACAGGCGGCCTATGCCGATGCCGCCACCTTTGCGTTCGGCCCGCGCGAGCAGGCGGGGGCGCCGCGCGTCGCGCTGGTCGAAGCGGGCACCGGCACCGGCAAGACTCTGGGATATCTGGCCCCCGCCAGCGTCTGGGCCGAGAAGAACGGCCCCGGCCTGTGGATCAGCACCTATACCCGCAACCTGCAGCGCCAGATCGTGCAGGAAATCGCCCACCTGTGGCCTGATCCGGCCGAGCGCGCGGAAAAGGCCGTCGTGCGCAAGGGCCGGGAGAACTATCTTTGCCTGCTCAACTTTGAAGAAGCCGCCAAGCGCACGGCATTGGCGCCGGGCCAGCGCAGCGTTGCCCTGGCACTTATCGCGCGCTGGGTGCAGTCGGGCACCGACGGCGACCTGTCGGGGGCGGGCTTCCCCGCCTTCCTGGCCGCCTTCATGCCGCTTTCCACCGTCACCGACCGGCGCGGGGAATGCATCTATGCCGCCTGCCCGCATTACCGCATCTGCTTCATCGAGCATGCGGTGCGCCGGGCGCGCCATGCCGCCATCGTGGTGGCCAATCATGCGCTGGTGATCGCCCAGGCCTCGCAGGATTTCGGTGCGCAGGACTGGATCGGCGAGGACGAGACCACCGATACGCCCAGCGAGCGGCGGCTGCGCTATGTCTTCGACGAGGGCCACCACCTGTTCGATGCCGCCGACAGCGGTTTCTCCGCCCGCCTGTCGGGGCGCGAGATGGCCGAACTGCGACGCTGGATCCGCGGACCGGAGGGGCGCGCCAGAAGCCGCATGCGCGGGATCGAGGAACGGCTGAAAGAGCTGATCGCCGACGATGAGGCGGCGCAGCAAGCGCTGGAAGACGCCGTGGCGGCGGCATCGGTGCTGGCGAGCGAAGGTTGGCAGCAGCGCATCGGCAATGGCCCGCGCGGCCCCGGCGAAGTCTTCCTGTCGGCGGCCTATGCCCATGTGCGGGCGCGCAGCGAAGGCGGCGAAGCCTTTTACTCGCTGGAAGCCGAAGTCCAGCCCATGGGCGAAGACCTGGCGGCGGCGGTCAGCGGACTGGCGCGCGGGTTGAAACGCCTGGCCGATCCGCTGATGCGGCTGGCCGGTCATCTGCGCAAGGCCATGAACGACAAGACCGCCACGCTGGAGCCCTACACGAAAGCACGGTTGGATGCGGCGGCGCGCGGGCTGGAGCGGCGCGCACGCGGCATCCTGCCCGCATGGATCGCCATGCTGGAGACGCTGGAGAATGGCGAGGTGCCCACCGAATTCGTGGACTGGCTGGAGATACTGCGCGAGGACGGGCGCGACGCCGATGTCGGCCTGGCGCGGCACTGGATCGATCCGACCGTGCCGCTGGCGGCCGAAGTGCTGGAGCCTGCGCATGGGGCGCTTATCACATCGGCCACCTTGCGCGATGTGGGCGGGGCGGCAGATGACCATTGGGCCAGCGCCGAAGTGCGCACGGGCGCGGGCCATCTGGCCCAGCCGGCACGACGCGCCAGTTTCGGCTCGCCCTTCCGCTATGACGAACAGGCGCGCATCTTCATCGTGAAAGACGTGCCGCGCCGCGATCCGGAGGCGCTGGCTGCCGCCTATCGCGAACTCTTCCTTGCGTCCGGCGGCGGGGCGCTGGGCCTGTTCACCGCCGTGCGCGCGCTGCGTGATACGGCGAGCCGCATCGTCACGCCCCTCGCCGACGCGGGGCTGACGCTCTATGCCCAGCATGTCGACCGGCTGGACACCGGCGCCCTGGTCGATCTGTTCCGGGCGGAGGAAAACGCCTGCCTGCTCGGCACCGATGCGCTGCGCGACGGGGTGGACGTGCCGGGACGCAGCTTGCGGCTGGTGGTATTCGACAAGGTGCCCTGGCCAAAGCCCACCATCCTGCACAAGGCGCGGCGCGCCCGCTTCGGCAAGGGCTATGACGACCTGATCACCCGTTTCCGGCTGAAGCAGGCCTTCGGGCGGCTGATACGGGGCCGCCAGGACCGCGGCTGTTTCGTGATCCTGGAGGGCGCCACCCCCAGCCGGCTTCTGACCGCCTTTCCGGAAGGCGCCCCGGTCAAGCGCTGCGGCCTGGCCGAGGCAATTGGGGATATCCGGGCCTTTGTCGGCACGCCGTCAGATGGGGCCGTGACCGGCCCGGCCCAGCCGCTTATAACCCCCGGATGGCCGCGAGCCCCGACATCCTGACCCAAGACGAAAGCTACGGCCGTCATTCCACCGGCATCCTGCCCAGCCATGTGCTGGCGCGCCTGTTCGCGGCGGGACGCGAGATCGTGGCCAGCGAGCCTTTCCTGCCGGGGCAGATCCAGCCCGCCAGCCTGGACCTCCGGCTGGGGCCGGTGGCGTATCGCGTCCGTGCCAGCTTCCTGCCGGGGCCGAACGCCACGGTGGAAGACAGGCTGGCCCAAGTCTTCATGCACGAGATCGACCTTTCCGAGGGCGCGGTGCTGGAGGCCGGCTGCGTCTATATCGTGCCGCTGCTGGAACGCGCCGACTTCTCGGCCCGGATATCGGGCACCGCCAATCCCAAAAGCTCGACCGGGCGCATTGATGTCTTCACCCGCCTGATCACCGATCACGCCGCGGCCTTCGACCGGGTGGCCGCCGGTTACAGCGGGCCGCTCTATGCCGAAATCTGCCCCCAGACCTTCCCCGTGCTGGTGCGCAAGGGCAGCCGCCTGAACCAGCTTCGCGTCCGCCACGGCTCGCCGCAGTTCAGCGACACCCAGTTGCGCCGCCTGCACGAACAGATCCCGCTGGTGGCCATAGATGACGGCAGGAGCGAACCCAATATCGAAGGCGGCCTGGCGCTTTCGATCGACCTGAAAGGCAACGCCGACGACGGCAAGCGCATCGGCTTTCGCGCCAAGAAGCATACCGGGCTCATCGATGTGGACCGGGTGGGCGCGCTGGACCCGCATGATTTCTGGGAGCCGATCCAGGCCAATGCGCGCGGCGACATGGTGCTGGACCCGGACGAGTTCTACATCCTGGTGAGCCGTGAGCGCGTGGCCATCCCGCCCGACTACGCCGCCGAGATGGTGCCCTTCAATCCGCTGGTGGGCGAATTCCGCGTCCACTATGCCGGCTTCTTCGACCCCGGCTTCGGCTATGCGCCGGGGCAGCCGCCGGCCGCGCGTGGCGTGCTGGAAGTGCGCTCGCGCGAGGTGCCTTTCATTCTGGAACATGGACAGATCATTGGCAGGCTGGTTTTCGAGCGGCTCACCGATCCGCCTCCGGAAGGTTATGGCGCGGGTTTGGGCTCCAACTATCAGGGCCAGGGCCTGAAACTCTCCAAGCATTTTGGTTAACGGCGATCGTTCGCGGAACTGGCCGCCGCAATTGTTGCGGAAAGTCCACATTGCCGCCGCAAATCACGTTACAGGCAAGCAAAATTGTTGCGTCCAAGTGTCAGACCGGCACAGTAGCAGGGCTGCAGATGGACGGTTTGGGGAAACCCTGCAGCTGCTGAGTCCGGAAAATGGGGTCCGGGTTCAACTGTCCAGTTTGAAGGGGGCAGTGTGAGGCGGCTACGGCGCGAAAGCAGCCGGCCGCCTCATGTTTTTGGTGCCTGACGTCTAGCGAGGCTGGTCCTTGCGAGACCGGCGCTCGCTGATCCCGTCGGCCAGCGCGAAAGGCGCATAGTAAATCATCACGAACAGAAGGCCCGCCGCCACCAGCTCGGGAATGTACCAGGGCCAGGGCGACATGAAGGTCAGCAGGTTGGTGCCGTGCGGCTTCTCGCGGAGGAAGCCGTAATTGACGTCCAGCAGCCAGTCCATCACCCCCGCGAAGCCGGCATAGAACAGTGTGGCCGCCACCACCCGGGGCAGCGAGCGCCAGGTTGGACGAAGCCGGCTTCCCAGCGTCAGATACAGCAGCGAGGCCACCACCCCGCCATGCTGGATGAAGAAGAAGATGAACTGGGGATCGGGCCAGTCGAAATAGATCGTGGGGGTCAGTACCCCTTGCAGCGTCCCCCCCAGGCCCCAGAAATAGCCCAGCTCGTAAGCGAACTGATTGCGTGTCAGCAACGCGGCGACCAGCGCGATTTCGGCCCAGTCGCACAGGTTGAGCGGCAGGCCGTTATCCAGCGTCAGGGTGCCCTGCTCCAGGCCGGTCCAGTACCAGCCGACCCAGCCGGCTACCTGGAACAGGGCCAGGCCCAGCCGCGTCAGCCGGTCGGCGTGGCGGCCCAGATGCTCATGGCGCGCGAACAGGGCCAGGGCCAGCGGCACCAGCAGGATCAGCGCGATGGCCGTCAGATGCGACGGCCCGAACGGCACGAAACGCGGGGTCATGTCTCCTCCAGCCAGGCGGGAGCCAAGCGGAGGCCAAGGTGCCGGTCAAGGCCGCAGCGGGCCGACCTGGGGCGGCAGATCGCCTGGGCTACGCTCGCGGCCGGCCATGCGCCAGCGCGTGACGATGGAATCCAGCCCGGCGCGGTCCATGTTGGGGTTCTTCCACGCCCTGGAGAAGCTGGGATGGGCCTGGCGCGGCACGGTGGTGTTGTTCAGGTCATCGAAGCGCACGCGCATGGGCATGGACACAGCCTGCCCCAGCACGATGGCTTCGCGATCATCCAGCAGCGGCAGAAAATCCACCAGCCCCGCCATCGCGTCATAGGTTCCGCCGCGGATCACCGCCTGGTCGCGGTCGCTGGACAGGCGCAGAACCACCGCGGTGCCGCATTGCGACAGGATGGTGGAATCCAGCTCGCTGGGACGCTGGGTGATCAGCGCCAGTGCCAGCCCGTATTTGCGGCCTTCCTTGGCGATGCGCGACAGCGCCTGGCGGGTGGGCACGAATTTGGATGAACCCGATGGCGCGTAACGATGCGCTTCCTCGCACACCAGCAGCATCGGAAGGCCACCCTTGGACCATACGGCCAGGTCGAAGGCCAGGCGCGAGATCACCGAGATCACCACGTCCAGGATTTCGGGTGGCACGGTGGACAGGTTGATCACCGTGACCGGACGTCCGTCGGACGGCACGCGGAACAGCCGCGCAAGGACGTCGCCCATCGTGTCCTGCACCGACAGGCTGCCGAACATGAAATTGTAGCGCTGGTCCGTGACCAGATTTTCGATGTGGGAGCGCAGGCGCCGATAGGGCAGCGTGACCTGGGTTCGCTGCAGCTTGCCCAGCTGTTCGTCGATGTAGGAAAGCACGTCCGACATGCGGAACGGTGTGGGCGTATCGACGTTGATGGCGATCGCGGCGTCCTGGGGCCGTCGCGCCAGGGCGCCCATGCGGCTGGTGGCCGATTCGCTGTAGCGCCGTTTGGCGAACACCACCGCCTCGGCCAGGATTTCCACTTCGGCCTCGGCATGCTGGTCGCGGCTGGTCAGCGCCGCAGTCATCTCGGCGAAGTCCAGCATCCAGAAAGGCAGGTTGAAATTGTCCATCGCGATCGCCTCGGCGACGTTGCCGAAGGCGGCGGAATATTCGTTGTGCACGTCCATGATCACCACATGGGCATAGGCATGTTCGGCCAGCAGCCGCTGCAGGATCAGGGTCAGGGCCGAGGATTTGCCCGAACCGGTCGAGCCCACCACCAGGAAATGCTTGGCCAGAAGATCGTCGATCAGAAGGCGCGCCGGCACGGCGGGATCCTGGAACAGGCTGCCGATGCGGATGGAGGCCAGGGTCGGCGGCGCATAGACGCGCGTCAGGTCGTGCTTGTCGGCCAGCATCACCGGATCGCCCAGCGTCGGCACGCAGGACACGCCGCGCCGGAACGTCAGCCGCCGCGTGCCCGCATCGCTCGCCACTTCGCCAGACAGCGTCAGTTCAATCAGGCCCAGCGGCTGGGGTTCGCCCTCGGCCGCGGGCATGGGCGCGCTGACCGCCGTCACGGCCCCCATCACCGCAGCATGGGGCGTGACCACCTTGATCAGTGCGCCGATCTCCACGCGCTTCTCGTCACCCGCGACGGCATCCTGGCGTTCCAGCACGGCGACGGCGCTTGAGCCGCTGACCGAGACGATATGGGCCAGGCGGATGGGCGCGACGGCGGGCAGCCCGCGGCGCTCGCGGAAGGGAGGCGCTGTCCTGGGCCGTTCGATATGCAGGGTCATGCCGCCTGGCCCTTGCGTTCTTCATCGCCGCCGGCGGCACGCGCGCGCGCGGGCAGCGTGACCACCGCGGTGGTGCCGGCACCCGGCTGGCTGTCGAGGAAAAGCGAGCCGCCATGCAGCCTGGCGATGCCCATGGCGATGGGAAGGCCCAGTCCCGCCCCTTCCTCGGTGCGGGCGAGGTGCCCCTGGACCTGGGCGAAGGGTTTCATCGCCAGCACGATCTGCTCATGGGTCATGCCTGCGCCCGTGTCTGCCACGGCGACGGTGACATTGCCGTCGGCGCCGGCACGGGCCAGCACCAGGGTACGCCCGCCCTCGCTGGTGAACTTGCTGGCATTCGAGAGAAGATTGGCGAACAGCTGGCGCAGGCGCCTGGCATCGCCCTCTAGCTCGGGCAGATCCGGTTCGGCCTTGACAGCAAGCGGCTGTTTCCTGGCGGCGAACAGCCCCTGCGTGTCTTCCACCGCTGCGTCCAGCACATCGCCGATCATCAGGGGCGCCGTGTCCAGGATCATCGCGCCGGATTCCAGCCTGGACATGTCCAGCACATCCTGCACCACCGCCAGCAGGCGACGGCCCGCATGGGCGATGTGGGCGGCATACTCGCCGGCCTCGGCCTGGCTGGTGGCACCGGGTTTGCGGATCATATCCGAGAATCCGATGATGGCGTTGAGCGGCGTGCGCAGCTCATGGCTCATGGTCGACAGGAAGGCCGACTTGGAACGGCTGTTCAATTCGGCCTCGGCGCGGGCGGCGCGGATGGCGCGCTCGGTATATTTGCGCAACATCATCTCGCCGAGCGTGTCGGAATAGCGCGTGAGCAGGCCCGTATCCTTGCGGGCGCGTCCGTGTGAAGCCAACGGGGCCACAGCAATTTCTCCGGCGAAACAGGCCACAATATGCAGGAAGCCGTTCCGGGATCGTTAACGCCCTGGAAATCCCACGCGGCCGGGCCGCTACCCCCGGTTGCGATGCCGCAGGCGGGCTATTTCAACCCGAAGGCCCAGACATGGCCGGCATGGTCGACGGCAAACACCTTGCCCAGCGCCACCACCGGCTGGGTGAAGTGAACGGTGCTGCCGTCCATCGCCTTCCTGCTGGACCACAACTCCTTGCCTGTTTCCGCGTCCAGGGCAAACAGGGTCATGGTGCCATGGGGCGTGATGATGCGGTCTTCGGCGCTTTTTTCCTGGGTCCAGCCCGGCGGGCGGATATGGCTGCCGGGCGGGCCAGGAACCTGGATGGTGCTTTCCGCCGTTTGCAGCGCATAAACCACCCCGTTTGCGACGACCGGCGGCGAAGCCATGTTGAGGTCGCGCGAAATCCATTGCGGCTCCAGGTTCAACTGCAGCCCCGCATCGGCCAGCCGGAAGGCCATGATGCTGCCATTGGTGACGGTGCCGTTGGCATGCGGGAAGGTCGGCCCCATCTTCGCCGGGGGGCCCCACATGGGCACATAGAGCCAGCGGTCGGCGCCATTCTGCCAGGTCGCCATGGAACCCCAGACGCCCCGGGCCTGGAAGTCCTGGATGTCGTTGCCAAGGCGCGGCGACTGGTAGAGCGGCGTCATGTGGTTGTCGCCGCCCAGATTGTCGGCATCAAGGATGTAGATCACCGATTCCTTGGACGCGGCGGCAACGATGTTGCGCTTGCCGAAAGGAAAGAGCAGCGGGCCGCCCGAACCGAAGTCCAGGTCGCGCATGTTCACATAATGCCAGTGGGACGGCACAAAGCTGTCGTTCAGGCCATAGGCCTTCGGCCGGACTGCCAGCACCATGTCGCCATAGATGCCGTTGCCCGGCTGGTTCGGGCCGTCGGCGGTGGTGACATAGGCGCCCTGCGGACCCCAGGCGACGCCGGTCGCGCCCCACGGCCCCGCCGGACGCCCCTTGCCGGTGTAAAAGCGCGACAGCTGCGGATGGGCCGGATCGGAGACATCTACCGCCGCCACCGTGCCGTTTTCGATCGGCTGGTCGGGGCTTCCGCCGCAGCCGCGCGCCGCCGTGGTGTAGACCACATCGTCCACCAGGTTGAGGCTCCAGTTGCGGCTGAAGGGCTGCACCATTGGGGTGGGATGGAGGCGTTCGGCACCGTCAGCCAGCGCGGCGCCGCGCAGCTTGCCGTCGGACGTGGTGAAATAGATCACGCCCTTCTGCTTGTCGATCACCGGCGTGGCCTGTTCGCTGTTGGAGCAGGCGATCATCACGGGCCGAAGCGGCTTGAAGGGATTGTCGAAGTGCTTCTTCCACACGAGGGCGCCACTGTTCGCATCCAGCGCCAGCAGCGTGTCGTCCATAGTGATGGTGAAGACGAGGTCCTTGGCTCCGCCCGGTGTCGCAACGTTCGCCACCACAACCGGCGCGGTCAGGGTGGAGAGCACCAGCGCCGGGGTGTTGTCGGTCACCTTGGCCGACCAGAGCAGCTTCATGCGGCCCACGGTCTGCTTCGTCAGCGTGGTTTCGCCGCGGTTCCACGACGTGCGCTGCTGGTCGTAGCCGTAGGAAAGCCAGTCGGGGATGGCCGGCCCCGGTTCGATGAGCCTGGGGCCCTGCGGCGCCGCCGCCTGCTGCGCCAGCGCTCCCGTTGCCGCCGCGATCAATACCGCGGACGCGAGTATGCCCTTGCCCTTCATGCCCGCCTCTTTCGCGCGTGCAAAAAACCGCGCTGTTGTTGTTTCGCGTTTCCCCGCGACCCAAGCCTTGTCCGCCGCGGGGGCGCTGTCAACAGGCACAAAAAAGCGCGGCGCACCCCGAAAAATGCGCCGCGCCACGAAATGGAAAAATCGGGCCCAGGTCAGCTGCGAGGATAATCCCGCCACAGCCATTCCAGCGCCGCCGGAAGGGTTTGCATCACCACGCGCGGATCGACGTGATGCGCCTCGCGGGCCCAGACAAATTTGTAGTCATAGCCCTTTTTCTTCAGCGCCGCCGCCATGCGGTTGTTGGCCAGCGGCCAGTTGTGCCAGGTGTTCTCGGGATCGTCGAAATGCAGGTCCTTTTCGCCCACCTCCATCCAGATGCGGATGGGCTTTTTGGGCGACCTGGGGATCAGGGTTTCGTGATACTCCCAGCCGCCACGCGGTGTCTTGGGATCCTGGGGCGAGGCCTGGTTCACGAAGGTGCCGGAGTATGACAGCACCTTGTGGTATCGCTCGGGGTGGAACCAGGCCATGGTCCAGGCGCAGATCGCGCCCGAGGAGCCGCCCATCGCCGCGCGTCCCTCCGGATCGCTGGTGAAGGTGACGTCGTACTTCTTCGCCACCGCCGGCAGCAGTTCCTGCTCCACCCAATTGGAATAGCGGTCCGAGAGCGTGTCGTATTCGAGGCCACGCTCGGAGCCCTGGGCATCGGAGCCGCCGGAATCGGGCGCCACGATGATCATTGCCGGCACGCTGCCCGCCGCGATCAGATTGTCCAGCGTGGGCGCCAGCCGGTTGATGTAGGAATGACCATCCTGCACGACCATGAAGGGCGCAGGCGTGCCGCGCTTGTACTGCCTGGGAATATAGACATAGACGTGGCGGACATAGGGGCCGGGCTTGGAAAGCTGTTCGGCCGGCCAGGCCATGCGGTTGCCGTAGGGATCGCGCTTGGCGGACTGCTCGCCCTCGATGCGCACGATGCCGGGATAGATCTTGCTCTCGTCCGAATACATCACGAATTCGAACACATCGCCCTGGGGAACGTTCGGATTGGGCACCGTCTCGGGCGCGTTGGCGTAAACCGGCCCGATGATGCTGTTCTCGGCCGTCACCTGCGGCGGCGGCGTGGGAAATTTCGGCAGGTCGGGATTGGCTGCCGGCGGCTGGGCCAGCGCGGGCCCGGCCGCGGCCAGCACCGTGCCTGCCAGCAGCGAAGTGATGAAACGCTTGCGATCCATGCCGTTCATGCCGTCTTTCCCCCATGTTGAATTTGAAGTTTCCCGGGCTGCGCCCGCGCAGCCGTGAATGCCTCATCGACCAGTTGTTCGACGGGTTCGGTGATATCCAGGATCACCGCGTCTTCGTCGGCGCCGGGCCGTTCCAGCGTGGCCAGCTGGCTGTCCAGCAGCGCGGGTGGCATGAAGTGGCCCTTGCGGCCCGCCATGCGCAGCGCGATCAGATCACGCGGACCATTCAGCAGGATGAAGCGCACGCAACCCTTGACCATGCTGCGGATACAGTCGCGATAGGCATGCTTGAGCGCGGAACAGGACACCACCACGCCATGTCCGGCGCGCCGCTCCGATTCCATGGTGACGCCGATGGCGCGCAGCCAGGGCCAGCGATCCTCATCGGTCAGCGGCGTACCGTTGGCCATCTTCTCGACATTGGCGTGGGGATGCAGCGCATCGCCCTCGACGAAGGCCACTTCCAGCCGCTCTGCAAGCGCGCTGGCAATGGTGGACTTGCCGGAGCCGGCAACTCCCATCACCACGATCAGGGGCGGATTTGCGGAACTGGCTGCGGTCATCGCCATCACCCGGGCAGCGCGAAAGTATAAAGCATGTTGCCCGCGCCGATGGCGACATACTGCTTGCCGTCGACAGCATAGCTGATCGGGGAGGCGGAGATGCGCGCGCCGGTGCGGAAGTTCCACAGCGGCTTGCCCGTCTTGCTGTCCAGCGCCATGAACTGGCTTTCCGACGTGGCGACGAACACCAGCCCGCCGCGCGTCGCCAGGACGCCCGCCGACAGGCTGGGCACCGCGATCGGCGTGGTCCAGAGGATGTCGCCATTTTTCGCGTCGATCGCCTTGATCGCCGGCTTGGGCGCAGGTCCAGGCGGCGGTACCACGCTGCCGCGCGCGGTATAGAGCTTGCCGCGTTCGAACACAGCCGGGCCGCTGTTGGCCCAGCCCTGCTGCTCGTTGGTCTGGACATAGAGCGTGGCACTGTCCTTGTCATAGGATGGCGCCTGGAAATTGGTGCCGCCCGTCGCCGGCCAGACAATCCTGCCTTCCGGCGTGGCGTCGGTATCGTGATTGACGATGGGCCGGCCGTTCTTGTCCCAGCCGGTGACCCAGGTGACCTTCACGAAGGGCTTGGCCCAGAGGAACTTCCCGCTCTCGCGGTCGAGCGCATAGAAAACCCCGTTGCGGTCGGTGTGCAGCAGAAGCTTCCTCGTCTTGCCGTCGATCACCTGGTCTGCCAGCACCATGTCCTCTTCCGAATCCCAGTCATGGGAGTCGTTGGGCGTGAACTGGTAATGCCATTTCAGCTTGCCGGTGTCGGGATCGAGCGCCACCACGCTGTCGGTATAGAGATTGTCGCCCTTGCGGCCGTACTGGTTGAAGGAGGGCGCCGGATTGCCCACGCCCCAATAAAGCGTGTTGAGCTGGGGATCAAAGCTGCCGGTCAGCCAGGTGCCGCCGCCGCCCAGCTTCCAGGTATCGCCCGGCCATGTGCCGGCATTGGGCTCACCCGGAGCAGGCGTCGTATAGAAGCGCCACAGGCGCTTGCCGGTGGCCGGGTCATAGGCATCGAGAAAGCCCCGCAGGCCCATCTCGCCTCCCGACGATCCCATGATGATCTTGTCCTTCACCGCCAGCGGCGCGCCGGTAAGCGTAAAACCTTCCAGCGTGTCGGCGACACGCACTTCCCACAATTCGCGGCCGGTATGGGCATCCAGCGCGATCAGATTGTCGTCCAGGGTGCCGAAGAAGACGCGCCCGTCCAGCACGGCGACGCCGCGGTTGGACGGATTGATCTGGTAGGGATTGACGATGTCCTGCTTGCGGTGGAACTTCCACAGCTCAAGGCCGGTCTTTGCGTCAAAGGCATAGACATCGCCGGGCGGGCCGGAAACATACATCACCCCGTCAACCACCAGTGGCAGCGATTCCAGCGACGACTGGCCGGGCAGCGGCGCGGCCCATCTGGCCTGAAGCTGTCCGACATTTCCGCGATTGATCTGGTCCATCTCGCTGAAGTGATGGCCGAGATAGTCGCCCCAATAGGTCGGATAGTTCTGCGGCTCGGCCCTGGCATTGACGATGCGGGCGTAAGTCAGCACCGGCGCGGGCGTGACTTTCGAAGTCTGGGTGAAGTCGCGGCTTTTGTGCCGGGCCAGATAGGCGACCAGGTCGTCCACCTGCGCCGGCGTCAGCTGGAGATCGCGGGGCATCGCATCGCGGGTGGCAATGGCCTGCACCTCCTTCTTGTCCAGGGTGACGAATTTGCCATCCGCATTCAGGGCGATGGCGAAGCTGTCTTCGGCAACGACAAAGCCGCTGCGGTGCGATCCGTCATTCATCGTCACATCGGCGAAATGCGGCGCCGGGCCGAAGCGGCGCTGCGGCTTGTGCAGCACGCCATTTTTGATTGCGGCCGGCGCCTTGGTGCCCTCGTCCGACAGATCGGCGGCGAAGGACGCGCCGCGCCCATTCATCTCGTGGCAGCTGGTGCAATTGCCGGCCGCGAAAAACAGTGCCTCGCCCCGCGCCGCATCGCCCGGCAGCGCGGCGCTGGCAGTGGAACCGCCCGACAGGCTCTTGATGTAGGTGACGACCCGCCAGACGTCATCGGACGGCAGACGCGCGAAGCTGGGCATCTGGGTGCCGGGAACGCCCGAACGGATGGTCTGATAGAGATCGTAATCGCCCGAGCCGTGGCTGAAGGTGCCGGTATTGAGCGCCGGGCCCCTGCCCCCGCTGGCGCCGGAGCCATGGCAGGCGGTGCAGGTGGAATTGAAGACCTTTTCGCCCGCGGCGATGGCGGAACGATCGCCGGCGAAGGGATTGTTGGGCGTATCGGCGGGCTGGGCCTGGCTTGCACCGGCAAGAAAGGCGGCACCCGCCACAAGGGTGGCGGCGAGAAGGCCGAGCGCGGCATGGCGTGTCGAAAATTTCATGTGACAATGCAGGGCGCACGCATGGTCGCCCCAACCCCTTCTGCTAGCGTTGCTCCCAGGCCCTTGTCGGGCCGCCCCATCTTTGTGGTTCTGTGACGGAATACTATAGTCCGGGGCAAGAAAACACAGTCAATCCGTGGACAGTCCTTTAAGGGCCAGGGGACGGAACAAAGGGGGAAATGATGATCAGGCACGGCGCCATGGCGATTGCAGGACTTCTGGCGGCCACTGGCCTGGCCGGGACTGGCCCCGCTCAGGCGGGCACGGTGGGGCAGAAGGTCTTCGGCACGACCCGTGACGGCCAGGCGGTGCATGTTTTCACCATGACGAACAACAAGGGCATGCGCGCCCAGGTTCTGGATTACGGTGGCATCATCTGCGACGTGGAGGCGCCGGGCCGCGACGGCAGGATGGCCAATGTGATCCTGTGCCAGAAGGACATGGCGAACATCCTGGCCACCGGGCCCATGAGCGCGCTGACCGGCCGCTATGCCAACCGGCTGCTGCACGGCTTCACCCTGGACGGCAAACATTATGACCTGGCCGCCAATCCGGCGGGCGTGACGCTGCATGGCGGGCGTCCCGGCTATTCCACCCGCATCCTGCAGACGGTGAAGACTTTCCAGACCGCGACCACGGCTGGGGTGACGCTGCGGCTGGTGAGCCCCGACGGCGACCAGGGCTTTCCCGGCACGCTGACCGTCGACGTCACCTATACGCTGACCGACGATTCCGACTTCCGCATCGATTACAGGGCGACCACCGACAAGCCCACCGTGGTGAACCTGACCAACCACACCTATTACAACATGGCGGGCAATGGCTCCGGCTCGGTGGAGCCACAGGTGCTGACGCTGATGGCAGACAGCTATACGCCCACCGACCAGAACCAGATTCCCACCGGCGAGATCGCACCCGTGGCCGGCACGGCGCTGGATTTCCGTTCCCCCAAGCCCATCGGCAAGGACCTGCGTTCCTCCGAACCGCAGATGCTGATCGGCCAGGGCTATGACCAGAATTTCGTGCTGAAGAAGTCGAAGCCCGGTGCGCTGGACCTGGCGGCGCGGCTGACCGATCCGGCATCCGGCCGCACGCTGGAGCTCTACACCACACAGCCGGGGGTGCAGATCTATTCCTCCAACCATCTGAACGGAACGGGGGTGACGCCGGCCGGCACCACGCTGCGCGCCACCGACGGCATGGCGCTGGAAACGCAGCATTTCCCCGACAGCCCGAACAAGCCGAATTTCCCTTCAACGGTCCTACGGCCGGGCGAGACGTTCACCTCCACCACGATGATGCACTTCACCGTCCAGTGACCTGACCGGTGACCACCTGAAAAGACAAACGTCCCGGCGCGACGCGCCGGGACGTTTTCTTTTGCGGTTGCGGGCGATCAGGCCAGTGCCTTGGCGCCCCATTCGAAGCACTTGATGTTGTTGCTCTGCTCCACCTGAAGCTGGGCATCGGCGTCGAGGTCGCTGATGGTGGGCAGCGGCTTCTTGCTCTGGTTGGCCTCCACCATGCGCAGGGTGCGCGCCAGGAACACGCCGCCGCGGTCGGGCCAGGTCGCCCAATACTGGTCAGTCAGGACCGGGATCGGCAGCGGATCGCGGGTGATCATCTCGTGCACCGGTTTGAGCGCGGGATTGGCCTTCTTCAGCACCGCCCACATCGCGGGAATATCCAGGAAGCCGTCCCCGAACAGCACTTCGGACAGCAGAAAGCCGTCGGATGTCTTCGCCACGGCCATGTCCTTCATGTGCGTGGTCCTGGCATAGGGCGCCAGCTTGACGATCACATCCATGGGATCGTCGCACATCGCGATGTTGTTGCCGAAATCGACGGTGGCGCCCAGATGCTCGCTGGAATATTTCTGCAGCACCTCGACTTCCTCGTCGATGGTGCGGTCCTTGTGATTTTCCATGGCCAGGGGAATGCCGACCTTTTCGGCCACGGGCAGGCAGGCATCCAGCGCCCTGGTGGCCGTGACCTTCCAGTCCTTGTATTCCTGCAGCGTCTTGAAGGTCACATAGCGGCGGCCGACGAAGCAGACCGCGCGAACGGCGTCGGCACCAAGGTCCTTGTAGAGGCGAAGCTGCTTTTCGAAGGCCGGCAGATCGTTCATGTGGCGGGTGAGAAGATCGACATCGCCCTGGATGAACATGCCGTATTTGTCCAGCCGGGCGCGCAGCGCTTTCACATCGGTATCCGGCGGCAGGGCCAGCTGCGCGCCGCCGCCGCCCAGGCCATGAACATAATCCACCACCTTGACGCCGTCGATCCTGCCGCCGTTTTCCTTCGCGTGGCGGCGCAAATAGTGGCTCAGCGCCGTCTTGGATGTGCCCAGCGGCGACAGGCCCTGGGCGAAGGCCGGCATCGCCGAGGCGGCCGCCAGCGCGGCGCCCCCCATCATCACGTCACGCCGTGTCGTCATGGATTTTCTCCGCGAAGGGTCAGGCGGCGGTCCAGCCGCCGTCGATCAGGATGTCGGTGCCGGTGATGAAGCCTGCCAGGTCCGAGCACAGATAGCAGGCAAGCCCGCCGATCTCTTCCACCTTGCCCCAGCGGCCGACCGGCAGCTTCTGCAGGAACATCTTGTTGGCTTGCGGATCGTTGATCACCGGCAGGTTCATCTCGGTATGGAAGGGGCCGGGCGAGATGCAGTTGGCGGTGATGCCTTCGCCCGCCAGCTCCAGCGCCAGCGACTTGGTGAAGCCCAGAAGGCCCGCCTTGCCGCTGGAATAGGCGGTGCGGCCCGGCAGCGAAATATGCGCCATGATCGAGGACAGGTTGATGATGCGGCCATAGCCGGTGCCTTTCATGCCCGGCACGAAGACGTTGCAGGCGAGGAACGTGGTGACCAGGCTGGAATCTACCACGCTGGTCCATTCCTTCAGCGTGAACTCGGTCACCGACTTGCGGATGTTGATGCCGGCCGAGTTGATCAGGATCTGCGGGTTGGGGAATTTCCCGTTCACGTCCGTGGCCAGGCGCTTCACATCGCTCTCGCTGGTCATGTCGGCGGCGAAGCTGGCGACAGTGGCGCCTTTTGCCGTCAGTTCGCCAGCGACCTTGTCCAGCTTGGCCTGGTTGCGGCCCACCAGCGCGATGGCCGCACCCGCCCCCGCCAGCGTATGCGCCATTGCTTCGCCCAGGCCGCCCGAGCCGCCAACAATCACTGCAGTCTTGCCGGAAAGATCAATCTTCACGCGTAAGGTCCTTTGCTTTTCCAGTTCAGATTTCCGGCGCGCCTTCCAGCGGAAGGTCTTGCACCCGGCCGTGCTTGTCGGGATCGAGGAACAGCCAGCAGGCCGCCGAGACGACCGCTGCCGCCGCCATCGTGTACATCACGATTGTCCAGTTGTTGTCGGTCTCGCCCAGGATATAGCCGAACACCACCGGCGCCACGAAGCCGGCGAAATTGCCCAGCATGTTCATGGTCGAGGCGACGGTGGCGGTGTACTGCTTGCCGATCTCCACGCAGGTGTTCCACGAGATCGGCATGGTGAGGTCGCTGCAGAAGCTGGCCAGGCCCATCAGGATCATCGCCGTGGTCACGCCTTCGACATGCGGGATGATGAAGACCAGGATCGCGGTGCCGGAGAAACCCGCGAAGGCCACCCATTTGCGCGGGATCGACATGGGCAGGAAACCCGAAACGATCGAGCCGACGCCGCCGGCCGCCAGCGGCACCATGGCGTAGCCGGCCGCAATGCCGGGCGCCAGACCGCGCGCCTGCTGCAGCCAGGTGGGCAGCCAGGTGACATAGAAGTACCAGGTGTAGGAGAAGGCGAAATATTGCAGGCCCAGAAGCGCGATATCGCGCTGCAGCAGCAGCCTGTACCAGGGAACGCCGTGCTCATGCAGCACCAGCTTGCGCGAGCTCTGCAGCAGCTCCAGTTCGGCGGCGTTGACGGATTTGTGCTCGGCCGGATCGTTGCGGAACCAGGGCAGGAAGAAGACGACCCAGGCCACGCCCAGCAGGGCGAGCGCGACAAATCCCAGGCGCCAGCCGAAATGATAGATGACGAAGAAGGCCACCGGCGGGGCCAGCGCGCCACCCCAGCGGCCGAACGCCCACATCACCGCCTGGGCGCGCACGCGCTCGGACAGCGGCAGCCAGGCCGACAGCATGCGCGTCAGGTTGGGAAAGCAGCCCGCCTCGCCCGCGCCGAACAGGAAGCGCACCGCCCACATCGACCAGAGATTCCAGGCCGCTCCCGTCAGCGCGGTGAAAGCCGACCAGATCAGCACCAGTTGGCTCAGCACCCAGCGCACGCCCAGCTTGTCGCCCAGAAGACCCATCGGGATTTCGAACAAGGCATAGGAGAGCCCGAATGCCCCCAGCACCAGGCCGGTCTGTTCCTTGCTGAGATGCAGGTCGACCGCAATAGGCACAATCGCCTGGCTGATCGCCACGCGCTGGATATACATGATCATCGCCAGCGCCAGCGCGAGCACGACGACCCAATAACGAGCGTGCGTCGGTTTCATATCTTCCCGCCCCTTAATTGCTTTTTCCTGGCCCGTTTATCAGGGGCTTGGGTAGCCGCAAACGCCTCCGCCCGGCGGGAGGAGCCCTTCACATCGGCTTTCGAGTTGTATACTAAATTCAGTCACCGGCAAGTCAATGCACCCGGCCCTTTGCAGGCTGCCGGAATGCATGACGAACTGATAACAATAGCGGGGTCTGGCGGATGCGCGCGGGGGCGCGGCCAACGCCTTATGCCCCAGGAGCGCCTACGGAGTATCCAATTGAGCCCTACAGGAATTCAACCGCCATCCTTCGGTGGTGCGGTGGCATTGGTGACGGGATCGGGGCGTGGCCTCGGCCGCATGATCGTCGAAACGCTGCTGGCCGGTGGCGCCAATGTTGCGCTGCATGACATCGATGAGACCGCGCCGGCCGCCTATGGCGAAAGCGAAAGCCTCACCGTCCTGGCAGGGGAACTATCGGCGCGCGGCCCCGGCAAGGTGGTCGCGGTCACCGGCGACATTACGAAGGAAGACGATGTCGCAGCACTGGTCACACGGGTGGAAGACACGCTGGGCCCCATCGACATTCTGGTGAACTGCGCCGGCGGGGACATCGCCGCAAAGGGAGGCAAGCCCAATCCCAACGACGCCCTTCACATCAGCCTGGAGGATGCACATGCGGTGATGAACCGCAACTTCTTCGGCACCATGCTGATGTGCCGCCGGGTGGTGCCCGGCATGGCGCAGCGCAGGAAGGGCGCGGTGATCAATTTCGGCTCGCTGAACGGCCATGTCGGCGTGTCGCCTGAAGTGGTCTATGGCTGCGCCAAGGCGGCAATCCTGCACTACACCCGCAGCCTGGCACTGGAGATGCGCCCGCACGGCGTGCGCGTGAACGCCGTCAGCCCCGGCCCCACCACCACGGCACGTTTCCTCGCCACACGCCAGACCGACGCCAGCATGATTGATAATGTCTCGCTGGAGCGCTACGCCAAGCCCGCGGAAATTGCCAATGCCGTGGCGTTTCTCGCCTCCGACCTCTCCGGCTTCGTCTCCGGCCAGGTGCTGCGCGTCGATGGCGGCATGACTCTCTTCCCCGGTTGATTTTTTCCTCAGAAAGACGTCCCATGTCCAAGCTCCCCAAGAAACTCCGTTCCCGCGCCTGGTTCGACAATCCCGGCAATCCCGACATGACCGCGCTCTATCTGGAGCGCTACCTGAATTACGGCCTGACCCGCGAAGAGCTTCAGTCGGGCAAGCCGATCATCGGCATCGCCCAGACCGGCAGCGATCTTTCGCCGTGCAACCGCCATCACATCGAACTGGCCAAGCGAATCCGCGAAGGCATCCGCGAGGCGGGCGGCATCGTGATGGAATTTCCGGTGCATCCCATCCAGGAAACCGGCAAGCGGCCAGGCGCCGCGTTGGACCGCAACCTGGCCTATATGGGGCTTGTCGAACTTCTTTACGGCTATCCGATCGACGGTGTGGTGCTGACAATCGGCTGTGACAAGACCACGCCTGCCTGCCTGATGGCGGCGGCGACGCTGGACATTCCCGCCATCGCCTTCTCTGTCGGCCCGATGCTCAACGGCTGGCACCGCGGCGAACGCACCGGATCGGGCACCATCGTCTGGAAGGCCCGCGAGATGATGGCGCGCGGCGAATTGGACTATCCCGGCTTCGTCGACCTGGTGGCGTCCAGCGCCCCGTCGGTGGGCTATTGCAACACCATGGGCACGGCCAGCACGATGAATTCGCTGACCGAGGCGCTGGGAATGCAGCTGCCGGGTTCGGCCTCGATCCCGGCGCCCTATCGGGAGCGCGGCCAGATGGCCTATGCCACCGGCCTTCGCATCGTGGAGATGGTCCATGAGGACCTGCGCCCGTCGAAGATCATGACGAAGGAGGCGTTCCACAACGCCATCGTGGTCAATTCCGCCATCGGCGGATCAACCAACGCGCCGATCCACATCAGCGCCATCGCCCGCCATATGGGCGTGGATGTGCCGCTGTCCGACTGGCAGACGGTGGGCCACAAGGTGCCGCTGCTGGTGAACCTGCAGCCTGCCGGCGAGTATCTCAGCGAGGATTTCCATCATGCCGGCGGCGTGCCCGCGGTGGTGAATATCCTGATGGAACACGGGCTGATCAACGAAAAGGCCCTGACGGCGAACGGCAAGACGATCGGCGAGAATTGCCGGGGCAAGGAAGTCCTGCTGCCGCACGTGATCTGGCCCTTCGACAAGCCCATGAAGACCGATGCCGGCTTCATTGTGATGAGCGGCAACCTGTTCGACAGCGCGATCATGAAAACCAGCGTGATCAGCCCGGAATTCCGCGACCGCTATCTGTCCAATCCCGCAGACCCGGAAGCCTTTGAAGGCCCTGTGATCGTGTTTGACGGACCGGAAGACTATCACCACCGCATCGACGATCCGGCCCTGGGCGCCACCGAGCATTCCATCCTGATCATGCGCGGCGCGGGCCCCGTCGGCTATCCCGGCGCGGCGGAGGTGGTGAACATGCGCCCGCCTGCGTCGCTGCTGAAGGCCGGCATCAATGCGCTGCCCTGCGTCGGCGATGGCCGCCAGTCCGGCACGTCCGGCTCGCCTTCCATCCTGAACGCTTCGCCGGAAGCCGCGGTGATGGGCGGGCTGGCCCTGTTGAAGACGGGCGATCGTGTGCGCATCGACCTCAACAAGGGAACTGCCAACGTGCTGCTCAGCGACGAGGAGCTGGAACAGCGCCGCAAGGATCTGATGGCGACGGGGGGCTACAAGTATCCCGCCAGCCAGACGCCGTGGCAGGAAATCCAGCGCGAGCATGTCGGCCAGATGGGTACCGGCATGGTTCTGGAGAACGCGGTCAAGTACCAGAAGATCGACGAGACGTTCGGGATTCCGCGGGATAATCACTGAGTCGCCTTCGCTCGCTGAAACCACCCTTGCCCTGCTTCGCAGGAAGGGGGAGCGGACCTGATATCGCCAAAGGAAACGGCGCCGGAGCGATCCGGCGCCGTTTTTGTTCTTCATTGTCATGGCCCGGCTTTCCCGGGCCATCCATAGCCGCAATCACCAGAGCCCCTTGCCCTGGATGGCCCACGTAAAGTGGGCCATGACGATCGGGGGTTGAGAGGGGCTAGATTTTCGTCCGGTAAACCGTCTGCTTCTGGCTGCCCAGCTTGTCGATGCCAAGCTCCATCACATCGCCTTCCTTCAGGAAGACCGGCGGCTTCATGCCAAGGCCCACGCCCGGCGGGGTGCCGGTGGAAATCACGTCGCCCGGCTGAAGGCTCATGAACTGGCTGACATAGGAGACCAGCGTCGGCACGTCGAAAATCAGCGACGCGGTGGAGCCGGTCTGCATGCGCTTGCCGTTCAGGTTCAGCCACAGGCCCAGATTGTTGAGGTCGCCCACCTCGTCCAGCGTGACCAGGTACGGACCGAACGGACCGAAGGTGTCGCAGCCCTTGCCCTTGTCCCAGGTGCCCAGCCGCTCAAGCTGGTATTCGCGCTCGGAAAGGTCGTTCACCACGCAGGCGCCCGCGACATAATCCAGCGCCTTGTCCTTGGAGACGTAGCGGGCTTCCTTGCCGATGACGATGCCCAGCTCCACTTCCCAGTCGCCTTTCCTGGCCGTCGGCGGCAGGTAGACGTCGTCATTGGGGCCGATGATGGCGCTGGTGGCCTTCATGAAGATGATGGGCTCGCTTGGTTCCGGCATGCCCGATTCGGCCGCATGGTCCGAATAGTTCAGGCCGATGCAGAGGAACTTGCCCACATTGGCCACCGGCTCGGCAATACGCACACCGGCGTCCACCACCGGCAGGCTCTCCACCTTGGAGGCCCGGATGGCCGACAGATCGGCCAGAACCGCGCCGTCAATGTCCTTCACAACGCCCGACAGGTCGCGGATCTTGCCCGCATCGTCCAGCAGGCCGGGTTTCTCCTGCCCCTTGGGGCCATAGCGCAGCAGCTTCATGTGTTCTTTTCCTTCAGAGGTGGCGAGCATGCGCCCGCGTCGGCCCGGGCGCGGTTTTAGCGCGGCTGGACGCGGGCGGAAACCCGTAAGATCCGCGGCTTACTGCTGCGGCGTGACGGTGCCGGTGGCGTCATTGGTTGTGGCCGACCCGCCCGCGGGAGGAGGCGTGGCAGCGTCAGGGGCAGCGGGAGCGGCACCACCATTGGCGGGGAAGACCGTCGCCAGATAGTTGGTGATGGTGTCGAATTCCTCGCTGGTGGCGTTGGCGCCGTTATTGGCCATCTGGTCCACGAGAGACTTCCAGCCGTCCTTGTCCATACGCTGGTTGGAAGCAATTTCCGGGGAATGGCACTGCGAACAGACGCGTACCGTCACATCACGGCCCGGGCCCGCGGGCAGGCTGGGAAAATCGTCTGCCCACGCCGCCGTCGCCGAAGCCAAAACCATCATACCGACCAGATGAATCTTGCGCACGTTCAACTCTCTCTCTTGTGCCCCGCCTGGAACCCCTGACTTACACTAGTTTTTGGGCAAAGCGAAGGCGATGACTTCGTCGTTCGTGACCACCGAGCCGGTCTGGGAACCGCCCGTGTTCATCACTGTGACGAATTGGCGGCCATCGGCACCCATGTAGGTGACCGGGGTGGCCGTGACGGAAGCCTTCAGGCGAACCTCCCACAGCTTGTCGCCGGTGGCCGTGGCGAAGGCGCGGAACCGGAAATCGTCGGTCGCGCCGACGAAGGTCAGGCCACTGGCGGTCAGGATGGTGCCGCCCAGGCCCGGGCGGCCGGTATCCTGCATGCCTGCCGGAAAGCTGTCGGTAACGCCCAGCGTCTTGCGCCAGGCGATGTTCCCGGTATCGACATTGACCGCCACCAACTGACCCCAGGGCGTGGGACCGCAGGGCAGCTTCTTTTCGGGATCCCAGAACCGGAGCACGCCATAGGTATTGGCAAAGGTGCCATCCGGTTTCTGCGTCACATGCATGGGCTGGAACAGGTTGTTCACGTTGGCGACGAACAGATGGAGCTTGGGGTCGAAGCTGCCGCCATAGAAATTCACCCCGCCCTGGGTACCGGGCGGCGAGACGGTGATTTCGTTGTAACCCGGCGGCAGGTATGGACCGCCCAGCACCATGTGATTGTCGTCCACCAGCTTCTCGCAATAGGCCTGGTGGCTGGGCTCGCCCTTGTAGAGGTTGTCGCGCGAAAGATGGTTCTGCGACAGCGGCTCGGGCTTGATGGGGAAAGGCTGGGTGGGCGAGGTCTGTTCGCCCGGCACCTTGCTCTGCGGCACCGGCCGTTCCTCGACGCCGAAGATCGGCTTGCCGGTGACGCGGTTCAGGATGAAGGCCAGTGCGTTCTTGTTCACCGTCAGGACGGCGGGAATGGTCCGGCCGCCCTTGCGCACGTCCATCAGCACCGGCGGGTCCTGGGTGTCGTAGTCCCAGATGTCGTGATGGACGACCTGGAAGTGCCACAGATACTTGCCGGTGTTGGCGTCCACCGCCACCAGCGAGGAGCTGTAAAGATTGTTGCCGGGGCGATCGACGCCGACACGGTCGTTGTTGGGCGCGCCCAGCGGCATGTAGAGGATGCCACGCTCGGCATCGACCGTCATGTAGCCCCACACATTCACACCCGAGCGGTTCTTGGCGCTGTCATTGCCCCAGGTGTCGTAACCGGGCTCGCCGGGGCGCGGCACGGTATGGAAGGTCCATACCAGCTTGCCGGTCGCCGCATCCCAGGCGCGTGTGTCGCCCGCCGGTCCCAGATTGGGGCCGCCGTCCGGCGTGCCGGCGCCGGTAATGATCAGGTTTTTGTAGATCACCGGCGGGGAGGGCAGATTGTAGACTTGGCCCGGGCCGGTCTGCATCACTTCCGGCGTCTTGAGATTGACGATGCCATTTTCGCCAAAACCGTTGTTCGGTTTGCCCGTTGCGGCATCGAGCGAGTAGAGCCGGCCAAGGCGGCTGCCGAAAATGACAGAGGCCGGGGCACCTTCCCCGCCGGCCCAGTAGGCAAGGCCGCGCGCGCTCGGCATGTCATTGTCCGGGAAATCGAACGTCCATTTCTTCTGGCCGGTGGTGGCGTCCACCGCCAGGACCTGGCCATAGGTGGAGGCGATGTACATGGTGTTGCCGACCACGATCGGAATCGATTCCACCAGGCGCGGACGGCCCTTGTAGCCTTCCGGCGTCAGGTGGATGCTCCAGGCGGGCTGAAGCCTGTCGACATTCTTCCGCGTGATCTGGGTCAGCGGGGAATAGCGCTGGCCTCCCAGGTCGTGTCCGCTGGTCTGCCAGTCGGTCGACTGTTTCAGGGAATCGGCAGCAAAGGCCCCACCCGCCAGCATCGCCAGCGCCGCCGCACAGCTTGCGGCCTTCAACACCGTCTTCACCATTAGAGGCACTCCCCCGAAAATTTTCAAAACAAAGGCGGCCATCGCACGGCGACGGCCGCCTTTTCCCGACAGGGCCGGTTACTGACGCTGCGCCGTCCTGCGCGGCGGCGGCGGCACGTAATCGGTCAGCTCGGTATAGGGGCGCTTGCCTGCCCAGGCGATGCCGCGCATCAGCACTTCGCGGATTGCCGGATCTTCCAGGCTGTCGACCATATGGCCCTGCATCCAGACGAAGGCGCGGGCGGGCGCACTGCCGCCCGGAGCCGTGTGCTCATAGGTCCACATCTGCGGCACGGTCTTGCCCACGCCATGGCCGCGTTCGGCGCTGGGCGTGTCGGGCATGGTGACGGTCAACAGCGGATGCACGCCTTCCGGCGCGAAGGTCATGTTGTAGAAAGCCTCATCATAGACCTCCATCGGCATGCCCTTGATGATCGGGCTGTCCTTGTCGACCACGTTGTAGTCGAGCGTGGCGGTCCAGGTGTAGTTGGTCTCGCCGTGCTTCTTGCCGGCGCCCACCAGGGTGGCGAAGTCGGCCGGATCGGGACCACAGAGCGAATCGTGCAGCGTCACCAGGCCGCCGCCGCGCTTGACGTACTTCTGCAGCTCGGCGCGCTGCTCGGGCGTCATGTAGCCGGCATCGCCCTTGTAGATCACCACGACATCGGCCTTTTCCAGCTGGGCTTCGCTGGGGAAGGACAGCCCGCCATCGACCACCGCACCATGCTGGGTCAGAAGCTTGGACCAGGTATCCAGCCAGTGCGGATAGTCATGCGCGCCCGGACCGTGGCTCTTCAGGCCGGCGAAGAGGAAGATGTGCATGCCGTTGGCGTTCTGGCCCTGCGCGTGCGGCGCCGGCCATTGGGCATATTTCGAATAGTCGGCGGCGGTCTGGGCCGAGGCGCCGGATATGGTCATCGCGATGGCGGCGGCGCCAGCCAACGCCAGACGCTTCGACTGAAGCAATTTCTTGAACGACTGCATGGGTCCGCGTTCCTCTCCTGGATCTGTCCCGACAGGTGGAGGTTCGTTACGCCTCATCTCTGTAGACAATATACTTTAGAGGTCGCGTGCGGCTTTTTCTAGCGGACATCTTGCCCCGCCCGCTTTGCGGCCGCGTTCTTCCGCAGATGCGAAATCCGGCGACACTTTGAGCGGATTTCAAATTTTTCAGATTTGTCCGTCAGGTTTTGCCGTCGGCGCGCTCAGCGTCTTGGCCAGGGTCGAATAGCGTTCGGGGTCGGTATAGGACATGCGCAGATGCGTCAGCAGCGCTTCCTGGGGATCGGCATCGGAAAGGCCCGCCAGCACATCCAGCAGCGCGCGATGGTGGCTGAGGCGCCAGCGACGAATCTCCTGGCTCACATGCTCCAGCGTCCTGTGGGCGAACAGCGGCACCATCAGCGTGTTGAGCGCCCGCTCCAGATAGGGATTGCCGGTTGCGCGCCAGATGGTGCGATGGAATTCCAGGTCCAGCGCCGCCGCATCCAGCAGCGTGCCGTTCCACGCCTCCATCTGCTCCATCAGGCTTTCCAGCTGGGCGCGGATCTCGGGCGTCATGCGGCTGCGCGCCAGCTTGATCGCTTCGGTTTCCAGGATGATGCGCAGGGAGGAAATCTGCAGCACCTCCTCGGCGCCCAGATCCATCACGAACATGCCGCGCCGCTCGCGGTTGACCACCAGTCCCTGTTCCTGGAGCTGGGACAGCGCCTCGCGCACCGGAATGCGGCTGATATTGAGCTCGCGCGCGATCTGGCTCTCGTTCAGGCGGTCGCCGGGCTTGTACTTGCCGGCCAGGATGTCGGCCCTCAGCATCCTGACCACATGGGCCCGCAAGGTCGGCGGCGCCGAGCCGGGTCGTGCGTCGTCAGGCGTATTGCGTTCGAGCGGCGTGTCCACGTCCGTCCTTCAAGGCAGCGCATAGGCGATCACATAGTCGCCCTGCTTATTGTGTAGCGCCGAATGTCCACCGGCGGCAACGACCACATACTGCCTGCCGTTGCTGTCCAGCCGGTAGGTCATCGGCATGGACTGGCCGGCCGCAGGCAGGCTGACGCGCCATAATTCCTTGCCCGTTTCGGTGGAAAAGGCCCGGAAATAGCGGTCGGTGGTAGCCGCGATGAAGGTCAGGCCCGAGGCGGTGGTGATGGCGCCCCCCTGGTTCGGCACACCCAGATGGAACCACAGCGGCCAGGGCGCTTCGTCCCGGGTGGTGCCCAGCGGAACTTCCCAGATCTTCTTGCCGGTGGAGATGTCGATGCCGGCAAGCTTGCCCCAGGGCGGCGCGTTACACGGCGCGCCGAACATGCTCATCATGTTGTCGTAGACCTGGCGATAGGGCGTGCCGATCAGCGGCGAATAGCCGTCCGAGCCCTTGTGCGGCGCAAGATGATGGGCGCCCAGCACGCTGTTGGAATTGACCACCAGGATATTGCGCTTGGGATCGAAGGTGAGCCCGCCCCAGTCCATGCCACCCACGCTGACCGGATAGTCGACGCTGGATTGCGAATAGAAGGGCGTGAAGATGCCGTCGTTCTTCAGCTTGTTGAAGCGGCGCTGGCAGTCCCATTTGTCGACCAGCGCGAAGCCGAACATGTCCTTGTCGGTCATCTTCGTGATGGTGATCTGGTGCTCCGGCAAAACCGGGATCGGCTGTGTGGGTGACAGGCCCTTTTGCAGGCCGCCAGTGGAGACGGGCGTCTCTTTCACGGGGAAGATGGGCTGGCCCGTCAGGCGGTTGAGCACGAAGATGTAGCCCATCTTGGTTGCCTGGGCGAGCGCCGGGATCACCTTGCCGTCAGGCGCCTTGTAGTCGAACAGCAGTGGCTGGGCGGGCGTGTCGTAATCCCAGATGTCCTTGTGCACGAACTGGTAGTGCCAGACCACCGCGCCGGTATCGACGTTCAGCGCCACAATAGACGAGCCGTAATAGTCCCAGTCGCCCTTGCCCAGCACCGCATCGATCTGCGGCGTGCCGGTGGGCAGATAGATCAGCCGGTTCTTCAGGTCGACCGACATGGGCGCCCACACATTGGGAGCGCTGCGCGGATAAGTCTGCATCGGCGCCGCGGCAGGCGCGGCAGCCGCCTTCATCTTCGCATCGGCGGGTTTGGCGGCGCTGTCGGTCTGCGCGCCCTGGATGGTGGGATCGGCCATCACGCTGGGCGGGGCGGCGGTGAAGGCCCACACCAGGGCGCCGGTGCGGGCATCCAGCGCACGCACCACGCCGCCCGGCATGTCGACATTGTGGAAGTCGATGATCTTGGAGCCGGTGATCACCTTGTCGCCGACGATGGTCGGCGCCGAGGAGACGCCATAGAGGCCGGGCTTTTCGACATAACCCAGATCGGCCTGGAGGTTGACCACGCCGTTCGTGCCGAAACCGGGACAGGGCTTGCCCGTGTCGGCATCGAGCGCCCACATCTTGCCGTCGATGGTACCGGCAAAAATGCGCTGCGCGCAGAAGGCATTGGCGGGGGCCTGACTGTCCTTCCAGTAGGAAACGCCGCGGCAGACAATGACAGTGGCGCCGTTGGTGTCGGGCTTCAGGTCACGCATCCATTTCTGCTTGCCGGTCTTTGGATCCAGCGCAGCGATGCGATTGCGCGGCGAACACAGATAGAGCGTGTTGTTGGCCAGAATGGGCGTTGCCTCGAAGGCCAGGTCAGCGCGTTCGCCGGGTTTCGACAGATCGCCCGTGCGATAGGTCCAGGCGACCTTGAGGTCCTTTACGTTCTCCGGGGTGATCTGGGTGTTGGCGCTGTAGCGCTGGCCCTGAACGCCGTGGCCCCACACCGCCCAGCCATCCACCGGTCCACCCTTGTGGCTGTAGCTCTTGTTCTGGTCGCAGGCGGCAAGGCCGATTGCCGTGACGGCGGCCATGGCAAGAAGTGCGGCGAGCCTGAGCCCGCTGTGAGCGTCGCGTGACATGTGTCCTGATCCTCCGGCGGCATGGACGGCGTCCTCTGCCTGTATTTTGTATACATCATATTGGCCGCCACATTGGACGGCGTCTACTGCTTTGTGCCCGGTGCGGCTTATAGTCGGCCCATAAAGGCAGAGGGGGGAAATCATGACAGGAAAGACAGAAAGGATTTCACGCCGCGCCATGATGGGCGGCGCCGCGGCCGGCCTTATCGGCGCACCGGCAATCGCGCAGGCCAGGCCGCGCGCGCTGGCGCTGGTCGGCGACCGCTATCACAATCCCGATTACATCCGCGTCAGCCTGGACAAGCTGTTCGGCGAACTGGGCCTGTCGATCGACTACACAATGGACTATCGCGCGCTGTCGGCATCGCTGCTGAAGCCCTACCAGCTCTTCCTGGTGCTGCGCGACGGCATGATCTGGCCGGGCGGCTATCTGGGACCGGACGCCTATGTCCACTATGAAGCCAATCTGGAAAATGCCGACGATTTTCCCGCGCCCAAGCCGGTCTTCTGGATGAAGGAAGAACAGGGCCAGGCAATCAAGGATTTCGTCAACAATGGCGGCGGTTTCTACCCGCTGCACAATGCCAGCCACATCTCGCTGACCTGCAAACCCTATCGCGACGTGATGGGCGGCGCCTATATCGGCCATCCGCCGCAGCGGCCCTTTCAGGTGCACGCGACCGCCAACAGCCATCCCATCACGGCGGGCTTGCCGCCTTTCGTCGTCAATGACGAGCAGCATTATGTCGATTACGACAAGGACCCGCGCCATGTGATCCTGGAATCGGAAAATCTCGACGGGCTGACCTATGAGACGGGTGGGCGCAAGCTGGGCACCAGGTCGCCGTCGGGCTGGGCCTATGACTACGGCAAGGGCCGCGTGGTGTTCACTGCCGTGGGCCACACCATCCATGCGATGTGGAATCCCACCTATCTGGAAATCCAGCGGCGGTCGGTGCGCTGGCTGCTGAAGCAAATCTAAGGCTTGGGCGAGGCGCCGAAGGGCATCTTCTCGTAATAGCTCAGCGGATATTTCGGCTTGTAGCCGTCCGGGAAGGGCCGTTTGGAGAATTGCCCGAAATAGGCCAGGCAGGCGTCACGCCACCAGATCGCCTCGCGATGCTGGATGGCCAGGAAGTCGCGCACCTGCGCGTAGCGTTCCGGGTCGACGTCATCCGCCAGCTTCGTCCAATTTGCCTGCATTTCGGCAACCGCATCGACGCCGTGGCTGTAGCGTGCGATCAGTTCCTGCCAAAGCGTCCGCCCCGACGTCATCCTGTGGTCCCAGGACACATGATGAAACCACAGCAGCAAATCTTCCGGCGTGGTCGCGGTGCCGGCGAATTCTTCCTTCAACGGCGAATGATATTGCGCGACATAGCCGCTGGCGACGCGGTCGAAGCCGATGCCGTTCGCGTCGGCGCGATGATAGTATGGCGCCTTCCAGTCCTCGCGCGGGCCGATCGTGTCCCACGGCCCAGGTCCCATGTGATGGCCGTGCGCCATGATCAGCGCCAACCCAAGCGGGGTCATGTAATCGACCACCGCGGCGCGGCTTTTCATCATCATGTCCACCACCGGCGCCACGAAAGCCGGATCGTTGGTGAAGGTCTGGCGCACCCATTCATCCGCCACCGTGCGCGCGGAGATTTCCGGGTCCCATGCCATGCGGCCGAAGACATACCAGTTGGCCTGGTTGAAGATGGAGCCGCACCAGTCCGCGTCATTGCCGATATTGGCCACGCCCGCGATGCCCGAAATGGGATGATGATCGAGGCTGCCGTCGATCACCCTCGCCACGGTCGATCCCGGCCCATGCTCATAGGTGTCGGATTTCAGCGCTTCCTCATAGAGCGTGCCCAGATAGGCCAGGTGCGTCTGCTGGCCCAGATATTCCTTGGTGATCTGGAATTCCATCATCAGCGAGGTGTGCGCCATCGCCCCGAACAGGGGCGAGAAGGGCTCGCGCGGCTGGAAATCCAGCGGCCCGTTCTTGACCTGCAGCACGACATTGTCGCGAAATTTGCCGTCAAGCGGCACGAACTCGTTATAGGCGGTCGTGGCGCGGTCGATCTTCGGATCGTTGGCATAGACGAAGGCGCGCCACATCACCACGCCGTGATGGGGCGCCAGAACGTCCGCGATCATGTTGGCGCCATCGGCATGGCTGCGGTGATAATCCTGCGGGCCCGGCTGGCCCTCGGAATTGGCCTTGACCAGAAAGCCGCCGAAATCGGGAATGGCGCGATAGATTTCGTCGGTCTTGGCCTGCCACCAGGCTTTCACCTTTGGATCGAGCGGGTCGGCACTTTTCAGCCCGCCCAACTCCATGGGGGCGCTCCAGCGCACCGAAAGATAGAGCCGGATGCCGAAGGGCCGCAGCACATCGGCGAGCCTGGCTTCCTTCTCTATATATTCCGCCGTCAGGAAAGCGGCGTCGGCATTGACATTGTTGACGACCGCCCCGTTGATGCCGATGGAGGCGTTGGCGCGGGCATAGTCTGTGATGCGGCGCGAGACATGCTCGGGCAGCGCCGGCCAGTCCCAGATGGACGCGCCGGCATAGCCACGCTCCACCGTGCCGTTCAGATTGTCCCAATGGTCCAGCACCCGCAGCCTGGTCTTGGGCGCGGAGGCGATGTCCAGGCCGGCAAGTGCCGTGCGCGTCTGAACCAGCCTCAGGAAGGCGAAGGCGCCGTACAGCACGCCGATGTCGCTGTTGGCGGCGATTACCGTTGCCTTGTGCCCGCCAATGCTGACGCTGCGGATCAGATAGCCTTCATCGCCCAGCGCCTGCAGCGACAGGTTCAGCGCGGCGATGGCCGGCGCCGATTTGGGCGTGCCGATCACCAGTGCGCCATCGGCCGTTACCGCCGAACTTTGCGCTGGTGGTTCGCCGAACATTCCGGTCAGCCCGCGCCGAAGCTCCCAGGCCGCCGCATCCAGTGTGGGCGAGCGATAGCCGGTGACCAGGGCGCTGACATGGTTGGCACCGGCATAATCGTCTTGCACCGGCTGATAGCGCAGCCAGAGGTCATAGCCGCTCTCGGCACGGGCAGGACCGGCCAGCGCGCAAAGCCCCAGCGCCATGGCGAGGATGCAGGCGAAAGCGGTCCGTCCCATCATGCAATTCTCTGTTGTTCTTGCGGCGATGATGGCTCTCCACCTCCTCCGTGACGAGTCTCCCCGGAAAGGAGTGTCTTTGTTCTTGGCGGGACCGGAAGTTACCGTTACCATTTCCCCGCTGCCTGCTCAACCGGGCGCGCGCCGGGGTACAAGAAACGACAAGAAAAACGCCTGCATCCGGTAGGCGAAGGGAGATGGGATGCGTCGCACTTTCGGGATTCGCTGGCTGACGATCGCCCTGATCATGCTGGGCGCAATGGTGAACTTCCTATCGCGGCAGACCCTGTCGGTGGCGGCGCCCACCGTGATCGCTAACCTGCACATTACGACCGAGCAGTATGGATGGATCACCGCCGCCTTCCAGGGGACCATCATGCTTCAACCCGTGGTGGGCTACATCATCGACGTGCTTGGCGTGAAGACCGGCTTTGCCCTGTTCGCCTTTGCCTGGTCGGCAATCTGCATGGCGCATGGATTTGCCACCAGCTGGCAAATGCTGGCTGGGTTGCGGGGGGCCCTGGGCTTTGCCGAGGGCGCGTTTTCGCCCGGAGGCCTGAAGGTGGTGTCCGAATGGTTTCCGGCAAAAGAGCGCGGCCTGGCCGGCGGGCTTTACAATATCGGGCCGTCGATCGGCTCCATGCTGGCCCCGCCCCTGGTCGCCTGGGCGATCCTGAATTACAGCTGGCAGGAGGCGTTCGTGATCGTCGGCCTCATCAGCATGGTCTGGGTGGTGCTGTGGCTGGTCTTCTATCATCCGGTGGCCAAACACCCCGCGTTGTCGGAAGAGGAGCACCACCATATCGTCGCCGGACAGGAGAGCTTCCTGGCCGATGAAGGGCGCAGGCCGCCGGTGCTGTCGATCCTGAAGCGGCGCAATTTCTGGGGTATCGCCCTGCCCCGCTTCCTGACCGATCCCACCTGGGGCATGCTGAGCTTCTGGGTGCCGCTGTACCTGACCACGGTGCGGGGCTTCGACCTGAAGCAGATCGCGCTCTATGCCTGGCTGCCTTTCCTGGCGGCGGACCTGGGCTGTATCTTCGGACCGGCGGTGGTGCTTTTCCTGCAGAAACGCGGGCTGAACCTCATCGATGCGCGGCGCGGCGCCTTCACGGTAGGCGCGGTCATGATGATCGGCGTGGCCTTTACCGGCGTGGTGCAAAGTCCGCTGGTGGCCGTGGCATTGATCTCGCTGGCGGGGTTTGCCCACCAGACCCTGTCGGTCACCATGATCACCATGGCCACCGACCTGTTTCCCAGGAACGAGGTGGGCACGGTGGCGGGCATGGCGGGGACCTGCGCCAACCTGGGCATCCTGATCTCGTCGCTGCTGATCGGCGGGATGGTGGACCGGATCGGCTATGCGCCCTTCTTCGCGGCGCTGGCGGCGCTGGACCTGCTGGCTGCCGTGGTCGCCTGGAGCGTGATACGAAAACCCCATGGCTGAAATCACCAACCCGATCCTGCCGGGCTTCAATCCCGACCCCTCGATCCTTCGGGTCGGAGATGATTATTACATCGCCACATCGACCTTCGAATGGTTTGCGGGCGTGCAGATCCATCATTCCCGCGACCTGGTGCACTGGCGGCTGCTGACGCGGCCATTGCGGCGCCCCAGCCAGCTCAACATGCTGGGCGACCCGGATTCCTGCGGCATCTGGGCTCCGTGTCTGACCCATGATGGCGAGCTGTTTCACCTCATCTATACTGATGTGAAGCGCTATGGCCGCACATCCGTCGGCGGCGCATCGGGCGCATCGCTGCGCGACTTCCACAATTACCTGGTGACGGCGAAGACGATCGACGGCGAATGGTCCGACCCCGTCTACCTGAACAGCAGCGGCTTCGATCCATCGCTGTTTCATGACGATGACGGACGCAAATGGCTGGTCAACATGCTGTGGGACCACCGGCCGGGCAGGAACCGGTTTGCCGGCATCGTGGCGCAGGAATACTCCGCGACCGGGCAGCGGTTGGTGGGCGAGCGCGTCAACATTTTCGCCGGCACGAAGCTGGGCCTGACCGAAGGCCCCCACATCTACAAGCGCGGCGGCTACTATTATCTGCTGACGGCGGAGGGCGGCACCGCCTGGAACCATGCCGTGACACTGGCGCGGTCCAAGAGCCTGCTGGGCCCCTACGAGCTTCACCCGCATGGCCAGATCCTGACCGCGCGCGACAAGCCCGATGCGCCGCTGCAGCGCGCCGGCCATGCCGACCTGGTGGAGACCCAATCGGGCGGCACCTACATGGTCTATCTGTGCGGGCGGCCGCTGAAGAACCGCGGCCGCTGCATCCTGGGGCGCGAGACCGCGATCCAGAAGATGGTGTGGCGCGACGATGGCTGGTTGTACACCGAGGCCGGCGATGGCAAGCCCGCCCTGACGACGCCCGCGCCGGACCTGCCAGCCCATCCCTTCCCGGCCGCACCGGAGCGCGCCGAGTTCACCAGACCCGAGCTTCCCATCGACTTCCAATGGCTGCGTTCGCCCTTCCCGCAGGAATTGTTCAGCCTGACGGCGCGGCCGGGCCACCTGCGCATTTATGGCCGCGAGAGCATCGGCAGCCTGTTCCGGCAGGGCCTTGTGGCGCGCCGGCTTGAGGCCCATCACGCCAGCATCGAAACCGAAATGGATTTCACGCCCGCCCAATACCAGCAGGCGGCGGGCCTAGTCTGCTATTACAACAGCAGCAAATTCCACTATCTCCATGTCAGCCACGACGAAACGCATGGCCGCCACATCCGGGTGATGTCGGCGCTGCCCGATTCGGTGATGGCTGATGCCTTTACGGCGCCCCTATCCATTCCCGACGGGCCCATCGGCCTGCGCGCCGAGATCGACGAAGAGCGGCTGCTGTTCGCCTATCGCGTCGGCAGCGGGCCCTGGCGGCGCCTGCCGGACGTGTTCGACGCCTCGATCCTGTCCGACGAAGCCCAGGCGCCCGGCACACCCAATTTCACCGGCACTTTTGTCGGCATGGCCTGCCAGGACATGGCGGGCACCGCCAATCACGCCGATTTCCGCTTCTTTACCTATCGCGAGCGGGATTTCCGCGCCGATCCCTTCATCGTGGGATGACCTTCACCGCCTGCTGCGGCATGCCGGGCACGTCGACGCGGAATCGGAACAATCCGCCCGCCAGGGGCTGGGCGGCGCGCGTCTGCGTGTCCAACCCCTTCCACGCCGTGGTGGCATAGACGGTCTTCAGGTCTTCGCCCGCGAACGCCAGCTTTGTGACATTGGCGACGGCAAAGCGCACTTCGTCCACCAGACTGCCGTCCGGCGCATAGCGGCGCACCGCCCAGCCACCGAACAGGCCGGTCCAGAGGTAGCCTTCGCTGTCCACCACCGGGCCGTCAGGCCAGCCCGCGCCGTCTTCGATGGCCACGAAGAGCCGCTTGTTCGACAGCGCGCCGTCATCGGCCATGTCGAAGGCATAAATGGTCTTTCCCAGCGTGTCGGTGTGATAGAGCGTGCGCCCGTCAGGACTGAAGGCCGGGCCGTTGGTAATGATGATGCCGGCGTCCATCACCTTGGGCCCGGTTTCGGCCAGGCGGTAGAGCGCGCCACTGCTGCCGGTTTCCGCATCGTCCATCGAGCCGAACCACAGCCGGCCTTTCGCATCCACCGCGCCGTCATTCAGCCGGTTGCCGGGCAGGTTCGGCTCCACTGGGCAAAGCGGCGTGAAATCGCCTGTTGCCGGATCAAAATCCATCAGGCCGATTTTCGTACCGGCGATAAAATGGCCGCTTTCCAGCGGCGCCAGAAAACCCACCGGCGCGGGCGCGTGCCAGCTTTTGCCGGTGCCCGTCTTCGGATCGAAGCGGTGAACCCTGCAGCCCTTGATGTCGGTGAACCAGACGGCGTCCTGCCACCAGAGGGGACCTTCACCCAACTCGGCCGCCAGCGGCCAGACGCATTCGGGGCTCACGCCCATCCCGCGTCGATCCAATAAGGATGGCCGGTGCACAGCGCGCCGTCGTCGGAGGCCAGGAACAGCACCAGCGACGCCACATGCTCGGGCAGGATGCGCGCCTTCAGGCATTGGTGGGCGACGATCTCCGCCTCGCCTTCGGGCGTGTACCATTTTTCCTGGCGCGGCGTCTTCACATTGCCCGGTACCACGCAGGTGACGCGGATATTGTCTCCGCCGAGCTCACGCGCCAGCGCCTTGGTCATGCCTTCGATGCCCGCCTTGGCGGTTTCATAGAGCGTCAGGCCCTTCAGCCCCAGATGCCAGGAGATCGAGCCGAAATTGATAATGGCGCCGCCGCCTTTCGCCTTCATGCCCGGCGCCACGGCGCGGGCGGCAAACAGCATGTGGCGCAGATTCACCGCCATGCGGTTGTCCCAGTATTCGGGCGTGATGTCGGCCAGTGCATGGCGGTCGTCATTGCCGGCATTGTTCACCAGGACATCGACGGGACCGGTTCCGGCAAAGAAGGCATCTAGCGCCTTCAGGTCCGTCAGGTCGAGTTTTTCGAAACGCACCTTGCCGCCATCGGCGTTCAGGCGCGCGGCCAGCGCAGTGCCTTCCGCTTCCAGAACATCGACGAAGATCGTTTCGGCACCCTGGCGCGCGAACGCTTCGACCAGCCCCGCGCCGATGCCCGAGCCGCCGCCCGTCACCACCACGCGCTTGTCCTTGAGGCTGGGATAGTTGGCTGACGGCACGCCGGCTTCCGTCCTGTTGTCCGTTTCTATGGTTGCGGTAACAATAACAGGGCGGCGGCGCTGTCAAGCCTTGCGGGCGGCTTTTGGCGGGGCAGTCGAATCCCGTTCCACCATGGCGTATTTGAATTGCTTGTGGCTCACCGCCTGCTCGCGGCCGGCACGCCGGGCCCGAATCTGTTCCAGAAGCAGGACGACCGCTTCGCGCGCCATGGCGGCGATCGGCTGGCGAACCGTGGTCAGAGCAGGCCAGACCGCAGAGGCCAGAGGCGTGTCGTCGAAGCCCGCCACTGTCAGGTCGCCGGGCACGTCGAGCCCCATGCGGTGCGCCACGGCCATCACCGCCGCGGCCATGTCGTCATTGCTGGCGAAGATGGCGGTCGGTTTGAAGCCGCCGCCCAGCAGCTTTTCCGCGGCCTCCAGTCCCGAGCGATAGGTGAAATAGCCCTGCGCCATCTGATGGGTGTCGACCGACAGGCCCGCCTCGGTCATGCCCTCGACAAATCCGCGGAAACGCTGGCCGCTGGCGGTCTGGTTGGGATGGCCGTTGATGAACGCGATGCGCCGGTGACCCAGCCCGAGCAGGTGGCGTGTCATCGCCCGCGCCGCCTCGAAATCGTTGATGGAGACGGCGCTGAAGGCGGGATCGGGCCGGCCCGAAGCCACCAGCACGGCGGGGATGCCGGCGCGAGTCACCGCTTCCAGCGCGGCGCGGGAATCGCACAGGGGCGGGGGTAGAACCACGCCGTGGACGCCGCCGGCGGCCAGGCGCTGGATTGCCGCACACTCGGTCTCCTCGCACTGCTCGACCACCAGCTGGCAGCCCGACATGCTGGACTGCGCCAGGCTGCCCAGCAGGAATTCGCTCAGATAGGCTGCGCTGGGATTGGAATAAAGCAGTCCGATATGGACGGATTCGGCGCCCGCCAGGCTGCGGGCGGCCATGTTGGGCGCATAGTTCAGCGCCTTTATCGCGGCGGCGACCCTGGCCCGGGTGCTTTCGCGCACATTGCCTTCGGCGTTGATCACCCGCGACACGGTCATGGGCGAAACGCCGGCCTGCCGCGCCACATCGTGGATTGTCACGCCGCTGCTTCCGCGGCGGCCGCTCTTGCGTGCCATTTCAACTCCCTGCGGTCCAATCCCTAGCAAAATCGGCGCAAAAAGGCACCGCCGCAAAAGGCCGCCGGTTGACGCACCGCCGCCCCGGGGCACTATCTGGCGACTGCGAAGGAGAGGCGGCCATGAACCGGGCCCTGTACGGCATCATGCGGGACGGCAGGCAGGTCCATGCCTACAGCCTTGGCTACGGCGATGGCCTTACCGCCCGGGTGCTGGACATGGGTGGGACGATCACTGCCATCGAGGTGCCTTTGAGGTCCGGCGGCCGGCGCAATGTGGTGCTGGGCCTGCCGGACCTGGCGGCTTATGAGGCCAAGGCCTGGTTCAATTGTCTGATCGGCCGCTATGCCAACCGGCTGCGGAACGGATTCTCGCTGGACGGCCGGCATTATCCGCTGGCGGCCGATGAAAACGGCGTGACCCTGCATGGCGGCCGCCCGCTCAGTTGGGGCATCCGCCTCTGGGAGGTGACAGGCGCCAGCGACAGCCATCTGACCCTGCGGCTGGTCAGCCCGGACGGTGACCAGGGATTTCCCGGCACACTGACGGTGGACGTCACCTATACCGTCACCCAAGCCGGCGAACTCAGGCTGGGCTATCGCGCCGCCACCGATGCGCCCACGGTGGTGAACCTGACCAATCATATCTATTTCAATCTTGCCGGCCACGGATCGGCGGAAGCACATCTGCTTCAGATCGAGGCCGACGCGATTACCGCCACCGACGCCTTCCAGGTGCCGACAGGCCGGATCATGCCGGTGGATGGCACCGCCTTCGATTTCCGAAAGCCCGTGCCGCTCAGCGCGCGCATTCGGGCCAATGAGCCGCAGCTTCGCATCGCCCGCGGCTATGACCACAATTATGTGCTTCGCAAATCAAGGCCGGGGGCGCTGGAAAAGGCCGTCACCCTTTCCGATCCCGCCAGCGGGGATGATGGCGGCGTGACGCTGACGCTTTCCACCACCGAGCCCGGCATCCAGGTCTATTCGACCAACAATGTGAACGGTTCAATGATCAGTGCCGCCGGCGAGATGATCCGCATGGGCGACGCACTGGCGCTGGAGACGCAGCATTTCCCCGACAGTCCCAATCATCCGGACTTTCCTTCCACCGTGCTGCGGCCCGGCGAAATCTTCACCTCGACCACCGTATTCCGGTTCGAAGCCTAGGCCCCGGTCGGGTTCGGACTGCGCCAGGCGCGCTCGAAGGGCAGGCGCCAGGCATTCGGCGCCACCAGCTGGTGCACGGATTTGGGGCCCCAGGAACCGGCTTCGTAGAGGCGCACGGGCGGAGGATTTTCCAGCAAGGGTCGGGAAACCTCCCACAACCGCTCGATGCCCTGGGCGGTGGTGAACAGTGTGTGATCGCCGCGCATCGCATCAAGGATCAACCGCTCATAGGCCTCCAGCACATCGTCGATCATGCCGGTGTCGTGCATGGCAAATTGCAGCGACAGCTTGTCCAGCCTGATACCCGGGCCGGGACGCTTGCCATAGAAGGACAGCGAAATCTTGGACGCGTCGGCCAGGTCGAACGTCAGGTGGTCGGGCCCCTGGGCGCCCACGCCCGAGCCGGCGGGAAACATGCTCTTGGGCGGCTCGCGAAAAGCGATGGAGATGATGCGCTGGCCTTCCGCCATGCGCTTGCCGGTGCGCAGGAAGAAGGGCACGCCCGCCCAGCGCCAGTTGTCGATCGTGCATTTGAGGGCGATGAAGGTCTCGGTATCGGATTCGGGGTCCACCCCTTCCTCGCGGCGATAACCGGTATACTGGCCGCGCACCACATGGGCCGGATCGATCGGCAGCATGGAGCGGAACACCTTGTTCTTCTCCTCACTGATCGGATGGGGCTCCAGCGAGGTGGGCGGCTCCATCGCCATGAAGCCCAGGATCTGGAACAGGTGGGTCACCACCATGTCGCGATAGGCGCCAGTCTGCTCGTAGAAGCCCGCGCGCTTGCCCAGGCCCAGCGTCTCGGGGACGTCGATCTGCACATGGTCGATGAAGTTGCGGTTCCAGATCGGCTCGAACAATCCGTTGGCGAAGCGGAAGGCCAGGATGTTCTGCGCCGGTTCCTTGCCCAGGAAATGATCGATGCGGAAGATCTGGTCCTCCGAAAAGACTTCGTGCAGATGAGCGTTCAGCGACACGGCGCTGGCCAGATCGGTGCCGAATGGCTTTTCCATGATGATGCGCGAGCGTTCGACCAGTCCGGCGTCCGCCAGCATCTTGACTGCCGGCAGCGCCGCGCTGGGCGGCACCGACAGATAGTGCAGGCGCTCCGCGGCGGGGCCGAGCGCGCCCTCGGCCCGCTCCACCGCCGCGCGCAGCATGCCGGCCCCCGCCGTCAGCGGCACATAGTCCAGCGCCGCGGCGAAGGCGGTCCAGCGTTCCTCGTCCAGCTTGCGGGTGGCGAACTGTTCCAGCGCCTGGCGGGCCTGGGCGCGGAATTCGTCGGGCGAAATGTCGTCCAGCGACACACCGATGATGCGGTAGCCCGGGATGAAGCCGGCACTGGTCAGGTGAAACAGGCCCGGCAGCAGCTTGCGCCGGGACAGGTCGCCGGTCGCCCCCACCAGCACCACAACCTGCGGGAATTTCGGTCCCACGCCCGCGATCATCTTGCCCACCACTCGGGTCCCCGCTTCTGGGCGCCCAAGAGACGCCATGGTTAACGAAGGTCAGGGTACGCGGTCAGACCCTGACAATCCGTTATCTTGCACTGCAACACCGGCAGGAGCGGCGGGGGCCAGTGGATAGGCGGCCAGCGCACATTGCCGCGCCGCCTGGTTGACGCGCACCACGAGCCCCGCCGGTCCGGGCGGACGCAGTTCAAATCCGTGGGTGTCGGCGGCCTCCCAGCGTTCCGGCGTCATGGGATAGCCGTCCAGCGCCCGCCAGTCCGCGTGGGCCAGGTAGGACGGATCGCCCAGTCCGGGATGGGCAGCGCGGAAATCGGCCAGGCTTGTCACATACGCTTCAAGCGCGCGGTCGCGCCCCGCCCAGTCCAGCCATGTCATTGCGTTGTCCTGGGTATAGGCGTTGTTGTTGCCCTGCTGGGTGCGGCCGAACTCGTCGCCCGCGGTCAGCATGATGGTGCCGCGCGAGGCGAACAGCGTCGCCAGCAGCGCCCGCAGGTCGGCCTGGCGCCGGGCCAGCACCGCGCCATCTGCGGTGGGCCCTTCCACGCCATTGTTCCAGGAGAAATTCTCCCCATGGCCGTCATGATTGGCTTCGCCATTGGCCTGATTGTGCCGGTGTTCATAGGCAACCAGATCGGCCAGGGTGAAGCCGTCATGGGCCGTGATGAAATTCACACTGCGGCTTCGGGTGCCCCCGAAGATGTCGGACGAACCCGTCATCCGCATGGCCAGCGCGCCGGCCGTGTGCGGATCGCCGCGCCAGAAGCGGCGCACATCGTCGCGGTAGCGGTCGTTCCATTCCAGCCAATTGTCCGGGAAGTTGCCCAACTGATAGCCGCCGGGACCGATGTCCCAGGGCTCTGCGATCAGCACGCGGTCCCTCAAGATGGGATCGGCGGCGATGGCGGCGAAGATGGGTGCCTTCGGGTCGAAGGCGGGCCCCCGCGCCATCACTGGGGCCAGGTCAAAGCGGAAGCCGTCGATACCGGCATGGGCCACGAAATGGCGTAGGGAATCCAGCGTCAGGGTCCGCACAAGCTCCTGTGCGAAATCCAGCGTATTGCCGGTGCCGGTGTCGTTGACCAGCGTGCCGTCGGCCTGGCGTGCGTAATAGCGGCCATCCAGCCCGCGCAGCGACAGGGTCGGCCCCGGCGCATCGCTTTCCCCGGTATGGTTGAAGACCAGGTCCAGGATCACGCCGATCCCCGCGGCATGCAGCGCCGCCACCGTGTGACGCAGTTCGGCGATGCCCCCGGGGCAAAGGCCCGGATCCAGCGCCATGGGCACGACAGGGTTGTAGCCCCAGGCATTGGTCAGCCCCAGCGCAGCCAGATGCCGCTCGTCAATCCAGGCAGTGATGGGCATCAATTCGACGGCGCCCACGCGCAGCTTTTTCAGGTGCGCCAGTATGGCGGGATGGGCCAGCGCCGCCACCGTGCCGCGCTGATGGGACGGCACGTCAGGATGGTCATGGGAAAAACCGCGCACATTCAGTTCATAGATCAGTCCGCCCCAGGCAAAACGCGGCGGGGCATGGGGCACAGGCGGCAGCGGCGGCATGACCAGCGATCCGGGCACCAGCGCCGCCGTATCCACGCCCCGCGCGCAAAGCGCAGGATCGAAGCGGAAGCGGCGGTCCAGTTCGACCGCGTAAGGGTCGACCAGCAATTTGCTTTCGTCGAAACAACGGCCCTGCTGCGGCGCCCAGGGGCCGGCGGCGCGATAGCCGTAACGCTGGCCGGGTTTTATTCCTGCCACCGATGCCAGATGCCATTCTCCGTCGCGGCGCATCGGCACGCGGTGTTCGCGCGCCCCGTCGAACAGGCACAAGGTCACCCGATCGGCATCGCGCGAGCGCACCGCGAATTGCGCACCGCCCGGCGACAGATGGGCGCCGGGCAAATGGGACCCGGGAATCAGAGTCACGTCACCACATCGGGCCGGTCACGGCCGGTATGGCGGGCAATGCCCGCGATTGGCTCCAGCGTGTCGGCGATGGGGGCCAACATGGTCTGGGTGTCCTCGTCCAGCCGGCCACCCGCCGGCTCGTAGCGTTCCAGATAGACGCGCAAGGTTGCTCCCGAAGTGCCGGTGCCAGACAGGCGCATCACCACCCGTGAGCCCCCGTCGAACAGCACACGCGCGCCCTGATGCCGGCTTACCGAACTGTCCACCGGATCGATGTAGGAAAAATCGTCCGCCGCCGCCACCCTGAGCTTGCCGAAGCGCTTGCCGGGCAGCTTTTCCAGGCTGGCGCGCAGATCGGCCACCAGCGTCCCCGCCTTTTCGGTCTCAATGCCTTCATAGTCGTAACGGGAATAGTAGTTGCGTCCAAATTTGGCCCAATGTGCACGCGCGAGGGCGTCGACCGAAGTCTTGCGCGCCGCCAGGATATTCAGCCACAGCAGCACCGCCCACACGCCGTCCTTCTCGCGTACATGATCTGAGCCCGTGCCCGAACTTTCCTCGCCGCAGATCGTGGCAAGGCCCGCATCCAGCAGATTGCCGAAGAACTTCCAGCCGGTGGGCGTCTCGTAGCATTTGATGCCGAGCGCGGCGGCAACCCGGTCGGCCGCGGCGCTGGTGGGCATGGAACGGGCAATGCCGGCCAGGCCTGCCGCATAGCCCGGCGCCAGATGGGCGTTGGCCGCCAGCATGGCGAGCGAATCCGAGGGAGTGATGTAGCGCCCGCGCCCGATGATCAGGTTGCGGTCGCCATCGCCGTCCGAGGCGGCGCCGAAATCGGGCGCGTCGGGGCCCATCATCAGGTCATAAAGATCCTTGGCATTGACGATATTGGGATCGGGATGAAGGCCGCCGAAATCTTCCAGCGGGGTGCCGTTCCTCACTGTGCCCTTGGCAAAGCCCAGCCGCTTCTCCAGGATTTCATGTGCATAGGGACCGGTCACGGCGTTCATGGCGTCAAAAGCCATCGTGAAACCGGAGGCCGCCAGCGCACGGATGGCGGGGAAATCGAACAGGGACTCCATCAGCGCGGCATAATCGGCGACGGAATCGATTACCTCCACCGCCATGGCACCCACCCGCCTGGCGCCAGGCTCGTCCAAATCAATGTCAGGTGTATCCACGGCCAGCCAGCGGTCGATGGCAAGCGTGCGCTGGTAGATCGCCTCGGTCACTCTTTCCGGCGCGGGCCCGCCATTGGCGATGTTGTACTTTATGCCGAAATCCTCGTCTGGGCCGCCGGGATTGTGGCTGGCCGACAGGACCAGCCCACCGATGGCGCCATATTTGCGGATCAGATTGCTGGCCGCGGGCGTGGAGAGGATGCCTCCCTGCCCTACCAGCACCTTGCCGAAGCCGTTGGCGGCGGCCATGCGGATTGCCTGCTGGATCACGGGCCGGTTGTGATAGCGCCCGTCGCCGCCGATCACCAGCGTGGCACCGTCCTTGTCCTCCACCACGTCGAACACCGACTGGATGAAGTTCTCCGCATAGTTCGGCTGCTGGAACACCTTGACCTTCTTGCGCAGGCCCGAGGTGCCCGGCTTCTGTCCGTCGAAAGGCGTCGTGGGTGTTGCGAGCATCATGCGTCTGTCCCTGACAAGTCCGGCATAGAGCGCGGCATATTGCGCGCCGCTGCGCCGCCAGGAAAAGTCCTGCTTCATGCCCTGGCGCTGCATGTTGTTCCAGACTTTGGTGTCGCTGAACAGCGCCACGGTCCGGCGGATCGCGCGCTGGATGCTGTCTGCTGTCACACCATCAAACAGGATGCCGGTGGCAACACCGGCCGACAGCGCCGCTTCATTGGCGTCGATGATGGTGTCGGCCAGTCCGCCGGTGCGCGCCGCCACCGGCACGCAACCATAGGCCAGGCCGTAAAGCTGGGTCAGCCCGCATGGCTCGAAGCGCGAGGGGATCAGGATGGCATCGCAGCCGGCCTGCAGCAGGTGGGAGAGTTTCTCGTCATAGCCGACGGCGATGCCGATGCGCCCACGATGGCGCGCCGCCGCGGCACGGAATTGCGGCTCCAACGTCGGATCGCCGCTGCCCAGCAGCGCCAGCCGTCCGCCCGCCGACACCAACGCATCCAGCTGCCCGGCAAGCACGTCCATGCCTTTTTGCCAGGTCAGGCGGCTGATGACGGTAAAGAGCGGGCCGCTGCCCGGCTCGATACCGAAGCCACGCTCCACCGCGCGTTTGTTGGTGGCGCGGCGGGCCAGCTTGCGGACGTTGTATTGCGCCACCAGGTCGGGATCGCTTTCCGGGTTCCAGACGCTCGTGTCGATTCCGTTGACGATGCCATGCACGACCGCGCTGCGCGCGCGGATCAAACCTTCCAGCCCCATGCCGTGTTCGGGCGTGTGAATCTCTTCCGCATAGCCGGGACTGACGGTGGTAATGGCATCGGCCGCCGCCAGACCCGCCTTCAGGAATCCCACGCCGCCATAATATTCGACCCCGTCGATGCCATAGGCGCTGGCCGGCAAGCCGAGCGCGCTGAACACCGAACGATCGAAGCGCCCCTGGAAGGCGATGTTGTGAATGGTGATCATGTTGGCGGCACCGGGCATGGGCCCCGGTGCGAAACGCAGATAGGCCGGCGCCATCGCCGCCTGCCAGTCATGGGCATGCAGGACGTCATAATAACGGCCGGTTACCACGCCGCTGGCAAGATCTGCGCCGGCACGCGCCAGCGCAGCGAAGCGCTGCCAGTTATCCGGCCAGTCGCGCCCATCGGGCCCCACATAGGGCCCGCCGCTGCGCTCGAACAAGGCGGGCGCATCGAGCACCAGGAGGGCATGGCCGTCCAGGTCGGTTTCCAGAATGCGGGCCGGCACGCCGATGAGCGAGTCATAACTGTGGACATGGACCGCGTCCGCCAGATGCTCGCGCAATGCCGGATAGCCCGGGATCAGCGTGGTAACGGCGACGCCATGGGGCGCCAGCGCGCCCGGCAGGGCGGCCACGACATCGGCCAGCCCACCTGTCTTGACCAGTGGATAAACTTCCGACGCGACCGAGAGAACCTTGATCATGCTGGCATCAGTTTGTGCTCATTCCAGGCGGTCGATCATTTCCTGGGTAATCAGGCAGATGCCGTTTTCCGTGCGACGGAAGCGGCTGGCGTCCAGCGCGCCATCCTCGCCGACCACCAGGCCGGGCGGGATCGCGACGCCGCGGTCCAGCACCACCCTTGAGAGGCGTGCGCCGCGGCCGATCTGGCACTGGGGCAGGACTACCGCCTCATCCAGCGCGGAAAAGGAATGCACACGCACGCCCGTCGACAGAAGGCTGCGATGCACGCTGCCACCGGAAATGATGCAGTCGCCCGCCACCAGCGAGGACACCGCATATCCCCGCCGCCCGTCCATATCATGCACGAACTTGGCGGGGGGCACGATCTCGGCATAGGTCCAGAGCGGCCAGCTGCGGTCATAGAGGTCCAGTTGCGGCACCACATCGGTGAGATCGATATTGGCCTCCCAATAGGCGTCCACCGTTCCGACGTCGCGCCAATAGGCGGCCTTTTCGCTGCTGGAGCGCACACAGGAGTTGGTGAAACGGTGCGCCACTGCCTTTCCGTGCTTGACCAGATAGGGAATGATGTCCTTGCCGAAATCACGAGCCGAGCCGGCGGTGGACGCGTCACGACGCAGCTGCTCGAAAAGGAAGCGGGTGCGGAAGACATAGACCCCCATCGAGGCCAGTGCCACGCCGGGATTGCCCGGCATGGGCGGCGGATCGGCGGGCTTTTCCACGAAACTGGTGATACGGCCGGTGCCGTCCACCGCCATCACGCCGAAGCCGGTCGCCTCCAGGCGCGGCACGTCCAGGCAGGCGACCGTCACGTCGGCGGACTTGTTCACATGCTCCTGGAGCATGAGCTCATAGTCCATCTTGTAGATGTGGTCGCCCGCCAGGATCACCATGTATTCGGGACCGTGGCTCTCGATGATGTCGATATTCTGGTAGACGGCGTCGGCTGTGCCCTCATACCACTGGGTTTCCGACACGCGCTGGCTGGCGGGCAGAACGTCGAAGCTCTCATTGCGCTCGGGCCGCAGGAAGTTCCAGGCGCTATGCAGATGGTGGATCAGCGAATGGGCCTTGTACTGGGTGGCCACGCCTATGCGGCGGATGCCTGAATTGATGGCGTTGGAAAGGGCAAAGTCGATGATGCGGGCCTTGCCTCCGAAATACACGGCGGGCTTGGCGCGGCGTGCGGTGAGATCGGCCAGGCGGCTGCCGCGGCCACCCGCCAGCACATAGGCCATCGCGTCACGCGCCAGCGGCTGTCCGCGCCGGTCCACCATCGCCGTCCTCCCTGGGGCGCCAGCCCCTGCTACCCCACATGCTCCAGCATGAGGGTCGCCAGCGGCGGAAGCGTAAGGGTCACCCCCCCGTCCCGGGCTTCCACCGTACCCAGATTGCCCTTGCCGCTGCCGCCATAAACGTTGGCATCGCTGTTGATGATTTCACGCCATCGCCCGCTTTCCGGCAAGGGGACACGGTAATTTTCGCGCACCACCGGCGTCATATTTGCGATAACCGCCACCGGAGCTGCCCCCGGCGCCCGGCGGACCCAGGCGAAGACCGAATTGGCCTTGTCGTCGGCGATCGCCCATTGAAAGCCTTCACCCTCGCAATCACGGGCGTGCAATGCCGGGTTCTGGCGGTAAACGCGGTTGAGGTCGCGGACAAGCCGCCGCACGCCCGAATGCGCGGGCGCGTCCACCAGTTCCCAGTCCAGCGCCTGCGATTCACTCCATTCGCGCCGCTGCGCGAATTCCTGGCCCATGAACAGGAGCTTCTTTCCGGGATAACCCCACATCAACGTGTAGTAGGCGCGCAGGTTGGCGAATTTCTGCCAGTCATCGCCCGACATCTTGGCGAGCAGCGATCCCTTTCCGTGCACCACCTCGTCATGGCTCAGCGGCAGGACGAAATTCTCGCTGAAAGCATAGAGCAGCCCGAAGGTGATGTCCTCGTGATGGTGGGCCCGATGAATGGGCTCGCGCGCCATGTATTTCAACGTGTCGTGCATGAAGCCCATGTTCCATTTGAAACCGAAACCCAGCCCCCCCTCATGGGCGGGGCGGGACACGCCGGGCCATGAGGTCGATTCCTCCGCCACCGTGAAGAAGCCGGGATGGCCTCCATAGACTGCCTTGTTCAGGGCCTGGAGGAACTGGACCGCCTCCCAGTTCTCCCGCCCGCCTTCGGGGTTGGGAACCCACTCGCCCGCCGCCCGCGAATAGTCGCGGTAGAGCATGGAAGCCACCGCATCCACCCGCAGGCCGTCGATATGATAGCGCCCGGCCCAGAACAGGGCGTTGTTGATCAGGAAGGCCGACACCTCGCGCCGGCCGAAATTGTAGATGGCGGTGTTCCAGTCGGGATGATGGCCCAGGCGCGGGTCTTCGTGTTCGTAGAGCGCCGTACCATCGAAACGGATCAAGCCATGGGGATCGGTGGGAAAATGCGCCGGCACCCAGTCGATCAGGACGCCGATGCCCGCCTTGTGGGCGCCGTCGACGAATCGGGCCAGGCCCTCGACATCGCCGAAGCGTGCGCTTGGGCAATAGAGCCCAGTGGTCTGATAGCCCCAGCTGGGATCATACGGATGCTCGCTGATCGGCAGAAACTCGATATGGGTGAAGCCCATATCGGCCGCGTAGGGGATCAGCCGCTCTGCCAGCGCATCCCAGCTGAGATACCAGCCGCCGGCATCGCGCTGCCAGGATCCCGCATGGACTTCATAGATGCTGATCGGCTGGCGGCGCGGATCGACGCCGGCCCAATGAGCGCGATGAGCATCGTCCTGCCAGACATGGGCGGGCTTTGGCGCGGTCAACGACGCGGTTCTGGGCCGGAGCTCGCTGGCGAAGGCAAAGGGGTCGGCCTTCAGCGGCAGGAGCGTGCCGTCGACGCCGATGATTTCGAATTTGTAGGCACGATATTCGGCGATGTCGGGAACGAATATCTCCCACACGCCCACGTCGGCACGCCGGCGCATGACATGGCGTTTGCCGTCCCAGTTGTTGAAGTCACCCACCACCGAAACCCGTCGGGCATTGGGCGCCCAGACCGCGAAATGCACACCCCGCGCGCCCTGATGTTCGATCAGGTGAGCGCCCATCTTGTCGTAAAGGCGCATATGGGTGCCTTCGCCCATCAGGATGTCGTCGATCGGCCCCAGGACCGGGCCGAAGCTGTAGGGGTCGCTCACCCACCACTCTGCGCCATGGCTCAGGGCACGATATTTCACCGGCTGCGGATCGCCCTGGACGATGCCCTCGAACAGGCCGCGGCGGTCGGCCAGCCTGAGATTGCCCAGGAATTTTCCTGCCAGATCATGGGCTTCCACTCGTTCCGCGCCGGGGATCAACACCCGAGCGAAGGTGCCTTCTGGCCCGGCATGGGTGCCCAGAAGCGAAAAGGGGTCGGCGTGACGGCCCTGAAGCAGGGCCTCTACGGCTTGCCGCGGGGGCTTCATGTCATGTCCCAGATGTCCCTCGCATATTCGCGGATGGTCCGGTCGGACGAGAACCAGCCGACATTGGCGACATTGTTGATCGCGGCTGCCCGCCAGGCCGGCTTGTCGTTCCATCGCTGGTCGACCTGGCGCTGTGTGGCGGCATAAGCGTCGAAATCGGCCGCCACCATGAACCAGTCATGCTCATAGATGCCCCCGATCAGGCCGGCATAGCGGTTCGGGTCGTCGGGCGAAAAGACGCCCGAGGCGATCGCCGCCAGCGCCTGGGACAGTTCGCGCGAGCTTTCGATGATGGCGCGGGGATTGTAGCCATCGGCGCGGCGGTGGGCGACTTCGTCGGCGGTCAGGCCGAAAATCAGGATGTTCTCACGCCCCACATGCTCCATGATCTCGATATTGGCGCCGTCCAGCGTGCCGATGGTAAGCGCGCCGTTGAGCGCGAACTTCATATTGCCGGTGCCCGACGCTTCCATGCCCGCGGTCGAGATCTGTTCCGACAGGTCGGCGGCAGGGATGATCTTTTCGGCCAGCGAGACATTATAGTTGGGAAGGAAGGCAACCTTCAGCAGTCCGGCCACGGAAGGGTCCGAATTGACCCGCCGCGCCACGTCGTTGGCCAGCTTGATGATCATCTTGGCATTGTGATAGCTGGGTGCAGCCTTGCCGGCGAACAGCTTGACACGCGGCGTCCAGTCCCGGTCGGGATGGCTGCGGATCTGGTCATACAGCGCCACCGTCTCGATGATGTTGAGAAGCTGGCGTTTGTATTCATGGATGCGTTTGACCTGGACGTCGAACAGCGCGTCGGGGTCGACGCCAAGGCCCATCTGTTCCTTGAGATAGGCGGCCAGCGCCATCTTGTTGGCGTGCTTGACGGCGGCAAACTTCTCCTGGAAGGCACCATCGCCGGAAAACCGGGCGAGGTCGGTGAGTTTTTCCGCATCGTCCAGGAAACCGTTCCCGATCGCCTCGCGGATCAGGTTGGTCAGGCCGGGATTGCATTCCTTAAGCCAGCGGCGCGGGGTGATGCCGTTGGTCTTGTTGTTGATGCGGTTGGGAAACAGCCGGTGCAGGTCGGCGAAGACCGTCTTCTTCATCAACTGGGTGTGCAGCGCGGCCACGCCGTTGACGCTGTGCGATCCGGCAAAGGCCAGGTTGGCCATGCGCACCCGACGCTCGCCGCCCTCATCAATCAGCGATATGGCGGCCACCGCGCCATTATCCATGCCCGCCTTGCGCGCGGTGCGCAGCAATTCGCCGTTGATGGCGTAGACGAGCTGCATGTGGCGCGGCAACAGACGCTCGAACAGGGGCAGAGGCCAGCTTTCCAGTGCTTCGGGCAGCAGCGTATGGTTGGTATAGCCAAAGGTCGTGCGGGTGATGTCCCAGCTCTCCGCGAAACTCAGCCGGTGCTGATCAATCAGCAGGCGCATCATCTCGGTCACCGCCACTGCCGGATGGGTGTCGTTGAGCTGGATGGCGGCCTTCTGCGACAGGGTACTGATGTCGCCGAAATACTGCATGTGGCGGCGCAGGATGTCCTGGATGGAGGCGCTGGAGAAGAAATACTCCTGCCTGAGGCGCAGTTCCTGGCCCGCGGGCGTGGAGTCGGCTGGATAGAGCACGCGGACCAGGCTTTCGGCACGCGCTTCCCCCGCCAGCGCGCCGATATGGTCCCCGGCATTGAAAGCATCCAGGCGGATGGGATCCAGCGCGCGGGCGTTCCATAACCTGAGCGTGTTGACCCGTCGCCCGCGCCAGCCCACGACGGGTGTGTCGATGGCTTCGGCCCGCACCGCCTCAGCCGGCTGCCAATGGGAGGCGCCGGTTTCGCTGCCTATCACCTCACCGCCAAATCCGATCAGATAGGCGGTTTCGCGCCGCTCGAACTCCCAGGGGTTGCCGTGTGCGAGCCAGGTTTCCGGATATTCCAGTTGCCAGCCATCCTTGATGCGCTGGCGGAACATGCCGTTGATGTAACGGATGCCATAGCCGGTGGCCGGCAGGTCCAGCGAGGCCAGGCTTTCCATGAAGCAGGCTGCCAGCCGCCCCAGGCCGCCATTGCCGAGCGCCGCATCCGGCTCGAGCTCCTCGATCTCGTCCAGATCGATGCCGTAAGCGGCCAGTGCGGCGCGCGCTTCCTCCGACAGCCCCAGATTGGACAGCGCGTCGCGCAGCAGACGGCCGATCAGAAATTCCAGGCTCAGATAATACACTCGCTTGGCGCCGGCGGCATGCAGGGCGCGGGTAGAGCACATCCACTGGTCGATCACCGGGTCGCGCGCGGTCAGGATGCTGGCGGCCAGCCAGTCGTGCGGCTTGGCGGCCCGTTCGTCCTTTCCCAGCCGGTGTACAAGGTTATCGATCAGGCGCTCCGCAAAAGGGCGGAGCGGCGGGGGGTCGGCGGGAGGGGTCATGACGCGCCTGTGGCAGGTTACATGTGACGGGTTTGCAAAGGCCGGCTTGGTTTGGCAAGCTTAATCCAATGCCATCGGGCGGGCCATGAGGCTTTTGGCCCCGTCGGATCGGCCAGATATGGAAGCACCAGGCGCATATGGCATTGAAGTCCCATCCGGCGCCTTGGTGGCGCGGTGCCGTCATCTATCAGATCTATCCCCGCAGTTTCGCCGACAGCAACAATGACGGGGTAGGCGACCTGGCCGGCATCACCGCGCGGCTGGAACATGTTGCCTCTCTGGGCGTTGACGCCATCTGGCTGTCGCCTTTCTTCGCATCGCCGATGAAGGACTTCGGTTATGACGTATCGGACTACAGGGCCGTCGATCCCATCTTCGGCACGCTGGAGGATTTCGATGCGCTTCTGAACCGGGCACATTCGCTGGGCCTGAAAGTGATCATCGACCAGGTTTATGCCCACACTTCCGACCACCATGCCTGGTTTCGCGAAAGCCGCGCTGCACGCGATGGCGCAAAGTCCGACTGGTATGTGTGGGCCGATCCGAAGGACGATGGCACGCCGCCCAACAACTGGCTGTCGGTCTTCTACGGGCCGTGCTGGTCGTGGGATGGACGGCGGGGGCAATATTACCTGCACAACTTCCTGCCTTCGCAGCCCAACCTGAATGGGCACAATCCCGCGGTGCAGGAAGCGCTGTTTGACACCGCACGCTTCTGGCTGGCCCGCGGCGTGGACGGTTTTCGCCTGGATGCCATCAATTTCGCCATGCACGATCCGCTATTGACCGACAATCCACCGGTCACCAAGGCTGGTCGGGTGCGCCGGCGCCCCTTCGACTTCCAGCATCATTTCCATAACCAGTCGCAGCCCGAACTGATCGGCTTCATCGAAAAACTGGCGCGGGTGGTGCGCGATTTCGGCGAGGAGCGTTTCACGGTCGCGGAGGTTGGCGGTGAACAGGCGCTGAAGGAGATGAAGCTGTTCACCGCCGGCAACGACCGGCTGCATACCTCGTATGGCTTCGATTTCCTGTCAGCCGAGACACCGACGCCCGCATTGATTCTCAAGACATTGGGCAAATGGCGTCATGAGAAAGGCGAAGGCTGGCCCAGTTGGGCCTTCTCGAACCATGACGCACCGCGGGTGGTCAGCCGCTGGGGCGATAGGCTCCGACAGGACGATTGGGCGCGTCTTCTGCTGGCGCTGCTGATGAGCCTGCGCGGCAACGTATTCCTTTATCAAGGCGAGGAACTGGGACTGTCACAAGCGCAGATTCCGCTCGAGCGGCTGCGCGACCCGGAAGCCATCGCCAACTGGCCTTTGACGCAGGGACGCGACGGCGCGCGCACCCCTATGCCGTGGAACAACTGGCAGCCGCATGGCGGCTTCTCGACCGCCGAACCCTGGCTGCCGGTACCGGAGGAGCATATCGAGCGAGCGGTTTCGCTGCAGAATGCCGATCCCGACTCGGTTCTGTCGACGGCACGCCATCTGGTGGCGCTCAGGCGGGATATACCGGCATTGCGCCATGGTGATTTCATACCCCTTGGACTGAAAGCTCCGCTGCTGGGGTTTGAGCGCGTGCTGGGCAAAGAGCGTGTACGATGCCTGTTCAATCTGGGCGCCGTGCCGGCCAGGATCGCGCCGACCGGCGGGCGTATCCTTTTTGCGCGCGGTGCCGGCCAGGACCGGCTCGAGCCGCTGGGCGTGTGCCTTTCGGTCCTCAGCTGATCGACAGCGAAACCCTGCCTATAGTGCCGAAGTCTCCGGCCACGTGAGTGCCGGGCGCGATGGCAAGCGGCTTGATGCAAGTGCCGGTGGTGACCACCTCGTCCCGCTTCAGCCCCACACCAAGACGGGAAAGTTCGTTGGCGAGCCAGGTCAGTGCAATTCTGGGGTCGCCCAGCACATTGGCGCCCAGGCCATCCCCGACATGACGGCCGTCCAGGAAGGCGCCGACCGTGCAGGCGGCCAGATCGATGGCGCGCCAGTCGATCGTGGCCGTCCGTCCCAGGACGAAGAGATGGGCGCATGCGTTGTCGGCCACCAACTGGGCCATGCCTGCCGTCGCAAAATCGCGGAAACGGGAGTCGGGAATTTCAATTCCCGGATGCAGGCTGGAGACGCATGCCAGAACCTCTTCCTGGCTGTAGGGCTTCCGGCGCGGCCGCAGGTCTTCGCCCATGCGGAAGACGAATTCCAGTTCGGCAACCTTCATCAGATTGTTGCCGAGCGGGCAGACCCCGCCATCGGGTATGACCCGTTCCGCCAGGATGCGGCCGGCCAATGGCCCGTCCACCCCGATGTGCTGCTGGCCCGCCAGGCTGGTGGCGGCGATCTTCCAGCCGAACAGAGGCTGACTGGAATACGTCTCGATCAGGGCTTGGACCCGATAGGCCTCCGCACGGTCGGCAGGCACCAGATCGGCCGGCAACGTGGCGATCTGGGTACCATCCTGCCAGTGCTTGTAGAGCAGAGCCTGGGCCCGGCGCATCTGGTCGGGTGTCATGACGCTCCCTTAGCAGAGCTTGCGCCTGGCCCAAAGCCAAGAAAAATGCCCCACAGGTGAAAACCTGTGGGGCTGAGGAAACACGCATGCCCTGGGGGGTTATGCGTGATCTTGAAAATTCGAGGCGGCCCCCGGTATTTCGGCCCGAGGGACCGCCGGCAAAGACCCCGCCGGGGGCCTTTGCGCGGACGGCGCTCCCCTTAATTGTTGATGCGGATACCGACCTGGTAGAAGCGGCCAATCACGTCATACAGCGTGTTGTTCGGCTCGCCACCAGTGACGGGCGGCGATTGGTTCAGCGCGTTGTTGACCTTGAAGTAGAGCTGAGTGCTATCGGTCCAATTATAGGTCGTGCCGATGTCCATATAGAACACGGACGGCACATAGTTGTAGTTGACCGTGTGCACCTGGTTTGTATCGGTCGGGCAGCCAGCGGAGCAGACTACATACTGCGCGCCGGGGCTGACGATGCCCTTGTCCAGCCACTTGCCGAACAGCGTGCCATCGGCGAACCAGCGTTCCGTCAGGGTCAGGCCCAGCTTGTCACCCTGCCAGCTCTGCTGGGCGGTAACCTTCCAGGTCAGCACGTTGCCCGTCTGCTGGCTGTAGGTGGAGCTGTTGAAGCCGCCACCCAGAACACCGGCGCGCTCGGAGGCATACTGGCCGGCCTGCAGCGGGTCCGAGATGAACTTCATGGTGTGATTGGCCAGGATGCGGGCCACGAAGTCGCCGGGGACATCCCAGTCCTGGAGGTCGAACTGGTAGCTGGCTTCCACGTCGAAGCCGTCTGTCAGCAGACCCGCCGAGTTGAAGGGAACCGAAGTGATCGACAACACCTGATTCGGCTGGCCCACCAGACCCTGGTTACCCGCAGCGCCGGTCTGCGGCTGACCGTTGGCGGTCTGGATGAAGGTTTGCGAGCAGTAGCTGGTGATGCCCTGGAAACACAGGTCTTCGACAGTCTGCACGCCCGAACCGGCAATGATGCCCTTCACGATGATGCGGTAATAATCGAACGAGGCCTGGAAGCCCGGCAGGAAGTCGGGCTGGTAGACCATGCCGATCTGGGTGGTCTGGCCCTTTTCCGGCTTCAGCAGCGGGTTACCCGCGTTGGTCTGGCCCATCACCTGGGTGCCGGTGCAGTTCGGATCGGCGAACCTGTTGCAGAACCCGCCGTTCAGGGTCTGGCGCGGCAGGTAGAGGTCGGCCAGGTTGGGGGCACGGACGTCACGCGACATGAGGGTGCGCAGGCGCACGCCCGGCAGCGGCGTATCCCAGGTCAGGCCCACTTTCCAGGCCATGATGTCGCCGGCGGTCGAGTAGCGCTCGAAACGACCGGCCAGGTCGAGGTCGGCCTTGCCCCAGGTGGCGTCGTCGATCAGCGGGATGCCGGTTTCGGCGAACACTTCGTTCACATGGTAGTTGCCCTGGCCGGCGGTGAAGTTGCCGGCGTTCCAGTTGCCCGGATTGACGTGACCGGTGGCGCCACCCGAAGCCTGGCAGTCGATCGACGGATCGGTGCAGGGATAAAGGGCATTCGCCGGGCTCGAGGACGTGATGCCGCCCGAATAGGGATCAGCCCACTGGGTGAAGGCTTCTTCGCGATAGTCGTAACCGAAGGCCACCGACACATCGCCGGCCCAATCCTTGATCGGGCTGGTGTTGAAGTTGAGGCCGAAGGCTTCCTGGCGCAGCCACTGGCGCATTTCCGGGCCGCCCTGCTTTTGGCCATTGGCCTGGTTGTCGATGTAGGCGATGGCCCCCGGGCTGGGCATGGAAGTGCCGAAGGGATTGAACGGCACGCAGCCATTGGCGCGGGCGGAAGGATCGCGGCAGACGATGGAACCATCGGCCAACTGGATGGTATCCATCGCCAGGTTGAAGCGGTTCTTCAGCGGCATGTTCAGGATGTGGAATGCCGTGTTGTTCTCGCCGTGCTGGAAGTAGCTGTCCCAGGTGAAGTCGGTGTCGAACACATTGAAGGCGCCGTCACCGCCGATCACATAGCGGCGCATGTCGCGCTGGACATTGACGATCTGGTCCAGGTTCATGTTGCCGTTCAGGGTCGTGATCGAGAAGCCCTGCATTGCGCCGCCGGTTGCGGTGGTGTTGGCACCACCCAGCGCCGCATTGGCCGCGCTGATCCCGTTGAACGCCGCCGCCGCATAGGCCGTGTTACAAGCCGCGATCGTGTCGGCATAGCTGAGGCCGATGCCGAACATGCCGGACTGGGGCAGGAAGGCGTTATCGCACTTGATGCCGATATTGCCCTTGTTGGAGTTGCCCTGGGCCGGGATGTTCTGGGTGCGCACGTTCGACAGGCTGATCGTGGCATAAATCTCGGAGTTGTCCGTCAGGTCGTAGGAGATGCGCCCATAGAAGGTGCCGCGCTGAATCGGATCGATCAACGAATGGGTGAACTGACGTGCAGTCTGGTCGCCCGGATCCGACGCTGTGCCGAAGCAGGTCGAGCCGATGGCCCCGGCCACCGACCCGCCGCCCGCGAACTTGCCGTTGTGGTTCGGTGTGCAACCGCCGGCATAGTCGAACTGCGCGGCCTGGCCATTGGCGCCGAAAATGGTGCCCTGCTTGGGGCCGGAGTTCACCATCACATAGGGGTAGTTGTTGACGTTCTGTTGCAGGTTGGCGAAGATGGTACGCGGGCCGGTATAGCCGGCCGGAACACCGGTCAGGCCCGAGCCGGTGCCGCTGAGCGAGTAGCTGGCGCTGCCGTACTGCGTGAAGAACTCGCGGCCGCCCGGATAGATCCTGGTCTGGAACTGATTGTAAGACACCGGAATCCTGGGCTGCACGCCGGCGGCACTGTGATATTCCGCTGCCGCTTCCAAATGCAGACGGCCGCCCATCAGGCTGGTACCCGCCGCCACCTGCAACACAGCGGTGGCATCGTCGCCATAGGTCGAAA
>Ga0209935_1000679_pt1 | contig 72337 bp, 65 predicted proteins | sample ThiBio_1000_plan_2_FD_183958 | JGI IMG/M metagenome (GOLD analysis project Ga0209935, IMG submission 183958) | Wastewater bioreactor microbial communities from Cape Town, South Africa - Thiocy_cont_1000_plan (SPAdes) | ecosystem: Engineered > Bioreactor > Thiocyanate-remediating >... | reverse complement strand
GGCCTCGATCATGCTGATGGCCTCCTCGCGGGTGACAAAGTCGGGGGCCTCGATGGAGAGATTGGGCCCGGTGAGGGTAGCGTCGCGGATGAGGCGTTTTTTCGTCAGAGCCTCGTAGAACTCGAGCACATCGCTGACCGGGTTGTTGGGGAGCTGGAGCTTGGTATCCCGCGGGCCGGATGGGGCGGCGGGATTGCCTGGAGCGGGTGATGCAGGCGCGGGAGCCTGGGCCATGGCCCAGGAGGCGAGCAGGGAGAATGCGAGAGCGGCGAGGAGAGATCTCATCGGGTGGTATTGGTTTGGTTGCCGAAATTAATCAGGCGACGGCGAAGCTGCCGGTTGGCGGGAGGGGGGGTTGCGCCGGTCTGGGCTTGCGAGGCGGTCTGCCCGCCATTGGGATTGCCGCCCATGCCGGGAGGGCCAGGAGGGCGTCCCTGACCGCCAGGGGCTTGCGGTGCGGGTTGGTTGGCGACCTGGGCGACGCCGGGATCGTACTTGAGAGTGGCCTCCTCGTTGCCGAGGCGAATGGTGACGGCGGACTCCTTGAGGCGATCGGGATTCTGAATGGAGACGATCTGGACGCCCGACTGGTCCTTTCCATTGCCGACGACGACGCGGGTGAGCGTGTTGCGGTCGAGGAGAAAGACGAGCTGGCGGTCGCCGAGCGTGGCGAGGCCGGTGAGGGCAAAGCGCTGAGCCAGCGCAGGCCCCTGCTGGGCGGCGTCGGCGGTGCGGGCGACGAAGGGCGACTTTTCCCAGATCGCCCGGTAGTAGGTCAGTTCGTGGGTGTCCGGGACAAAGTCGACCGGCTCCTGAGCGCGGGCGACGCCGAGGAGCGCGACGAGGGCGATGGCCGACAGGGAGAGGCGCATGGTCATGACGACTTGGCGACTCCTTCCATCTTTCCGATTTTGGTGACACGCAAGCGAACAATCATGGTGTCGCCCTTGTCGAGGCACTTGAGATTCATCTCCTCGATGACCACATAACTGCCGGGCTGCTGGATGGCATGGAGCCAGCGGACGATATGCTCCAGGTCTGCCTTGAGGCTGAGCTCCAGCTCCATGCGGACGAGGTCGCCCTCGTGGCGCGACTCGCGAAGGCTTTGGGAATCAATGGTGATACCCTCTTTTTGCAGGCTCTTCTGGATATCCTCGGCAAAGGAGGATTCTGTCTGCCACCCGGCGTAGGCCATGGGCGGATGAGCCTCCATCCATCGCTGGCGCGCCTCCCAGACCGGGCGCTCGGCGACGATGGAGCGGTACTCCGCTCCCATCGTACGGAGATCGGACAGGCGATCGAGCGCGGCACGGCGGGCGCCGACATACCAGCGGATGGCAAAGAGATTCGCAATCAGCGCGATGACGCATCCGAAGATGACGAGCAGCCGTGTTTCGCTGGGATTGAGTTTTCTCATCGCGATGTGCCGACGATCTGGAATCGCGCGGTATTGTTGGGCAGGAGCGCCGGGGGCGGCATCTGCCAGTCAATATCCGCCATCCCGGCCTGATGGGAGACGGTTTCGAAATACTTGGCAGCGTGAGAGGCCGAAACCGCCTCGCCCTCGACGGTGATGCGCTCCGGCGTCACGTCAAAAATCGTGAGCCTGATGCCCTGGGGCGGAAGGCTCTCGACGACCTGGCGGAGGATTTCCAATGGAAAGCGGCGGGAGTCGATGCTGGGGCCGACGGATTGCCACTGGCGGATCATGGGCTGAATCTGGGTGGCCTCGGCCTGGAGGACATCCACCTCGGAGGAGAGATGCGACGCCTGGACATTCAGCCACGCGAGATAGCTGCCCGCAACAAGGACAATGAGCGCGTACGCGACCGCCACGGCGAGGCCGATACGGCGAAAACGAGCGCGCCCGGCCTTGCGGCGCTCGGCGTCGACGGCGGAAGCGGGCCGCCAGTCGCACTTTGCCCGCTCCAGAGCGGGAGGCCCGAGGGGACGAACGACAGGCGAGTGATCGAACCCGAGATCGGAAACGCTGAGTCCATCGTCAACGACGATCTGCTGCGGGCGCCGCGTAATGACGCCGGAGGCCAGGAGGCTAAGCGTGGTCGATTTCAGCCACGTCTGAATCTCGCGTCCGGTGGCGGCGGCATCCCAGGTGGACCAGTGGACCAGATCGCGATCGCGCGTGTAGGCAGCCACATACTCGCCGCCCTCGCGCCAGACAGTCAGGGCATTCTCATCGAGGGGCAGCAAAGCCGCAGAGACGTCATAGCGTTGCGCCGCCACATCGGGGAAGCGCTTCTCGAAATCCTGCGGAAACACCGCGATCACCACCAGCGTGCGACCGCCCTCCCGGGCGATATGGCGCGCCGAGGTGTCGGGCATCATGCCCTCGGAGGCAAATCCCCTCACCTCCATCTCGAGGAGCACGGCCGCATCGACCGTCGCGGGATCATCGGCGTCCAGCCAGAGCGGCACGGCTACGACCTGCCGGGCGGGCACGGCAAACACGTCCCCCTCACCAGCCACGGCCAGCTCGAGAGAACGCACGGTCGCGGGCGACGACGGGATCAACTCCCAGCGCTCCCAGCCGTTGCACCATTGCCGCACGACGCGGATGCCTGTGGCTTTTTTGCTCATTCCTCCTCCCAACTAAACGAAGTGCCCTGCTTGCGGTCGAGCACAGAGGTGATGCGGTAGCGTGTTCCTCCGATGATGCCAACACTTTCAACCCGGGACGGCTCGGCCTTGGTCTGGAAATCCTGAAGGACGCTCCCGGCCTGCTCCGGACCGATCCCGGCGGCCTCGGCCACCCAGTTCATATCCTTGATCTCGGTATCATCGGTCGTGCCGGGAAGCCGGTCGCCGCCATTGCGGACCTCGATGATGGCCTCGGCCTGGGTGGCAGTGAATCCAGCGGCTTCGAGCACATCGGCCGAGGCGTCCTGGATGTCGATCTTCCCGTTGCCGTAGACAGTGAAGTAGTCCTTCCAGTCGGGCTTGGCCTGGGCCACGGCATCCATACCGCGCACGCGGGCCATTTCACTGACGGAGCGAAAATTGCGATTCTCCGGGAGCGAATACCGGTCCTGGCCGACGAGTTGCTCGCGCTCCGCGCCGTTCAGGCGGGCGAGGCCGTCGCGATCCACCCAGTCGCCGAGGGAGTCGGTGACGATGCGGATATCCTCATCGGAAACGCCCCAGAGTCGGAAAAGCCGCTCAAGGACCCGGCTCTCGCGATCGGCGAGGAGGGAATTGATGTTCAGGCGGGAGGTCTCGCCGATGACCCGGACGTGCCACTCGCCGCCGCTCGGGAGCTTTTGATAGTAAAACTCGCTGTCGCGCTCGAGCTTGGGGTTCATCCCGTGGGCCATGCCTGAGAGGGCGAGTTCGCGGGCCTCAAAACGCTTCACCCGCACCTTCTCGGTATCCACATCGGCGCTCACCACCCGGGCCAGGGTGACCACCACGATGGCTACAATGGCCACGCACCAGAGCGTGATGAGGAGCGCCGCGCCGCGCCGGGATGATGGGGAAGGCAGGGCGTCCATCAGTTGCGAGGTGTCTGAGCACCCGCGCGGGCGAGCACGGGAACGCCGAAGGTGAACTCCGACGAAGCTCCGTCGGAGAGGATGACATCGAGGACAACGAAAGCGGGCCGGCCGGAGTTGCCATCCCAGGTTTCCTGGAGGACGGGCTGGCCGGGCATGCCGAAGCGCCATCTCACCGAGCGCACGTCGGGCAGGAGGGGAATCCAAGCCGCCTCGGCGATCTCGCGTTCCCGATCCTCGCCCTCGCGGGTGCGGAAATTTGCCATCGACAGCGTGTAAGCCCCGCGTCCATCCGGCAACGCTGCCAGGGAAAGCCCAGCGCCGCTGCCCCCGGTGCTGAAATCCATGAAATCCGGAGCGGGAAAGATCAGCAGCTCGACGGCAGGCCCGCCCTTGGCATCACGCACCCGGAGATCGATGCGGGCATCGGGCGGGAGATTGACAAAGATCGAACGCAGGAGGGTTTGAAAGGAATCCATCCGCGCGCCCTGGAGCCGCGTCGTGGTGATCTCGCGCGCGGACGTGGTGGACACGGCGACAACGGTGAAGATGCCGCCGACGAGAAGCATGAACACCACCATGGCGATGAGCACCTCGATGAGAGTAAAGGCGCGGCGGCGGCTATTGCTTCGCATTGAAGGCGAGATGGGAGACATCCCATTCATAGTTTTTGCCGTTTTCCTTCCACTCCGCGAGGACGCGGATGCGCCAATACCCATCCATGAGGGTGAGGTCGGCGGCTTTGATCGGCTCGCGAGCGACCTCCGAGGTATAGCGGATGCCGCCAGTCTCCTCGGTCTGCCGCCCCTCGTTGTAGGGCGGGACGGAAAGGCGGGCGAGGCGGTTTTGCAGCTCGGCGCGGAGGGCCTGCTGGCGCAGGGTCTCGCGGGCGGCGTCCGTGGTGACATTGAGGGCGAAGAGCAGCCCGAGCACGGCGAAGGCAAAGACCGCCACCGCGACCAGCACCTCCATGAGGGTGAAGCCCCCCGAGCACATCCGTTTCCCCATGTCCGGCTAAAGCGAGTATCGCTCCTCCAGGATGTCGCCGGTCAGCGGGTCGATATCCGCCTCCAGCCAGTAATCGCCATCCTCCACGCGCACAGTGGCAGGCAATACCACCCCGCAGGGCAATATCCTCCAGGCCTGGCCATCGGCATGCTCCATCTTGCCGCCTGGGAAGCGGATCGAGAGCCGCACATCGGAGACGTCGACGCGTCCGGCGAGCGTCTTTTGATTCACCCTCAGGCCGTCGCGGCCGCACACCATGACGATGTCGCGACCGGCGGATTCCGCGGCGAGGCGATTGGACCGCACGAAGGCGACGATATCATCCATGGAGTGGCGGAGCTTGCGCTCGGAAAGCGAGGGCGCAGCCAGCGGGACGAGAGCGACAAAAATCAGCCCGACAATCGCGAGGGCAATGATCACCTCGATGAGGGTGAACGCCCCGCGACGGGATGCGCTAGTTCTTCGGCACGTCATCCTCACTCGGCTTGCGGTCGGGCCCCAAGGAGTAGAGGTCAAAGCCGCCGGGGGTTTTCTTGCCCGGGAACGCATACTGGTACGGGGTGCCCCAGGGATCGAGAGGCACGGCCTTCAAGAGCTGACGCCATTTGCGCGGAACGGGTTCGGTGGACGGGCGCACGACGAGAGCCTCGAGTCCCTGGGCGGTCGTGGGATAGGTGTAGTTTTGCATCTCGTACAGGCTGAGCTGCTGTTTGATGGCCTGGATGTCGGAGTCGACGCGCTGATCCTTGGCGGTGTCGACACTGCCGACGAGCATGTAAATGGCCGACCCGGCGAGCACGGCGATGATGCCGAGCACGATCATGATCTCCACCAGCGTGTAGCCGGATTGCAAAGAGAAGCGGGAGCGAAGAGACGAGGAGGAGATGCTCATGGATAACTATGGCGAGAGATCGAGGTTTTGCGAATCGAGATCGACCGAATCCCCGGAGGATGCAGCCTGCTCTGTCGAAGAAGTCGGGGTGGTGACCGGCCGAAACTGGAGCGCTGCGTCGCGAATGTAGACGCCGGTGGATTTCGTGGAGAGGACGAGGGAATTGTCCCCCTGCTGGAAATCGGAGGCACGAATGAGCAGCGCGCCCGCGCGCCAGCCCGCGTAGGTCGACTCGCCGGAGTCATTGACGACGTACCCGGCGTCGTTCAGTGAAGGAACCTGCGGACGCAGCTCGCCCATGTAGCTTCCGTTCAGCCATACGGTGACGCCCTGATCGAGCGGCAACCCGAGGAAGCGGGCGGAGAGCAGCACCTGGGAGGCAGCCGCACCGAGAGGCACGACGAACTCGACAGCCCCGTCGACGGCGGCAGGCTCCTCCTGGAGAAAAGCCTCGAAAACCTTCCCGATCCACGCATCGGGCTCCACGACCGGCGGCTGACCATTCACGGCATCCACTGGAATGAGGCGGTCATTGATGAGATACCGGCCGGGCCGCTGATCGGCGGCGGCGAGGGTGGGAACCGGAGCCAGCCAGTCTATGCGCGCTCGGAGGATTTTGGACTGGTCTCCGGAGATCACGAATCGGCCGCCGGACAGCGCGGAGGCCACGGGAATGGCGACCGTACGCTGGTTTTTGCCCACCACCCCATCGGAGAGACTGGCGGAAAGGGTGACCTGCTGACCGGAGTCATCGATCCACAGCAGGGAGGGACCGCCCTCGGTCCCGTCCTCGAACACCACGGTGACAAGGACTTCCTCACCGGGATTCGCAGGCTGAAGGGCAAAGATCGTGTACCCGATATTGTCGGAAGAAATGATCTGCTTCACCGGATTGGCGAGGCGGGGCGGGATGTCGGAAGAGTCCTTGATCGGAAAATCAAAGGAGGCGGTATCAGCCGCCCGGAGGGAGCCCGCCACGAGGAGCAGCATCCCACAAAGGACCAGCAGACGCCTCGCCATCACGCGGATGCAGGGGCATTGCGACATCGGAAAAACACACATAACAAAAAATAAACGGACCGGCGGAGCGGAGTTGGGATCGTGCGTTGGGAAGGCTACCGAGGTAGCAGGCAACCACAACGGACGTTCCGTGACAAGATTGTAACGAAACGGTGCATAACGTCTTTTCCCCTTTCCTAATCCTGGAGAATCATGTCGCGTAACCCGATGCGATCTCCGTCCCAACCACCCGAGGCGACGGCTCCCGAGGCGGAGAAGCCGACCTTCTGGGAAGCGACGCGGTATTGGTTCCGGCTGGGGTGCATCAGCTTTGGCGGACCAGCCGGGCAGATCGCGATCATGCACACGGACCTGGTGGAGCGGAAACGGTGGATCAGCGAGGAGCGGTTTCTGCATGCGCTGAATTTCTGCATGCTCCTGCCCGGGCCGGAGGCACAGCAACTGGCGACCTATATCGGCTGGCGACTGCACGGGACGGTCGGCGGCGTGGTGGCGGGAACGCTCTTTGTCCTGCCTGCGGCGATCCTGCTTTGGGCCTTGAGCTGGCTCTACGCGGCAGCGGGCTCGACGCCAGCGATCTCAGCTGTTTTTTACGGGCTGCAGCCAGCGGTCATCGCCATCGTGGCGGCAGCGGTGCTGAGGATCGGGCGGACAGCCCTGCGTAATCGCGCGATGTGGGTGGTGGCCGGAGGAGCGTTTGCCGCGTTGTTTGTCTTCAAGATTTCGTTCATCGCGGTGATCGCGGGCGCGGCGCTCATCGGCGTGGCGGGAGGACGCTGGATGCCGCGCTTATTCGTCCCGAAGCGGCCGGACCCGGCGGATAATTCCTTGTCCGACTGCGAACCAGTCAATCATGGACGGACTCTTCGCATCGCCGCAGCGTGTCTCGTCCTCTGGTGGGTTCCGGTGGGCGTGGCCTTCCTGTGGCCCGAGGCGATCTTCGCCAGTCTGGGAGTGTTTTTCAGCAAGGCGGCGCTGGTGACATTCGGGGGCGCGTACGCGGTGCTCCCCTTTGTCGCACAGCAGGCGGTGGAGCATTACCACTGGCTGTCGGCATCGCAGATGGCGACCGGATTGGGCCTGGCGGAAACGACCCCGGGCCCGCTGATCCTGGTGCTGGAGTTCGTCGGGTTCCTGGCGGCATGGCAGCACCCGGGCGGCCTTTCGCCGCTGGCGGCCGGGACGCTGGGAGCGGCTGTGACACTATGGGCGACTTTCGTACCGAGCTTTCTCTTCGTCCTGGCGGGCGCTCCCTACATGGAGAGGCTGCGAGGGTCGCGGGCGCTGGGGGCGGCGCTGGCGACGATCACTGCGGCCGTGGCCGGCATCATCCTGAACCTCGCCGTGTGGTTCGCGGTTCACGTGATCTTTCCTGCTCCGCATCGTATCGACTATTTTGCCCTGGTACTGGCCACGGTGTTCTTTGCCGGGATCTGGAAAGGGCGGTGGCCGGTGATCCCTGTGGTGGCGGCCTCGATCGTGCTCGGCCTGGCGGCTAGATTTCTGCTGGGAATCGCTTAGTTCCAGCGGGGGGAAAATTGCGGAACGCAACAGGTTTGACGCTGGTGCTTTCCACCAGGGACTGATAGCGTTTAACCCTGTCGAACGACACTCCCGCATGAATCGATTCAGCTCGACGGACGCCTCCTCCTTCGATCCTTCCGGGACTCCGCCCAGGATTATCGAACTCATCCGGACGGCGTATTGGGATTGGCGACTGGCAGAAGATGCCGAGTCGCTGAGCGATGGTTTTGCGGAAATGTTTGGCCGGACGGCAGACGATCTGCCCGAGCATCCTCGCGCGTGGAGGAAATTTCTCGCGCCGGAAGACGCGCCGCGCCTGGAAGAGAGTTTTCGCCGTCACGTGGAGAGCCGGGGGAAGATTCCCTTCCGGGAAGAGGCTCGATACTCTCATGCCAGCGGCGCTTCCGCGTGGGTGATCTGCACCGGGCAGGTGATCGACTGGGGACCGAACGGCGAACCCTTGCGCATGACGGGAACGCACACCGACGTGTCCGCCCTGCGCACTCAAAAGCTCCGCCATGAGCTCGTCTCCCTCGTCGCGGCCCACACGATCCATGCTGTCGTCATCACCGACTCGACCGGGCTGATCGAGTGGGTCAATCAGAGCTTTACCCGCATCACAGGCTACACCCTGGATGAGGTGCGCGGGAAAAAGCCCGGGCAGGTGCTGCAAAGAGCGGGATCTGATTTCCAGGCCGTCTCGCGCATCCGGCAAGCCATCGCGGCAGGGCAGAGCTGCGAGGAGACTCTGACCAACTACACCAAGGCCGGGGAGCCTTACATCGTCCATATCAAGATCGACCCGGTGCGCGACAAGGACGGCAATGTCACGCACTTCATCGCCGTACAAACCGACGTCACCGAGCAGGTGAAGGCCCAGCGCGCGGTGGAGCAGAGCGAGGTCAGGCTGCGCGCCGTGCTGGACTCAGCCACGGGTGTGGCGATCGTGGCGATCGGCCTGGACGGGGTGATCACCTACTTCAGCCGCGGCGCAGAGGCGCTGCTGGGCTACAAGGCGGAAGAGGTGGTGGGCAGGCATACACCGGAGATTTTTCACGACCCGGTCGAGACCGAGTCCCACTCGCGTCGACTGCTCACGGAACACAACCTGGACGTATCGGGTTTCCGGACATTCGTCGCGCTGGCCGAGAAAAACGGGATCGACCGGCGGGAGTGGTCATTCCTCTGCAAGGATGGAAGCCGCAAAGCAGTCGAGATGAACGTCACGGTGGTGCGCGATGAAAATGGCGAGGCTCGCTCCTACCTCGGCACGGCCATGGACATCACGCAGCGCAAGGACATGGAGCGCGAGCTGCGGCACAGCGAGCAGAGGTTCCGGGGCATGTTTGAGCTTTCCCCGGTCGGCATCTCGTTCAATGCGATGGACGGCGCGTTCCTCGATATCAACCGGGCATTGCTCGACAGCCTGGGCTATACCCGCGAGGAACTGCTCCAGATGACGTACTGGGATCTCACGCCAAAGGAATACATGGCGCTAGAGGAAACACAGATCGCGATCATCCGGCAGACCGGCCGATACGGGCCGTATGAGAAGGAATTTTACCACCGAGACGGTCACCGGGTATCGGCGCTGTTGCATGGCGTCGTGCTGCAAACACCCGGCAACGAGTCGATCATCTGCTCCATCGTCCAGGACATCACGGAAACCAAGCGCACCGAGCGCGAACTGCGCCATGCCGTGGAGGCCCAGAAGGCGGCCTACACCCTGCTGGAGGCGGCGGGCCGGCTCGGTCGCGTCGGCCACTGGGAATGGAGATTCCGACCGTTTAGCGTGTTTTGGTCGGATATCATGCACGATATCCACGAAACGGACCCGGCCATCCCGCCGGAGCCTGACATGCTGGCGACGATGGGCCAGATCGTAGCGAATGATCGCTCACGGGTGCAGGCTCTCGTCGAAGATACGGTCAGGACGGGCAAGCCGCTGGATATCGAGACGCAAGTCATCACCACCTCGGGACGAGCCAAGTGGGTCCATTGCCGGGCGGAACTCCTCCGGGATGAAAACGGGCGGGCAGCCGCCCTGCGCGGCGTCCTGCAAGACATCGACGACCGGCGGCGCGCGGCCGAGCTGCTGGAGCAGCGCAACCGCGAGCTCGAGGCCGCCACCGCCCGGGCGGAGGCGCATGCCCGCGCCAAGGAGGAGTTTCTCGCCAATGTCAGCCACGAGATTCGCACTCCGCTCAACGCCGTCATCGGCATGTCGGAGTTGCTCTCCGGCGCCAATCTCCTGCCTCACGAGCGGGAACTCGTCGACACCATCCACAGCAGCGGCAATACGCTGCTGGCGCTCATCAACGACATCCTCGACTTTTCCAAAATTGAGTCCGGACAGCTCGATCTCGAAACGATCAAGGTCGACCTGCGCGATTGCCTGGAATCGGCCATGGAAGTCATGGCGACAACCGCAGCGGGCAAGAAACTCGACCTGGTCTGCCAGATACGCCCCGATGTGCCGGAATGGATCAGGGGCGACCCGACGCGACTGCGGCAGGTCTTTGTCAACCTGCTGTCCAATGCCGTGAAATTCACCACCGAGGGCGAGGTGGTCGCCACACTGGATCTCCGGCATGCCCCGTCGGGGCAGCCGATGATTCACTGCTCCGTGCATGACACCGGCATCGGCATCCCCCATCACCGGATGATGAAGCTCTTTCAGGCCTTCAGCCAGGTCGACGCCTCCACCACCCGGCGATATGGAGGCACGGGCCTCGGCCTTGTCATCTGCCACCGGCTCATCGAGAAAATGGGCGGTCGCATCTGGGTCGACTCGGAGTATGGCCGGGGATCGATCTTTCAGTTCGAGATCCCGGCTGTGGCGGTGAACGCCCCGCCACGAAGACAGCTCGACACCTCGCCGCTGCGCGGTCTGCGCATCCTGATCGCTGACGACAACGCCGCGTCGTGCGAGATCTACCGCGCCCAGGCGGAGGAGTGCGGCATGAAATCCCGCGTGACCTCCTCGGCCGAGGAGACGCTGGAGGCATTGCGATGCAACGAGCCGTACGACCTGGTGCTGGCCGACAGCGCGATGCGCACCAGCTCCGGCGAGGGAATCGTCGTCGGCATTCGCGCATTGCGCCGGGAGATCCCCATCGTGGCACTGTCACCGATGGGAGGGAAACCGGATTCCGTCAAAAGCTCGGATCATACCGCGGTGCTCTCCCGTCCTGTACGGAAGGCGGCACTGGCATCCACCATGGTGCGCCTGCTTGGAGGAGTTTCCGGCGAGGGAGAGAGCCATTCCGCCAGGCCCGAGGCCACCCAGGGTTCGCAGTACCCGCTCAGGATCCTCGTGGCTGAAGACAATCCGGTAAACCAGCGAGTGACCCAGCTGATGCTGAACCGTATCGGCTATGAGGCCACGATCGTGGCCAATGGCATCGAGGTCCTGCAGATGCTCGAGAAGTTCCCCTTCGACGTTGTCCTGCTCGACGTGCAGATGCCGGAAATGGACGGCCTGCAAGCCGCCCGCGAGATCCGCAAGCGCACCACCCCCGAGTTTCATCCCTGGTTGATCGCCCTCACCGCAAATGCCGAGGAAAGTGACCGCACGGCCTGCCTGGAGGCGGGCATGGATGATTACATGAGCAAGCCCGTGGGCTTGGAATCCCTCAAAAACGCCCTGAGCCGAGCCTATCACGCCCGCTGCCCGCTCCCCCCACAGAAATGACCTCCCCGCTTTCCTCTGTCACCAAACTGGTGATCTTCGACCTCGACAACTGCCTGGCTGCCGCCCGGGAGGTGGGCGACGAACTCTTCAAGGAGGGGTTTCAGGCCATACGCCGGGAAAACCACGGGACACTGGGCGAGCAGGAATTGCAGGAGGCATTTTCCGACTGCTGGAGGCATCCGCTCGACTGGGTGGCGGAGCGGCATGGATTTTCGGAGAAGATGCTCAAGGCAGGCTGGACCGCCTTTTCGCAGATGGAGGTGCGACATCGCATGTCCGGCTACGGCGACCTCCCCGAGCTCTTGAAACTCGTACAGCATCGAGCCTTGGTGACGTCTGGATTCCGAAGATTGCAGGAGAGCAAGATCCGGGCGCTTGATCTTGCGCACTACTTGCACGAGCTGCATGTCGATGCCATCGATGAACCGGATCGCATCGGGAAAAAAGGATGGTTCCAGCGCATTCTCACAAACCACAGGATCGAACCCGGCGAGGCCATGGTGGTGGGCGATAGTGCAGCCTCCGAGATCGCGGCAGGCAATGCTCTCGGCATCCCCACCGTGCAAATCCTCCGGTCGGGGGTTCCCCGCTCCGACACGGCTCGGCATCACATCACCACGCTGGCCGAGCTGCCGGGACTGGTGAAATAAAGGCGTCGTCAGTTCTGCCCCGCGTAGAGCGGATTCCAGCGATTGATATTTGCTCCGAGGTCGAAGGTCTTTTCGACCGGCAGCGTCTCGATATGACCGTCGACAAAAGCAAAGTTTGAGCGTCCGCCGTGGCGCTTGGAATCCACCGCCACCTGGGCCGCCGTATCGGTGGTCCATTGGTGAGCCATGAAATGATCGGCTCCGGCGGAGGAGTTTGCATTCTCGGCAAGGAGCACTGTGCGCGTGGGGTAGTTGACATTGACGAGCCTATGCCAGGTCGCCGGGCTGCCTGCATAACTATCTCGCGACATGATAGGCATACCGGCCGGGGTGTATCTCCGCTCGGAGGTCAGCTCAAAGTATACGTTCATCGCGTAACTCATCGCAGGAAGACCGTCCGGACTCTTGATCTGATTGGCAGGACATTGAAAGACTTTGCGCGCCCGGTAGTCGCTCCCGGCATCAAGAAGAGGTTCGTCAATGTAGGGAGCGACAGCCAATGCCCAGGAGCCACCGGAGTGGGATGTCTTGGGAAACGTCCCCTGGTCCTGGGCGCAGGCAATGATCCCCTGGCTGAGCGCGCGCATCCTGCCGGCGCATTCCACCCCATGAGCCTTGTCGATCGAAGAGCGATACCCGACAAAGCCCAGCACACTGAGAATGCCGATGATTCCGATGGAGACGAGAAGCTCGATCAGAGTAAAGCCCTCGCCGGAGCGGGTAATGCAGGCTTTTCTCAACACGTCAGACCTGCTGGCTTGCCGTCTTTTCCTGGCGGCGACGCCAGAAATACAGGCAAACCATTCCCCCCAGCACGCCCAACATCCAGGTGGAAGGTTCGGGCACAGCCACCCAGTTCAGCGTGATCGAGGCCGACGTCCAGTCGGAGAGGGCATTGCCATAACCATCCCCGACGTAAATCTCAAAGGTCGCAGAATACGAGCCAACCCCTGAGGCAACGAAAACGGGATGCCACATGCTGATACCCGAGCTATCGCCCCAGGCGATGTTGTTATTGTAAGCGGATCCCTCCCCATAAACCTGCAGCCACTCGGATGATGACGGCGGGTCCTGCCCCCAGACGTCGATGTAATACCCAACGTCGTAGCCACTCAGCCCCGGCGAAATCGAGGTCGCCTTGATGTAGACGTAGCTTGCGGTGGGAAGCATCTCAACATTACCGGAGGTGACGAAGAAGCCGAAGCGGGTACTGAAGGGCAGATTCTGTTGAGTGGGATCGAGTTGGGAATACCAGCCCGCCGACGACTGCGCGGGATTGAAGACGGCATCGGCGTAGGGCTTGCTACCCCACACCACATAGTCTTGGAGCGAATACATCGTCACGGTATCCGACGCCCCCCCCAAGGTTACCGAGACAGACTTGGCGGAAATGTCAAAATTCACCGCGGGCATCACCATGCCGCCCGTATCGTCTGGTCCCGGGATATAATTAAGCAAAGTTTCCGCATGGCAGCCCAAAGCTGCCATACCGAGGGCCAGCGCCACACCAAACGTCTTGCACCCTGACGCGCGTTTCATAGACGGGCGAGCCTGCGGCGAAGGAGAAGGACTCCAGCGATACCACCGATCGCGAGCGCATAGGTCGAGGGCTCCGGCACAGTGGCCGTGTAGGAGAACGAATAGGGAGTCACTCCCCCTACGGAGGTCACGGAATCGACCACATCCGCGTATGCCGAACCCGTCGTATCCGTCACGACCGAGATGGTGTAGTTCAGGCTATAGTTGGTCGGCGTGGTGTCGGTGCTGACGACCACGGGATGAAGCATGTTCATGAACGACTCACCATCCCAGATCAGATAGTTCGAGCTGGTGAGGAGATCCCACGCCACGTCATTCGAGTCATACATCATGGCGCTGTTCATATCGTTGGTGCCATTGTTGTAGTAATAGACCGAGGCGTTGCTCGCGACGGTGCTCGTGCCCTGATAGGTGATGGAGTCCAGATGGATGGCCAAAGCGTAGCCGTTCGTCGAGAGATAGCTGGCAAAGCCAGTTTCCAGGCTGAAGCCAAACCAGCGGCTCCAGGCCTCGCCGGCTCCACTGTAGGAAGGAGGATTCAATACCGGCGCCCATCCCGCAGGCTTCACGGTGGTGTCCATGCCCGTCGCATAGGCCGCCGTCGTACTGGCAAAGTAGCTATCGGAATACCATTGCGAAGTGGTCTCCAACTTCTGGATGGAGCTCAGACCGCCCTGGTTGGACCAACTGATCGTCCCGGTGGTCGAATTGTATCCAAAATAGGCCATATACATGCCATCCGGCCAACCAACAGCGTTCAAGGCCGTTGCCGCCTGAGCGGAAGGAACTCCGCAGGACACCGCCACCACCGCGCCGACAATGGAACAAACCCTTGCTCCAGAAAATCGGGAGACCAGGTCTCTGACTAAAGTCGAAAGGGCATATTTTCCTGCAGCAAAGGAAGATTTCATGGGCGGGGATAAAAACCCCATACCCCCATATGGTCAATGTGGCAAAATGCCGCACCGCCCTGCCGAAAAACACCCCTGAAAGACCAGAAAACCTTTATCTAAGCGCCTTCGCGGGCGGGACGGCGAGCAAAAGGTTGGACTGGCCTTGACGCCATTTGTAGCCCGTACCGAAGGGAAGTGGCAATACGTCCGCGGGATTGGCAAAGGCGGCGGTGAGATCGGGCTGGTAGTACTTCGTGAAGATATCGAGCGTGCCGGAGTAGGTGCCGAAGAGCCAGGTGCGCCAGCCGTTTTGGGCGAAAAACTTGTAGGGAATGCCCGAGTCGTCCTGGAGGACGGAGGAGGCGTTTTCCAGCAGGAAGGTGCGGATGCGGCCAAAGTACGTCTCGTGCGTGAGGTAGGACGCGGCCTTGAGGTAGACATTGCCGGGAGCAAACTGCCCGGCCCATTTCAGCACGCCGGGGTTGGACTTCACCGCGTCGTCGACGACGTTGGACTGCACGTAATAAATGGTCTGCGTCCCCGCGCCGAGAGAGCGTCGGAAGACGATTTTCACGCCCGGCGAGACGCCCTTGCCGCCCGCGTAGGTGTTGCCGTAGTCCTGGAGATTGCCGGATGAGTCGATACCGATGTAGCTGGTGGAAAGAATCTCCCCGCCCGAGAGGGCGATGAAGGAGCTCATCACTGGCAGCACCCCGCGGAAAGCGGCGCGGTCGAGGTCGACCTTCATGTCCTTGGTGATGAAAAAGCCGTAGGAAAGCACGGACTCCACGGAGCGGCGCAGATTGGCCAGCGCCTCATCGAGCGCCTCCGGAGTGAGCGACGAGATTGGCGCGATGGAGCCAACGGGTTCCAGGCCGCCAAGGAGATAGGCCGGGGCGTCGGGATAGTAGGCGAGCGGGCTCGCCGCATCGGGGCCGCCAAAGAAGTAAATGACCGGGCGCGACATGGGGATGCGCGGGGCCAGCTCGGTCGCGCTCCATGCGCCCATCTTGGTGAAGTAGCTCTCGTAGTAGCGGTTCCAGAGCTTCGTCATCTCGGCGACGTGGTTCTGGTAGATGGACGACTGCTGGTAGGCGGCGAGCGAAGCAACCGGGCGGCCGGCGAGGAACTGCGCGATGTCGTTGGGATTGGCGACGACGGGCGCGTCCACCGGCAGGGCGCGGCGAATCTCCTGCCCTTGGGCAAGCTGGACGACCAACAGAGCGACAACGAGAAACCACGATCTCATGCGGATAGCCTTCGCTTCCTGAGCGGGAAATAAAGCAAAAAACCAACCAGCAGCGTCGCCGCCCCGGCGAGGGCGTAGGCGGGCTTGTCATGCGCCGAGTAGGCCATGGCAAAGAGATTCAGCACCAGAAACACGATCGGCGTGACGGGATACCCCCAGCAGCGGAAGGGCCGGGGCAGGCCCGGCTGCCGCCAGCGGAGAACGATGACGCCCAGCACGGCGAGGAAGCTGCATGCGAGGATGGCGAACTGCGCATAGACCAGCACGGCCTCAAAAGTCGCGGAAAGAAGCAGGATCACGACGATGAGAGTCTGCAAACCCAGCGCCGGGAGCGGAACGCCGCCCGAGCGGGTGGCGGAGAGCACCTTGAGCGAGGCCAGGTCGCGCCCGATGGCCTGCGTGACGCGCGGCCCGGCCCAGGTCATGGCGCTGATGGCGGAGATCAGCCCCAGGCTGATGAGGCCCGACATGATGCGTCCACCCTCATCGCCCAGGAGGTGCTCGGCTGCGATCTGGCCGACCTCGATTTTACCCACGTAATCCTGCAATGGCGCAGCGGCGAGGAAGACGGCATTGATCGAGACATAGAGGATCGTGACGATCACCGTGCCGATGAGCAGCGCCCATGGCACGGTCACCTCCGGACGGCGCACCTCGCTGAGGATGTAGGCGGCGGCATTCCAGCCCGTGTAGGCGTAGAGGACAAACATGAGCGAGATAGCAAACGGCGTGCTCACCATGAGGGCGAAGTCCCCCGGCTTTGGCGCGAAGCTCACGGGATGCGCAGTTTCCTTCCACACGCCAATGACGATGAACGCGACGACGAGGCAGACCTTCAGGCAGGTCACGACGACCTGGAAATTCCCGCTCGCCCGCACGGTGAGCGAATGCAGCAGCGCGACGAGGAGCACGACCACCATCGAGGCGACGCCGGGATGCACCCCGGGAAAGGTCGCGGCGAGATAATCGCCAAAGGCCATCGCCGCCAGCGCGATCGGCGCGGCAAAGCCGACCGTCACGGAGACAAAGCCCGCCATGAACCCGATGGCCGGGTGATAGATGCGCGAGAGGAAATAATATTCCCCGCCGGAACTCGGCAGCGCCGAGGCCAGCTCGGCATAGCTCAGCGCGCCGCAGAGCGCGACCAGCCCGCCGAGCAGCCAGACCATGAGGACGGGAAAGGGCGAGGGCAATACCGCCACCTGAAACCCGAGGCTGGTGAAGACCCCGGTGCCGATCATGTTGGCCAGCACCAGGGCGGTGCAGGTGATGAGGCCGACTTTGCGAAATTCCATCGTCCTCCGCAGGTTTCGCCCTACGGGCGGGTGTAACTCACGGGGTCGCCGTGGTTGGCCTGCGGCGCAATCCAGAGGTTGTATTTGCCGGCATCCACCCGCCACTTGCCATCGCGCCCGACGTAGCCGAGGACGTCGTCGGTGATATCAAAGACGACCTCCTTTTTCTCTCCCGGGCGGAGCTTGAAGCGCTGAAAGCCGCGGAGTTCCTGGTACGGACGCGCGCCCTCCGGGCAGTAGAACTGCCGCACGTAGAGCTGCGCCACCTCGGTGCCTTCGCGGTCGCCGGTATTGGTGATCGTGGTGCGGACTTGGGCGGGCTTGCCGTTATCCCCCGGGATGACCTCGGTCTTGCCGTAGGAGAAGGACGTGTAGGTGAGGCCGTAGCCGAAGGGGAACATCGGCTCGCGGCTCATGTCGCGATAGTCGATGAAGCCCTTGTCGGGGCGGCCCGTGTTGTAGCGGTTGTAAAAGATCGGGAGCTGGCCGGTATCCGTCGGCCACGAGACGGTGAGGCGACCGGAGGGGTTCACATCACCAAAGAGGATGTCCACCAGACCTGGCCCCGCCTGGATGCCAGGCTGCCAGGCGGCGATGACCGCCGAGGCCTTGGCGAAGATGGAGGGGATGGCGAGCGGTCGACCGCTGAAGAGCACGACGACGACGGGCTTGCCCACGGCGGAGATGGTGTCGAAAAGTTCCTGCTGGCGACCGGTGAGCGTGATGCGCGCGCGGGAGGCGTTTTCTCCCGTCCAGCTCCACGGCTCGCCCAGCGCCATGATGACGAGGTCGGACTCGCCCGCAGCGCGAACGGCGGCAGGGAGGTCAAAAGTCCCCATCGGCGGAGCCACGCTCTTGTCGATGACGACGGTGCCGTCGGTGAGGGTCTTGGTGCGAGGCTGGGAGCCGTTGATGTCGCAACCCTGCACGACCTTCACCTCGCCATCGGCGCCGACGCGGCTCTTCAGTGCGGTGGCGAGGGTGACGACGTCCTTGGCCTTGCCCTGGGAAATCCAGCAGCCGAGCATCTCTCGCTTCTCGTCGCCGAAGGGGCCGATGAGCGCGATGCGCTTGATGTCGGAGGCGATAGGGAGGATGGGGCGTTGCTTGGGCGTCGGCTTGGGCGTGGGCGCGGGGGTCGATGCGTTCAGATTCTGCGGCACGGTGCCCGGCGTGGGCGATGGCGTACCGGTCGGCGGCGTGTTCAGGAACGCCTCGTTCTTCAGGAGCACGGCGGAGCGAGCCACGGCGGCGCGGGCGAGCGCGACGGACTCGGGAGCGAGGATCGTCTTCGCATAAGCCTCGGGGTCGGTGTACGGCTGCTCAAAGATGCCGGAGAGGAACTTCACGCGCAGGACGCGGCGCACGGCCTCGTCGACCACGGAGATCGGCAGCGTGCCATCGGCGATCTTTGGCGGGAGGAGGGTGAACGTCTTCGACATCATCTCCATGTCGTTGCCAGCCGTAAGCGAGGCGATGGCCGCGCCCACATCGTCGGGGGCATACCCCCAGTCAACGACTTCCTGCACGCCTTCCCAGTCGCTGACGACGAAACCCTTGAAGCCCCATTCCCCGCGCAGCAGGTCGGTGAGCAGCCAGTGGTCGGCAGCGGCGGGGATGCCGTCATTGGCATTGAAGGCGCTCATCACAGTGAGAGCACCGGCGTTCACGCCCGCGTGGAAGGGCGGGAGGTGGAAATTGCGAAAGATGAAGGGCGGGATCTCGGTGTGGTTGTAATCGCGTCCGCCCACGGAGGCGCTGTACCCGGCGAAGTGCTTCAGGCAGGAGACGATGCGGCCTGCATCGGCGGGATTCGTGCCCTGAAAGCCCCGCACCGAGGCGGCGACATAGAGGGAGTTCAGGTATGGGTCCTCGCCGAAGGTCTCGGCCACGCGGCCCCAGCGGCTGTCGCGGGCGAGGTCGCACATGGGAGCGAATGTCCAGTTCAGCCCCATCGACCGGGCCTCGCGGGCGGCAATGGTTTGCGCCTGCTCGACGAGGTCGGGGTCCCAGGTGCAGGCCAGGCCGAGCGGGAGCGGAAACACGGTGCGATGGCCGTGGATGACATCCGCGCCGAAGAGGAGAGGAATCCCGAGCCGGGTCTCCTCGATCGCCGTCTTCTGCATGGCATTGCGGTACTGCGCATCCTCCAGCATGAGGATGTACGCGCCGACGGAACCGGTGCGAATGACGGAGAAAAACTTCTCCATGTCCTTTTCCATGCCGACATCGATCAGCCGCTGGGTGAGCTGGCCGATCTTTTCATCGACCGTCATGCGGGAAAGGAGATCCTCGACCCGCTCGTCGACCGGGAGGGAGGCGTCGTGGTAGTCACCCGCCTGCACGGCGGGACACAGGAAGGCCAGAGCGAGGCCCAACGCTCCGGCACAGAGCCGGAATGAACGCGGAGTCATGTTAGTGAGAGAATCAGGGCCGTTTCAGAAGCAATCAAAACGACAAAAATTTTCACCGGGGAGAACTCAGGAAATACGGATGGGCAGCCCGCCCGCCGACTGCGAGTGGATCTGCTGCCAGAAGTACCGCAGGCTCGGCGTGATCTGGCGGGGCAGCACACGGGTGTACTTGCCCTCCAGGATTTCGCGCGGCTGAGGCACGATCTTGTCGGAGAGGCCGGTGATCCGGGCCCGGTAGAGAAAAACGATGGCGTCCTTGTCAGGACGGTCGAAGATGCCGATGAGAATCGGCGAGTGGACCTTGAGCTTCGTTTCCTCAAAAACCTCGCGGGAAAGGCAATCCAGCAGGCTCTCGCCACGCTCGATCTTCCCGCCGGGAAGGGTCCACTGTTTGTTGCCGCGCTTTTGCTTGAGAAGGAGCACCTCGCCGAAGTGATTCTCGATCCACGCCATGACAGAGACCTCGCGGGCGAGTTTCAGGCGTTGCTTGGGGATGGACTTCTCGGTTGGCACAGGCTGCGGGAAAAAATAAGGTCAGCGCGCGATCTGGAAAGTGTTTTTTCCAGCATTATGAACCAAACGGGTCTTTTTCTTCCCCAATCGGCCATCTGGAAGCTCAGCCGCGAGACGGTTCTGCTCCTCGGCGGCCCCGCGGCGGCGATCCTGCAGATCGCCCATCCGCAGATCGCGCTCGGGGTTTCGCGACACAGCAACTTCCGCGAGGAAACCCTGGGCCGCCTGCATCGCACCCTGGAGGCGGTGTACACCGTGACTTTTTCGCCGCGTACGGAAGTCGAGGCGATGGAGAGGCGAATTCGCGCCCGCCACGCCCCGGTACAGGGCGCTGAGCCGCAACGCTACTCGGCCTTTGACCCGGCGGCGCAGATGTGGGTGCTGGCCACGCTCATCGTAGTGGCGGTGGAGTGTTATGAGGCTTTCGTCGGCCCGCTCACAGAGGAGGACCGCGAGGGATACTACCGCGACATGCGGGAGTTTGGGGTGTGGTTCGGGCTGGACCGGACTTTCGGCCCGGCGGGCTGGGCGGAGTTTGCTGATTATTATCAAGACATGCTCAACGGCGACGAACTCTGCTCGCTTCCCGTCTCGCGCGAACTCGCCAGCCACATCGCTCATCCCCGGCAGCCGCTCTTTCTGCGGCTCGGCTGGCCTGCCAGCAACTGGGCGGCTCGGAGATTCCTCCCCTCGCCTGTGTGTGAAAAGCTCGGGTTTCGGCGCATTGGGGCCGGGCCGGTCGACGACGCGATCCGGGATGCGCTCGGGCTGTTGCCGCCGGGTTTGCGCTACGCCCGGCAGTATCTGCGGGCTATCGATTCAGAAGCACGCCCGTGATCGCGCACCACTCCTCGTCGAGGCTCCCGGCATAGGGTTCCTTGCCCGCGCGGGCGTACCAGTAGCTGGCATTGCCGTTGTCGCCCTCCTTGCGGTGCAGATAGGCGTGGACCCAGGCGCCATCGCTGGATTCATCCTCCTGGGCCGCCTCGTGCGCGGCTTTCCAATCGTTTTGCTTGTCATGCCACATCGCAGCGAGCGACGGCGGCGTTCCGGCAGGAAGAGCTTCCTGCTTTCCGAACTGTTCCGGGGTCATGCCTGCAATATGGCATCATTTGCCCACGAATGACAGCACGTTCAGCTTTTCCGGTCGCCGAAGACCTTGCGCATCATCTCCTCGATGGGCGGCTCGGAGACGGTCAGATCGGCCACGGGCGCCTGGTCGAGCACGGCGCGGCAGACATCGGCCACCTTTGCTCGCGGCACCTCGATACGGAGCTCGTCTGGCTTTTGCTCAAGGATGTGGCCCAAATGGGAGAAGGCGCAGGAGACGGCGGCGGAGAATTTCACCTCGACGATTTTGTTGGCGGAAAACTCGGCGGTGATGCGGTCGAGCTCGCCGTCGAACATCACCTTGCCGTGGTCGATGAGGACGACGCGCGGGCAAAGCTCCTCGATGTCCTGCATGTAGTGGCTGGTGAGGATGATGGTCGTGCGCTGCTCGGCGTTGTGGTGCTTGAGGAAATCGCGCACGGTCTTCTGGCTCATCACGTCGAGGCCGATGGTCGGCTCGTCGAGGAAGAGCACCTTGGGCCGGTGCAGGAGCGCGGCGATGAGCTCCATCTTCATCCGCTGGCCGAGGCTCAGTTCGCGCACCATGACGGAGAGCTGGTCGCGCACATCGAGGAGCGCGGTGAGTTCATCGACGCTGCGCTGGAAGTCCTCGCGGGGAATCTCGTAGATCGCGCGGTTCAGCTCCAGCGATTCGCGGGCGGGCAGATCCCACCAGAGGGCATTCTTTTGCCCCATGAGGAGGCTGATCTGGCGCTTCATCCCGTCGCGGCGCTCCCAGGGGACAAAGCCCAACACGCGCGCCTCGCCCCCCGAGGGGTGCAGGAGGCCGGAGAGCATCTTGAGCGTGGTGGTTTTGCCTGCTCCGTTCGGCCCGAGGAAGCCAACAAACTCGCCCTCCTCGATGCGGAAGCTCACGCCATCGACGGCCTTGGTCTCGGTGTACTCGCGGTGAAAGAGCCCCTTCACGGCGGCCAGCACGCCCTTGTCCTTGCGGTAGGTGCGGAAGGTCTTGGTGAGGCCGTGGAGTTCAATGACGCTCATGGACGGGCAAGCTGCCGCATGGCCTCGTAAAGTGCAATCCCGGCGGAGGTCGCGAGGTTCAGGCTGCGCGCGTTTTCCTGCATGGGAATGGTCACGCACCGGTCGGCATTCGCAGCGAGCAGGCTCTCCGGCAGCCCGCGCGTTTCCCGGCCAAAGACGAGATGATCGCCATCCTGAAACCGCTCGTCCCAGTAAACGCGGGACGCCTTGGTCGTGAAGTAGAAAAACCGGGCGTCGCCCGCTCCGGCCTGGAGCGCGTCGAGGGAAGGCCAGACCTTCACGTCGCACTGCTCCCAGTAGTCCATCCCGGCGCGGCGAAGCGCCTTTTCGTCGAGGGAAAACCCGAGCGGCTCGACGAGATGCAACCGCGCCCCCGCCGCGAGGCAGAGGCGCGCGATGTTGCCCGTATTGGGCGGGATCTCGGGCTCGACGAGGACGACGTGCAGCATGCCGTCCCCGGGAACTACGCGGTGCGGCCGCAGCAGTTCTTGTACTTCTTCCCGCTGCCGCAGGGGCACGGGTCGTTGCGGCCGGCCTTGGGCAGTTCGCGCTTGATGGCGAGTTCGATGTGCTGAGGCGGGGCGGGCGCGGCTGGCGCCGGAGCGGCAGCCTGTTGCGGGCGCGACTCGGCTGGGCCGGTGAGCCCGGGCATGTCGGCCTGGAGCAGATTTTGCGGCAGGCTGCGCAGGAGCATTTCGAAGGCCTGGAGGTTCGTCGTGCTGCGGAAGAGGTTGGTGAGCACCTCGCCCTTGATGCTGTCCATCAGCTCGCTGAACATCAGGAACGCCTCGTTCTTGTACTCGACGAGCGGGTCCTTCTGCGCAAAGGCGCGGAGATAGACCGCCTCGCGGAGGCCGTCCATGGCGTAGAGGTGTTCCTGCCAGAGACGGTCGACGGCGTTGAGAATGATGTAGCGCTCGAGACCCTTGAGCGCCTCGGGGTGCTCCATGGAGGCCTTTTTCTCGTAGGCGTCCTTGATCACGCCGACGAGCCACTGGCCATTTTCCTCGACGGAGCGGGATTCCAGCGCGGCCTTTTCGGCGGTGAGGCCGAGCGGGAAGGTCGTGTTGATCCAGTTGAGCAGACCGGTGCGGTCGGGCTCCTCGCCCTCGGTGTCGCCGAGGAACTCGGCCACCTTCTTGGGCACGATCTCGTTGATGACCTCAAAGATCAGGTCGCGCGGCATCTCGGAATCCATCACCTCCTGGCGATAGCCGTAGACCACCTCGCGCTGCTGGTTCATGACGTCGTCAAACTCCAGCGTGCGGCGGCGGATCATGTAGTTGCGCTGCTCGACGCGCTTCTGCGCGGTCTCGACGCTCTTGTTCAGCCACGGATGCTCCAGCTCCTCGCCCTCCTTGAGGCCGAAGGTCTCCATGATCTTCGTCATGCGATCCGCCGCGCCGAAGTTACGCATGAGGTCGTCCTCAAACGAAACGTAGAACCGCGACATGCCGGGGTCGCCCTGGCGGGCGCAACGGCCGCGCAGCTGGCGGTCGATGCGGCGGGACTCGTGGCGCTCGGTGCCGATCACATAAAGACCGCCCGCCTCGTTCACGCCCTCGCCGAGTTTGATGTCCGTACCGCGGCCGGCCATGTTGGTGGAAATGGTCACCGCGCCCTTGAGACCGGCGCGGGAGACGATCTCGGCCTCCTGCATGTGGTACTTCGCATTCAGCACGGTGTGCGGGATCTTCTCGCGCTTGAGCATACGGCCGAGGAGTTCGCTCGACTCGACGCTGGCCGTGCCAACGAGGACCGGCTGGCCCTTGGCGTAAGCGCCCTTGATGGCGTCGATGACGGCGTTGTACTTCTCGCGGCGCGTCTTGTAGATGCGGTCGTTCTCGTCGATGCGCTTCACCGGCCGGTTGGTCGGGATCACGTTCACGTCGAGACCGTAGATGTCGTGAAATTCGTTGGCCTCCGTCTCGGCCGTACCGGTCATGCCGGAAAGGCGGGCGTAAAGGCGGAAGTAGTTCTGGATCGTGATGGTGGCGAGCGTCTGGGTCTCGCGGTCGATCTGCACGCCCTCCTTGGCCTCGACGGCCTGGTGGAGACCGTCGCTCCAGCGGCGGCCCGGCATCTTGCGGCCGGTGTAGGTGTCGACGATGACGACCTTGTTTTCCTCCACGACATACTCCACGTCGCGCTCATAGAGGCAATACGCCTTGAGGAGCTGGGAGATATTGTGAATGCGCTCGGCCTGGTTGTCGCAATACTGCTGGCGCTGGGCCTTTTTCTGCACCTTCTCGGGGCCGGTGAGCTTCGCGTCATTGTCGATGTCGGCGAATTCCGTGAGGAGGTCGGGCAGGACAAAGGCGTCCGGATCGTCGGGATTGAGAAAATCGCGCCCGAGCTGGGTGAGGTCGGCGTCGTGCTGGCGTTCCTCGATGGTGAAGTACAGCTCTTCCTTGAGGGCGACCAGAGCGGCCTTGCCCTCGGTGTCCTTGTAGAACTCCAGCTCCGCCTTGTCGATGAGGCGGCGCATGTCGGTATCCTCCATCATGCGGGCGAGCGCCTTGCTGCGCGGCTGGCCGAGCTTGAGCTTGAACATCGCGCGTCCGGCCTCGTCCCTCTTGCCCGCGTCGTAGAGTTCCTTCGCGTCGGAGGCGAGGCGGTTGCAGAGCAGGTTCTGCTTGCGCACGAGCTGCTCGACGAGCGGCTTGAAGCGGTCGTACTGGTGGGTCGAGACGGTCGACGGGCCGCTGATGATGAGCGGCGTACGCGCCTCGTCGATGAGGATGGAGTCCACCTCGTCGACGATGGCAAAGAAGTGCCCGCGCTGGACCTGCTGGTCGCGGCTCGTGGCCATGCCATTGTCGCGGAGGTAATCGAAGCCAAACTCGGCATTCGTTCCATACGTGATGTCGGCCTCGTATTGGGCGCGGCGGATCTCCGGCGGCTGGTCGTGCTGGATGATACCGGTCGTGAGTCCGAGGAAACCGTAAAGCTGGCCCATCCACTCCGCGTCGCGGCGGGAGAGGTAATCATTGACCGTGACGAGGTGCGCACCGCGTCCGGCCAGGGCGTTGAGATACATCGGAGCGGTGGCGACGAGCGTCTTGCCTTCGCCGGTGGCCATCTCCGAGATGCGGCCATTGTGCAACACCATGCCGCCGATGAGCTGCACGTCGAAGTGAATCATCGCCCAGGTCACAGGCTGGTCGCAGACGGTGAACTGATGCTTGCGCTCGGTAAGGCGGCGGGCGGCGTGCTTCACCAGGGCAAAGGCCTCGGGCAGGATCTCGTCGAGGCGCGCCTTTACGGCCTTAAGGTCTTGAATTCCCTTGAGTTCCTCCTGCCAGGCGCGTGTCTTCGCACGCAATTCGTCATCGGAAAGGCCGGCCAGCCCCTGCTCGATTTCATTGATGCGCCGGACAATGGGCTGCATGCGGCGCAATTCGCGCTGGTTCTTCGAACCAACGATTTTCTTGATAATCCAGTTAAACATGGGATCGGGCGGAACGGTAATCAATAGCTGAACGGCAGAAATGTAAAACGAGAATTCTGTCGCAGTTCCTCGCGCCGGGGGCGTCCGGGCGCGGGAATCGGGCCGAATCGAGTTGTTCACCATTGGAATTGTCACGACCTCAACCGCCCTGTAATTGCTTGCTGTGCTCGCACTCAATCCAGAGAAAAAACTGGCCGGAATTCTCGCTCCTGTGTTCGCCCTGCGGGGCAGCGAAGACCTCGGCATCGGAGATACAGAAGCGCTGAAGGAGTTTGTGACCTGGGCGGCCAGCCACGGGTTCGGCGCGGTGCAGATCCTCCCGGTGAACGAGACCGGCAATGACTCCAGCCCGTATAACCTGCTGAGCGCCTTTGCCCTCGAGCCCTCCACCATCGCCGCCACCCCCCGGGCCATCCCCGAACTGGACGAGGTGAGCTTCAACAAGGTCCTCAGCGACCACAACGTCCGCTCCCTGCAGGAGGGCCGGGTGCAATACGGCCCGGTGAAGGCTCTCAAAAACGAGCTGCTCCAGGCTGCGTTCGCCAATTTTCAGGCCAAGCCCGACAAGAAGCGCGCCAAGGCCTTCCTGGACTTCCAGAAGGAAAACGCCGACTGGCTGGCCGATTACTCCTTTCACCGCGCCCTCGTGCGCTGGAATAACACCGAGATCGTCACCGACTGGCCGCCGGAACACCGCAGCCCCATGGCGGCGCAGGCCTGGGCCGACAAGCTCGACTCCGCCGCTCGCAAGAAGCTCGACCTGAGCCGCAAATACTACGCCTTTATCCAATGGATCGCCTACGACCAGTGGCTCGCCGTGCGCCAGCATGCCGAGGCGGCGGGCGTGGCTCTCATCGGCGACGTGCCGGTGGGCGTGAGTCTCTTCAGCGCCGATGTATGGCGGGAACCCGCGATCTTTGACCCCGTGCGCTCCAGCGGCGCGCCGCCGGAGAAGGTCTTCAAATCCGACCCCTTCACCGAGCAGTGGGGGCAAAACTGGGGCTTCCCGCTCTATGCCTGGGAACGCATGTCGCAGGATAACTTCTCCTGGTGGCGGCGGCGGCTCCGGCTGCTGAAGGAATTCTTTCACCTCCTCCGCGTGGACCATGCGCTCGGGTTTTTCCGCATCTACAGCTTCCCGTGGCGGCCGGAGGAGAATGCGAAATTCATCGACCTCACGCCCGAGCAGGCCGCCGCGATCACCCAGGGGCCGCTGCCCTGCTTCGTCGACCGCGACGACTCGACGGAGGAAAACCGCGAATTCAACCGTCTGCACGGCGAGATGATCCTCAAGGTCTTCATCGAGGAAATGGGCGAGCACCTGCTCATCGCCGAGGATCTCGGCGAGGTCGCGCCTTACGTACGTCCCACCCTCGCCAAGCTGGAAGTGCCGGGTTTCAAGATCCCGCAATGGGAGCGCGATTGGGACCGCCTCATCAAAGGCTCCGAGTATCCGCGACTCAGCCTCGCCACCTTTGCCACCCACGACCACCCGCCGATCAAGAAGCACTGGACCGCGCTCTACACCGACGCCCTGAGCGAGGATGCCAAGACCCGCGACACCGCCATCCACGCGATGTGGGAGCTCATGGACTTCTGCGGACACCCGGATCTCAAGCTCCCGCAGCCCTACACCGAGGAAATCCACCAGATTTTCGTAAAAGGCCTCTTCGCCTCCAACTCCTGGCTGGCCGTCCACATGATCACCGACCTCCTGGGCACCGACGAACAGTACAACGTGCCCGGATCTGCCGGGGATATGAACTGGACGCAACGAATGAACGACCCCGTCGCTCGCCTAAACGAGGTCTGGGCCGGGGTTTTACCTGCCATCGAAAGCGCGGTAACCGAGACCGAACGGCGAGCTATTTGATTGCAAAGCTTGCGGTTGCAGGGATTTCCGTGTACTAAGCCGAAGCAGAACATCAGGACGCAATGGCAAACCTCACGAAAAGGGATCTGGTCATCAGGATCAGCAAGGAAACCGGGCTTGTTCAGCAGGATGTCTTCGATGTGATCCAGAAAACCCTGGATTACATCACGGACGCCCTCGCCAACGGCCAGGACGTGGAGCTTCGCAACTTTGGGGTCTTCGAAGTTCGTCTGACGAAATCGCGCGTGGGCCGCAATCCGCACAAGCCTGAACACGACGTGACGATCCCGGCCCGGGCTACGGTTAAGTTCAAGTCCGGCAAGATCATGCGTCAGCGCGTCCTTCTTCGCACCGACGAGTTGAAGAACGCCACGCCAGGCGACGCCGCCGAGGCCGCCCCGAGCGCTTAAACCGCTTTTCCTTCTTTTTCCAAGTCTCAGGGGCCAGCCAATCCGCTGCCCCCTTCCCCGCTTCGTCTCCGGAGCGGTGGGTGGTTTTTCCCAAAAGGGCGTAATCACGCCCGGCTGCCGCCGATTCCGCGGCAAAGTCCCTCCCTCCAGCCGCACCCCGGTGCCTCTTCCCTTCGTTTCCTCGTTTCCTCTTAAGGAAAGGAAACGAGAAACGAAGGAGGACAAGCAGGCCCGACCCTGACGAAGCGCGCCGACCGGCTTGCGTTCCAACCACTTACGCTGTCTTCGGTCGTCGCTCCCGATTTCCACGCAAATCGACAAACGACCCAGCTCCGCGCTCAAAGCGGCGCGTCCGCCCCCAAGTCGCCTACCCCGGTCCACCCCCAGCCCCGACTGGCTGTGGCTTTCCCGAATCAGGCCCTCTCGTTCGTTTCCTCGTTTCCTTTCCCTAGTAGGAAACGAGGAAACGAACGAAAACAGGGAGGGCCGTCCGCACGGAGGCGAGCCAGCGGACCAAACCGCCCAGCCGTGAGGACATCTGTCAGCGGATAAAGTTTTATAAAAGATTATCGCAGACAAAACCTACGTACTGGTCCGAATCTCACCGGATGAAACACCTTTGGAGCCTGTCAGGCGGGCTTATCGCAACGCTGTCCTTGCTCCTGTGCGCTTCATGCGCCAGCCAGAGCCCGGCGTCCCCCAAACTGGTGCGGTACCAAGGTCACTACACCCTGGGAGCCGCCACCAGCACCTTTACGCCAGAAGGCTCCGGCAAGTGGTACGTCGTCTTTGCCGACGACCTTCCCGAGAGCGTTTACCGTGAGATAAAGCTCCAGCCCTCATCTCCCAACCTCTCCTCGGAGTCCGGCAGCTCGGTTTCTGTGTTTGCCGAGGTTGAGGGTTACACTATTCGTGACCCGGGAGGCGCGCTCCGGTTTCACGCGGTGAACGTGCTCCGCACAGGTCCGGCCAAGCGAGACTATCTCGCGTCCCTGGCCACATGGCCCCCTCCCGCGTACTTTCATTGACCTTGCGCCCGCCCGGAGGAAGGAGCAGGCATTCCGGCGATTTCCATAAATCGGCGAACCGCATTTCTCCCACCTCCCCGGGGCTCTGGCGTTCGTTTCCTCGTTTCCTCTCCCTAGTAGGAAACGAGGAAACGAACGAAAACAGGGAGGGCCGCCCACGAAGGAGCGAGCATTCACGAGAGCCCGGGGCTGGACTGCCACCATGTACCAAGTCATCTCGCCGTGACGTCAGATGCTTTCCTTGGAGACAAAGAACATTCACACTGACTCCGTTGCCTCAAACATGAGAGCCCGCCATTTTTTCTACATCGCCGGAATTCTTCTGCTGGCGATCGCCGCGCTCATTCTTTGGAGATCTTTGCAGCCCAATCGGTCACTGCCTTATCGGTCTTTTCAAATGGTGGAAACCATCAGCGCTCATGACGCAACAGCTTCCGCAGAACGAAAGAAGACTCAGCCATTCCAAATGTACGGCGGAGGCGGAACGGGAAAGATCGTTGATCGCCAAGGAAAGATCATCCTTCAGTCGGGTGCGGAAAATCCGATTTTCAGATTTGAGGTAAGCCCGGATCAAAAGCGCGTCCTGGTATATGGCGGAGACGCGACCTACACCGTAGTGGCACCCGACTCTGGAGAGAAAGTCCGCCTCCCCTCACAGCCGCCAGGTGACCAAATGCTCGGCTTCTCGTGGTACTGGAAAGACGACCAGACGCTCGTCGGCATCTCCGGCGAAATCACGCCATTTCGCGACGATCAGGCAGGCCCCGCGCGAGAAGAACCCATCGTCAACCACAGTGTCTTTTATCTCTATGACTTGAACCAACACCAGATGTCGCAGATCGCGTTGCCTGCGGTATTGCGAACGAGATACGTATCGATCAGCGCCATCGACGAGGCTGGAAAAGTGCAACTGCGCTCCGAGGAACACGGAACACCGTTGGGCGATGCAAGCCTGGGTTGGTTTGAGATTCGACCAATCGATTGATCCTCTCGGCACCTGGTGCACGGGCTCATCCAACCGCTACTCGCACTCCCTTCGTTCGTTTCCTCGTTTCCTCTCCCTAGTAGGAAACGAGGAAACGAACGAGACGAGGGCCGCCCGCGAGGTGCGAACCCTTTCGGAGCGGGCAACGATTGCTGATTTCGAGAAGAAAGCTTTCTCCGGTCAATTGTCCGACTACTGGTTCCGCGTTCATTCCTTGCTGGCTGGTAGGCAGAGGGAATAGCCTGACGTTTTCTCAACCTCAACTACTGCGTTGCCCTGAAGATCGACCATAAATGAAAGCGTTCGGCATTCGCGCAATTCCTGGCTCCCGGCACACGACCTGGCACGCTGCCCTGTATCATGGATGTTCGGCACGAGCTGACGGCCAAAAAGAAACGCCGTTTCGGGACAATCAATTCCGCTCTCCTCTCACCCTTGTTTTCAATCAACAGACCAGAGACAGGGTGATCTTTCCGGACAAGCTCTGCTTCCCCGCGGCAGTCTGTGAGCAGATGAAAGCGCGGGCAGATATCGAACTGCTTCCCTGCGTTTCTCAGGAGTGTTTTGACGTAGTCGTGTCGCCAAACTCCGCATGGCCCATGGGTGCCGATTCTTCCGCCACGGATGTCGAATTACTATCCTTCGTCAAAAAGCTTCGAATTCCCCCGCAATCACCATTCTCCGAGCTTGTCCCTCTCCGGCTGCATTTGCAGCCTGATGCAAACGCTCCAGGGAACCTGAAAATGACCTTCAGGAGGTATCTACACGCGCCAGACACCACGACTGTTTCAGTGAATGCAGCCCGCTTCCAACGGATGGGTATCGTGTATACCGAAGGCTGGTACTGGTTTACTCCAGAAATCTGGCCGCTGGTTTCCGACCTGGTCGATTCCTCCTACTTTTACACTCAATGCGTTACGCTGGAGCCTTGATCCAAAGCCAAACATCGGGATGGAAGCCCATACACGCTGAGTTCACTCTCGTCCCGCTCATTGTTCAAACGTCCGACTGATTGTCTCGCGTTCGCTCCTTGCTGCGACCGGGCGGCGGGAATAGCCTGCGGCTTTCCCTATTTCTCCCCGCATGGCCATTCCTGTCATTCTGGATACCGATATCGGTACGGATATCGATGATACGTGGGCGCTGGCGCACCTCCTGCGCTGCCCGGAACTCGACCCCAAACTCATCCTCACCGCGACGGGCGATGCGGTTTATCGCGCGACGATCACGGCGCGGTTCCTCGAGATCGCGGGGAGGACGGACATCCCGATCGGCCTGGGGGTGGATTCCCATCCCATGGCGGACGGGCGTAATCAGGAGCCATGGATCAAGGGCTACGACCTGGCTGCCTACGGCGGCGAGATCGTAGAGGATGGCGTCGGCCGCCTCATCCGAATCATTGAGGAAAGCGACGAGCCGGTGACGATCATCGCGATCGCTCCGGCCGGAAACCTCGCCGCCGCGCTGAGCCGTGCGCCGCACATCGCGGCCCGGTGCAGGCTGGTCGGCATGTTTGGGAGCTTCGATGTCGGCTACTCGGGCGGCCTGCCCGCGAGCAATGAAACCAATGTGCGGCTGAACCCCGCCGCCCTGCGCACTGTATTGGCCGCGCCATGGCAGGACGTGCTCCTCACGCCGCTCGACACCTGCAATGCCGCCGTGCTCACGGGCGATGATTACCACCGCATCTGGTGCGCCACGGGCGACCCTGTCCTGCGCGCCGTGATCGAAAACTACTGCCTCTTTGCCCCGCTCGTGGGCTGGATGCATTGCGACTACTTCGCGACCCGCTCCACCATCCTCTTTGACTGCGTGGCCGTGTACCTCGCCTATGCCGAGGCGCTGGTCGAGACGGAGACGATCCGCTTCGCCATCACCGACGACGGCTACACCATTCGCGACGACGCCACCGGCCCCGGCCGAGCCCGCGTCGCCCTGCGCTGGAAGGATCTCGACGGCTTTCTGGCGCATCTGACGGAGAGGCTGCTGCCGCCCGCCTCGCTTCCGGGGATTCACGAGTGTCAGGTCCGGGCGGCACTGTCGGATTGAGCGCCCGGCGCGGAGTTTTACCGTAGCAGTCCCGGGCGACTTCCTCTATGAAATGGCGGGTCGTTTGATGAAAAAGGTTATTTTTCTTGGGGACCAGCATTTGCTGGATTCCGTTTACTCTCCCGAGACCCGGTGGCGGATCGCTTCCGAAGCCGAGGTGCTGGAGCCCGCCGTGCATCCCGAGGAGGTCGACGCGCACCTCGACCGCCTCGCGCAGGCCGACGCGATCTTCACCACCTGGGGCATGCCCGCGCTCTCCGACGCCCAACTGGCCGCGCTGCCCAATCTGAAGGCCGTCTTTTATGCCGCCGGTTCGGTGAGGAAATTTGCCCGTCCGCTGATTGAGCGCGACATCCTTGTCTTCAGCTCCTGGGTGGCCAACGCGATCCCGGTCGCGGAGTTCACCCTCGCCCAGATCCTCCTCTCCATGAAGGGCTACTTTCGCAACCTGCGCGACAACGACAGCCCGGAAAAACATTTCGAGGCGTTTCGGGGACCGGGGAACTATGACGAGACGGTCGCCCTCCTGGGAGCCGGAGCGATCGGACGCAAGGTCATCGAGTTGCTCGCGCCGTTCCGGCTGAAGATCGCGGTATTCGACCATTTTCTCACCACCGTCGGCGCGTCAAATCTCGGAGTGAGCAAGGTCAGCCTGGAGGAGGCTTTTGCAACGGGCTTCGTCATCTCAAACCACCTCGCCGACGTGCCGGAAACCGAAGGGATGTTGCAAAAGCAGCATTTTGCGCGAATGCGCGATGGCGCGGTCTTCATCAATACCGGCCGGGGCCGCACCGTGCGCGAGGACGACCTTTGCGACGTGCTGGAGGCCCGCAAGGACCTCACCGCCCTCCTCGACGTGACCTACCCCGAACCGCCCAAGCCCGGCTCCCGGCTGTACACGCTGCCGAACGCCCAGCTCTCCACCCACATCGCCGGCTCGATCAATTCCGAAGTCGCCCGCCTCGGCGAAATCGCCTGCGCCGAATTCCTCTCCTGGAAACACGGCAAACCCCTGCGCTTCGCCATCTCCCTGGAAAAGCTCACGACGATGGCGTGAGGCGGGGAGGCTTGCCCGCGTTACCTGCATTGAAAGGAATGCCTCCAAGCCGAGGTGACACCTCGGACACCATCCAGGACTCCAGAGGCTTCCCGCTGCAAACGGCTGCCGAAAATTACGCTCGCGCGTACAATCTGAAGCTGGTTCGCCTGCTGGATTTTTGATTTATGACGCCTGACCCCAACTTTCTCGGAATCCCTTGTGAAATTGGAGAAGATCGTGAACCTCAAAAAGCGCATGATCCAGTCCGCTGCTAGAACCGACCCATGAGTCTACTTGAGCTTACAGCCGTGATCTTTGGGATCATCTGCGTTGTTTTGACAATCAAACAACATATTGCCTGCTGGCCGACTGGACTCGTGATGGTGATTCTTTACATCTGGATTTTCTACGAAGCCCGGCTTTTCTCCGATGTGGCATTGCAGGTGGTCTACATCTTTCTTCAGATCTATGGATGGTATCATTGGGCTAAAGGCGGGAATCGCGACAACCCACTTCCGGTTACACTGCTCAGTTGGAAGGCACGCCTCGCCTGGGGGCTCGTGGCGCTCCTCGGAACGCTCGTACTTGGCTACAGCATGAATCGTTGGGCTGCAGCCTCCCTGCCCTACTGGGACGCCACGGCTGCTGTCTTGAGCTTGATTGCTCAATGGTTCCTCGCCCGCAAGCTGCTGGAAAGCTGGGTTGTCTGGATCGCAGTTGACGTGCTGTCGATCGGAATCTACGGGGTGAAGGGCCTCTATTTGACGATGGGCCTTTATTTCCTCTTTTTAGGACTCGCTACAGCAGGATTGCTGGCTTGGAGAAAGGAATGGCGAACTGCGTGAAAAGGCGGGGAGTTATCATCGGAAAATTCATGCCTCCGCACAGGGGCCATCAGTATCTCGTGGAGTTCGGACAAAACTATGTCGACGAGATTGTTGTGATGGTTTGCTCCATTCGAAAAGAACCCATTCCCGGACATCTCCGATTTCAATGGATGAAAGAGTTCTTTCCGAACGCGCTGGTCGTGCATCACAACGAGGAGATCCCCCAAGAACCAAGTGACCATCCTGATTTTTGGACGATTTGGAAAACCGCTGTTCAAAGATATGCCGGTTCACAAATCGAGTACGTCTTTGCGTCCGAAGATTACGGCTGGAAGTTAGCTGAGATTCTCGGTGCCCAATATATTCCGGTCAATCATGAGCGGTCCCTTGTGCCCATCTCCGCGACAAAGATCCGGGACAATCCTTTTCAACATTGGGAGTACATTCTTCCCTCGGCACGCCCTTATTTCCTCAAGCGCGTAGCGATTGTAGGCCCTGAGTCCACAGGAAAGACGACCATGGCCCGAGAACTTGCAAAATATTATCGAACAGTATGCGTCGAAGAGTACGCACGAGGATTACTGAATTTCACGAATGGCTGGTGCGAGAAGCATCATATCCCCTTGATTGCCCGTGGCCATCACGCCTCGGAGGAAGCACTTGCCCGGCAGGCCAACTGCGTGCTCTTCAGCGATACCGACCTGCTTACCACAACAGTCTGGAGCGATATGCTATTCAAGGACTGCCCGGAATGGATTCGCGAGATGGCCCGAAACCAACACTTCGATCTGACGTTACTGCTCGATTGCGATCTGCCATGGGAAAATGACGGCCAGAGGTACATGCCTAAGGAAGGAGAGCGCCGCGCTCTTTTCAATCTCCTGAAAGAACGCCTGGAACAACAAAAAAGACCCTACATTATCATTCGCGGATCAGGCCAGTCGCGCCTGGCCGCCGCAATTCAGGAAGTAGATCGAATGATATTCCGCAATACCTGTGATCAAGAGGATTAGCATTTATCGAAATCATCGCCCCACCAGACATTCAAAAGATCCGGCCTGCCAAGCCTGCCTTCCAACGCGATCATTCGCGAGGAAGATCGAACCGAGATAATCCGCTTAGCTACATCCGAACGCCGAACATCCGCCTCTGCTTCCTCATATAATTCAACACCACTCTGCAAATGCTCATAAAGAGCCACAAGATCAAGAATGCCAACCCTCTTAAAAACCACCCGTTTCCCCCTCAGTCGTCCATCTCCTTCACAATGTTCGGAAATCGCTAGAATATGGTCCGCCTTTTTGAAAGCAGACTTCATACTGGTAGCTTGGATTAAATAGCTGCGTTCAACCAACGTCCCAACAGGATCTTCATCATCTTTCGATTTCCAAGGAATAGCCAAAAAAGCCAGCCTAACAAAATACCACCCCTCCCTTTCATCCGGAAACCGCTGCGTTTTATCTTTCCGCTTTCTCATTGCTTCGCAATTTCTTCAGAACCCAATTAAAGCACAGCCCATTCCCCCTAGGAGAACAAAGAGAATAGGAGGCATTGCAAGATCTCGGAGATCCCTTCAAAGCACTCCTGCACGTGCAAGACTTAGCTTCTAAAGTCATGGTTTACGGGCTCTGACGGATATCCGTCACTCGCGCCTTTTGAGTCTGGCGTAGACAAGACTCAAAGCAATCCAGATCACACAGGATGCAAGCAACGGGGGCGTAAAATCGGAGAGAAGGTACGGAGCGTGACCAGGGTTCATCGCGACGAGAACGCCTGCGAAGGAGATCGGGGCAGCGAACCTCAGAAGCAATCTTCGCAAACTCGTCGCTCCCATTCCGATTCCCATGCCGCAGATGATCCCGGCGGCAATGTAGGGTGCCTTTGTGAATATTTTCTCTCCCACATCGTAACCAGGATTCGCGAGGGGGACTTGCCCGAAGATCGCTTGCATCCATACCCCATACCATTGCCCGTGAAGCCATGCCCAAACGGCCAGCGACATGAACAGCAGGAAGCCCGCATATACGAGCTCCGTCCTGATCACCCGGGAAAGACCCTTCCTTTCATTTGCCAAGAGCACGCGCGTCATCTGTTCGCAAAGCTTCTCTGAGAAGACAGTCAGGTCCCAGCCTCAACCTCCCCGACTGATCGTCTTCTGCGAAAAAAATGAATGCCGTAAGCGGCAAACACAGGTCCGATTAACATCGAGAGAATCAATCCAAGATTTAACTCTGTTGAGCGTTTTGCCCAGCCGCTCACGATCCAAATCCATGCCTCGATCCAAAGAAGCATGACACCGAGCACAAACACCAAAACCAGCAATGCCGCCACGGGAACCAGCACAGAAAAATAGTCTGACCCGATCGATTCCAAAACCAGAAGACCAATACCCAAGAGAATGAGCGCAAGCACAGACGACAGGCTCAACAAGCTGGCCCAATCAAAAACGTTGCGCCTTCCTTTCATTCTCAAGCAGCCGCCAGCTTAGCCAGACCAGCCGGATCGACAATAAGTTTCGCCTCAACGCGGCGGCCGGTGACATCGATATTATGGCATTGGCCCCGATCTTTCCCTCAGCCACATCGTTTCCCGGAATAGCCCCGCGCCACCCGGTCAGGCATCGCGCTCCCAGCGCTCCAATTCCTCAAGAGTGGCGAATGGGAGATTGCGGCGGCCCTGAAAGGCTTCCCGCAACTCGGCATCGTTCCGCGAGGTCTTGCGCCCGCACGGCTCGGGTGAAACCAGATTGGTCACCCTCCGTCGCCGTGCGCGAGTGGCGAGCCATTCTGCTTCGGTCCACTTCGTTTTCATGGCGAGAACGGGATTCGGATTTTCCTACAAATACACGTCCCTGCCGCCTTCGCGGCCGGCCCAGCGGCGGACTCGGAGGATGTGGGCGGGGCGGGTGTGGGGGTTGAGGGAGACGAAGTTGCGGGCTCCGGTCCAGGTGAAGCGTTCGCCGGTTAGCAAATCTTCCACCTGATAGGTCTCACGGTCGCCGATGCCTAGCTCCTCCAGCGGGACGTGCACGAAGGCGGTCTGCGGGTTGTAGGGGTCGACGGTGACGATGAAGAGGAGGGCGTTGTCCCCGGCGACGGTCTTCTTGCTGTAGAAGAGGATGTTGTCGTTGTCGGCGGGGTGGAAACGCAGGTTGGCGTATTCCTGGAGGGCGCGGTTGTCGCGGCGGATGGCGTTGAGCCGGGTGACGTAGTCCTTGATGTTGCCGGGGGCGTTCCAGTCGCGGCCCTTGAACTGGTATTTCTCGGAGTCGATGTACTCCTCCTTGCCCGGGATGGGGGCGTTTTCGCAAAGCTCGAATCCGCTGTAGATGCCGTAGACGGGCGAGAGGGTGGCGGCGAGGAAGCCGCGGATGAGGAAGCCGGGGCGGCCGCTGCGCTGGAGGTACTCGGGCAGGATGTCGGGGGTGTTCGTAAAGAAGTTGCCCCGGAAGTAGTCCTTCATCTCGCTCTGCGTGAGCTCGGTGAGGTACTCGGAGAGTTCCCACTTCGTATTGCGCCAGGTGAAGTACGTGTAGCTCTGGGTGAAGCCGACCTTGGCCAGGACCTGCATCATCTTGGGCCGGGTGAAGGCCTCGCTGAGGAAGATGGCGTCGGGGTAGGTCTCGTGAATGTCGCCGATGAGGTACTCCCAGAAGGAGACGGGCTTCGTGTGCGGATTGTCCACGCGGAAGGTGCGGATGCCGATCTCGCACCAGAAGGCGATGACGTCGCGCATCTCCTGCCAGAGGGCCTGCCAGTTTTCGTTGTGGAAATTCAGCGGGTAAACGTCCTCGTATTTCTTCGGCGGGTTCTCGGCGTACTTGATCGTGCCGTCGGGACGCTTGAAGAACCACTCGGGGTGGCTCTCGACATAGGGATGGTCGGGCGAGCAGTTGATCGCGAAGTCGATGGCGATCTCCATGCCGCGCTTTTTCACCTCGCCGATGAGCCAGGACAAATCCTCCAGGGTGCCCAGCTCGGGGGCGACATCCTTGTGGCCGCCGCCATTGACGCCGTGGCGGTGGTTGCCGATGGCGTAGGGGACCCCGGGTTCGCCGGGCTCGGCGTGGAGCGAATTGTTGCGGCCCTTGCGGTTCGTCTCGCCGATCGGGTGGATGGGCGGGAAGTAGATGACGTCGAAGCCCATGGCCTTGGCGTCGTCAATACGCGGCAGGCAATCGCGGAAGGTGGAGCCGCTGTCGGCCTTGCCCTCGGCGCTGCGCGGGAAGAACTCGTACCACGCGGCATAGGCGGCGCGCTCGCGGTCGACCCAGAGAGGGAGCGGCGAATGCGTGGTGGAGAGCGAGCGGTCGGTCCACGCCATCATGAGGGCGGAAAGCTCAAGGCTCGGCGCGATGGTGCTGAGCGCCTCGGCGTCGGCCTGCTGGAGCTGGGCGGCGAAGGATTTCAGGCGCTTCGCGTCGGGCGATTTCCCGGCGCGGGCGGCGGCTTTGCTGACGAGGCTGGCCCCTTCGAGCGCCTCGCTCTTGAGGTCGCGGAGGCCGCCGTTGAATTTCTTGCGCACCTCGTCCTGCCACGAGCGGAAGGTGTCGCCCCAGGCCTCGACGGTGTATTCCCACGCCCCGATCTGGCCGACGGAGAGCGTGCCGGTCCAGCGGTCATTCTGCCCGAGCGTCATGGGCGTCTCGCGCCAGGCGGCGTCGCCTTTCGGACGCCACTTCAGGACGGCGGTGACGAGGTCGTGGCCTTCCTTGAGGATGTCGGCCTCGACGACGAGGTCCTGGCCGGAGATGCGCTTGACGGCGTAGCGGCCGCCTTCCAGTTGCGGGGTGATGTGGTCGATGACGACGGTGTCAGCTTCGCTCAGCTTCATGGCAGGGAGTCGAGGAGTTTTACGAAAGGGTCGAGCCCGTCGAGGCGGGCAGCCACCTCGCGAAGGGATCGGCGGGCGGCGGGGATGTGGGCGAGGAAATCGGCGCGTCCCTTGTGGAGGCCGAGGAATCCGTAGGCTCCGAGGGCCTGCATGAGCCGCTGGAGGGCGCACTCGTGGTAGACCTGCGCAAAGTCGGGCGCGATCTCCAGCCCCTCGCGGCGGGCGGCCTGTTGATAGAAGCCGAGGAGGTGGTCGCGTTCGCTGCCGGAGAGCGTGACGTAGGGATCGTAAAGGAGCGAGGCCACGTCGTACTGCGGCAGGCCGGGGCGCATGCCCTGAAAGTCGATGAGCCACGCCGCGCCCTGGTGGATGAGGATATTCTGCGATTGGAAATCGCGGTGCACGAGCACGCGCGGCAGGTGGGCGAGATGGTCGGCGATGCCGGTGAGCGCGGGCAGGGTCGCGTAGCGCTGCACTGTGGCGGTATCGAGGCCGAAGTGCGCCCCGAGGCAGTGCTCGAAAAAGTACCCCTGTTCCCACAGGTAAAGCTGTTCGCTGAATTCCCGCTCCAGCCGGATGCCCGCGCCCTCGATGCGGCGCGTGGCGGAGGTGTGCATGCGGGCCACCTCGGTGAGCGCGGCCTCGTAGAACGGGCGGCGGATTTCCCACGGCTCCGCCCGATAGGCCCAGAGGTCGTCATGGCCGAGGTCCTGCATCCAGATGAGGCCCTCCTCGGGGTCGTGGAAATAGATCTTCGGCACGCGCACGCCCGCTGCGGCAAGGAACTGCGCGATGTCGACGTAATGGCGGTTTTCCTCCTTCTGGATGGAGTACTTCACCACGATCATCGAATGCTGTCCGGCGGCCTGGATGCGGTAAAATTTGCGATCCGATCCGCCCTTTTCCAGCGGGCTGACCGCGAAGTCCTCGGTGGAGAAATCCGGGAAGCGCTCGATGGTCTGGTGAATGACGGAGTGCGGCAACATTGCTTAAAAGTCGGCGTTGCGCCGATCCCCGCCAGCATGGCGATGGGCCCGGACAATGCAAGATTCCAAGCGCGCCCCGGGGGCGATTTCCGCGCCTTCCCAGAGGACGGTGTCATGGAGTTCGGCTCCCGCGCCCACCCTTGCCCCCTCCCCGATGGCGACGAAGCCTTTCAGGGTGACATCGGCGGGCAGGCGCACCGAGGGGTGGATGGGTTCCGGCCAGGGACGGTCGAGCGGATAGGTCAGGGAGAGGTCGCCCGCAGCGATCCGGCGGTGGCACTCCAGATACGACTCGCGGGTGCCGAGGTCGAACCACGTACCCTCGTCGAGGATCACGCCGCCGATGGGAGTCCCGGCGCGAATGAGACCGAGCAGGATGGGAATGATCGAAGTGATCTCCCCCGCCGGGATGTGGTCAAAAATGGCAGGCGAGAGGACGTAAACGCCGGCGAAGAGGAACGAAGGGAGGTTCGCGCCGAGGCCGAGCTGATTGCGCACATCCGCCATGAGGCCGGTCTCGGGATTCCACTGCACGTGGAGCGGGCCGCCATGGGAGCGCAGGCCGATGGTGGCGATATGCCCGCTGCGGCTGTGCGAGGCGATGAGGCGGTCGATGGCGAGATCGGCGAGGACGTCGCCATTGAAGACGAGGAAGGACTCGTCGCCGACGAGGTCCTGGATGTTCTTGATGCCGCCGCCGGTATCGAGGAGCACCGGCTCGTGGCGGAAAGCCACGCGACAGCCCGCGTACTCCGCCGCACCGCCGCTCTCGCCGAGGAGAGCCGAGTAGGCCTCGGCGCGGTGGTGGGTGTTGACGATGAACCGCGACACCCCATACGCCCTCAGGTGGTCGAAGGCGAAGGTGACGAGGGGTTTGTGAAAGATGGGAACGAGCGGCTTCGGACGGTCCTCTGTGAGAGGGCGGAGACGGGTCCCCAGCCCCGCCCCAAGCACGAAGGCCGTCGAAATCGCCATCCTATTTCTCGACCAGCTTGAAGTCGTCGAAGTACACCTTGCCGCTGCCCGGCGCGAGGGTGAACATCACCTCGACGACGCCGCTTGCCGTAGAGGTCGGGTCGTTGAGCTTGCGATCCTTCACGGAGAGTTTGAAGTCCTTGCTGACCTCTGCCCAGGCCGGACCCGCGCTGAAGGGAGCCTCCATCGAGCCGGATTCCTCAATCACGTTGCGAATGATCTGAACGGAGTCGCGCTTGCCGGTTTCCACCTTGCGATCGTCGCTCAGCTTGCGGCTCATGTTCCAGGCCGCCATCACCTGGCCCGCGCTGAGGCCGCTGCCCTTGACCTTGAAGGAAATGGTGTAGGACTTATCCACCTTGACCGGCAGGCCGTAGAGGCGAAGGAGATAGGTATTCGCAGGCATGGTGCGCATGACCTCGACGGCGCGATCCTGCCCGGCGGGATCGGCCTTCTTGTGCTCGACCTTCGGATCGAGCGGGCCCGTGTACTGGCCAGCGGAGGGGATCGCCATGACCTTGTTGGGGCTCGGGACATACCCGACACGGAGACAGGACTTGCCTTCCGGCGGATTGGCCTCCGGGTCGTCGGCAGCGGCGACGACATTCATGTACCCGTAGAAATTGCCGCGCTCGAGGCCGTAGCTGACGTCCCAGCCGCTGGGAAGCTTGAACGGCTTCGTGCCGACATCGCCCTTGAGCTCAACGGGCTGGCCCCACTTCGGCTCGGTTTTGGTACCGGTGTTGTAAATGACAGCCACGCGGCCATTGGTCTTGCCCACGATGATATCGAAGAGGCCGTCGCCATTGAGATCGCCGGTGGTGATGGTCGAAATGCCGCCGAGAGAGATCGGCGTGCCGCTCGCGCTGCCGGCGGAGAGGAAGGAGGTGAACGGCAGTTCCACGCCCGGCTTCCACGGTTTGCCGTCATTCAGGTGCAGAGCGATCTTGCCCGTGCGCTCGGTGACGAGGAGATCGGGCTGGCCGTCGCCATTGTAGTCGACCACGGTGGGGGAGAGCTGCTCGCGGCCGTCGCCGAAGGCAATGACCGTGCGATTGCTTTCCTCAAAGACCGGGCGGGCCGGGGAGCCGGAGTTGATCAGGAGATGGATGTTGTTGGCGGAGTAGGAGCCTTCGCCGAGAAGGAGATCCTCCTTGCCGTCGCGATTCCAGTCCCACACGGCCGGGGAGAAAACGTTGCCCCACTTGGTATTGGACCCCTTGGCGGTCGGGACGACGATCTTGCTGATGTCGGCCGGCTGGCGGAAGTCTGGCTTCGCTCCAGAGCCGTCGTTTTTCAGGAAGAGAACTTCACCCCAGTAGTTGCCGATGTAGAGGTCGTTCTTGCCCGAACGTTGACTATCATACAGGGCAAAGCGGGGAGCGAGGCGCACGGTGGAAGGCAGCACGCCGTCCTTGAAACCTGCGGCGGGAATCCAACTGCGCGTGAGGAAAATCGGGACGATCTCGGCGACGCCGAATTTGGGCTCGGTCTTCGTGCCCTGATTGAAGTAGATGCGCATGTACCCGGTAGGGTCCATGGTCACGATGTCCATGAGGCTGTCGCCATTCATGTCGGCGACCTGCACGGAAACCGGCATGCTGCTGTCGGCCACGGTACCGCTGGTCATGAGGACCGGCACCTGCTCGCGCTCCCCAGCAAGGAAGCCGGCCGCATCGACGCCGTCCCAGAGATCCTCGCGGGTACGGGAAAGCTCAAATCCGCCGTTGCGGATGAGTGCCTTGGGGGGCGTGGGAGCAGGGGCAGGAGCTTGGGCAAAGACGCTCTGCGCGACGGAGAGGACCGCCAGTATGGCCAGAGGGGAAGAGATGCGCATTTTTCTGAAATCCGAACGGATGACAATGCCTCGAAGCGAGGGGGAATTGCAAACGGTTTCGCTCCGCCTCAGTCCATACCGACCAACTTCGAGCGGTCGGGGCGCATGATGAAGTACAAAATGCTGATCAGGACGATAAGAATGAGCGCGATAAGAGGGGCCTTGGGGTCAGCTCCGGCGGAGGCCAGCCGTGAGCCAATGAGGACGAAGCACACGATGCAACCGAGAAAGGGGATCAGAATCGGTATCTCGAACTTCCCGGGTTGCTCGCCCTTGCGGAGCTTCAGCACGATGAGCGAGGCGTTCATGAGGGCGAAGACGAGGAGCAGGAGGAGCGACGTGGCTGAGGCGAGGTCCTTGATGTCGCCCGCGAAGGCGAGGCAGGAAACCATGAGCGCCAGCACGAGGATGGCGACATATGGGGTGCGGCGGGACTTGTGCACAGCGCCGAGAGCGGAGGGAAGGAGCCCCTGTTTCGCCATGCCGTACATGAGCCGGGAGCCCATGATGAAGTTCATCAGCGCGGTATTGGCCACGGCAAAGAGGGTGATGAAGGTGTAGGTATTCTTGGGCAGCCAGGGAGCGGCCACGGCGGTGATCTGGGCCAGCGGAGCACCCAGACTGAGGTCACCCAGGCGGGCGTAGGGAACCACCGAAACCGCCGCGATGCTGACGAGGATGTAGACCACGGTGACGCAGGCCACCGCGCCCACGATGCCCCAGGGCATGTTGCGCTGGGGGTTTTTCACCTCTTCCGAAAGGTTCAGCAGATCCTCAAAACCAACGAAGGCGTAAAAAGTGAGCACAGCACCGGAAAGGACGAGCCCCGGCGAAATCGCCCCAGCGGAGGCGGGCACCTCCAGGTAATTCACCGAGCCGAAGTACGGCAGGCTGACCCAGATAACGAAAAGCAGGCCGCCCACCTCGACAAAGGTGCAGACTATATTCACCCAGACGCATTCGCGGATGCCGATGAAATTCACCAGCGTAAGCAGGCCGATGAAGCCGAGGAAGAGCAGCCAGAGCGGCGGCAAGCCGACCAACGGCTGAAGATATTGGGCAAAAACCCGGCTCCCCGCCGCCATGGAGGTGAGGCCGGAGAAAACCACGGCGAGGCCGACAACATAGGAGAGGAACTCCCACCCAAAGGCACGCTCAGTGACATAGGCGGCCCCGGCGGCACGAGGATGGCGCGAGGCGAGCGAAGCGTAGGACAGGCCGGTAAAGAGGGCTGCGATCATGGAAAACATGAAGGCCAGCCACACAGCATTGCCCATCTTCCCCGCCGCGACGCCGATGGTGCCGTAGATGCCCGCACCGATCATGTCGCCGACGCCGTAGATGATCAGCGCAAAGAGCCCGATGTTCCGCGCCAGGGCGGTATTGTCCTTTCCCTCGCTCATAAGCGGGCGATAATGGGGAAATCCCGATGAGTGGCACGAAAAAAACCCTCTTCACCGGAATCGCGGTCGCCGCCTCCCTGATCGTAGCCTGCGCGCTCGGGTGGATACTGACGCATTCCCTCCCCCACACGGAACCTGTAACCAGTCGCCAGGCCTTGGTGGAAGCCAACGGACAGGTGCTGGCGAGGTTTGACTCCACGGCGGGTATCAAGCCCGGAATGACAGCCACGATTCGGAGCGACGAAACAAAAACCGCCGCAAAGGTGGAAGCGGTGAATGGCGCGTGGGTCGTACTAGGTTTCACCGGAAAAAGCCTGCCCAAGGGAGCGAGCTGCCGGGTGACGATCGATCCGTCCGCCGAAGACGAGCAATGAGATCTGCCACGTAAGACAGACTGCTGAGCGCCACGGGTGGCGAATCTAGTGCTTGGAGGAGGCCCCTCCCGGGCTGACCCGGAACCAGATGGCGTAAAGCGCAGGCAAGAAGCCAAGCGTCAGCACCGTGCCCACAGCAGTTCCCCCGATCAATACATAAGCCATCGAGCCCCAAAACACCGAGTGCGTCAGCGGGATAAAGGCGAGAACGGCGGCCAGAGCGGTAAGCAAAACCGGTCGGGAACGCTGCACGGTGGCCTCGATAATGGCATGATAGGGATCAAGACCATCCGCCTGATTGGAGTGAATCTGCCCCATTAAGATGAGCGTGTTTCGCATCAAAATCCCGGAAAGGCCGATAAGACCCAGGATGGCATTGAACCCGAAGGGCTGGTGAAAAATGAGCAACGCCGGCACCGCGCCGATCAACCCCAGCGGCCCGGTCAGCATCACCATTGCCATGGCCGAAAAAGACCGCACCTGGATAATGATCACGGCCAGAGTCAGCAGGAGCATGATGGGAAACAAGGGAGCCAGCGCGGAATTTGCCTTGCTGGATTCCTCGATCGAGCCCGCGAGTTCGATACTGTAACCCTCGGGCAAGGACTTTCGCAGCGGGGCCAGCCTGCCCCATAGCTTCGCTGAGACATCGGGCGGTTGTGTCGTCTCCACATTGTCGCCGCGCACGGTGATGGTCGGTACACGATCGCGTCTCTTGATGAGCGGGTCTTCCGACTCGTACTCGGCTCGCCCAATCTGACTCAAGGGGATCGATTTCCCCGCCGGGGTGGTGAGCGTGAAGTTTTGGATCAGGGCGGGGTCGAGGCGCTCGGGGCCGCCGCTTCTTACCACGATATTAACCGCCCGGATGTTTTCGCGCACCTGGGTGACCGCGACTCCGCTCAGAAGGAACTGCAACTGCTGAGACACCTCCTCGGGAGAGAGCCCCATCAATTTCAACCGTTCCTGATCCAGGATGAAATGCAGCTCAGGCACGCGTTCCCCCCAATCCAGATTGACGGTCCGCATGTCGGGATCGTTGCGCATGATGGCCTCGACCTGATGAGCGATCTCGCGAAGTTTTTGGGGATCGGGGCCCCGAACCCGGAAGGCCACGGGGAATGGTGTGTACGGGCCGAAGACCAACTGGGCGGCACGCACCCTCGCCTCCGGGGCCAGGCCATCCGCAACGGCCTGGCGCAATCGCATTTTCAGAGCGTCCCTTTCCTCCGCATCGCGGGTGAGGACAATGATCTTGGCGAACGAAGGGTCCGGGAGTTCCGGATTGTAGGAAAAGAAAAAGCGCGGGGCGCCTGCGCCAATGTAGGATGTCACAATCTGCGTTTCCTTTTGCCCCGAGAGCCACTTCTCCACTTTTTTGACAGCCGCGCTGGTCGTTTCAATGCTGGTTCCCAGCGGGAGCTGGATTTCCACCAGTAACTCCGGACGATCCGAGCCTGGGAAAAACTGCTTTTTGACGACCGCCATGCCGCCTCCAGAAAGGAGGAATGCCCCGGCCACGATGCCAGCCACGGTGAACTTTCTGCGGACACACCACGTGACAAAACCGCGAAAGCGAGCGTAACCCGGCGTCGCATACAAGCCCTCGTGACCGCCCTTCACGACTTTCATCTCGGGTAGAAGCTTCACCCCCAGGTAGGGAGTGAAAACCACCGCCACGATCCAGGAAGCGATGAGCGAGAATCCCACAATCCAGAAGATATTTCCGGCGTATTCCCCCGCCGTCGACCTTGCGAAGCCCACCGGCAGAAAGCCGATAACCGTCACGAGGGTGCCGGACAGCATCGGCGCGGCTGTGTGGCTCCAGGCAAAGGCGGCCGCCTGAATTCGGTTCATCCCTTCCTCCATCTTCACGACCATGGACTCGATGGCGATAATGGCGTCATCCACCAGCAGGCCCAGCGAGAGGATCAGCGCGCCCAGGGTAATCCGGTCGAAAACACGATCCGTGATCAGCATGATCACAAAAACCGCACCGAGCGTAAGGGGGATGGCCGCCACGACCACGATGCCAACCCGCCACCCCAGGCTAAGCAGGCTGACGAGCATGACGACACACACGGCCATCGCGAACTTCACCATGAACTCATTAACAGCCGTGCTGATGTTGACCGCCTGATCAGTGATTTTTTTCAGGCTCACACCGAGAGGCAGCCCTGCGGAGATTTTCTCGCTTTCGGCCTGTAATGCCGCCCCAAGATCCAGGCCATTCCAGTTCTCGCGCATGACCACGCTGAGAACCAGTGCGGACTCCCCATTGTGCCGGATGGCGAAAGTCGGCGGATCTTCGTATCCCCGGGTGACGTTCGCGATATCCGACAATTTGAAGCTATGTCCGCCTGCGGCTATCGGGGTAGCGCGTATCTTTTCGATATCGGTATAGGCTCCATCGAGACGGACGAATATCTGCGGCCCCTTCGTATCCACCGATCCGGCTGGAGCGACCGCATTCTGCCTGGAAAGCGCCGAAAAAATATCCGATGGGGAGATGCCCAGATTAGCCAGGCGGGAATAGGAAAACTCGACGAAGATGCGTTCCTGCTGCTCCCCAAGGATATCGACTTTCTTGACGCCGGGAACATGGAGAAATCTCTGCCGGAGATCTTCCGCGACGCGGGTGAGCTTTCGGAGTTCATACCCGGGGGCTTCCACGGAATAGAGAGCGAAAGAAACGTCCGAGTACTCGTCATTGATGAACGGTCCGATCGCGCCCTGCGGCAATTTTGCGGCCTCATCGCCGAGCTTTTTACGCGCCTGGTAAAACTGCTCGGCCACCTCCTTTGGCGGCGTTTTATCCAGAAGAAACACCGTCATCAGAGCCAGACCCGGTCGGGTGAAGGTCTCGACCCGGTCGTACCAGCGCAACTCCTGCAGCCTTTTCTCCAGCGGCTCCGCCACCAGATCCTGCATTTCCTGGGCGGTAGCTCCAGGCCATGCCGCCGACACCGTCAATATCTTGATCGTAAAGGACGGATCTTCCGCGCGACCGAGGTGAAAGTAGGCGTAGATGCCGGCACAAGCCGACGCGAGGATAAAGAAGAGCGTGATGGCCCGCTCCCGTACCGCCCAGGCTGAAAGGTTAAAGTTTGTCATCGGGTGCCTTGACTTCGTCGATCCGGTTGATGACCTGTCCCTCGTGAAGGAGATGCGCCCCGAGAGCCACCACGGCTTTCCCGGGTTCGATCCCGGTGGACACAACGACACGGTCCCTGCCCACAGAGTCGATCTTGACAGGGCGGAAACTGACCTCGCCTCGATCATTGACGGTCCAGACACCCGGCCCGCTGCCGGGGTCAAAAATCGCTCCCGCTGGAACGGCAACCCCGGGGGTGGAGGGGCTTGTATCGACTGACACCTCGACAGTAACGGTCGAGCCGAGGGGAGCCGAGGCGGCCTCTCCCTCCAGTACGTATCGCGCGTCAAAGGTTCGGGTGACAGGATCAGCGGCATTCGAAAGCTGGCGAAGCTCCGCTTGATAGCTGCGGTCCACGCCGTAAAGGCGGGCGGTAGCGGGGGCTCCAACGGCGGGACGGATATTCTCCGGCAGATTGATCGCCGCCTCGCGAGGCCCGTCGTGAGCCAGTTCGATGACGGTTTGCCCTGCACTGACAACCTGCCCGGGCTCGCTCAATGTCTCAACGATCACTCCATCGGCGTCGGCCTGAAGAACCGCATATTCACTCGAATTCTCACGGATTCTCGATTGCGCCTCCATTGCGTCCAGATCGGCCTTGGCGCTATCCAGCGCCGCGCGCACCCGGTCGTAGTCCTGCGCGGCAATGACGTCTGCCTTCAGGAGCTTTGCGAACCGGGATTCATCCGCTTTGGCCTGGACGTAACGGGCGCGCACCGCCTCCACATTGGCTTTTTCCGCTGCGACCGAGAGGTTCAGGTCGACCGAATCGAGACGCATGAGAATCTGGCCCTTTTTGACGCGCTCGCCGACATCGACACAACGCTCGATGATTTTCCCGCCGACACGGAATCCCAGCTCGCTTTGCACCCGCGCCTTCACCGTGCCCGTAAAGGCGCGCGAAGTGGAGTCCGCCTCCTTTGCCGTGGATACCAGCACCGCAGGCGGCAGCAGGCGGGGATCTTTCGTCGCGGGTTTGGAGCAACCTCCCGAGACGATCGTCGCGGCAAGAGTCAGCCCCCAGGAGGCCAGCGTAAGTCGAGAAATGCTCATTGTCATGGTGTGGAATACCTCACACCATGATCTTTAGTTACAAGTTTGTCAATCGGTCACTTGTAACTTTCAAGGAGCCAGGCTGCGCAAAATCATGGAGGTGACGATGCGCGCGTCGTTTCTCAACTCTTCCGGATCGCGTTGAGCCAGCAGCACAGGATGGATAAAGGGCGTCCACGCCACCCGGATCGAATGAGCCACCTCATCGGCAGCGGTCTTGCGCTCAAATTCCCCGGTCTCCCGCCCCTGGCCGACCACGCGCAGGAGGAGGGCCTGAATGGTGGCGCCGTGGTTTCTCGCCGAGCACCAGCCTTCGCTGACCGCACACTCCACAATGTCATGCAGCTTGCGGTCCTTGAAAAACACTCTCAACCCCTCTTCGATGAGGACCATTGGGAGCTTGCGAAGCTTTTCCGTGGCAGAGTCATTGCTGTCCGCAACCCTGGCTGCGGCGCACGCGATCTCCGTTAACGTCTGGGAGCACACGGCCTCTCCGATCGACTGCTTCGATTCAAAAAAACGGTAGACATAGGCATGCGAAATCCCGATTGCGCGCCCGATGTCGGAGATGGAGGTTTTTTGATAGCCGAGCGTACGAAACTGCTCTGCAGCCACGGCAAGAATTTGCTCCCTTCGAGAGTGATCCATCGGACCACGCTGCACGAGATCCTCCTGGGAGGTTTTGGAAACGGTGCGGCTCATGAAATTCAAGCTACGGGAGTTACATTTTTTGTAAAGTGTAACTCCTTGACTTTAATTTTTGGTTCTCCTCATGAAAGGGAATATCAAGTGGCGCAGCCCTTCCGCCGAAGACGAGCAATGAGGCTTGGCGGAGTGTGCCGGGTGGTGTTTGTTGTCGGGCCTCGCTGATGAAGAAATACGCGCCCTGGCTTTGCGCCGTCCTGTCTGGAATCCTGCTGGCCCTCAGCTTTCCTCCCGCTGATTTCGACGGGCTGGCCTGGGTGGCGCTCGCCCCGGTGCTGTGGGCGATCTGGTTTTCCGAACCCTGGACGAAGCGCGAACCGCTGCGGGTCTTTCTCCTCGGGTACATCGTGGGACTCGGCTACTTCGTGGGCAGCCTGCAATGGCTCACGACCGTGACCGTGGCGGGGTGGCTGGCGCTGGCGGCGTACCTGGCGGTCTACCCGGCGCTCTGGGCGCTCTTTGTCGGGCTGATGGCGCGTGTGAACGTGGAGAATTTCGGCCCCGAGGGCAGCGCGTGGCGCAAAAGCCTGCGGAACTTCGGCACGGCGGCGCTCGCGGCGGCGGCATGGACGGCGCTCGAATGGCTGCGCGGGATCATTTTCACGGGCTTCGGGTGGAATTCCCTCGGCATCACCCTGCATAACAATCTCGCCATCATCCAGATCTGCGACCTCACGGGCGTGGCGGGACTGTCCTTCCTTCTTGTGCTGGTCAATGCGATGCTCGCCATCACAGCCAAGCGCCTGCAGGTGGAGATCGCCCGCAAGAAGGTGCGTCCGCACTACGACCTGACCCTCGCGATTGCGCTGGTGGCGCTGGCCTTCGGCTACGGCGCGAGGCAGCTTTTTGCCCCGGCCCCGGAGTCGGAAACCGTCACGGTCGCCGCGGTGCAGGCCAACGTGCCGATCCTCGAAAAGCGCGACCCGGCCCATGAGGATCGCATCCTCAAGCTGCACCTCGACATGAGCGAAAAGGCGCTGGCCCTGCGCCCCGACCTGCTGGTCTGGCCGGAGGCGGCAACGCCCCGACCGCTCTTCCAGGATCAGGCGACCTGGGATGCCGTGCGCAAGCTGGCGGAGGGAACCTCGGCGGATTTCCTCACGGGCACGGTGTATTTCGGCCCCGAGGGGGACTTCAACTCGGCGGTGATGCTGACCGAGCATGCGAAGAAGGCGCAGCTTTATCACAAGATCCACCTCGTGCCCTTCGGCGAGTATGTGCCGATGCGCCACAGCTTTCCGCTCTTTGCCATGATCGTGGGCAACCTCGTACCGGATGACTTCGATTTTGGCCGCGACTATACGGTGATGAAGCTCTCGACCAAGCCTGTGCGGGTCGGCCCGCTGATCTGCTTCGAGGATACGCTCGGCGATCTGGCGCGGCACTTCGTCCTGCGCGGCGCGCAGATGTTTGTCACGGTGACGAATGACGGGTGGTTCCTCGACAGCGTGGGATCGCTCCAGCACCTGCGGCAGGCGCTTTTCCGCTGCGCCGAGAACAAGATCCCCATGGTGCGCGCGGCCAATACCGGCGTGACGTGCAGCATCGACCGCTTCGGCCGGGTCGACCAGATGCTGGCGACAGAAAAGGGAAAGACGAACTTCGAAGGCTTCTTCTCCGTGCCGGTGCAGGCCCCGAAAAGCCCGAAGCCGACGTTTTACGCGCGATATGGCGACATTTTTGCCATGCTCTGCCTCATGGCGACGGTGGCGGTGGTGGGATTCGGATTCCTCCAGCCCGGACGGCGTCGGAGAAAACTCTGACGAAATCGGCTTGTCGCACGGGCGCGGAAACGAAATCTTGGGCGGCGAATGAAAGCCATTGTCACCGTAATGCCCAAACCCTCCGTGCTTGATCCCCAAGGCGCGGCGACAGCGGAAGCGATGAAGCACCTCGGCCTCGAAAGCGTCGGCCGCGTGCGCGTCGGCAAGTCGATCGAGATCGAGCTGCCGGGCGAGCCCAACGAGGAAAAGCTGCATGAAATCGCCCGCGACCTCCTCTCGAACCCTGTGATCGAGGACTACGCCCTCGAGATCGTCCGATGAAGTTCGCCGTCCTCCGCTTCCCGGGGTCGAACTGCGACCAGGACTGCATCCACGCCCTCTCGACCTTTCCCGGGACCGAGGCCGACTACGTGTGGCACAAGGACACCTCGCTCGGCGGGGCTGACGTGGTGGTGGTGCCGGGAGGCTTCTCCTACGGCGACTACCTGCGCACGGGCTCGATCGCGCGCTTCTCGCCCATCATGAAGACGGTGAAGGAATTCGCCGCTGCGGGCGGCCTGGTCATCGGCATCTGCAACGGTTTCCAGATCCTCTGCGAATCCGGCCTCCTGCCGGGTGCGCTGGTGCGCAACCGCGACCTGCATTTCCTCTGCAAGCATGTGTTTCTCCGCGTGGAGCAGACGGATACCCCCTTTACCAACGCCTCGACCAAGGGCGCGGTGCTCAACGTGCCGGTGGCGCATGGCGAAGGCTGCTACTTTGCCGACGACGAGACGCTGAAGCGCCTCAACGCCGAAGGCCGCGTGCTCGTGCGCTACTGTGACGCACAAGGCGAGGTCAGCGACGCGTCGAACCCGAACGGCTCCAAGGAAAACATCGCGGGCATCTGCAACGAAGGCCGCAATGTCTTCGGGCTCATGCCCCACCCCGAGCGCGCCTGCGATCCCTTCCTCGGCAGCACGGATGGAAGCGTGATCTTCCAGAGCCTGCTCAACTGGCCATCCTCGCCCCTGCGCAAGACAGCCGCTTAATTCTTTTCTCCTGTTACTTTCATGAACGAACCCGCCATCACACCCGAGATCATCGCCAAGCACGGTCTCACGCCCGACGAGTACGAGCGCATCCAGAAAATCCTGGGCCGCGACCCGAACTTCACGGAGCTGGGTGTCTTTTCCGTCATGTGGAGCGAGCATTGCTCCTACAAGAACTCCAAGCCCGAGCTGCGAAAGTTCCCCACCACCGGTGACACGGTGCTGGTGAAGGCGGGTGAAGAGAATGCCGGCGTGATCGACGTGGGCGACGGCTGGGCGGTGGCGTTCAAGATGGAGAGCCACAACCACCCGAGTGCGGTCGAGCCCTTCCAGGGTGCGGCGACCGGCGTGGGCGGCATCATCCGCGACATCTTCACGATGGGCGCGCGGCCGGTCTTCAACCTGAACTCGCTGCGTTTCGGCGACATCCGGGGCGACTCCGCCGAGGCGAAGACGAACCGCCGCCTCTTCGCAGGCGTCGTGTCGGGCATCGCGCATTACGGCAATTGCATCGGCATCCCGACCATCGGCGGCGAGGTGTACTTTGACGAATCCTACTCCGGCAATCCGCTGGTGAACGTCTTCTGTCTCGGCGTGCTCAAGCACGAGGAAATCGCGCGCGGCGCGGCCTCGGGCATCGGCAACCCGGTTTTCTACGTGGGTGCGGAGACGGGACGCGACGGACTCGCGGGCGCGGCCTTTGCCTCGCGCGACCTCACCGAGGAATCCAAGCAGGACCGCCCCGCCGTGCAGGTGGGCGATCCGTTCCGCGAAAAACTCCTTTTGGAAGCGTGTCTCGAACTCCTCGCCAGCGGCTGCGTCGCGGGCATCCAGGACATGGGTGCGGCGGGCCTCACCTGCTCGACCTGCGAAACGGCGAGCCGCGGCGGAACGGGCGTCGAGATCGACCTCGCCCTCGTGCCCAAGCGCGAAACGGGCATGACGCCCTACGAGACTCTCCTGAGCGAAAGCCAGGAGCGCATGCTCGTGATCGTGAAGAAGGGCCAGGAGGATTCCGTGCGCCAGATTTTCGAGAAATGGGACCTCCCGTATGCCGAGATCGGCACGGTGAAGGACGACGGCTTCATGCGCGTGAAGGAGAACGGCGTGACCGTGGTGGAGATTCCCGCCCGCTCGCTCGCCGACGAGGCCCCGATCTATAACCGCGAGGTTTCCGAGAAGAACCTGCCCGCTCCGTTTGACGCGACCACGCTGCCCGAGACGGACGTGACGGCGGCTCTCGTGTCGCTGATGAGCCACCCGAGCCTCGCCTCGAAGCGCTGGGTCTGGCGTCAATACGACCACATGGTGCGCCTCGGCGCGACCGTGCTGCCGGGTTCCGACGCCGCGGTCTTCATCGTGCGCGAAGCCAACAAGATCCTCGCCGCCACTTCGGACTGCAACGCGATCTACTGCCGCCTCGACCCGCGCGAAGGCGCGAAGGTCGCCGTGGCCGAAGCCGCCCGCAACCTCGCCTGCTCGGGCGCGGTGCCGCTCGCGGTGACGGATAACCTGAACTTTGGCAACCCGCACAAGCCGGAGAATTTCCTCATGCTCCGCGAGGCCGTGGAAGGCCTGGCGGAAGCCTGCCGCGAATTCAACACCCCGGTGACCGGCGGCAACGTGAGCCTTTACAACGAAAGCCCGAACGGCACGATCGACCCGACCCCGACGGTCGGCATGGTCGGCCAGATCGCGGACATGAAGCACGTGACGACGCAGGCCTTCAAGGCGGCGGGCGACGTGATCCTGCTCCTCGGCCAGCTCGGCGACGAAATCGGCGGCTCGCATTACCTCAAGGTGGTGCACGGCCAGAAGGCCGGCCTGCCGCCGCGCCTCGACTACGCCACGGAGAAAGCCCTGCACAACGGCGTGCGCGAGATCATTCGCCAGGGGCTCGTCCAGAGCGCCCACGATCTTTCGGAAGGCGGCATCGCCGTCGCCGTCGCGGAGTCCAGCCTTTCGGCCAAGCCCGCGCTCGGAGCTTCCATCGACCTCGGCACGACGGGTCTCCGCCCGGATGTCGCGCTCTTCAACGAGTCGCAGTCGCGTATCATCGTCTCGGTCACGAGCGAAAACGCGGCCGAGGCGGAATCCGTGCTCAAGTCGCTCGGCGTCCCCGTCCAGCGCATCGGCGCCGTGAACACCACGGGCACGCTCCAGATCGCCGGTGATGGCAAATCGTACTCCTGGCAGCTCTCCGACCTGGAGACCGCCTGGGGCGAGACCATCGGCAAGCTGATGGAATAAGTTCTCAACAGGAGCTTCGCCCTCGATGAAGGGGCGAAGCTCTTGAGTTCCCGGCAGATTTTCTCCGACGCAGTGATGGCGCGAGAGAAGTTCGCAGCCCTCCCGTATTGATGGAGTGCACGAAACCGCTATTTTTCCGGAAGTGAAGCGCCCTAAAAGCCCAGCCAAGTCTTCAGGAGATATCCAATCCATCTCCGATTTCGCGGCTTACATGGGGTTATCCTATTGCACCGTCTCACGTGCGCTGAACGGTCATCCCATGGTGAAGGCCGAAACGCGCGAGCGGATCCTTCACGAAATGGAGGCCATCGGGTTTCGTCCGAATCCTTTTGCCCGCAGCCTGCGGGGACAGGGGCGGGGATTGATCGGCATCTGCGTGGTCGGGGTCAACGCCCCGATCCTGAGCACAAAGATCTTTTACCTCCAAAAATTTCTCCGCGAACACAATCTGCGCGGACTTCTGGAGATCGCCGAGGACACTCCAGAAAGCGAGCTTCGAGTCATCGAGGACTTTGCGCGCATCCGCACCGAGGGAATCGTACTCATCTACTCCTGCCTCCCGGCTGCGAATACCCGGGATTCCTTCACGAAAATACCTTTCGTCCATGTCGATCCGCAGGATATGCAGCAGGTTCCCAGCGTTGCTCTGGATCGGCCGAAGGCGATGACGCTGCTCTTCGATCATCTGTTGGAATTGGGCCATCGCCGTTTTGCGCTCATGGGCGTGAGCCGAAAAGACAGATGGCGAGGCCCGGCTCTCGAGCAGCGTGCACGCGAGGTCGGACTCGATCCGGATCGCTGTTTTGAGGAAGTGCCCAAATTTACAAAGGACAGCTCCATCTCCCAGGGCCGGGCGTTGGTTGAGGATTACCTGCGACGCGGGGATGATCCGGCGACAGCGTTTATCGCCCTGGATGACGTCACTGCCATCGGAGTCATCGAGGGCATCCGACGGCTCGGCTACAGGGTACCCGAGGACTTCTCCGTCACGGGCTTTGATCATCTCGAGATCGGACAAGAGCTCACCCCGTCGCTAACGACGATCGAGCAGGAATCGCAGGAAATGATGGACGCTGTCGGAGAACTCCTGCTCAAGGAGATCTCCGACCGACGGTCCGCCCCCGGCCTGCATCGCGTGGAGCCCCGCATCGTGCTCGGGCAGTCCACCGGTCCCACACGCACGCATCGCCTCCCGGCGCTCACGTAGCGGCTACTTTTTTGTTGCTTTCGCCCGTTTTTCGATCAAATTGCTACACGTATCGCATTTTCTTATGAAACTCCCCCACTTCCTTCCGCTCCTATCCGCATCGCTCCTCAGTATCAGCGTCGGCTCCGCCGCCGTGGTCGTTTCAACGGGCAGCACTCTTCCCTCCAATGTGGTCTTCAGCAATGTCGCCACCTCGACCAATACCACGATCTCGTGGTACAATACGGTCAGCTCGACCGAGCGAGAGATCGCCCAAAGCTTCCAGGCGAGTTCGAGTTTCACGCTCGATTCGATCACGATGCTGTTGAATGACTCCGGGTCTTCGGTGGGCAACGGGTCAGGCACCGGGACCACGAACACGCAGGGCGCGACTTTCACGGTGACGATCTACTCTTCGACGACAAACCGCTTTGACCTGTCGAGCACGGTGCAGACGGTCTCCAGCCAAACCGGTACGCTGCCGACAACGGGATTCACCGGGGCGAATGTGAGAGGCAACTACATCACCTTTGACCTCGGCAGCAATGTCGCACTCACGAGCGGTTTGTATTACGCTTTTGCGTTTTCCTTCCCCACGGCGGCCACCGACCGCAGCCTGCAATTCGTGGTCAATGGCAATACCCTCCCGACCACAGGCTATGCCTATACGTTCACCAATTCGGCATCCTCGCCCGGATCGTGGGTGGCCAATGGCGGTAATGACTACGCCTTTTACCTCACGGCCGTACCGGAACCCGGAGCCTTCGCGCTGGCCGGCCTGGGAATGCTGGTGTTGCTGATCCGCCGCCGGCGCGGCATGCTCAACTGAGCGTCCAGCCTGCCTACGATCCGATTCCTCCCCCAAGAACGGCCCGATGAAGAAGCCCCTCTCTTTTGTCCTGCTGCTCGCGCTCTCCGGAGCCTGCGTCTCAGCCGATGACGCCTTTGACCTGAAGGCGGCGCTGACAGCATTGCAGAGCAAGGGGGAAAAGTCCCTCAAAGCGCCTGCCGGGACGTATCGCCTGCCCGAGATGGGACTCGCTCTCAGTGGATTGAACGATGTCACGCTGGACCTGAGCGGCGTCACCCTCGTCGGTACGTCCTTTGACCGACCGGCGCTGAACCTCGTGGATTGCCGCAACGTCACGATCAAGGGCCTCACCGTAGACTACGATCCGCTGCCTTTCACCCAGGGATCGGTGACTGCGGTAAATCGCGAGGCACGCACGGTGGAGTTTGCCGTGCATGAGGGTTACCCGTCCCTCACCAGTCCGTATCTGGTCACTCGCTTCCATCTCTTTGAGAAGGACGCGCATCGCTGGAAGAAAGATGCGCCCGACTACTATGTGTCAAAGACCGAACGCATCGACGATCGGCATGGGCGGTTCGTCTTCGGACCAGACTCCCCGGGACTGGATCGGATCGAAGTCGGCGACCGGGTCGCGCTGAATATCCGCGAAGCTCCGGCCATCTCGATCTCCTCGGGAACCAGCGGGACGGTGATGGAGGATTGCACGATCCACGCCAGCCCGGGGCTGGGAGTGATCATCCGGTTTGCGGAAGACTCAGGGACATATCGCCGGCTGAAAATCCTGCCAGGACCTCTTCCCGTCGGAGCGACAGAACCCCGCCTGCTCTCGACCTGCGCCGATGGCCTCAACGCCGCCTACACGCGGCGCGGACCTGTACTGGAGGAGTGCGAGTTTGCCTACATGGGGGACGATTCGCTCAATGTGCATGGCACGATCCTTCCGGTGCTGGAGGTATATGAGGATGGAAGCTTCCTCTCGGTGCGCCCGCAAAAGGGAGAGGTCTTTGACCTCGTGGTGAAGCCCGGTGACGATCTGCATTTCCTGCAAGCGCCGACTTATGCGATCACAGACCGCAGCAAGATCGCGTCCTTCGAGCAGGTCGCTGGCGATTCCGATCACTGGCGGGCCACGGCCCGGAAAATCTGGCCGACCTTTGCCAGCAAGGGCGAGATGACGTTCTTCCGCGTGCGACTTCAATCCCCGTCGGGAGAGGCGAAGCCCGGGATGTTCTTTGAGATCCCGGCGACGGCGGCGGGCGGGTACGTGGTGCGTGGTTGCTACTTTCACGACCACCGTGCGCGTGGCCTGCGCCTGATGGGTGGCAACGGGCTGGTCGAGAAGAACCGCTTCGAGCGGATCAAGGGCGCCGCCATCAGCATCGGTCCGTCCTTCGCCTTCTGGCGCGAGGCAGGCTGGTGTAGCAACGTCACCATCCGGAAAAACGAAATCCGCAACGTGGGAGAAGGGACAAATCTCCGCTGGCCCGACAGCTACACCGTGGGAGCCGTCTCCGTCATCGCCCGGGTGGACCCCACGCCCGGAGGCAGGATCGATTACTTCCCGGGCAACAAGGACATCGTCATCGAAGGCAATACCATCGACGGCTGCTCCGTGAGCGCCATCCAGATCTGCGCGGCGAAAGACACGGTGGTGAAAGACAATATCATCCGCAATGTCTGCCTCGCCCATGCGACGGACGCAGGCCGGGACTACGGTCTCCTCTCGGGCCGCCCCATCGATGTGACCCAGGCGGAAGTCGAACTCGAAAACAACCAACTCCCTCCCACCCAGCCATGAAACTCCTCCCACTCGCCATCGCTCTAGGATCTCTCGGCCTGCCAGCCAGCCTTCTCGCCATCGACACCGCCACGACGAAAGTCGTCAGCGGCAACCCGCCGCTGCAATCCAATGTCAGCCAGGGGGAATCCGGTGAGACCAAGGGCATGGGATGGCGCTGGACCGTCTCAGGCGGACGCCGCGACCTGGGGCAGATTTTTGAGGTGAAGAGCGCCTTCGAAGCTCGCGACCTGGCCCTCCGCGTGGAGGCGGGAGTCGACGCCCAAGAGTTTGAGCGCCCCTTCCGTCTCTCCTTTTTCGAGGTTCCCGAGGGCATCACCCCGCGCGGTGAACCCATGGCCGTCCTGGAGGGCACGGTGCCGCCCAAGGGACAGGCTCCGCGCAAGGGCTCGTGGGTGGTCATTTCCTTCGATCCCATCGCCTTCAAACCGGGGCGCTATGCGTTTCTGCTGGAGTTTCTCAACGAAGGAACCGATGGCCAGGCCATCACGCTCGCGGTGGGCGACCCGGCTTCCTCGGTCTATCCGGGACTGCTGAGAACCCCGGAAGAAGGGTACAAAAAAGGCTTCCCGCTTTGCTTCATCCTCTCCTCCGGACAAAAAACGGCGGCAGCAGCTCCGGCTCCCGTCGAGCATCGCACGCTGGTGGTTGACCAAAAGGCCGGCCAGCCCTTTGCCTCCATCGCCGCCGCCGTGAAAGAAGCCCGGCCGGGCGACACGATCCAGATCGCCAAGGGCTCCGGACCATATCGCGAAGTGCTGCACATCAGCCAGTCGGGGCTTCCGGATGCGCCCATTATTTTTGACGGCAATGGCGAGGTGATCACGGGATTTGCACCCCTGGAAGGTTTTCGTGAAACAGACGGGCAGACGATGTGTGCGCTGCCCACACCATTTCCCTGTGTGCTGACCTACCAGGGAGAACGGCTCGTGCAGGACGCCGCCACGGGCCAGTTCACCAAATGGGCCCGCCTGTCCGACGACGGCAAATCCCTCATCCTGCTGCCCGAGACCAAATCCTCGGGCTGGGAAGTTTCGATGCGCGACTACGTCGTGCAGATCCTCAACGTCTCGCATCATGTTTATCGCAACATCCGGGCCTCAGGATCGCTGAATGACGGATTCAACCTCCATGGCACAGGCACGGATCTCGTATTTGAAAACATCGAGGGCTTTCAAAATCTTGACGAGGGCTTCTCGGCTCATGACCAGATCGTCTGCCGGATCGACGGCGGACAGTTCTGGGAAAACGACAACGGCATCGGCAATGTCGCCCGCTCCTCGATGGAAGCCACCAATATCCGCTGCCATTCCAATCTCGGCTGGGGGCTGTGGCTGCGGGAATGCAGCGCCGATCTGAAAAACGTGCGCGCCTGGGACAATGGAGCGGCGCAGATCTGTTTCGACATCAACAGCCAGACGGCGTGTGCAGATGTGCAGTTCACCGACCCAAACCGGTCTTCCCGCCCTTGGATCAGTTACAAAGAAACACGCCAGATGGCAACGCAGCCCGCCTATGTGAAGGTCGGGAGCGCCACCATCACGGGGGAAATACCGGCCTCCGTTTCCGCTGAACACATCACGTCGCGATGAAGGCCCGTTTTCACAACCTGGCCCGGAGCAGAAGAGGCTTCACGATCATCGAGCTCCTGGTGACGATCTCCATCATCGGCGTGCTCGCGACGCTGATTCTCGGAGCGTCCAACGCCGCGCGCAAGCGGGCTGATACCGCCGTATGCCTTTCCAACCTGCGGCAGCAGGGCGCTGTCTTTGCGATCTATGCGGCGGAGAATGACGGCAGCCTGCCTGCCGCCCTGGGCAACGTCGACCCCTACAACAGCGGCACCCTCGTGTCCTGGATGATGGTGGTTCAGTACTACGCGGATATGAATTTTCCCAAGGACAGGCAGCGCAACATCCTGCTGTGCCCGAGCGCGGTGCAAACCTATCCCGGCAGGGTGGCCCGGCGCACCTACGCGATGAATGTCGCCGGAGGGGCAGGAAATACCCCCCAGAAGCTCGCCCGATTCACGAAGCCCTCCACGACCGCACTCGTGGTCGATGCCCGGGCGGTGGGCAACGCGGGGGACAGCAGTTCGACCTTCGGCCTCAGCGACATCAACACCACCCCGGAGTGGCGGCACCAGGGCGCGATCAACGTCCTTTTCGTCGACGGTCACTGCCAGACGCTGGCAGCCAGCGCCAAGGCGGACTTCCAGCGCCACGTCCAGAACTTCGTACCCTGAAAACACCTTTCACCAACGCCCAAGCATTCATGAACACTCTCATCCAGCAACCCCGCTCCCCCGAACCAGTCACCACACCCGACCGCAACGCAAAGGCAACCCGGAAGTTTGCCTACGTGGGCACGGGCGGTCGGGTCAAAATGTTCCTTGATCCCGTGGCCGAGAGCTATCGCGGGGAGGCCGAGATCGTCGCGCTCTGCGACCTGAGCCTGACGAGGGCGCGATTTCACAACCGCCGCCTGCAGGAGAAGTTTGGCTACCACACGGTGCCGGTCTATCACTCCTCCGACTTTGGAAAGATGTTGCAGGAGACGGCTCCTGACGAAGTCGTCGTTTGCACGATCGACCGCGAACACGACCGGTATATCATCGAGGCCCTGGAGGCTGGCTGCGATGTCGTAACGGAGAAGCCCATGACCATTGATGCTGAGCGTTGCCGCCGCATCCTCGATGCCGTCGAGCGTACGGGACGCAAGGTGCGGGTGGCGTTCAATTACCGATGGGCGCCAGGAGCCACGAAGGTCAAGGAGATCCTCGCATCCGGGGTGATCGGTCGCATCCGGCAGGTCACGATGGAGTATTTCCTCAACACGAGCCATGGCGCGGATTACTTCCGGAGATGGCATGCGAACAAGTCGGACTCCGGCGGACTGCTCGTGCACAAATCCACCCACCACTTTGACCTGATCAACTGGTGGATCGACAGCATCCCGGAAAGCGTTTTTGCCCGGGGCGGGCTGTGTTTTTACGGCTACGACAATGCGGTGGCCCGCGGCGACTCCGCGCTCACCCGTTATCCTCGGTACTTCGGCCATGACACCAAGGGAGACCCCTTTGCCTACACCTACGGCGACTCCGGGGTGGAGGATGGTGCCTATGAGGAAGGCCTCTATCTGCAGGCTGAGGCAGAGACCGGCTACGTGCGGGATCAAAATGTCTTCCGCAAGGGGATCACGATCGAGGACGTGATGAATGTGATGGTGCGCTACCGCTCCGGAACCCTGCTCAACTACACGCTGAATGCCTTCAGCCCCCAGGAGGGCTACCGGGTCACCTTCTCGGGCGACGGCGGTCGTATCGAGTACGAGGAAGACCACGGCGCTCACCTGCTCGATGCCGAGGGACGCCGCGTGCCGGTAAACGAGCACGCCCATGGCGGCCCGCACCAGCTGCGCGTCTTCCCGCACTTCCGGCCCTCATACAGCGTCCCGGTCTCGGCAGGTGCTGGCGGACACGGAGGCGGCGACTGCCTGCTTCAGGAGCAGATCTTTGCCTCCCACCCGCCGGTCGATCCCTTTGGGCGCTCAGCCGGGCACCTTCAAGGCACGGCCTCGATCCTGGTCGGCATCGCAGCCAACCGCAGCATAGAGCAGGGTGGCGAGGTCATCATCCGTGACCTGGTCGACCTGACCCCATCCGCCCTGCGCCTTTCCGAGCTGGACACCGTGCTGAGCGAGACACCGGCAAGCTGAGGAACAAAGAGGCTTCGCCCGGGAGGAAGGGACGGAGCTCTTGAGTTTTCTGAGAGCTGGTCAGGTTCCGAAGGCCGGCTTGCCGCCGGAATCTCCGGCCAGCCACTGGTTCATCTGGTGTCGCAGATCGTTCTTCGACGTCAGCCGGCCAGCTTTTACGCCCTCCATCGCCGCGTCCAAACCGGCAAGAAACTCGATTTCCTCGATGATCATTCGGATCGTGACGTCCTCGGGAAGCTTCGCCACAAGCTCCAGCACCATTTCGCGATCAGTCATGAAGTCGTGATAATAGCGAGCGCCAACCATGGCAACCTGAACGATTCCCCGGCGCAACGGTGCGGTTTCGCATTGCGCTCGGGGCTGTCTTTGGCAAGGCTCGGGGAGTGCTCGAACTCAGAGACGTTACCCTCTTCATAGAACAGGGCGGCGATGTGAAGCCGCTCCTCTCCGACATCAGCGCAAAGTACCCGCGAGGGCACTTTGGAGCGATCATCGGGCCCTCGGGCTGCGGCAAAAGCACGCTGCTCAAGGTCATCACGGGCGTGGCCCATGGCGAGGAGGAGGGCGAGGTGCATTGGGATGGCCGCAATCTCATGCTGCACGATTTTGCGCCGTCCGAGATCGGGTTTGTGCCGCAGTTCAGCATCGCGCACGAGGAACTGACCGTGCGCGAATGCGTGGCGTATGCGATGCGACTGCGCGTGCGCGGCATGCATGCCGACGCGCTGCGCGAGGCTGTCGACCGCATCCTGGATGAAGTCAATATGACGGAGTTCGCCGACCGCCTGGTGCAGGTCTTGTCGGGCGGGCAGAAACGCCGCCTGGCTTTGGCGATGGAGCTGACGAGCAAGCCTCCCATCCTGCTCTGCGACGAGGTGACGAGCGGGCTCGATCCGCAATCCGAGGACGAAATCGTGCGTCTGCTGCACGGTCTTTCCCGATCCGACGGACGCGTGGTGCTCTCGGTCACGCACAGCCTGCGGCACCTGAGTTATTACGATTCCGTGCTCGTACTGTACAAGGGCGTGGTGGCCTACCAGGGGCCGCCGGAGTTTCTCTGTCATTACTTCCGCTGCGACGATCCGCATGAAGTGTTCTCCCGTCTGGAATTGCGCGAGGCAAAGGATTGGGGACAGTCGTGGAAAAAGCATCGCCAGGCCTTCATGGAGAGCGTGATGAAGGACGACTTCGACAAGGTCGAGTCGAAGGACAAGCCAGATACAGACGACGAACTACCCGCCGTGGCGGAGGTGGAAATACTGCCCGCGGGAAAGGCGGAGGAGACGCTGATGAAGACCGAGGCGGAGATCCAGCCCCAGCTCGACCTGCCGGATGACGAGCCCGAGGGCGTGCCGACGCCGGGCATTCTCAGCCAGGTGCTGACGCTGACGGAGCGCAGGTTCCGCATGTTTTCGCGAAACAAGGTGCAGATCCTGCTCCAGCTCGGGCTGATCCTGGGCTTCCCGGTGCTGGTGGCGATCTTTGCCTGGAACGGACTACCCGCGATCACGAACCAGAGCATGGGCATGGAGCAGAACATCGTGCAGCAGCTCCTGGAGGCAAGGGACTTCATCGTGCAGGCGAGCAAGGTCGGCAGCCTCGTCTCGGGCATCGTGATGTTTGAGGTGATCCTGCTCACGCTGATGGGCGCAAACAACTCCGGGCGCGAGATCGCGGCAGAGCGGCTGATTTTTGAAAAGGAAAAGCTCTCCGGGCTCGATCCCCTCGCCTACATCCTGAGCAAGGGCATCTTCCTCGGCGTGCTGGTGGTGGCGCAGTCGGTGTGGATGGGCTTGTTTGTGAGCTTCGTGTGCAGCTTCCCCGGCGACCTGCTGACGCAGTTGCTCTTCCTCCTGCTGGTCAATGCAGCGATGACATCGGTGTGTCTCGCCATTTCGGCCTGGATGGGCTCGGCCGAACAGGCCTCACTGGTGTCGATCTACCTCGTGGGCTTCCAGCTCCCGCTCTCCGGCGCGGTGCTGGCGCTGCCCACCTGGGTTGCGAGCCTTGCCCAGCCCTTCATCGCGGCGTACTGGAGCTGGTCGGGCATCCTGGAGACGCTGAAAGCCGAGCGGTATTATGAGATCGTGCAGATGGTGATCCAGACGAGCACGGCCCCGGCGGCTCTGTGTCTGTGGGTGCTTTTTTCGCATGTGGTGATCGGCATTTTCGTCGCATGGCTCGGGTGCCACCGGAGCCGGATGGCCTGATTTTCCGGCGAAAAGGCGTTGACAATCCCGTGGGTTTCTCCATGCTTTTGGGCGTTGTTTGATGTGAGCCGTCGGTCGTCGACGCTCCGCTCATCGAACCCCACTGCACGCAAAGTAAGCATCGTTTTTTCAGTGATTTGTCCGCTTGTGGCGCGCTCTCTCCCAAGACGCACTCCCAAGACGAATATCCTTCGCTGACCCAAGATAAGAAAATATGGCCGGCCACAGTAAATGGTCGAAAGTCAAACGCCTCAAAGGCGCTCTCGACGTAAAGAGGGGCAAGCTTTTCTCCAAGCTGTCCAAGGAAATCGTCGTCGCAGCCAAGCTTGGCGGAGGGAATCCTTCGCTCAACCCCCGGCTGCGCGCCGCGGTGATGGCTGCCCGCGCCCAAAGCATGCCGAATGACAACATCGACCGGGCCATCAAAAAGGGCTCGGGCGAGCTGGAGTCGTCGCAGATGGAGGAGATTGTGTACGAGGGGTATGCGCCGGGCGGAGTGGCATTGGTGATCGAGGCCGCAACTGATAACAAGAACCGCACGGCAGCCGACCTGCGATTGATCTTCAGCAAGAACCACGGCAATCTCGGCGGACCAGGCAGCGTTTCCTTCATGTTTCATCGCAAGGGACAGATCACGGTGCCTCTAGCCGCCGCGGAGGAGGACCGGCTCCTGGAGATCATCCTGGAGGCGGGAGCAGAAGAACTCACCAGCGACGACGAACACCATATCATTACAACTCCACCCGACCAGCTCTACGCGGTCGCCGAGACTCTCAAGAAAGCCGGGGTGGAACCCGACTCCCAGAAACTGACCTACATTGCAGAGAACCATGTCGCAGTGGCAGACCCGCAGACAGCCAGCCAAGTGCTGAAGCTGTATGACGCGCTCGATGATTGCGACGACGTGCTCAACGTGCACGCGAACTTTGACATCTCCGACGAGATCCTCGCCTCTCTGCAGGATAACTAACATTTATTAGCATAGTGACTTTTATGACCGACGATAATCCGAACCTCTTCGAAGCTGAAACGGAAGCCGCTCCGAAGCGCCGGACCACCCGCAAAAAGACGGAGGCCGCACCCAAGGCGCCAGCACGCAAGCGCGCCGCGGCTCCCCGCAAGGCAAAGGCCGCCAAGACGGACGACGCCCCCGCCACGGTGGAATCCGCACCCGCCGCGCAGGCCGAGCTTCCCGTGGCCGTGGCACCCACTCCCGTTTTGATTCCCGAGGCGCCGACCGCGCCGGAGGTTCCCGCCACGCCTGCGCCCGCTCCAGTGGAAGCCGCCCAGCCTGTCGAGGCTGCAGCGCAGCCCGCCGAAGCTCCCGAGCAGCAGGCGCCGCAGCAGCGGCAGTTTCGCGGAGACCGTCCCCGGCACCATCAGCAGGGACGGCACAACAACGGCAACAACAATAACAACAACCAGCAGCCGCAGCAGCAGCGCCCGCAACAGCCGCCGCGCCCGCCTGAGCCTCCGACATTTGCCGAGGGCATTGTGGAGGTCTCCGGCAAGGGCTTTGGTTTCCTGCGCGAGCCGCGCCGCAACTTCTCACAGTCAAACAACGACGTCTTCGTGACGCCCGAGGTGGTGCGCAAGCACGCCCTGCGCGATGGCATGTGGATTCGTGGTGAGACGCGCCGCGGCAGCCGTGGTCCGCAGCTCTTCAAGCTCCTCGAGATCGAGGGCCAGAGCCCGGATTCGTTCCAGAACCTGCCCGTCTTTGAGGAACTGACCACGATCAGCCCCAACAAGCGCATCCGCCTCGAAACCGTGCCGGAGCGTTACACGACCCGCGTGATGGACCTGATGACGCCGATCGGCAAGGGCCAGCGCGGCCTCATCGTGGCTCCGCCCCGCACGGGCAAGACGACCCTTTTGCAGCACATCGCCGACGCGGTGGTGCAGAATCACCCGGAGATGAAGCTCATCATCCTGCTCGTGGATGAACGTCCCGAGGAGGTGACGGAGATCCGCCGCACGGTGCCGACCGCCGAACTGATGGCCAGCTCGAACGACTCGGACATCAAGACGCACACCCGCATCGCCCAGCTCGCCTCGGAGCGCGCCAAGCGCCTTGTGGAGATGGGCAAGGATGTGTTTGTGCTCATGGATTCGCTCACCCGTATCGGCCGCGCGTTCAACAACGCCCAGGGCGGCGGCGGACGCACGATGTCGGGCGGCGTGGACTCCCGCGCTCTCGAAATCCCGCGCAAGATCTTCGCCGCGGCGCGCAATACGGAGGAATCCGGATCGCTCACCATCATGGCCACGGCCTTGATCGAGACAAACAGCCGCATGGACGAGCTGATTTTCCAGGAGTTCAAGGGCACGGGCAACATGGAGCTGGTGCTGGATCGCAAGATCAGCGACCAGCGCATCTACCCGGCCGTGGACATCTTCCTCTCCGGCACCCGCCGCGAGGAGCTGCTCCTCAGCCCTGAGGAACTCCACAAGATCAATGTCATCCGCCGCGGTCTCGCGGGCCACAAGCCGATCGAAGCCATCGAGCGCCTGCTCTTCTTCATCCGCAAGTACCCGACCAACACCGAGTTGCTCCGGAACATTCCGGGTTAAGCACGGATACGCAACGTTTCATAACTTTCCCCACCAGCCCCGGAGCAGCCCCCAGGCCGCTCCAACCCAGAAAGAGGCCCGCCTTAACCGGCGGGCCTTTCGTTTTATAGCCCGAGAATGACCAAAAACGGGCCAAAATGGGCTCCAAACCGCCAAAAAGTGCCATTTTTCTGCCGAAATCGCGCATAAGGGCCTGATGCGGAGGGGGTCAGAACTCGACGATTCCGATTGACTTCACACCCATAAAGTGGTGAAAAGTGGGGCGCTGTGGAGGCAAATGGTAACTGAAACCTAAAATACGATGGGACAAGACGCAACAACGCTCTACTCCGGGACCTTCGAACGTTCCATGGACGCGAAGAAGCGTGTTGCCGTGCCCGCATCGTGGCTTTCCCAGGAAGACGGAGAGCTTTTCCACGTGGTGCCCCATCCCACGGAGGGATATTTGATGGTGATGCCGACGGCGGAATTTGACCGCTGGGAGCAACGCATCCAGGAAACCTCCCTGCCGCCAGCGCAGAAACGCATGGCGATCCGCAAATTTTACAGTGAGGCCCACTCCGTCACGACGGACAAACAAGGGCGCATCCTGCTGAACGAAAAACACTGCGAACGCGCCGGATTGACCGACGAGGTGGTGTTCGTGGGTGGCCGAAGCCGCTTCGAGCTCTGGAGCCGGGCCAGGTACGCGGAGGTGGAAGCCTCCGAGACCCAGGCCTACCAGGAAGTGGCGGCAGCCATCGGACTCTAACCAATTTCCAAGGTGATCCAACTCCTGAAACCAACAGACTGATGACCAAGCGCGGCCGGGTTTACTGCTTCGGATTCTGCTCCACGAAGGGCTCCGACGGAAAGCCACAAGGCCACGCCGCCATCAAGATCCGCCCCCGCAACGCGTATGAAATCGTGGGACTTCGAAGACCAGGCTCTTCTCATTTTGGAAAAACCAACTGACAGCGAAAGTTCCTCCGGAGGCTATCACGTCCCCGTGATGCCCGAAGAGGTCGTCGCCCTGCTGCGTCCGGCCCCGGGCATGCTTTTCCTCGACGGCACAGCCGGAGGAGGAGGGCATACCGAGAAGCTGCTCCTGCATGGCGCGGACGTGATTGCCCTGGACCAGGACTCCGACGCGATCGCGCAATGCCATGACCGGCTGGCGACGTATGGCCGGAGGGTGCAGATCGTGCAGAGCAACTTTCGCAACGCGGGCTCGGTGCTCGACGGACTGGGCATCGACAAGGTGGGCGGCGCGCTGATCGACGTGGGCGTGTCCTCGCACCAGCTCGACACGGCTTCCCGCGGCTTTGCCATGATGAAGGACGGCCCGCTCGACATGCGCATGGATCGCGAGAATCCGCGCACGGCGGCAGATATCGTCAATACCGAAAGCGCGGGCGAACTGGCCCGGATCTTCCGGGAATACGGCGAGGAGCCGCGGGCGATGCACATCGCGGCGAGGCTGGTGACGGCGCGGGAAAAGCGCCCGATCCTGACGACCTTTGACCTGACGGCGGCCATCGCCTCGATCGTCCCGCGCACGGGACCGCGGCACCCTGCGACGCGCATCTTCCAGGCCCTTCGGATCGCCGTGAACGACGAGCTTGGCGTCATCCGCGAGGGCCTCGAAGCGATCTCCCAGCGGCTGGCGCACGGGGCGCGTTTCGCCGTGATCACGTTTCACTCGCTCGAGGATCGCATCGTGAAGAACTACTTCCGCGACAAGAGCACCGAGTGGATCGACCGGCCCGAGTGGCCGGAGCCCCGCCGCAATCCTGAACGAATTTTCCGACTCCTGACACCCCGGCCCATCGACCCGTCGAAGGAAGAGGTGGAAGCCAACCCACGCTCGCGCAGCGCCAAATTGCGCGTTGTCGAGCGTCTCTAACCCTACTGCCTGACCATGAGCACCAATCGCAGAAAAGAAGTGAACCAGATCCAGCTGGGACCGTTGTTCAAATGGCTGACGCTTGCCGTGATGATCGGCGGCTGCGGGCTGCTTTTTGTGTACGTGAAGAACCAGCAGCACACCCTGGGCCAGGAAACCCGCAAAGTGGAGATGCAGATTCGCGAGACGCGCTCGTACAACGAAGTGCTTCTGGCCAAGATTTCCCAGTTGTCCTCCCGACCGGCGCTGCAGCGCAAACTGGAGCAGACCATGGTGGCGCTCGTGCCCATCCAGGATAACTCCATCGCCCGGCTCGTTCCTCCCGCGACAGCCGAAAGCGATGGTTTGCTGCGGACCGCTGCCAACGAGAGGTTTCGCCCGTGAGATGGCTGGCCAGACGTCGAGCCGCTGTAGCCTGTGTCCTGGTCGCCCTGGTCTTCACAGGCTTTTCGGCGCGTCTGATCCACCTCCAGGTGGGGAAGCATGAGGAGTACTCCGCGATCGCAGCCTCGAAGCATAGCTTTCGCCAGATCGTCCCGGCCCGGCGCGGCCTGATCACGGATCGCAACGGAGAAATCCTCGCGGCCAACATGCCCGCACGCCGCGTCATCGCGGACGGCTCCCACATCAAGGACAAGGCCCCGCAGGTGGCGGAGGTCGCCTCACCGTATCTCGGCATCCCGGTCGACGAACTGACCAAGCTCCTGACGACGACGAGCAAGTTCAAGGTCATCATGCCCGAGCTCGATGAGGAGAAGGCTCTCGCGCTCCAGAAGGAGCTCGATAAGAAAGGCCTGCGCGGCCTCTACTTTACCCAGAACAGCATCCGCACCTACCCGAATGGGCCGATCCTGAGCCATGTGCTTGGCTTCATGAGCCGCAAAAACCCGAACGACGAGGTGCTCGTCGGCGTGGACGGCATCGAACGGAGCATGGAGGAGCAACTGCATGGCGAGGATGGATTCCGCCATATCGAGCACGACCGCGCGGGACGCGAGATCGTGGTTTATCGCGGCCAGGAGAAAGCTCCGCGCCACGGCTCAAATGTCGAGCTGACCATCGACATGGCGCTCCAGAGCATCCTCGAGGCGGAACTGGAAAATGCCTACCGCGAGCTGAAACCCGACACGGCCGTCGGCATCATCGCCGATCCCAAGACCGGCGAGATCCTCGCCATGTCCAACCGGCCCACCTTTGATCCCAACAATCTCAACGGGACAAAGCCCGATGAGATGAAAAACCGCGCCATCATTGACATGGTGGAGCCGGGTTCCACCTTCAAGATCGTCGTGTCATCCGGCGCGCTCAGCGAGCACACGATCACGGAAAAAACCCAGATTTTTTGCGAGAACGGACGGTTCCTTTACGGAGGCCGCATCCTGAAAGACCACCACGGATATGGCAGCATGACCGTCGAGCAGATCCTGATCAAATCCTCCAACATCGGGTCGGCCAAGATGGCCCTGATGATGGGCGACGACAAATACTACGAGTACGTGCGGCGGTTCGGCTTCGGTGAACGCACGGGCGTGGCGCTGCCGGGCGAAATCCCGGGACTGGTACATCCCCCGGCCCGCTGGGACAAGCTGACCATCACCCGCATGGCGATGGGACATTCCGTGGCGGTGACGCCGCTCCAGATCGTGATGGGGATGTCGGTCATCGCCAATGGAGGCAAGCTGATGAAGCCGCAGATCGTTCACGCCATCAAGGATGAGGACGGCCAGGAGATCTATCGCTCCCAGCCCGAGGTGGTGCGCGAGGTCATCCCGGAGGCGACAGCCAAGTTTGTCAGCAAGGCGCTCACGGGCGTGTGCGATGACGGGGGCACGGCGACCCTGGCCCGCGTAAACGGCTACAATGTGGCGGGCAAAACCGGCACGGCGGAAAAGGTCAATCCCAAGGGCGGCTACATGGATGGCAAGTATGTGGTGTCCTTCGTCGGGTTCATGCCTGCGGAAGACCCGCGCTTCGTCTGCCTCATCATGATCGACAATGCCAAGCTTTCCTCGGGCCTGAACTATGGCGGCCTCGTAGCCGCTCCGGTTTTCTCCCGGGTCGCGGAGAAGACCGCCCGCTACCTCGACCTCGTCCCGAACGCACCTTCCATGCTGCCTATCGCACTTTCCGAACCTTCCAGCAGAAAGGTCACGCCATGAGCATGCCCTTGTCCCAGCTCCTTTCTGCCGCCGGCCTCCCCCATGCCGTGGCGAGCCCGAACCTGAAGATCGAATCCCTTTGCTATGATTCCCGCAAGGTGAAGCCTGGCGCCCTGTTCTTTGCCCTGAAAGGGGCGAAAGCCGACGGTGGCGCCTTTGTCGCGCAGGCTGCCGAATTGGGGGCGGTTGCGATCGTCTCCGACGCTGCCTCGTCAGCCTGCGCGCTTCCTTTCATCGTGGTGCCTGATCCGCGTGCGACCATGGCGGACCTGGCGGCGGCCTTCTACGGGCGGCCGTCGGATTTCCTCAAGACCATGGGCGTGACCGGCACGAACGGCAAGACGACCACGGCGTTCCTCGTGAAGCACCTGCTCGACGCCGACCAGCGCCGCTGCGGGCTGCTCGGCACCATCAAGTATTCGGTCGGCGACGAGGAGATCGACGCCCCGCGCACGACGCCGGAGTCGATCGACCTGCAGGAACTCCTCGCCCGCATGGTGAACTCGGGCAGCAAGGCCGTGGCGATGGAGGTCTCCAGCCATGCGCTGGTGCAGCACCGCGTGCGCGGCATCGAGTTTGACACGGCTGTCTTCACGAATCTCACGCAGGACCACCTCGACTATCACAAGACGATGGAGAAGTACTTCGACGCGAAGGCGCTTCTCTTCGACGGCCTAGCCAGGCAGACCAAGAAACGCGGCAAGGCGATCATCAACGGCGACGAACGCTACGGCCGCATGCTGGCCGAGCGCACGGCGAAGAAGGGCGTGCAGGTCATCACCTACGGGCAGGGCGTCGGCATGGACTTCCGCGCGACGGACGTGCGCTTCGACGCGACGGGCAGTTCGTTCCATCTGGAGGCGAAGGGCAGGAAATACCTCGTCCGCCTCCCGCTGATCGGGGCCTTCAACATCTACAACACGCTGGCCGCCCTGGCTGCGGCCTCATCGATGGGCATGGAACTGCGCGCCGCCGTTGCCGCGATGGCCAGGGCCCCGCAGGTGCCGGGCCGTCTCGAGCGGGTGCCGGTGAAGCGGAGCTTCCAGGTTTTCGTCGACTATGCACACACCGACGACGCACTGCGCAATGTCCTGCGCACGTTGCGCAACCTGAAGCCCGAGCGTCTCATCACGGTCTTTGGTTGCGGCGGAGACCGCGACCGGGCGAAGCGACCGCTCATGGCGGCGGCCGCCGAGGAGTTCTCCGACTGGACGATCCTCACCTCCGACAACCCTCGCACGGAAGATCCCGAGCGCATCATCGCCGACGTGGCGAAGGGATTCCGGGGGCAGCGCCACGAGCGCATCATCGACCGGGCCGAGGCAATACAAAAGGCCGTCACCCTCGCAGGCCCCGGAGACATCGTGCTCATCGCGGGCAAGGGTCACGAGACCTACCAGGAATTTGCCGACCGCAAGGTGCCCTTTGACGACGTGGCGGTGGCCGCCCGTGCGGTCGAGGCCAAGCGCGTGGAGGTGGAGGAATAACGGATGGACTGGCTCTCTCTTTCGGAAGTCGCCGATATGACCGGGGGTACGCTGACAGGCAGCGGCTCGCGGACGGTGCGGCGTATTTCGAAAGACACCCGCACCCTTGTACCCGGCGACCTGTACCTGGCGCTGCGCGGGGAAGCCCACGACGGCAACTTGTACGCACGCGCGGCCATCGAGAAGGGCGCGGCGGCAGCCATCCTCGACC